>ERZ1034998.1948-NODE-1948-length-11720-cov-3.902615_pt1 | contig 11720 bp, 9 predicted proteins | sample MGYA00520621_ERZ1034998 | MGnify/ENA primary metagenome ERZ1034998 (study PRJEB33766, sample SAMN09781748) | gut metagenome | biome: gut microbiome | host: Homo sapiens | place: Madagascar | study: EMG produced TPA metagenomics assembly of the PRJNA485056 data...
CTTCACATCCCCATAATACTCATCAATTTCAAGCTTACACTCCGAAACCTCAACACATGCGCCTGTTTCCTCCGCAACCTCGCGGATACAGCATTCCGGATCACTTTCGCCCGCTTCCAGCCCGCCGCCCGGAACCATCCACTGGTCATTATGTTTCTCATAAGAAAGAAGTATCTTGCCATCCTCTATGATGATCGCCCTGCAAGCTGCTCTTGATTTCGTAAATGTTCCCAAATAATTATCGCCCACGATATCGAAGATCGATTTCTTCTCATATTCCTTTAGATAGGCAAATAGATTTGGCGTGATCGCCGGGTAAGTAAGATTGTCCGGCAGTGTATCAAACGTTTGCACTTCCGCCATCTCGCTCTCCGGAATTGCATCCAGCTTCCGGATCTTCGCGCAAAAGACCATTCCGTATGCACCCTTGCTTTCGTCCTCTGTTCCCGCCCAATAGTCACAAAGAGGAACTATGTCATAATCAACAGCTCCCGATTCCTCGTACAGTTCACGTTTTGCTGCCTCAAACGTTGTCTCGCCCGCCTCGACATGTCCGCCCTGCGTCTCCCAGGTCGTTCTGTCCTTATGCCGGCTGAGCAGGATTTTTCCCTCGTAAAAGGAAAGTGTCACAACATATTTGTACTGCTTTAAAGTTCCGATCGGATAGGTTCTGACTGTTCTCTTACGATCTTTTATGTATACATCCCACAATTCACTCATTGGTTGTCCTTTGATCCTATTATTTCTTTTTCACTAAATTAAACACAAATTTCTGAGAGCTTTTGCCTGACTTTGGTGCAAATATTAAATGTGCTCCGCTGACTGCTTCCCCGTCCTTAATATCCAGATACAGTCCATCGCCGTTTTTAATGCATACGGTTCCATCCTTATTATATTCAAAGCTCATCTTTTCACATTCATACCAGATTCTATCCTGATACACTTTTTCTGTCGTTCCAGCCAGTGTTTTCTGTGACCATTGGTTGTTAATTGTCGTGAAGCCATTGACATTAAACAGGAAAAACTTTTGATTATCGCCACCACTTTTTTCGTATAATCCGATTTCAGCTCCGTTTGAGTTGTCCCATCCCCAGACATCCAGGCAGACATCCGCATTGTCTGCTGGCGAAATCGTATAGAGTATGTCCCCATAACGCCAGCTATCATTACTCAGCAGATAATCCTTCTTCTGAAGCATCCTGTATAACCGGTAGAACTCGCGCAACACATCTACTCTTGTAACGCCACTGCCACCAGTCTGACACACATAGTCATAAAGTCCTGCCGGTTGCTTTGCGGCTTTTACCATACTTTTCATCAGCTTATGATATTCATCACCTGTCAGCTCTTTGTTCGGTTGAAACTTCTTATTGGAAGCAGCTTTTATAATTCCAAGCTGATAAGCCATGATTACATAAGAATCCTTTGTATCGGAATACGGTGACTTCTTACTCTGTTTTGGCAGCTTATGACCGGTTGCCTTATACCAGCTTACAGCAAGTCTGCAAAATTCCTTCTTGGTCAGATTATCACCATAATCTTTCAGAATTCCTTTATAGGTCAGCTTTGCCTTTTTTGCCAGCTTTATATCCTGCTGGCTTCTAAGATCAAGATCTGCCAGATAGGCATCCTCGGAATTGAGGCAATCTCTTTGGATATATGCGGGACAGCCATGCCATAAAATCTTCGCCCATTTTGAGTTGTATTTTTCCTTGACTACCTGTATCTTTGCCCCAACGGCAACGGCACCGATACAATTTGCATCCGTCACCTTCGGCTCTGCATAGACATAGTAATAATGATAAGGATCCATTACATCCCCTACCACAACATTCTTTTTTGGCTCCAGAGGCTTCTCCCCAAACGCCAGATCAATCGCTACTCTGTTGCAAAGCGCCGTATATTCGGTCGAGTTCAGATCCACCACATCACTGGCGTACGTTGTCCACAATCTTCCCTCATAGAATATCTTATAGATATACTGTCCTTCGCAGGTGTTCCTGCCGTCCTCGATGTAAATGGTCTCCCCCTCCGGAACTACCAATGAGGTGCTGATCAAGCCTGCGCCGCCCGGTCCTGCCTTTCCGTAAGACTGAAACGTCATCGGCGAGTTCAGATCAGCCAGGTCCATCGTAAAACCTGACGTTGTAGCAGCCTGTACAGGCTCCGGCAAAATCGTCACAGTCATTGCAATCACCAGCATCAGGCAGATTACCGCACACAAGTGCGGGCATTTTCTCACAATTCTTCTCATATTCGTCTCCTCTCATTAAGATAAACTATTCATCCATAACACTTCGCTTTTGTCTTGCTTCACGGCAAAAACCTTCTCCCAATTCCAGCATAAACTCTAGTAAATTATAATTTTGCACAAACAAGATCATATAATGCTCTCATCAGTTCTTCCCCCTTTACGACATTCAGCAACAAGTGATACGCAGCACAAATAGCAATAAAAGTGTTTCCTTATCATTAATTTTACATTAAATACTTATACTTTGAAACAGAAAATTTTAACTATTTGTCCGCACCCTCGGCCGCTTTCCCTTTGTCCAGCAAATTCTTCTCGTACATCATATTCTCAAACTGCCAAAAATGTTCTATACTCTAATTATCATATACCTATCGGCAAAGCCAGAAAGGACAATTTTATGATTTTCAAAAAGAATAACACCAGTGAATCGAATACGCAGAATTATACCATTTTTAAGAAGAAACGTTTTCCTGATGGAAAAAGTGACTCCTTTATGCGGGCATGGATGATGATCCGTGCATCCGGGGCTTCTGGCATTTCGATTTTTAACAAAAAACACTTAACAAAAGAACTCCGGCAATATATGCAGGATTTATGTCTGACCGGTTATGACCTTCTTCCTCCAGAAGAAAAAGCTCAATTATCCTCTGAATGGGAAGATTTTGCCATTACACTTTTTTCCACCTGTGTGGAAAGCAAAACCTACTGCTCTACTCTTTTTGGCCTGATTCCAGTCAAAGATGCTTCTGTTGCCCGAAAACTTGCTGAGGAAATTGATTTTGTTACCCGCATTTATCCTGCGGCTTTGTCCTGTGAAGATGATTTTCTTCCATTCCGAAGCGTAATGATTCAATGCTATTGCAGCAGGATCGAAAATGGTTCTGCTTATTGGAATGAAATTTCCAGACATTAGCGAAAGAAGCTTCCTTGATTTGAGGAAGCTTCTTTCGCTATCTATTATTTCTTTCATACTTTTCCACGTCATCTGCCCCCACCCTTTCATAAGGCAATCTTATATATTTCCCTTCCTCCAATGAAAACGAAGACAAATCCTGCCCCATTGCCAGTGCTATAGCAAGATTAAGCATGGCTTGTGCCTGCCCCTCTTTGTCATTGTAAACAGTACCTGTCATTTCCCCTTTTTTCACAGCCTCCAGACCAACATCCGTACCATCAATCCCAACAATAACAGGCCACTCATCTCTGTTTATGCCAGATGCTTTTAGGGCATCTACAGCGCCAAGCGCCATATCATCATTGTTTGCCAATACCAGTTCTATCCCGGTTCCTTTCTGGCTTAGCAGCTGTTCCATTTTTGTTTGTGCCTGAGCCCTGTTCCAGTTAGCAATCGCATATCCTAGCTTCTCTACTTCGATTCCACTTGAAATAATCGTATTTACCGCATATTCAGTTCTTACAATTGCATCCTGATGCCCGGCCTCCCCCTCCAGCACAACATACTGGTACACGCCGTCCTTGTTTTTATCCACAGCTTCATCCTGTAAGAACGCATCCGCTGCAATTTCACCTTCTATTGTTCCAGACTCAAAAGCTTTTGCTCCAACATAATAAAGCTGATTCCATCTTTCCAGGTCTTCTTCTACTATCTCCCTGTTAAAAAAAATAACCGGAATGTTATTCTTTTCAGCGGCATCAATTACGTTGGTAGGATCTGTTCTGTCAACCAGATTTACGCACATAATATCACACCCATCCTGTATCATTGCCTGCACCTGATTGTTCTGAGTCTGCTGGTTTTGGGCTGCATTGTAAACTTCGATGGTAATTGCGATCCCCGTTTCCTCCTCTTTTTGGGTTGCACACAAATTGAATTCTTCCATTAACTGAGAAACAAAGGTGTCGTATTGGTCGTAAACCGTAACGCCTATTTTGACACTTTTAACCGCGGCCTCCTTCTGGGGAATTCCACATCCGTCCAAAAGACACCCCGCAGCAAGCAATATCACTGCTATTAAATTCTTGTGTGTTCTGTTCCCCATAGTCCTTCCTTCCTACTGTACAATTGGGAATAAAATTTTCTGTTTTTCTTCCTCGTACAAGTTCTCTTTGTCTATTACAAAACTGTCAACTACGATATTCTCCGTCTGATTCGTTTTGTATCTGAGCTGCTTTGCAATTGCATTCATACTCTGATACCCTATATTGAATTCATTTGGAACTATAAGAGTGGAAATAATTCCCTTGTCCAGATAGTATACCGCTTTTTCAGAGCATCCGACTCCATACAATCTGATTCGTTTTTCCTCCGCATTCCCTCCAAGAAGATAATCAACAGCGGCTTCTGTCTGAATATTTCCAAGGGAAATAAAAATATCGGCCGGCTCTGTTTTCTGTGCTTCAACTAATCTCACAACAAGATTTTCTTTGGCATCTGGCAAGGTCCATACAATATCTGCACCGGCATCCTGTAACAGGCCTACCACACTTTCCAGCCGCTGTTGCATGGAATTCTGTTCCTGATTTCCACTTAAAATTCCTATTTTTTTGTTCTGGATAAGCCTGCCATAATGTCCAATCACCTCTGACGCCAGCATGGTTCCAATATTTTTATTATCCGGTGCCGTCAGGGCATACACGCCTTCCGGTTCCGCATCGGTCTCTAGCAGCATAACGGCGGTGGTTCCTTCTATTTGCTCAAAGACCGTATACGCGTTTTCGCTGGATACAAGCTGAATGATAATCCCATCTGCACCGTTTTCCTTTTCGCGTTCCACAAGAGCCTTCTCCTCCGTCAGGCTTAACAGTGTTCCTGTCAGCACATAATTCAGTTGAATTCCATTATCCTTTGCCGCATGTTCAAAGCCTTCCCGCATAGCAGTCCATCTGTCATTGTTACTGTCATTGACAATAATAGAAACATTGTACGTTTTTTCCTCCTGCCGGACACCAATCATTCCGATTGAAGCCCATGTCAAAATTGCAAGCAGACAGGCTATGACAATTCCGATATATATTTTACGCTTCTTCATTCAGCAGTATCTCCTTTATATTCCGGAACTTTTCCGATTTCCAGAAGTTCTACTGTTTCCTGTGTATATTCTATATATGGCAAATGTATCCGTACCGTTGTTCCTTCATCCGGACAGCTGTTGATTTCCAGTCCATACGGATTTCCGAAACGTAATTTAATCCGATTGTGCACATTTATCAGTCCAACCCCTGAGCCATGCTTTCTAACCCGGTTATTATCTGTTAGCAGCTGTTTTACCACATCTTGCGTCATTCCCATCCCATTGTCTCTTACCTCAATGAAAATGCTGTCTTTCTGGCAGTACGCTTTAACATGGATTTCCCCTTCATCCTCCATACCCTGCACACCATAATAGATGGCATTCTCCAATAATGGCTGAATCACAAGTTTTACCGTACAACAATTTAAAATGTTTTCATCCACAGAAAAATCCACCATAAAACTATTCTTGTAGCGGATTTTTTGAATATTCATGTAGTTTTCTGCGTGCTTTAATTCGTCTTCCATGCGGATAATGGTCTTGCCACGGCTTAAACTGATGCGGAACAGGCTTGCAAGCTGCGTAATCATAAAAACAGCCTCCTCATAACGTTCCCCCTCGATCATCCATACAATAGAATCTAATGTATTATATAAAAAATGAGGATTGATCTGAGACTGCAAGGCATCCAGCTCGCTCTTTCTTTTCTCCTCCTGTTCATGCAGAATATCTTCCATCAACTGATTAATCTGATCTACGGTAGCCTTTAGTGTTTTTCCAAGATGCTCTACCTCCATCGTTCCACCAATATAAATATCCGGCTTAAGATTACCTGCATCCCATTCTCTGACAGACTCATTCAGTTTTTTCAGCGGCTTTGCTATTTTGGCGGACACCAGCTGATTGATAAATATAAGCATAAGCATCGATAAAGTCATAAGCATAATTACAAACATACGCATACTATAAAGCCCCATATTAAATGAGCTCATAGGTACAACACTTACGATTTTCCATCCGGTATAACTTATTGTTTTTACTGTAATGAGCCTTTTTTCTCCCCGAAAAACTTCTTCATGGCTTCCATCCTCATAACTGGCAGCTTCCATATTATTTTCATTATAAAGATTGGTATAAATTAATTTCTGTTTCGGGTGATAAATGATTTCTCCATTACTATCCATAAGGTAAACATATTCCGAGGAATTATCGCTATTCGCTTTTGAAAAAAGCTGTTCGATGCTGCTGTAATTCATATCTACCAACAGTACTCCAAGCTTAGAGTTTCCATTATCCGTCAGCTCTACAGCTCTGCTCAACGATACCACCCAGTAATATCTGTAATTTACATTATCAAATAAATTCTGAACATGTGGTGTTGAAAAATGCAGATTTTCTATTTTTCCGATCGCATTTACAAACCATTCCTGATGAACAATATCCAGATTTTTCTTTTCATTGGAAACAGGTGCTGCAGCTACAAGCGTCCCATTGTTTGTATAACAGGCAATACTAATCAGACTGTCCTTATTCGATTCATACAAAAGGTTCATTTCCTTATTTACAGAATCCACCGCAAAATCAGTATCTTTTATCACGCTGTAATACATTGCATCTGAAATTCTCCGCATTTTCTTCAGGTAGGTTTCCAGATTAATTGCTGTCTGGTCCAGTAACTGCTTGGAGCTTTCAATCGTCATATCCTTCATCCGGTTCACAAACCGGTTGTATAATGTTGCACCAAGAAAGCCTGTACTGCACACTGAGACTATGGTAAAAGAAATTGCTATCGAGAATTGGATTGTCTGCGGTCTTATATACCGGAAAAAATATTCTGTTATTTTGTCATATATGTGTTTTATTTTTTTCACTATTTTCCTAATTTTGCTGCTTTATATTTTGAAGGTGACATTCCAAACTGCTTTTTAAATACATAGCTGAAATAGTTTGGATCCGAATATCCAACCGTTTCCGCTATAACATAAGTTTTCTCATCCCGTGAGAGTAAAAGTTCCACGGCCTGTTCCATCCGATAGTCCGTAAGATAATTTATAAAAGTCTTTCCGGTCTCTTTTTTGAATACAGTCGAAAAATATGCTGCACTCACATTTAAAAAACTGCATACCGTATCAATACTAAGCTCTTTATCTGCAAAATTGTCTTTAACATATTCCACGGCCTTTGTCACAAATGACTGGGTTGTATCCTGTCTTTCATTTGTCACAAAGCTCTGCATTCTCACACACTTTTGAATCAGCCAATCCTTTAAGGCTTCTGTAGAATCCAGCTGCAATGCCTGATTATAAATGTCATTATCACTTCCAAAAATATCCTGCACCTCAATATGGTTGTTATTCAGAAAACGGAAAATTTCTGCAAGCAGTTCCATAAGAATTGTCCGGTAATTCTGCATTGACATTTTTGCAGCAGCAATACAGTCTGTAAATTCACGAATTGCCTTCTCCAATGGCTCCTGTTCCCCAATTTTGACTTTTTTTAAAATTCTTTCAATATAAGCGGCTTCCCATTGTCTGTCTAAAGATTCCTGTGGTTCCATTTCTACGATATTAATAGCCCTTGTGTTTCCATACAATACCCTATAAGAAACTGCATTTCTGGCACCGTTATAAGAAAGAGAAAGCTGTGCAAGCTGATTACATACATAGCCAATCCCTGCTGTAACCGTTGCACTGCAGACTCTTTTTGCCATTTTGCAAAAACGGTCCATCTCATCCGTAAAAGTTGTAATGCTCTCCATCTCTGGCAGCTGTGCAATCACAAGCACATCACTTAGGTATGTCAAAATTTTACTTTTCCATTTTTGTGTCAGTTGTTCCTCTGCCAGTCTTTTTACGGAAACTGCCAAAAAAAACGGATCTAACAGCATATCTTCCTGCTGGTGCTTACTAATATGTAAAATTGCGATTACATAGTAAGGTCCATTTAATTCTACCTGATAATTTAATGCATATTTTTCTATCTGTTCTTCTGGAATCCGATCCTCAATCAGCGAAGTATAAAAGCTTTCCTGTAAAACCGGAAGACTTTTCATATAGTATTCACGAAGCTTGTCAATATTTCTCTGTTCATCAAGTTCTTTGTCCAAATTATTTTTGATGCGTTTAAAAACCTCTATCAGTTCATTGGAATTAACCGGCTTTAGGATATATTCTTCCGCTTCAATCTTAATAGCTTCCTTCGCGTATTCAAATTCATCAAAGCCAGAAAAAATAATCACTTTAATATTCTGGTACTGCTCTTTTAGTTTTCTGCAAAGAGTCAATCCATCCATATATGGCATTTTAATGTCGGTCATCACAACATCTGGCTGCAGTTCTTCTGCCAGTTCCAGAGCTTCCACGCCGTTTCTGGCATATCCTGCAATTGTAAATCCGAGGCTCTCCCAGTCAATCTTTCTCATAATTACCTGAAATACATCTTCCTCATCATCTACAAGTAAAACCTTATACCCTCTCATACTTACCATTTTCCATTCCCCACAATAGAATCAGCCACCGTATGCGTCATTCATTTTCTTCCATAAAACTGCAAAAATAAGCGTACATACGATAATCTGTATTAATGCCACATACAAATTTACAAATAGAAGTCCCATCATCACTAAGGATGCTGCCCCATAAAAAAGAATCAATAATCCCCCTCTTTTGGAGAACTCCTCTTTGTCCTTTACCGGTGGTTTATCTTTGCCCCGGACTATCGATACATCTTTTAAAATAAGAAGTTTTAATCCGTAATATGCACAAATCAAAAATAGAAGTAATGGGATTCCAGCTTGTTGAAGAAACGCATCCAATGTCATAATTATCTCCTTTTATGCAATAATAGCGACTGAAAATCCAGCCGCTATTATTATAATATAAATTCCATTTGGTTTCAAAACTATTTTCTTGCAACGTATTTTCTGATATCAAGAGAAATAGCTACAAAGATTACGATACCGATTGCGATATACTGGGCATTTGCATTTACACCTAAGTACTGTAATGCGGCTTTCAATAACTCAAATACCGCCACACCAATAATTGCAGATGAGACTTTACCACGACCACCTGTTACGGATACACCACCGATTGTACATGCAGCAATTGCTTCCATCTCATAACCATATCCTAAGTTAACAGATGCACCACCTGCTTTTGCTCCAAGCATGAAGCCTGCAAGGCCATACATAGCAGCAGCTTTCATGTAAATTAAAATCATTGTGGTTTTTACAGGAACTCCTGCTACTTCTGCTGCCTGAGGATTACCGCCGATTGCATACATATATTTTCCATGACGGGTCATATTGAAAATAAACCATGTAATTGCTGCAACAGCAATTGCAATCCAGATGAGATAGCTCATACCGAGGAACTTACCATTTGCCATATTTGTATACTGCTCTACATATCCGCCGAGCGGTGTAGCACCTGTATAAATCAAAGAAATTCCATATACAATTTCCATCATTGCCAGTGTTGCAATAAATGGTGGTACACTCAAATATGCGATAAAGAATCCGGTAATACTGCCAAACAGAGCACAAATCAGCATTACAACTATCAATGCAAGAAATACATTCATAGGTGCTTTATCCGGAAAAAACTTTCCAGAATAATCTTCACGCTGCAATAAAGTACCTGCAATACATGCTGCAAAACCAATCATACGTCCTGCAGAAAGGTCACATCCCGCTGTGATTACACAGCCGGCAATACCAAGCGCGATTACAAGACGCGGGCTCATATTCGTCAAAATGTTAAGCAGGTTCTTGCCTGTAAGGAAGTTATCAGATGTAAGTCCGGTATAGATAACCAGAATAAACATGACAATGATAACCCCATTGTTAATCAAAAACTCTCTTATTCTCTGCTGTTTTGTCTTTTCCATTCTATTGTCCTCCTCTAACTCAGAATTGCGTTGCGTAACTCATGACTTTTGCCTGTGTCATATCTTCTGTTTTATCAATCACACCGGTAAGTTTTCCGTTACACATAACGCAGACTCTGTCTGACATACCAAGAAGTTCTGACATCTCTGAAGAAATCATAATAATTGCTTTACCCTGCTTTGCAAGCTCGTTCATAATCTCATAAATCTCATGTTTTGCACCAACATCAATACCACGTGTCGGTTCATCCATGATCAATACATCCGGATCATTTGCCAGCCATCTGGAAACAATTACCTTCTGCTGGTTACCACCGGAAAGGTTTGCAATATGCTCCTTCATGGACGGCGTCTTAATGCTCAGCTTTTTGATACTGTCGGTAACAACCTGATTAATCGCTTTATGGTTTAATACAAATCCAAATTTAAGGAATTTATTGTATATAGATATACCTACATTATCTTTAATTGAAAGACAACCAAAAATACCATTTCCGCGGCGGTCTTCGGTAATCAAGCCAATACCTGCATTCATTGCATCAATTGGATGTTTAATTTTGACTTTATTTCCGTGCATATAAATTTCGCCGGAAGTAACTCTGCGGATGCCAAAAATGCCCTCCATTAGTTCTGTTCGCTGCGCACCTACCAGACCGCCAAATCCGAGTATTTCTCCTTTGCGAAGCGTAAAACTAATATTCTGGAATGATTTGGAATGAATAGAGCTTAAATTTTTCACTTCCATAATCACTTCCCCCGGTATCGTCTCCTTTGGCGGATATACGTTGGTAAGCTCGCGTCCTACCATCTTGGCAATAATCTGATCCGTTGAAAGCTCTTCTGCCGGCCATGTTCCTACATAAGTACCATCACGCATAATCGTGATATCATCTGCAATCCGTTTAATCTCGTCCATTTTGTGAGAAATATAAACCATTGCAACGCCCTTATCCCTTAAATCATTCATAATCCGGAACAAGGCTTCTACTTCATTATCCGAAAGAGAAGAGGTTGGTTCATCAAAGATTACAACTTTCGCCTGTTGGGAAACAGCCTTTGCAATCTCGACGGACTGCATCTGTCCTATGGAAAGAGTTCCAAGCTGTGCCTTTGGATCAAAATCCATCTTTACCTCTTTCAGCCACTTCTCTGTGTCCGTATACATAGTCTTATGGTCAATTACCTTAAAAGGTCCAAATCCTTTGGTCGGAAATCTTCCAAGATAAAGATTCTCTGCCACACTTCTCGCCAGTACCGGCTGCAATTCCTGATGCACCATTGCAATTCCGTAATTCATAGCCTCATCCGGGTTATGGATTTCAACCTTCTGGCCATCAAGAATCACCTCTCCTGCGTCCATTCTGTAAATACCGAAAAGACATTTCATCAGAGTTGATTTGCCGGCTCCGTTCTCGCCCATCAGAGCATGAACAGTTCCTGGTCTGAGTGAAAGCTGGACATTATCTAGTGCCTTTACACCAGGGAAAGATTTGCAAACGCCTTTTAGCTCTAATTTATATTCAGCCATTTTGCTCCTCCTTTATGTTGTGTCTATGTCTGTTTTATGTTGATACAGATACTTATATCTGTGTAATGTCAATATT
>ERZ1034998.1949-NODE-1949-length-11716-cov-4.804219_pt1 | contig 11716 bp, 7 predicted proteins | sample MGYA00520621_ERZ1034998 | MGnify/ENA primary metagenome ERZ1034998 (study PRJEB33766, sample SAMN09781748) | gut metagenome | biome: gut microbiome | host: Homo sapiens | place: Madagascar | study: EMG produced TPA metagenomics assembly of the PRJNA485056 data...
GCGGTATAGAGTACCGTACCCACATCCAGAAAAACGGATGGGAGCAGCAGTGGAAGAAAAACGGAGCAATGAGTGGAACATCCGGTGAAGCAAAACGTCTCGAAGCAATCCAAATCAGGCTCTACGGTGAGATGGCAGAAAAGTATGACGTCTACTACCGTGTCCATGCACAGTCGTTTGGCTGGCTTGGCTGGGCTAAAAACGGAGAAGAATCCGGAACAGCAGGACTTGCGAAGCGTCTCGAAGGTATCCAGATCGTGCTGGTACCGAAGAATGGTGCAGCACCGGCTGCAAACTACGGAAACATCCAGTCAACAAATGCGAAAGCTTATATCAAGAAGTAAAAAGCGCGGATGCGCATATCTGTCATCACGCTTTGTGTGGTAACAGAAAAAGAGAAAGGTGTACTTTGGTACAATTATTTCGGTTTTTGGAAAAAAGAAGTTACAGGGAGTTTGAATAATGCAAAATATTCAAATAAAAAATATATCGAAAGCCTATGGCGATAAGCAGGTGTTAAACCGTATCTCGAAAGAGTTTCCTGCTGGAGAGACAACCGTGATCATGGGCGCGTCCGGCTGCGGCAAGACAACCCTGCTTCGGATTCTGCTTGGATTAGAAATGCCGGACAGCGGTGAAGTGTCAGGGATGCCGGAAAAGGCTGCCGTATTATTTCAGGAAGACCGGCTGTGCGGGGATGTTTCTGCTTATGGGAATATCGCCCTTGTGTTGGAGCGTAAGGCAACGCGTGCGAGAAGGGAGACACAACGCCATAAGATAGAACAGGAAGCGGCACAGGTCGGTATCATGCCGGATGACTTAAAGCAGAATGTCATGGAATTAAGTGGTGGCATGCGGCGGCGAATCGCCCTGCTCCGGGCTTTATTGTATGAGGCAGATTGTGTGATCTTAGATGAACCATTCAAAGGATTAGATGAAGAGACGAAGCAGATGGTGATGCGGTACGTGAAGAAAAAAACTGCGGGAAAGACCACATTTCTGGTGACACATGATGCTTTGGAAGCGGAATTTTTCGGCAGGAATATCTGGATGCTGCCGCAGGAAGATAAAAATATAAATCGAGAGTAAAAATTTACTAAAAAAGAGACATAAATGATAGATGCCTCTTTTTTTATATGCGAAAATACAGTATAATATGAAGCATAGAAAAGCGGAAGATATGTAATGCTTTTTGCTTTTAGAATATCATATTATTTTCCGATATAGATGGCTGTTTCACCCATCTGATTTCGTTTAATGACAGAAAAATAAAAGAACAAAGGAGTGTTGAAATGAAGATTAATTATGTAGGAAATCAGGGCGACTTTACTATGGAAAATCCGGAGATGCTTAGTTATCTTTATTTTCCAATCGCAAATGAATCAGGGGTTATGAGTTCAGTTGCACCTGATCTCGCAGGCGACTCGAAGATGAGTCAGAATTCATTCCTTATGCCACCGGTGAGCTGTGAGAACTTGCACAATGACAAGTCCTCCAGAAATGTATGGTGCAAGATCAATGGGAAGACACTCTGGTCACTGACCGGACGTTCCGCTGCCCAGCAGGCAGAGCTTTTTACAGAGGATAAGGAGCCGACATATTTGGAGGCAGGGTTTATGCATCACAAGATCACACGTACTTCTGAGAGAAACGGTGTGAAGGCAGCTCTTTCCAGTGTATCTCCGATCAGCGGTGAGAAGCTCGAACTTCTGAAGGTAGAGCTTACAAATATTTCAGAGAAAGAAATGACCATGCAGGTGGTAACTGCGATTCCGCTTTACGCAAGATCCGCAGACAACATCCGTGACCATCGTCATGTAACAGCATTGCTTCATCGTATCACAACGAATGAGACAGGCATCCTTGTAAAGCCGACGATGACATTTGATGAGCGTGGACATAAGCGCAACGAGATCAACTATGGCGTGTTTGGCGGAAATGAGAACGAGACACCGATCGGCTATTATCCAATTGTAGAGGATTTCATTGGTGAGGGTGGAAATCTGGAGAACCCACGTGCACTTTACAAGAACCCGCTTGCACCATATGCAAAGGGCGAAGGCATCGACGGCTACGAAGCATTGGGCGGCGTTGTATTTGCAGAGAAGAAGGTCGCTGCCGGTGAGACGATCTCCTATGTGATCGCGATGGGCTATGGCGACAGTGCAGAGGAGCTTACAGCGGCTGCAAATAAGTTCCTGAGTGTCAAGGCATTTGATAAGGCATGGGATGAGACAATCGCATACTGGCAGGAGAAGGTCAATGTCTCTTACCATACAGGCAACAAGGATTTCGACCAGTGGATGAAGTGGGTAAGCTTCCAGCCGATGCTGCGTCGTATCTATGGATGTTCGTTCCTTCCACATCATGATTATGGTAAGGGCGGCCGTGGATGGCGTGATCTGTGGCAGGATTGTCTGGCACTTCTTATCATGAATCCGGATGGCGTGCGGCAGATGCTGATCGACAACTTCGGTGGTGTGCGTCTTGATGGTACAAATGCAACGATCATCGGAAGCAAGCAGGGCGAATTTATCGCTGACCGTAACGGTATCGCGCGTGTATGGATGGATCACGGCGTATGGCCATATCTGACAACGGAACTTTATATCAATCAGACAGGAGACTTAGACATCCTGTTAGAAGAAAATACATATTTCAAGGATCTCCTGATCTGCCGTGGTGAGGACCGCGATACAGACTGGGATATCTCACAGGGCGAAAAGCAGAAGGACGCAGCAGGAAATGTATACTCCGGAACTTTGTTGGAGCATCTGCTCATCCAGAATCTGTCTTCGTTCTACGATGTTGGAGAACACAATGAGATCCGCCTGCGTGGTGCAGACTGGAATGATGCACTTGATATGGCTGCACAACGCGGCGAGAGTGTGGCATTTACAACAATGTACGCAGACAATATGGATCATATCGCAGGACTGCTTGCAGCATTTGAGGCATCCGGCAAAAAGACAGTGAAGATCGCAAAGGAGATGAAGCAGCTTCTCGTATCCGGTGCAGATCTGTATGAGGATGTGGCAAAGAAGCGTGAAGTTCTGATGAACTACTGCGAGACATGCAGACATACACTTTCCGGCGAGAAGGTAGAAATCTCCGTAGCAGAGCTTGCTGCAAACCTCAAGGAGAAGGCAGACTGGATGCGTGAGCATATCCGCAAGACCGAGTGGGTACAGACCGCGGAGGGCGATGGATTCTTCAACGGATATTATGATAACTCCGGCAAGGCAGTTGAGGGTGACGTAAGTGGTGGTGTCCGCATGATGCTTACCTCACAGGTATTTACAATCATGTCGAAGACGGCAACCGAAGAACAGGTGGCCCAGATCGTGAAGTCTGCAGACAAGTATCTGTATGATGCTTCTGTTGGCGGCTATCGTCTGAACACCGATTTCCATGAGGTGAAAATGGATCTTGGACGTATGTTTGGATTCGCGTATGGCCACAAGGAAAATGGTGCTGTGTTCTGTCACATGGCAACAATGTTTGGAAATGCACTTTATACGAGAGGCTTCGCGAAGGAAGCGTATAAAGTATTTCATACATTATTTGAGCACTGCAACGATGTTGAGAAGAGCCGCATCTATCCGGGTGTGCCGGAGTATGTGGATGCCAAGGGACGTGGCGTGTACCACTATCTGACCGGTGCTGCAAGCTGGCTGCTTGTGACTGTAATTACACAGATGTTTGGCGTGCGCGGACAGATGGGAGATCTGGTATTCGTACCACAGCTTCTGCCGGAGCAGTTTGATGCAAACGGAGAAGCAGGACTTTCGATGATCTTTGCAGACAGAAATGTCAAGATTGTCATGAAGAATGCCAAGAAGAAGGCACCAGCCGATTACAAGGTAAGCGCAATCACAATCGATGGAAATGCTTATGATTTTGCTGATACACCAGTGATCAAGCGTGCAGACATCGAAGCACTTTCCAAGGATGCACAGCACACGATCGAAGTGACACTTGCATAAGGAGGAACCGAACATGGAAGGAATTGAAATTATAGATTTTCAGCCGGAAGGCTACAAACCACTTGTGGATTACGAAAGCTGGAGAGTCGCAGTCTTAAAGTTCTGCGACGATCTGCTGATCGAGAACGTAAAGACAATGCAGAAGCATTTATATACGGACGAGGTATTCGTGCTGGTACAGGGACATTGCACATTGTTCCTTGCAGGTGAGGGCGATAAGCCGGGCAAGATCACAGCCGTACACATGGAGCCACACAAGATCTACAACATCAAGAAAGGTACATGGCACAACCATATCATGGATACGGACGGCGAGGTCGTAATCGTGGAAAACCGCGACACCTGCGACGACAACTCCCCAATCCTGCCACTCGACAAGGATCAGCTGGTAGAATTGGCAAACGCAGCAAAGTAACTAACACAGTCAAAGATAAATTAAATTTATAGATAAAACAGGATAATTGAATGGCTATTTATGTATAGTCGTGAAACGCAATACTATATAGTACATCACATAAGATTCATTGCACGAGATAAGATATAGATATGTTTGGAACTTAGAAGTACTTAATGTTCTATGAGAATATCAGCCATGTTTGAACACGATGTTCAAACAAGCCGCCACTGAGCCAAGGATGGCGAATTGGCGGCGGTGGCGTGAGTGGTCAGTGAAGTGAATTAGAACATTTAGTACTTCTTCGTTCCAATACATTTATATCATATCTCGTGCGAATGAATTTATGTGTTGGAAAATATATGCGTTTCGCGACGGATGCAATAGATTACAATTATCCGTCATTATTAGAAAGGGAAAAAATATGTTTGACAATAAGAATCGCTTTGTAATCGAAAACTACAACAAACAGTCCTGTTTCGCAAGCTTCCTCCCGGGCATCAGCGGTATCCACGGAACGCCGCTCTGGAACTTCTATGTAAACCGCGGACAGGCAATCTGCAGCTTCGGCTCAGAGAACAAAGATCATTCCATCATGGAATTTTATCCGGCACATCAGTCTTACCAGTTCACAAAGACGATGGGGTTCCGCACATTTCTGAAGGTAGACGGAACATTCTATGAGCCGTTTGTGGACGACGATATGCCACATAAGATGTACATCGGTATGAACGAGCTGGAGATTGAGGAAACAAATGAAGCACTTGGCATCAAAGTAAACGTTCTGTACTACACGATGCCGAACGAGCGTCTCGGCGGGCTGGTCCGTACCGTGACGATTACGAATCTCTCCGGTGCGAAGAAGGACGTGGAAGTGTTAGATGGCATGCCGGCACTGCTTCCATATGGTATCGCATTAAAGGATATGAAGGAGACGGCACAGACAACAAAGGCATGGATGCAGGTCGAGGACGTAAACGAGAAGCTCCCATATTACCGTGTACGTATCGCACTTGCCGATGCGGCAGAGGTTTCCGAGGTAGAGGCAGGAAACTTCATGGTATCTGTGAACAGGGATGGCGGGAAGCTTCCAATCATCGCAGATCCGGAGCTGATTTTTGATTACGATACAAGTCTGGCAAAGCCGGTGAATTTCTATAAGACAGAGGTACTTGCACTTGCGGCGGAGCGTCAGCTTTGTGCCAATCAGGTACCGGCAGGGTTTGCGTGTGCACATGAGGAAATCACTGACAGTTACACGATTTACTCTGTATATGGCCAGGCAGGCACGAAGGAGCTGTTCCGTACATTTGCAAATACAGGTTTGAATGCAGCATATTTTGCAAGAAAGCATGAAGAGAATGATGCAATCATCAATGAACTTGCAGACACGATTGCAACGACAACGGCAGATCCTGTCTTCGATGCGTACTGCAAGCAGACATACATTGATAACGTCCTGCGCGGCGGATATCCGGTGAAGCTTCCGGGCGGACATATCTTCTATGTATATTCCAGAAAGCACGGCGATGTGGAGCGTGATTACAATTTCTTCTCCATGCTTCCGGAATATTACTCACAGGGAAATGGAAACTTCCGTGATGTAAACCAGAACCGCCGCAGCGATATTTATTTTGCAAACTTCGTCGGCGATTACAATATCAAGGTATTTTATGATCTGCTGCAGTTGGATGGATACAATCCATTGCAGGTAAAGCAGATTACATACTCATTAAAGCCGGATGCAGAAGCAGAAGTGCTCTCTTATGTGACTGAGCATGCAGATGTTCTGAAAGATTTATTTGCAAAGCCGTTTACACCGGGTAAATTATACGCACAGATCTACAATAAGAAGGTTGGACTTGCCGTTGAGGAAGATGCGTTCTTTGCGATTGTGATGGAACATAGTGTCGAAAATCTGAATGCAGATTTCGGTGAGGGCTACTGGAGTGACCACTGGACATACAATCTCGATCTTGTGGACGCATATTTGTCTGTCTATCCGGAGAAGGAAGAGACGATGCTTTTTGATGAGAAGGATTATACTTATTATGAGTCAAAAGCAACCGTGTTACCGCGTGTGAAGCGGTATGTCAAGACAGACAAGGGTGTCAGACAGTACCATTCCATCGACGAGGAGAAGAAGGCAGAGGTAACCTTCGATAAAGCACGTACCGCATACGGAAAAGGCGAGGTTTATACTTCAAACCTAGCAACGAAGCTCGTGCTGATGAGTACACTCAAGTTTGACGCGCTTGATATGAAGGGTATCGGTGTCGAGATGGAAGGAGGAAAACCGGGCTGGTATGATGCGTTAAATGGTCTGCCGGGCTTGTTCGGTTCTTCTGTCTGTGAGACATATGAGTTACAGCGGATGCTGTTGTTCCTGCGTGAGGAACTTGCGAAGTTTGACCGTGCGGTAGATGTTCCGGCAGAGCTTGCCGGGCTGATCGATAAGACAGATGCAGCGCTGCAAGGTTATACAAAGGGCGGTGATCGTCTGGCAGTCTGGAATGCTGTGAATATCGCGAAGGAAAATTACCGTGAGAAGACCGCGTTTGGCATTGACGGAAAAGAAGAGACGATTCCGGCTGCGAAGCTTGTGACAATTCTTGACCGCATGATCGCATATGTAGAAGAAGGCATCGAGCTTGGGTGTGCAATGAAGGATGGCGTTGCACCGGCATATATGGCATACAGCATGTCGGATTACACAGAGAAGGACGGTGTGATCACACCGGAGAATCTGCAGGTGGTTGATATCCCATTGTTCTTGGAGGGACCGGTCCGTTACCTGAAGCTGCCACAGACACATGAGGCGAAGGAAGCACTTTACGAGAAGGTAAAGGCTTCAGACATGTATGATAAGAAGCTTGATATGTACAAGGTCAATGCACCGCTTACAAAATGTTCTTACGAGATCGGACGTGCGCGTGCATTCTCTCCAGGCTGGCTGGAGAACGAATCCATCTGGCTGCATATGGAGTACAAATATTTACTGGAGCTACTCAAATCCGGACTTTACGAAGAATATTTTGCAGACTTAAAGAAGATGGGCGTTCCGTTCCTGCCTTACGAGACATACGGCAGAAGTCCGCTTGAGAATTCATCGTTCTTAGTCAGCTCTGCAAACTTCAATGAGAAGATTCACGGAAAAGGTTTCGTGGCAAGACTGAGTGGTTCAACCGCAGAGTTCTTACAGATGTGGGAGCTTATGATGAATGGCGATAAGCTGTTCACAATGCAGGATGGCGTGCTTACATTTAAGCTTGCACCGGCAGTTCCGGCATATCTTGTGAAGGATGATGGCAAGGTAGAGGCAACGCTGTTTGGTAAGATTAAGGTCGTATACGACTGCGGAGTCAAGCGGGATCTGATTCCGGGACAGTATGCGGTGAAGTCTTATGCGCTGTCTATGGAAGATGGTACAACGAAGCAAATTGATGCAGCATACATATCGGGTAAGTCGGCAGAAGAAATCCGAAATGGTGCAGTCCGGCAGATCGACGTAACGCTTGCCTAGATTTTTAAAGCGGCTGCAAGACCGACTCATTGTGTGACATAGGGGAGCCCAGGCGTAAAATATAATATGAGTCCCCGCGTGCAATGGATGAGCCGGAAAGAAAGTTCGTGACAAAAACGGGAAAAGTATATATAATAAAAGATAATTATGTGATTTACAAATAAAATCAGAGGAGAAATGGAAAAATGAAAGCAACATTACGAAAGAAAATATGCACATTTCTTCTGACGCTGGCGGTAATGATCAGTGTCTGGAATGTACCTGTCATCGAGTCCCGGGCTGCGACAGGGATTCCGTCCATATCTTATATGGTACATGCGCAGAAACATGGGTGGATGAATCCGGTCAAAGATGGTGTAACAGCGGGAACAGTCGGAGAAGCAAAAAGACTCGAAGCGATTGCGATTTCACTGAATTCAAATGGAAGTTCACTCAACGGTGGTTTGCAATACAGCGTACATGCACAGCGATATGGCTGGATGGACTGGGTTGATGCCGGACAGAATGTATCACCGGCAGAACTGGTATCGCAGAGAAAGTTTGCGGGAACGACGGGACAGGGAAAACGATTGGAAGCAATCAGAATTCGTCTGACCGGAGCACTTGCGGAAACGTACGAAGTGATGTACCGGGTGCATATGCAGTCTTATGGATGGTCTTCCTGGACAAGAAATGGTGATATTGCCGGTGTAACCGGGCAGTCTAAGCGGATGGAAGCGATAGAAATCCGGTTGGTTCAAAAACCTTCGGTAACACCGTCCGCAGATCTGACATATAGTGTACATGCACAGAGATATGGATGGATGAATCCGGTATTCCAGGGTGTGACAGCCGGAACAACCGGTGAGTCAAAAAGACTGGAGGCACTGAAAATCAATCTGACGACAACCGGTGTGACAGGCGGAATCGTCTATAATACACATATCCAGGGACTCGGTTGGACACAGGAAGTGACAAATAACATTGTCAGCGGAACAACGGGACAGGGAAAACGGATGGAGGCAGTTTCTATCCGGCTGACCGGTGATATTTCCGCTTATTACGATATTTATTATCGGGTACATTGCCAGAGCTTTGGCTGGATGGACTGGGCAAAAAACGGCGAGATGGCAGGAACCGCGAATGGAAAAAAACGGATGGAAGCCATCCAGATCCGGCTTGTGAAAAAAGGTGCAGCTGCGCCGGGGGCAACAACAAGACCATATGTATATGTTCCGACGCCGGTGATTGATCGGAACACCTATGTGATACGTGTGAACAAGCAGGAAAGCTGTATCACGATATACAAGGATGGAGTGCCTATAAAAGCTATGACATGCTCACCGGGAGATGCGACGCCGACAGGAACGTTTAACCTTGCCGGCAAGTGGCGCTGGAATACATTGATGGGCGGTGTGAAAGGACAGTATTGTTCACAGATTTATGGTGATTTCCTGTTCCATTCGGTATTATACAACAGTGCAAATCCGAGGACGCTGATTGCAAGCAGTTATAACAATCTTGGAAAGCGTGTATCACATGGATGTGTCCGTCTCCGGGTTGCGGATGCAAAGTGGATTTTTGATAATTGTCCGACCGGGACAAAAATCGTAATATATAATTCAAGTGATCCGGGGCCGCTTGGAAAGCCAACGCTTTCAAAGATACCGGGAAGCCAGAACTGGGATCCTTCAGATCCGGCAATACATTAATACGATACAATTTTGTCGCATCGGGGCAGCAAAAACTGCTCCGGTGCGATAGTATTGTTTTTCGGAGGAATTATGTACGCAGAAGAACAACGTAGAAGAGCACTTAGTCTGCTTGCAAATTTGATCATATGGGTATTTGAAGCAGTATCCTTTGGAATAATATGGTTCGGAGAATATCACAATCCATTTTTCTTTCGTGGAAATTATGTGGTGATTGGATTGTATGCAGTATTTATGTTTATGATAACCAAAAGTTTTAACGGTTATAAGCTAAGCTATATGCGTGTGCTTGATCTGTGCCTGTCGCATGGCCTTGCAATCGTCATCGGCGGAGCAGTTGCTTATATTTTTATCTGCATGGTTTCGCGGGATTATATGAATATCATTCCGGTTATAATCATGGTTGCGATTCAAATCGTGTTTGAAGTGATGTGGGTGGTACTTGTACAGCATATCTATATGATTTTCTTCCCACCGAGAAAACTTATATTTATTTATGGAAATTATCCGCCGGAAGTTTTTTTACGTAAAATAAATGAAAGAAAAGACCGGTATAAAATCTGTGAAGTCCTGAATTATCAGCAGGGTATGGAAAAAATACAGCAGGACGTGCTGGATTTTGAAGGCGTTGTTCTGTATGACCTGCCATCCGAAGACCGGAATACAATTATAAAATATTGTTTTAAACATTCTATCCGGACGGATGTTGTCCCGAAAATTACAGATATTATTATGAAAGGATCGGATGACATGCATCTTGTGGATACGCCTGTTTTTCTGTCCAGAAATATTGGCCTTCAGGCGGATCAGCGGTTTGTGAAGCGGACGATGGATCTGCTTATCTCCGGAGTCGGCATTATAATTGCGTCTCCGTTTATGCTGATCATCGCAATTGCAATCAAGTTATATGATCATGGTCCGGTATTTTATCGCCAGGTGCGTCTGACACGTGGTGGAAAACAGTTTATGATCTATAAATTCCGCAGTATGAAGATTGATGCAGAAGCAAATGGCGCGCAGCTTGCAAAAAAAGACGATGACCGGATTACACCCGTTGGAAAAGTGCTCCGGAATCTGCACTTAGATGAGATCCCGCAGCTTTTTAATGTGTTTATGGGTGATATGTCTATGGTTGGTCCGCGGCCGGAACGTCCGGAAATTTTTGAAAAATACGAAGAGTCTGTGCCGGATTTTGATTTTCGCCTGAAAGTGAAGGCGGGACTGACCGGATATGCACAGGTATATGGAAAATATAATACGACACCGATTGATAAGCTGAAACTGGATTTGACATATATCCAGGAATATTCTTATCGTCTGGATTTAAAACTGCTGCTTTTGACATTCCGGATTGTATTCCGGAAAGAAAGTTCCGAAGGCGTGGATAAGAAACAGAGAACTGCATTGCAAAATGAAGACAAAGAAAATGAGAAAGGATAAGAGGTATCAAAGATGAATGTAGCGATTATAATTGCCGGAGGTTCTGGCCACAGAATGGGACAGGATATCCCAAAACAGTTTATTAATGTATATGATAAACCGGTATTGATTTATACGCTCGAAAGCTTTCAGCGAAACGAGCTGATCGATGCAATCGAAGTTGTGTGTATTGACGGCTGGCATAACGTACTCTGGGCTTATGCGAAGCAGTTTAATATCACAAAAGTAAAATGGGTCATCTCCGGCGGAAATACTGCACAGGAGTCAATCCGGAATGGCGTATATAATCTGAAAGATGTATGCTCTGAAAAAGATAATATTATTATCCATGATGGAATCCGTCCACTGGTCGATGATGAAGTCCTGAAAGATGTCATTGATAAGTGCAATGAATATGGAAATGGAGTTACCTCGTTACCATACAATGAACAGATCTTTGTGATTGATGACGAAAAATCCACAACCAAATATATTCCGCGTGAGACACTGCGCCGTGTATCAACTCCACAGGCATACAAGTTTGATAAGCTTGTATGGGCGTATGAGAAGGCCTTTGCGGAGGAAATCGGGATCTATGGTTCGTCTTATACGAATACAATGATGGTTGAACTTGGCGAGCGGCTATACTTCGCGAAGGGATCCGATAAAAACATCAAGCTTACGACGAAGGATGACTTAGAAA
>ERZ1034998.1950-NODE-1950-length-11710-cov-4.343458_pt1 | contig 11710 bp, 9 predicted proteins | sample MGYA00520621_ERZ1034998 | MGnify/ENA primary metagenome ERZ1034998 (study PRJEB33766, sample SAMN09781748) | gut metagenome | biome: gut microbiome | host: Homo sapiens | place: Madagascar | study: EMG produced TPA metagenomics assembly of the PRJNA485056 data...
ATTATACAGTAAGAAAACTATAACGATACAAATATTTTCCTAACTTTGCAACCACTTTTTATTATAACAGAAATGAAACATCGTATTTTAAGCATGACAATGTCACTTTGCCTCGCCTGCACGATGGGAGCGCAAAGTGCCGAAAAGATTGTACCCATCAAGTATGGAAACATGGATAATTGGGTTATCAGAAACATCAAGGAATCAGGTATCATAGGCGGAAACAAGAAGGTGGTTTATGCCGTAGGTCCGTCGATGACCATCAATGGCAATACCCCCTACACCAACAAGGGCGGCTCGCCCTGGGGAACCTCCAATGTGCTTGCCCACGTGTCAGGCATCTATAAGACCAACAACTCGGTATATCGCGACAAGCACGAGAACGGCCATTGTGCCAAGCTCGTCACCCATATCGAGAAGGTGAAGGTATTGGGACTCATCAATATCAAGGTGCTTGCAGCAGGCTCGCTCTTCCTGGGCGACGTGCGCGAACCCATCACCGGAACCAAGGACGGTCCTAAGGCCATCAACTGGGGCATTCCTTTCACCCATCGTCCCAAGGCAGTGCGTTTCGACTATAAGACCCTGTTGCCCAACTCAGCCACCCGCATCAAGCAGAACGGCTTCAGCAGTGCATCGAAAGTAGCAGGACGCGACTATGCTGTCGCCATCCTCTATCTGCAGAAGCGTCACGAGGATGCCAATGGCAACATCACGGCCAAGCGTGTGGGCACCATGGTGGTGAAATACAGCAAGAGCACCAATGGATGGGTGAACGACGCCACCTACACCATCCACTATGGCGACATCCGACACATGGCAGGCTATGACGCCTCGCTCATGGGACTTCGTAATTGTGACTATGCTCGTAATAGCAAAGGCAAGAGCGTCATCATCAAGGAGACGGGATGGGCTTCGGCCAACGAGACCCCTACCCACCTCATCCTGCAGTTCTCTTCCAGTCACGGCGGAGCCTATATCGGAACGCCCGGCAACACGCTCTGGATAGACAACGTGGCACTCGTATACTAACTGTTTATCACATATTAACACCCCTACACATTTTTATATACATAACACATGAAGCAGCTTCTACTCTCATGCCTTACATGCCTTCTCTTGCCTACTCTTGGTATGGCAGGGGAGGCTGACTCTACCTTCACGCCACATACCGGAATGGAAAAAGAGGAAGTAAAAATAGGAAAAAAGGTGGACGAAAAGGTGGAAGTGAAGGTGGACGAAAAGGCGGACGAGAAGAAGACGGAAGTGAAGAAGGCGGACGAGAAGAAGAAATCGCTCATCACCCGTTTTCTCGACTACTTCAACGATGCCAACAAGAAGAACAACAAGCGGTTCGACTTCAGCATTATCGGAGGCCCACACTATGCCACCGACACCAAGTTGGGCTTAGGCTTAGTGGCAGCAGGCATCTATCGCTCCGACCCAGCCGACACGCTCCTCCTCCCCTCCAATGTATCGCTCTTTGGCGATGTCAGCACGGTGGGCTTCTATCTGCTCGGTGTGCGCGGAACCCACATCTTCCCCCACGACCGTTACCGTGCCGTCTACACGCTCTACTTCTATTCCTTCCCCTGCAAGTTCTGGGGAATGGGATACGACATGGGCGACAACGACGACAACCAGAGCGACATGAAGCGATGGCAGGTGCACGTGAACGGAAGCTTCCTGTGGAACCTTGGCAGCAACCTCTTCCTCGGTCCTTCCGTGGCCTACGACTACATCATCGGCAAGGACATCGAGCGCCCCGAGCTCTTGGCGGGAATGGACCGACATACCGACAACTATGGCGTGGGATTCACCTTCATGTTCGACAACCGTGACAACCTCACCTATCCCCACCGGGGTTATTACGTGAACCTCACCCAGATGTTCCGTCCGCGCTTCATGGGCAACGACTATGCCTTCAGCACCACCGAGCTGCAGCTCAACGCCTACCAGCAACTCTGGCGAGGAGCCGTACTGGCCGAGGACCTTCGTTCCACACTCAACTTTGGCAATCCCTCGTGGGGCATGATGGCGCAGACAGGAGGCAGCAATGCCCTGCGCGGATATTACGAGGGAAGATACCGCGACAAACACATGATAGAAGCCACTGTCGAACTTCGCCAGCACGTGTGGAAACGCAACTCGCTCACGGCCTGGATAGGTGCAGGAACCGTCTTCCCCAAGTTCAGCCAGATGAGAAGCCGTCACATCCTGCCTAACTTCGGACTGGGCTATCGATGGGAATTCAAGAAGAACGTCAACGTGCGTCTCGACTATGGTTTCGGCAAGGGCGGACAGAGAGGATTCCTCTTCAATATCAACGAGGCGTTCTAAAGGTAAAAAAGTAAAAAGGTAAAAAAGTAAAAAAGGTAAAAGGGGCACTATGACAAAATCTCTCAACAAACTGATATACACCTATGCCGTCGTGGCACTGACAGTACCCAACGTGGCACTCTGCTTCAGCGAGGGTCTGAACGCATGGGCATCCTTAGCCAACATCCTGTTGCCTGGTGCCCTCTATATGGCTCTGATGAGCATCTCTCGCAAGCCGGGCAAGATGGTATGGTGGCTCTTCCCCATCATCTTCTTTGCGGCTTTCCAGATCGTGTTGCTCTATCTCTTCGGCAAGGGCGTCATAGCCGTGGATATGTTCCTCAACCTCGTAACCACCAATCCTGGCGAGGCCATGGAGTTGCTCGACAACCTCATTCCTGGCGTGGCGAGTGTCTTCATCCTCTATCTGCCCCTGCTCATCCTGGGCGTGGTGTCCATACGGAGCAAGAAGGCACCCGTGCTGGCCTCTGCCCTCAGAAAGCGATATGCCCTGTGGGCTTCAGCCTTGGCCATCGTGGGGTGCATCCTTGTTGCCACGGCCTGTCTCTCCCGTCCCTCCGACAACGCACAGCTCGACGACCATCATGCCCCACACTACAGCGTGCTCAACGACCTCTACCCCGTCAACGTGTTCTATAACCTCTACCTTGCCGTTAAGCGCAACAACGCCTCCATCCACTACAAGGAGGCATCTGCCCGTTTCCGCTTCGATGCCAGGCCGTCCCATCCCGAGGACTCCTGCGAGGTCTACGTCATGGTGATAGGCGAGACGGCACGAGCCATGAACTTCAGCCTCTATGGTTATCAGCGCGACACCAATCCACGGCTCAGCAAGACCCCGGGACTGGTGACGTTCAGCGATGTCACCACCCAGTCGAACACCACCCACAAGAGTGTGCCTATGCTCCTCTCGCAGGCTTCGGCCTCCGACTTCGAGCGTCTCTTCCACGAGAAAGGCATCCTGCAGGCCTTCCGTGAGGCAGGCTTCCACACCGTGTTTCTGAGCAATCAGCGCCCCAACCACTCGTTCATCGACTTCCTGGGCGAACAGGCCGACCAGTGGCTCTTCCTCAAGACGGGCGACGCCAACCCCGCTGGCCGTGAGTTGGCCGAAGCCCCGGGCAAGGACGGCAACTACTATGACGCCGACCTGCTGCCCATCCTCGACAGGATACTGGCCCGGAAGCGCAAGAAGGAATTCATCGTGCTCCACACCTATGGCTCTCACTTCAACTACATGGACCGCTATCCCCGACAGATGGCGCATTTCCAGCCCGACACGCATTGCGAGGCCAAGAAGGAGAACCGTCCCGACCTCATCAACGCCTACGACAACACCATCCGCTACACCGACCTTGTGCTCAGTGGGGTGATAGAGCGCCTGCGAGCACACGGAGGCATGAGCGCCATGCTCTATACGAGCGACCATGGCGAGAACATCTTCGACGACAGTCACAAGCTCTTCCTTCATGCTTCGCCCCGAGCTTCGGAGTACGAGTTGCATGTGCCCTTCCTGGTATGGACATCGCAGAGCTTCCAGCATCAGGAGCCAGCCGTGGCACAGGCTCTCTCCGCCAACCGCCACAAGCAGGCACAGAGCAGCCGTTCCGCCTTCCACACCATGCTCAATATCGGGGGCATCAGTACGCGTTATCTGCAAGCACACATGTCATTGGCAAGCTTGCAATATAAGCCAGCTCCCCTGCTCTACCTCAACGACCATAATGAGGCTATCCCACAGGCAGAATGTGGATTTTAGGTTATTGAACTTGCGAAAGTTCAATTAGGTTATTGAAGTTTCGCAAGTTTTTCCCCACACGCCCTGAAGGGGCAGAAGCTCTTAGCCCAGGGTAATGGACACAAGCAGCACGCCCTGAAGGGGCAGAAGCTCTTAGCCCAGGGCAGCGCCCTGGGTAATTACGGCAGCAAACTTATCGCCCTGTAAGGGCAAAAGCTTTAAAACTCCTAACAATTTACAAAGCTTTTGCCCTTACAGGGCGCCTTGCAGATTGGCATTATACCCAGGGCGCTGCCCTGGGCTAAGAGCTTCTGCCCCTTCAGGGCGTGTGGGGCTTACTTGCGAAACTTGAGTTAGATTATAAAAACTTTCTCTTTTCTTTCTCTATATCAGTTTTTTGCTGTAATTTTGCACCCGAATAAGTCAATAACAGTAGAAAACAATGGACTCAACACGCAAAATCGAAAAAGTAAGTTTGCGCAACCTCCACATGGAGGATTACGACCAACTGGCGAAATCGTTCAAGCGCATTTATGCCGACTCGGACGTTTTCTGGACACGTTCTCAAATCAAAAAGCTCATTACCATCTTTCCCGAAGGTCAGGTAGTCATCATCGTCGACGACAAGATCGTGGGTTGCGCCCTCTCTATCATCGTCAACTACAACATGGTGAAAGGCGACCACACCTATGCCCAGGTGACAGGCAATGAAACCTTCAACACCCACGATGCCAACGGCAACATCCTCTATGGCATCGAGGTCTTCATCCACCCCGACTATCGTGGCCTCCGACTGGCCCGACGCATGTACGAATACCGCAAGGAGCTGTGCGAGAAGCTCAACCTCAAGGCCATCATGTTTGGCGGACGCATACCCAACTATCACAAGTATGCCGACCAGATGCGCCCCAAGGAGTACATCGAGAAAGTGCGCAGTCGTGAGATCTACGACCCCGTGCTCACCTTCCAGCTGTCCAACGACTTCCACGTGCGCCGTGTGATACGCAACTATCTGCCCAGCGACGAGGAGAGCGAACACTGCGCCACCCTGTTGCAGTGGGACAACATCTACTATCAGCCACCTACGGACTCCTATGTAGACCGCAAGCCCACCGTGCGCATCGGTCTCGTGCAGTGGCAGATGCGCCCCTATGCCTCCGTCGACGACCTCTTCGAGCAGGTGGAGTTCTTCGTCGATTCGGTGAGCGACTATAAGAGCGACTTCATCCTCTTCCCCGAATACTTCAATGCCCCTCTGATGGCTAAATTCAACAATATGGGCGAGGCACAGAGCATCCGACAGATGGCACAGTACACCGAGCAGATACGCGACCGGTTCCGTGAGCTTTCCATCAGCTACAACATCAACATCATCACGGGCAGTATGCCTTACGTCAAGGACGACGGTGCCCTCTACAACGTGGGCTTCCTGTGCCGACGCGACGGAAGTGTGGACATGTACGAGAAGATTCATGTCACCCCCGACGAGCAGAAGTGCTGGGGTCTTACAGGCGGAAGCCGCATCCAGACCTTCGACACCGACTGTGGCAAGATAGGCATCGTGATCTGTTACGACGTGGAGTTCCCCGAGCTCTCACGCCTCATGGCTCAAGACGGCATGCAGATACTCTTCGTGCCCTTCATGACCGATACCCAGAACGCCTACTCCCGTGTGCGTGTATGCGCCCAGGCCCGTGCCATCGAGAACGAGTGCTATGTGGCCATTGCGGGCAGTGTGGGCAACCTGCCCCGTGTGCACAACATGGACATACAGTATGCTCAGAGTGCCGTGTTCACGCCTTGCGACTTCGCCTTCCCCAACGACGGCAAGCGATCGGAGGCTACGCCCAACACCGAGATGATTCTCGTATCCGACGTTGACCTCAACCTGCTCAACGAGCTCCACACCTATGGTGCCGTGCGCAACCTGCGCGACCGCCGCAAGGACCTCTACGAGCTGAAGAAAAAATAAAGATGTACAAGATCGACATATCGGAGCGCACGCTCCACTTCAAGCAGCCTGCCGGAACCTCACGGGGCGTCTACACCACCCGGCACAGTTATTACCTCACCCTCACCTCGGCAGAACATCCGGGCATCAGGGGCGTGGGCGAATGTGCCACCCTGCCCGACCTGAGCTGTGACGCCAAGCCCGAATACGAGCTCACGCTCCGACAGGTGTGCCAGATGGTGGAACAGATGGGGCGCATACCCTACGACATGATACGTGCCTACCCCAGCATCACCTTCGGACTGGAGACCGCCTTTGCCGACTTCTTCCGTCAGTGCCCCGCTATCGATGTGCCGGCATGGGCGACGTACCTGGCAAGCCTCTACGACACGCCCTTCGCACGGGGCGAGGAGGGCATCACCATCAACGGACTGGTATGGATGGGCACCTACGACGAGATGCTCGCCCGACTGGAGGAGAAGCTGAAGAGCGGATTCCACTGCGTGAAACTGAAGATTGGCGCCATCGACTTCTTCAAGGAGCTCGACCTCATCAAGCGCATACGCCAGGTGTACAGCAAGGAGCAGATAGAGTTGCGCGTGGATGCCAACGGTGGCTTCACGCCCGAAAATGCCATGAGCCGACTGGAAGCCCTGGCACAGTACGACATCCACTCCATAGAGCAGCCCATACGCCAGCACCAGTGGCCCAAGATGGCTGCCCTGTGCCGTGAGTCGCCCCTGCCCATCGCCCTCGACGAGGAGCTCATCGGCGTGAACGTGCGATCCATGAAGCAGGCATTGCTCGACACCATACACCCTCAGTACATCGTGCTGAAGCCCTCGCTCCACGGAGGCATCTACGGATGCCGCGAATGGATACAGATGGCAAGCGAACGGGGCATCGGAAGCTGGATCACATCGGCCTTGGAGAGCAACGTGGGGCTCAGTGCCATCGCCCATTTCTGCGCCAAGACTTATGGTCCCGGGGTCTCCATGCCTCAGGGCCTTGGCACCGGTCAACTCTTCACCGACAACATTCCCATGCCTTTGGAAATCAGAGGAGAGAAGATCTTTGTTAATGGTTGATTTCGGAAACATTCCCCTTATGGAACTGAACGAATTTCTTGCCGAATGGCACAACGACAACCCCCGCATTCTGGTACACACCAGCGGATCTACGGGCAAACCCAAGCCCCTGATGGTGGAGAAGAGGCGGATGCTCAACTCAGCCCGCATCACCTGCGACTTCTTAGGACTGAAGCCGGGCGACACCGCCCTGCTCTGCATGCCCCTCGACTATATCGCGGGCAAGATGATGGTGGTGCGAAGCCTCCAGCGGGACCTTCGGCTCACCACCGTGCGCCCGAGCAGCCATCCCCTGGCCGACGAAACCCTACCCCACTTCACCTTTGCCGCCATGGTGCCCATGCAGGTGTACAACACCCTGAAAGTGCCCTACGAGCGCGAACGGCTCATGCACATCCGTCACCTCATCATAGGCGGAGGAGCCATCAGCGACGAGTTGGCACAGATGATTAAGCCCCTGCCCAATGCCGTATGGAGCACCTATGGCATGACAGAGACCCTGTCGCACATCGCCCTGCGCCGCCTCAACGGTCCTGATGCCAGCCTCTGGTACACCCCCTTCGACGGCGTAGGCATAAGCCTCAATGCCGACGGATGCCTTGTCATCGACGCCCCCGAGGTATGTGCCGAACCCCTTGTCACCAACGACATCGCCCAGCTACGCACCGACGACCGAACGGGCAAGACGCTCTTCCGCATCAAGGGCCGCAAGGACAACGTGGTGTGCAGTGGTGGCATCAAGATTCAGATAGAGGAGGTGGAGGAAACGCTGCGTCCGCACCTGTCGGCGCCCTTCATGATCGTCAAGAAACAAGATGAGATGCTGGGCGAAAAGGCCATCCTCCTCACCGAGTCGGCCGACCTGACCCACATTGAAGAAATATGCAGAAACACCCTGCCCAAATACTGGGTGCCACGGGAGTTTCTGCACATCGACCACCTGCCCCTCACCGAGACAGGCAAGCCCCGACGCTCTTTCACACCACGGTGATCCAGATGCTCTCTTCATTCTGCTGAGCCTGGGTGATGAGGTCGATGAGTTGGCGCAACCGCTGTTGCGAGTTCACCACCATGCCCACCATTTTGTTTTCGCCCACCAGGATGCAGCCCTGCGTGTCGTCAGGATAGTTGCCAGCATGGATGCGTATGCCCTCAAAGAGGGGCACGCCCACGAGTAGGGGCAACCATCTCTTGAATCGTGGCGACTTGCTCACCACCACGGTGTAAGAGCCTTCGGGGATAGCCGTCTTGCCCTGCACCTTGCGGGCCATCTTGCCCGACACCCTGCCGTGACGAGCATCCACCTCCCTCGGGGCAAGCGGAATGCCCAGCAGGTTGCGCCATGTAGGCTCCAGGGTGTCGCAGAAGTAATGCTCTGTGGTGAGCAGGCTCTCGTCCACACGGCAGCGCACAGTGCGCTTGTCGTCCCTCCTCCTGCCGGGTATCAACTCTCGTTCCACACTTCCATCGGGCAGGATATACAGTCGGCCGATGGTGTAAGTAGCTCTCTTGGCTATGCGTTTCAATATGATTTCCATTTTTTTTTGTTGTTTTATTGAGTTGAAGAAGTTATAGAAGTTAGATATTCATCCCTTCACCTTGCGGAAAATCGGACTGTCAGTGTCAGTGTCAGCACCTTCCACCTTAGCCACATATCCACGGTGCACCCACTGGTGGATGGCATCCCTGATGCGCTTGGCGTTGTCGTTGTCGAAGCCCTGAGCACGACGCACCTTCACGTAGTCGTCGACGGTAAACTCGTCGGGCAAGAGCGACAGCAGGTTCTTAGGACCGTTGGGTGCTGTGCGGCTCACCTTGTCTTGCTCGCCATCGGCATCGTAGATCATTTGTCCGAAGAGCTTCAGCTTGCACCACAGGTCGTAACGCTCACTCCAGCGCACGAAGTCCTCTATCGGCTTCTCCCACTTCATGCCGTTGGCGACATACAGCACACAGGCCTTGAGGTAGGCGATGACGTTGGCACGGAAGGAAAGGTTCTCGAACACATAGTTCTGCGACAGACGGGCAAACTCAGCGTTCTCCTCCATCAGCTTGCGGGCGAGCCGGAGAGCCTGGGGACAGTCCACCAGTCCGCGGGCCTTCAGCAGGTTGTCGATGAAGGGTTTCAGCTCCTCGTCGAAGGCGGCGTCGTAGGTGCCATAGACGGGAATCTCCGAACCGCACGGACGGCGCTCGATGGTGGCGAAGGAGATGCGGCTCACGGGGCCGTCGGTCACCACCCTGCGGAAGTAGTCACGACACTTCTTCGGCGTGCAGCAGGCATTCCAGTTGAAGCGCACCTTCACGGTCTCGGTCACCGACTGCACGCCCACACGGTCCTGTCCGTAGTTGCCCAGGTCGAAGGCCAGCTCCATGATGCGGAAGTGCTGGTTGGTCTTGCCCTTGAGGGCGTCGAAGAGGTTCAGCTCATTCACTTTGGCATAGAGGAAGTGCCGTTCAGCCTCCTTCATACGCAGCACGAAGGCAGGGTTGGTCATGTCGATGTTCACCTCCTGGATGACGAGTCCTTCGGGTCGCTCTCGCTTGTCCTTGTTGGAGCCTTTGCGGTTGCATTCGTCCTTCCAAGCCCTCTCCCGCTCACGTTGCTGGGCATCGCGTGCCCTGATGTCCGCCATGATGCGGTTGATGGGCTGGGTGATGCTCTCCTTGCCGCTTCCTGTGGGCGCACAGAGGATGTTCATCAGCGTGGCCTCATGCTCCACGTTGTCGACGTATCGGAAGCGGGTGTCGCACAGATGGCTTGCCAGTGCCGGGAAGACGGCTTGCGACACGGCAGGCTGATAGATGGCGGGCGTCTTGCTCACGAGCAGACGGATGAGACGGGGCAACTTCTGAGGCATCTCGTGTATGCGATAGAAGTAGGAGTCGGGGTTAAGAATGTCGCCAAAGTCGTCGGCATCATAGTCTTCGGCTTTCCCCCTTGCCTGCTCTTGCTGGCACAGGCTGATGGCCTTGCGCACAATCATCGGCATGCGGTGCGACTGCTTTCTCTGACAAGCGCTGTCGACGGTGGTGAAGGCCCGCTTCTTCTCCTCGCCGAAGGTGGGTATCACCTGCTTGATCCACGTAGCGTTGTCGTCGCACAGATAGCGCAGATAGCAGCTCAGGGTGAAGATAAACGAGTTGCGTGAGCCGTGCTGTGGCTCCCCTCCGAGCAGTTCTACGAGCTTGCTTGTTATCGCCTCGTAGGGGATTCCGTCGTATTCTTGGGCGAAGTCTTGTTGCTTCTCCTCTCCGCCATGATCTTGATCCACTCCATGATTGCCGAGATGATGATCATCAGCACAATCATGATTAGCAGACTGGGCATGCTCAACAGCAGTGCCAGCAGGAAGAGCAGCAGAGCTATTGTCGCTCTCAGGTCGATGTTCTTGATTCGTTGCAACTTGGGGTTTAGGGTCATGTTCGGATTCATGTTCGTTAAGTTTAGGATTAGGGTTGATATTTACGCTGGTATTCGCCTGAGAAGCAGCATCACCGTTGATGCCTCTCTCGTCCATGCCGGAAGAGCTTCGCAAGGGGGCGAAGAGCCGTGCCTCGTCGATGAAGAGGATGTATTCTTCGGGCACGATGAACGACGGGCGTGCCAGGTCTTTCACACACACGTCGTACTCCTCGTCGCCGAGCTGTTGCGACATCCACTTCTGAGCCTCAGCCAGGTTCATGCCCTCTGGCATGACGAAGACGAGCCTGAGGCCCTCCAACGACGGTGTGACGTGCACGAGCAGTATTCTCGCCAGCACCTGAGGATTCTTCACTCTCAGTTCTTCGCTCTTTGCTTTCCACCATCCCGTAGGGTCGGCGATGTGGTCTTTGTCGTAGATGCTGAGTCCGCTGGGTATGGCGTCAGCATTGAGTCGTCGGCCATTGCGAAAAGTGGCGTGGGGCGTGAGTATGGGCAACTGGCTCTTGAGCCGTGTCTTCATCGTGTCGTAGTCTTCCTGCCCTATCTCTCCCCGGCGTTTGCGCTCCAGTGCATCCTCTATCTGTGCGCAGACGTCCTTCACCCTGCTGCTCTTAGTAGCCTGGTGGAAGAGCTCGGGGGTGCATACTTGCACCTCCCTGCTCCTTACGCTTTGTGATATTCCAAAAGCCATATTAGTTTAATGTTTAATTATTTTTTCGATGTCCTGCACCAGGATGTCCTGATACACCTGTCCCTGATACTCATGGGTCTGAAAGCGCAGTTTCACCACGACCACCTCTCCGGCATAGAACCTAAGTTGTGCGTCCTTGCCAAGCATCACCGCGGCAAACTGGTTTTCAAATTTTCCGCCAAACTCCTGCAACACGATGTTGCACTTGGCGAGTTTCCCGTTCTCACTCTTCTGCGAATCGACGAGGGAAGTCTCTCCCTGCATCACTACTTTCATGATCATTGTTTCCATGTTTTTTTAATGTTTAGTTTGTAATTGAAGTTTCGTATTTTCGGAAGTTAAGGGAAGTTTGTGTAATGAAACACCCACAAGGACTGTTGTCTTAACTCCTTTAACCCCTTAACTCCCTAACTCCTTTAGCCCTCAGATGAATAAACTCCCGTCCCTTCTCCGTCCACACGAGGTACATGCGGGT
>ERZ1034998.1952-NODE-1952-length-11705-cov-14.115708_pt1 | contig 11705 bp, 8 predicted proteins | sample MGYA00520621_ERZ1034998 | MGnify/ENA primary metagenome ERZ1034998 (study PRJEB33766, sample SAMN09781748) | gut metagenome | biome: gut microbiome | host: Homo sapiens | place: Madagascar | study: EMG produced TPA metagenomics assembly of the PRJNA485056 data...
CTTCAAAAGGAAGAGCAGATTTAATTATAGAAACTAAAAACAGACGCTTAGTCTTGGAATTAAAGTATGCTGAAGATGAAACTGTAGCAAAGACAAAGCTTAGTGAAGCAGTAGAACAGATTAAGTCACGGAGACTATGGCAATACTGAGCCTAAAAAAGAGAAGCTTATAAGAATTGCAACAGTGTTTAATGCTGATCCTAAAGTAAGAAAATTCTCTCAATTTAGCAAAGTCTAAAATCAACTTGTTCCTCAAAAATAACAATGGCTCTTTTAAAGAGCCATTGTTAAGAGAGTTAACTTAGTAAAACTACTTAGTTACTTTCTTGAACTTTAATCTGTGAGGCATTGCATCTTCACCAAGATTTGCTTTCTTCCAAGCTTCATACTCAGTGTAGTTACCCTCAAAGAATGAGACTTTGCCTTCATCACCGTAGTCTAAGATGTGAGTTGCAATTCTGTCCAGGAACCAGCGGTCATGAGAGATAACCATAGCAGAACCTGGGAACTCCAGTAATGCGTTCTCAAGAGCACGTAAGGTTTCAACATCAAGATCGTTAGTAGGCTCGTCTAGCAGTAATAAGTTACCGCCTACCTGTAACAGTTTTGCTAACTGTAAACGACCTCTTTCACCACCTGATAAATCGCCAACACGTTTTTGCTGATCGGTGCCTCTGAAGTTGAAACGCCCAATATAAGCTCGTGAAGGGATCTCGTATGATCCTACCTTTAAGATATCCTGACCTTGAGAGATTTCCTCATAAACAGTGTTGCTGTCTTTCATCTGGTCGCGGAACTGCTCTACATAAGCGGTAACTACAGTATCACCTAACTTAATAGAACCTGAATCTGGCTTTTCAATACCGGTTATCATTCTGAACAGGGTAGACTTACCGGCACCGTTAGGTCCGATGATACCTACGATAGCACCCTTAGGAATGCTAAAGGTTAAATCGTCGATTAACATCTGATCATCATAAGACTTGCACAGGTTGTTAACCTCAAGCACAGTCTCACCTAAACGAGGCCCTGGTGGAATATATAATTCGTTAGTTTCGTTACGGGTCTGATATTCAACTGAAGATAACTCTTCAAATCTTGCCATACGAGCTTTAGATTTAGCATGACGGCCCTTAGCCCCCTGACGAACCCATTCAAGCTCTCGCTCAATAGAACGACGTCTTGCTGATTCTGTGTTCTCTTCAATCTGCAGACGCTTATCTTTCTGATCAAGCCAGCTAGAGTAGTTGCCTTCCCAAGGAATACCCTCACCACGGTCTAACTCTAAGATCCAGCCTGCTACATTATCTAAGAAGTATCTATCGTGGGTAACAGCTACCACAGTTCCTGGGTACTGATGTAAGAACTGCTCTAACCAGTCAATAGATTCAGCATCAAGATGGTTGGTAGGCTCATCTAAAAGCAGCATATCTGGCTTTTCTAATAATAGACGGCATAAAGCTACACGACGTCTTTCACCACCTGAGAGAACTTTAATCTTTCTTTCTGCAGGAGGAAGTCTTAAGGCATCTGATGCCTTATCAATTTGAACTTCGATATTGTGACCATCATGAGCTTGAATGATTGCCTCGAGCTTAGCCTGTTCTTTAGCTAAAGCATCAAAATCAGCGTTTTCGTCAGCATATTCAGCATATACCTCATCCAGACGTTTTAAGGCATTAGTAACTTCAACGAAAGACTCTTCGATTACTTCTTTTACAGTCTTTTCAGGATCAAGTACAGGTTCCTGTGGAAGATAACCGATTTTAATACCAGGTTGTGGTCTTGCCTCACCTTCATAATCGGTATCAACACCTGCCATGATCTTAATTAATGTAGATTTACCTGCACCATTTAAACCTAAAACACCAATTTTTGCTCCAGGGAAAAATGACAGGGAGATGTCTTTTAAGATTTGACGTTTAGGGGGAACAATTTTGCCCACCCTATTCATTGTATAAATGAACTGAGCCATAAATTTCCTCATGTAAATGACCAACACATTGTAACATGGAATAGGCTTTTTCTAGGAAAAATAGCACAAATAAGAAGACCGCCTTAGGCGGTCTTCAAGAGAAAAATGGAGATTACATTTTTGTATGATGTTTGCGTGTTTTATTAACTTTCCTGCAGCATCTGCAGAGCCATCTGAGGCTTCTGATTTGCCTGAGTTAGAATTGTAACAGCACCCTGTTGCAGAATTTGAGCTGCTGTCATATTGGAAACTTCCTCTGCATAATCAGTATCACGAATTTGGGCGCGTGAATCTGAAACGTTCTCAGAGATATTCTCCTGGTTTCTAATGGTTGACTCAAGACGGTTCTGAACTGCTCCTAACTCAGATCTTTTTGAATCAACAGCTGTCATTAAATAATCAATACCTGCTAAAACAACCTGAGCATTAGACATAGAGCTGATATCAATACCTTTGCCATTTACCTGATAAGAGAACACATCAGAGAACTTAAACTCAGATACGGTTAAGGTAGAGCCTTCAGGTAATTTAAAGGTATCAGAGCCTGAAATCTTAGCAGCTAGTGTTGCTAATGAATTAGTATCAAAACCTGTTGAAAGGTCAATCTTAATGATTGAACCAGGATCTGGGCTAATCTGGAACCTTGCAATTGAGGCATTGCCGTTTAAAAGATCCTGGCCACCGAAAGTGGTATCACGGGCAATACGACCAATTTCTTCGTTTAACTGATCAACCTCATCTTGTAGCGCAATACGGTTATCTGTTGCATTAGTGCCGTTAGCTGACTGTACTGCAAGAGTACGAATTCTCTGCAACATGGTAGTAATTTCTTCCATCGCCCCTTCTGCTGTCTGAGCATAGGCAATGGCGTTTTGGGCATTACGGTTGGTCTGATTTAAAGAGTTTAACTGTACAGTAAGTCTGTCTGATGTCTGAACGCCTGCAGGATCATCTTTGGCAGAGTTAATTCTCAAACCACTAGACAACCTTTCATAAGATGTATCAAGACGGGCAGTCTGTCTGTTCACAGTCCTTTGAGCAAGTCTTGCTGAAAGGTTTGTATTAAGATATAAGGCCATTTTTCTCTCCATATATTATTGATGAAATTTTGAACGGCAAAATTTCGTCATCAGTAAGATATATGAAAAAAGTATGCCAACATTTTTTTTGTGTGTTGACATACTTATGAGAAAAACTGAATAGAGATTAAAGCGTTAGCTACTTGTCTTCATCAACGATAAATGATGATAACTTTTCAACCTGATTTTGAGCTAAGTTTCTAATCTGATGAACAGACTGCTTGGTGTCATCAATGTGAGTAAAGCACTCTTCTGTAATCGCATTGATGTTTTCAATAGAATGGTTAACATCGGCAGCAATAGATGTCTGTTCCTGACAGGATTGTACAATCTGCTCAGACATATCGGTAATTGTTGCGATAATGCCCATAATCTCTTCGATAGCAGAGTTTGCTTTAGAGCTTTGCTGAACAGAGTTGTTCATTTCTTCTTCGCAGGATGCTACAACCTTAACGCAGTTCTCCACAGCCTTTGATAGGTTAGAAATGGTGTCGGTAACCTCATCTGTTGAGGTAGCTGTCTTTTTAGCCAAATCACGAACTTCGTTAGCAACAACGGCAAATCCTTTACCATGTTCACCAGAGCGGGCAGCCTCAATGGTTGCGTTCAAAGCTAACAGGTTAGTCTGATCAGCAATAGCAGCAATAGTTTTAACGATAGAGTTAATCTGCTCACCCATTTCGTTAATCTTTTGAATAGCAACAGATGTATCACGTAACTTATCAGCTAAGGTGTGATTAGTGGTGATGTTATCCTGCATGGTGCAACGGCAGGTATCTGAAGCTGTTTCTGCGGTCTTAACTTCTGACAGGGTAGAACGGGCAAATTCTGTTACTTTTTCAATGGAGTTTTCCATATTCGCAGTAGCTTGTGCTACAGAATGAGCTTTTGATCTCTGTGTTGACATAGCATCTGCAGCATTATCAAGCATAGATGAATTATGGTTAACCATGTCCACCATCTTGCAGAAATCATTATTTAACTTATTCACAGTTTTCTGCATTGAGAAAGCAACATTATCAACTAAGCCATCGATGGAGCCAATCTCGTTTTTGCGCTTGATCTTGTCTCTGTCACGTCTAAAGTCTCCTGAGGCAATCTTTAATAAAGACTTCCAAACGTGCTTAACTTCGCTGTTAAGTGATTTTGATAAGAATAGTGATTGCAGTACAGATACTAAAATAGTGACGATTAAAACAGCATATAAAGAGTAAAGCACTTTGTTATAGGCTTTAGCATCTAACTTGCCGTTTTTAATCAAAGAGTCAATCTTTGTTAAAACCTCAGAGCAGGATCTTAATTCTTTATAGAAGGAGTCCTCATTAGAGTTGTTCTGTAAGATTGAGTTGGCGTTGCTTGAAAAGTCAAAAACAGCTGAGCGTAAATCAATTGCGCTTTGATTTACTGTAAAGAAGGCTTTTCCTTTCTCTGAATTCAAGCCTCGGTTAATACTGTCTAAAGCCTGTTTGGCAACAGAGATGGCCTGACCATCATGATTGTCATGGCTTAATTCAATAAAGGCACTGTTAATGGCATTTAAATCAGAGTAAAGCTTTTCAATACTGTTGCGCTGATCAACATAAGAGTTGATATTAGAAATAATGCAGACAGAACCTACAGCAAAAATTAATATTGAGAGTGCAAAAGATAAAATAATTCTATGCACAATCGAGATATCACCAAACTTTAAGGAGAATAGTGATTTAAAGAAAGGAGCTGATTTGTAAGCATTATCACTTACAGAAAAGGTGGCTCTCTCTGCACTTGTATCTTCAAAATCATTATCTGAATGTGCGCTTTGTTCTGTAACACTGTTCTGCTCTGTTATTTGCTCAAGGGAAGATCCTGTTTGTGATAGGTTGTTTTCTTGCTGAGCCAAATCGTTTTCGTTATTATAATTTTCCATATACAGCCTCTATATACCTTACGGCACTGGGGTGTTGATTCTGACGATACATAACGGTCAGTATTATACAATTTTGGAATATGCTATTAATAAAAACTAGTAGTTCTTTATATTCTATTTGAAATTGTCGGCACGGTTGTAAATTTTTTTAGATTATTTGAAGTTGTGGCATGTTTTTCTGTACAATTCTGAAAGGCAAGTCAAATTAATGAGAACTTGAACAAGTTAATTTATCAAAGCTAAATTTGTTAAGAACAATCTATAAGTCTAAAAAGTTAGACTAATGAAAAAATAAAGGCGCGTTTTACTTGAAATGCGTCTTTAATCAAGGGGCATTTTCCGTGGCAAAGAAAGAAAAACAAAGCAGTAACATGATTGCTGTTAACCGCAAAGCTACCTTTGAATATTTTATTGAAGACAGATATGAAGCAGGTCTTGAGTTACAAGGCTGGGAAGTAAAATCTTTAAGAGCTGGCAAGTGTAATATTTCAGAGTCTTATGTAACCGTAAAAGATGGTGAAGTGATTATGTTAGGCTCTATCATCAATCCTTTAAAGACAAGCTGTGCCTTTGTTGTAAGTGATCCTACCCGTACTAGAAAACTGCTTTTATCAAGACGTGAAATCGATAAGCTTACAGGCTGTGTTCAAAGACAGGGCTATACTTTAATTCCTTTAAAGATGTATTGGAAAGGTTCATGGGCAAAGCTAGAAATTGGTGTGGCTCGTGGTAAGCAGGATCATGATAAGAGAGACTCTATTAAAGATAAGCAATGGGCTCGTGATAAAGAGCGTATCATGAAGAAGTCTTTTAGATAATCTTTTGCCTTTTATCTAAAGGTAAATGTAAAAAGAGAGATTACAAAAATGCCGGACAGTGTCCGGCATTTTTGTAAATGAAAATCAAACCTTATTTATGAGCACATGGATCAGCGTGCTTGTTCATAAAGTCCTTATCTGCTAAAAGCTGTTTTGCCATCTCAAGAGCATGCTCAAAATCAACAGCAATCGCACCATCAAGATTCTTATGAATACCAGCTTTTTGTAAGATAGTACGAGGCTGTGGTCTTACAGCTGAGAAAATTACATAAGTCTTATGCTCACGGCAGATCTTAATAATGTCTTCAATAGAGTTCTCACCTGATGCGTCTAGATAAGGCATAAAGCGCATACGTAAGATCAGAATTCTTGGCATATCTTCTAATGACTTTAACTTATCACAGAACTCTGCTGCAAAGCCGTAGAATAATGGACCATTGATCTGTAGCACGATTACGTCATCAGGAATTTCAATGGTATCGTCGGTTACTAATTCACCGTCCTGAGACTCATACTCATCAGCTGTATGTTTCTGACGTCTTACTTCAACAGAACGAGCCATATGCCTCATGAATAATAATGAAGCAAAGGTTACACCAACACCGATAGCTACGGTCAGATCAACCATTACGGTCAAGAAGAAAGTTAAGAACAGAATGGTTCTGTCTGAAGGGCTGATCTTTGCAATCTGGATAAAGTGTTTTAAGTCAGACATACCCCATGAAACCATGAAGAGCACAGCAGCAAGTGCAGTCATAGGAATGTAAGCTAAGATATCCATTGCAGTGTATAAGAACACTAATAAGAAGATCGCATGGAAGATACCAGCAACAGGGGTTCTACCACCTGCTTTAATATTAGTTGCAGTACGAGCAATTGCACCAGTTGCAGGAATACCACCGAAGATACCTGAGGCGATATTTGCAACACCCTGTCCTACTAATTCCTGGTTTAATGAGTGCTTGTGTCCGATTAACCCGTCAGCAACAACAGCTGACAGTAAAGCTTCAATACCAGCTAAGAATGCGATAGTGAATGCTGATGGTACTAGCTCACGAATTTCTTCTAATGAGAAGGTTGGCCATACAGGTGTAGGCAGACCTTCAGGTAGGTTAGGGAAACGGCTGCCGATAGTATCAACAGGCATTGTAAAGAAGAATGCTATAGCTGAAATTAACAGAATTGATACCAAGTATGAAGGGATCTTAGGAGATACCTTCTTACAGATAATGATAGTAGCTAAACCTAAGGCACCTAAAATTACAGCATAGACTGAGGTCTGATTTAAATTAGTTAAATAAACATACCATTTGTTTAAAAAGTCAGCAGGTACGTTTTGTACAGAAAGACCTAAGAAATCTTTTACCTGAGATGAGGCTATGATTACAGCTATACCTGTGGTAAAACCGGTGATAACAGGGTAAGGAATGTATTTAATCAGTTTTCCTAATTTTGCATAACCAGCTATAACCAGAATGATACCTGCCATGATGGATGCGAGTATCAGTCCATTAAAGCCAAAGCGCTGAATTACATCAAAGATAACTACTACAAAGGCACCTGTAGGACCACCGATTTGGACTCTAGAACCACCTAAAAAAGAAATAAAGAAGCCTGCAACTACTGCTGTTACAAGACCTTTATCAGGAGAAGCTCCAGATGCTACTGCCATTGCCATAGCTAAAGGCAAAGCTACAATGGCAACAGTAAGACCTGCAATTACATCAGCACGGAAAAGCTTGAAAGAATAGCCTTCTCTCATGCAGGTGATAAACGCAGGCACAAAAGGATTTGCGGTTTTCATAAAAAATAAATCCTAAAGCTTAGGTTTAAACCCAAACTGCAAGTTTGTAACAAATTGATATATATAGGGAATTCAGACAGCCTGATAAGAAGTATCAGAATGGATATTTTATTGGCCTAACTGAAGTGCGCACATTATAACAGACAAAGTTACTTTTGAAGTTAAAAGAGAAAAATTTTGAAAAACATCTCATTATAGAGCATTTTAACTTGTGAAAATTGCGTGAGTTTTGTTATCCGGTTAGTTGATTGCTAGTGTAAATTTTTATCACAAGCTGTTGTAAAGGCTTAATGATAATGTATAATCGCTTTAACCTATGGGGGTGATTTTGGTTTCGACCGGAAGCACGAATTCCTAGGAGCATGTCGAGTGGCGAAAGCTCGTTAAAAAGTCGCATAAAAATAGTCGCAAACGACGAAACCTACGCTTTAGCAGCTTAATAACCTGCTCGAAGCCCTCAGTTCTAAGTCTTTCTAGTGACACTTAGTCGCACTGGGGTCGGTTCTTCACTAGATCGTGTGGATGCCCCGTCTGTGGTTGAAGCATTAAATGAATCTTACAGACTGGGTATTTCGTGGCGTGGCGGTCCGCAGCGGGTACTAAGATCGAAGATTGCCTAAACATGTAGCGCCGACGATGCAGTCTTTTGGGACCCGAGTTCGAGTCTCGGCACCTCCACCAAATCAGTGGTTATCTCTTCTTCTTTTGCGTTGTTACAAAGTTAAGTCACATAGTTTACACTCCGCTAGAGCGTGTTTTAGCAGTCATTGAACGCGCAAGAAATTCAGATTATAAAGAATGGTTTTTGATACCATTACCCACCCTTTAAAAGCTGCTATTAGCCTGTATCATAAATACGGCTTTGAAGAATGCTCTGCTAACTATAACAATCCCATGGACGATGTGATTTATATGAAAAGGCTTATAAATACCCATTCTTTGTTACTTTTTTATGTAACTAGGCAGAATGGGAGAAAAAAATCCTCAGATTCAGATCTGGGGATTTCTTTTGTCAGAATGAGTTTTCTAATTCATCATCATGTTCAGCTAGTTCATCTTCTTCATAGACCACATCCATTTCAGCTTCTGGCAAGCTGACGTCCAAGGCTTTTAGCAGTTCTTTCTTCTTACCAACCACTTCAGAGAAATAACCACCTTCAGGGAATATTGTTTGTGTAACATTAGACAAAGATGACAGCATCTTAACAGCAGATTCATAAGGTAGCTTCTTCCCATTATCAATGGCGTTGTCGACTTTGCTTCTAAGCATGCATAAGATGCTGCTGGCTAAGAAATGAACGAATATTTTACCTGTTAGAGTCTTAGAAGAGGATATGTGAAGTCTTCTAGCACCAGTAAAGTCTTTTAATTTTCTAAAACCCATTTCAACTTCATTACGTTCTCTATAAGCACGGTCTGCCTCTACAGGGTCGGAGATTATGTCAGAAACTAGAACTCTAATTCCTTTACGAAGCATATATTCGAACTTGGCAGTATTAGAAACGCAGACATTACCATTGTCATCAGTGAACGTGTATTTTTTGAGGAAATCCTTTTCTTCCTTAGTAAGATTGCCTTCATCAGTTTTCTTTTTATCTAAAGCCTTAGCTAATGTAGTTCTGAATGTTTCTTCAGCACTGTTACGTAAGTCATGGTTAAGGTAGATATGAACATACATATCTCCTTTAAGACGAGCTTTAGACGTATTTGTATTACAGTTTAAAGGATAGCTCCACTTGATCTTCTCTGTAGCTACACTTTGACCTAGTGTAAGGTTGAAGTTGCAGTCGTCAAGCAGATAGCTTAGGTACTTAACAATCAGGTTCTTACAAATAGAGAAACAGGTTCTCATATTAAAGAGAAAACTTTGATTATCCTGATATAAGTGATGGATATTTTTAACAGAGCCATAACCGCGATCTGCAACAAGGATAGCTCTGCGATTAAATCCCATGCGACAGTATTCTTTTAACAAATGAGCTACGGTAGATACATCAGGAGTAGCACCAGAATAGACTCTGTAATATAAAGGACAACCTGTTTTCTGATTTACCATCATAACAATATTGATTTGCTTGAGTAAATCACCGTCCTTGTTATGTCCCCATTCAGAAAAGTCTAATTCTTTAGCACAGGTTGAGATAGATGTTGAGTCTAAAGCATAGTAAACAGTATCTTTATCTTTCTCTTCTTCTTGAATACTGAATTCATTAAGCTTTACAAAGAACTTATCCAGTTTAGTAGAGTCAATATGTTGTAAGGTTCTAGTGATACTGCCTATATCTAATGGTCTATGGAATGGTAATCTGGTGGACAAAGCAAAGTCCTCATACAAGTACATAGCCTTTTCAGGCTCTATTACCTTGAAATAAGCAAAGGACAATAACTTTTGCATCATATTGTAGGTATTAAAGGTGGCCTTAAGAGCTTTAGATAGTGGGGTATCTGCTACAACTTGGTCTAATAACCAAGTAGCTCCAGCATGAACCACTCTAAGAGCTTTTGCTCTTCTGATAAATAGAGTGTTGTCCTCAATGTCATCTAAATCATCAGCCTGAGAGAACTCAAGTTTGTAACGAGTTAGTTTTCCCTTTGATTTAAACTTATCAACCACTCTTTCAGTTTTGAGTTTAGACAGTATAGGAAACTGTTTGATAAAGCTCTCAGACCATATGATCCTGCCTGTAAGCTCACCATCTAAAATCTTACCAACAGTTACATTCTCACCTTTAGTTCTAACAGCACGCCCCAGCTTAGGATCCCAATGGTTCTTATAAGTACAGACATAAGTGTACTTACCATTCTTATTGAAGAGTAGCGGTGGCAATTGAGGAGCATCAATAACAGCCATAAAGTACCTTTACATAGTTACATGATATTATGTAACTATGATAACACAAAAATAAAAAGGAAGACCACTTTTATGCGGTTCTTCCTTAAATTATTTTTGTTATGTAACTAGATCGACAAAATATGGGGTACTTACTACTTAAACCATTTGTTGTAGATCTTATCGTAAGTACCATCTTCTTTGATCTTTTTAAGACCTGCGTTAATCTTTTCCATTAAAGCTGTGTTTTTCTTATTGGTTACAATACCCAAGTCTGCAGCACGAACCACACTCTCTGGTACATGTACAAGCTCTTTATCGCCTGTCTGTACTAAATAGAACTGATTTACAGGTGTACCAGTGATAACAGCTTCACAGCCGTGCTTTTTAAGCTCCATATAAGCTTCGGTTACGGTATTAAAGTTTTTCACTTTAGCATCTTTAATGCCTTCAGCTACGATTGCACCAACAGAGCCTAACTGTACACAAACGCCTTTACCCTCTAAAGCTTTCATGTCCTTGTACTTGCCAACAGAATCTTTTCTTACCATTAGATCCTGACCTGCTACATAGTAAGGATCTGAGAATAAAACCATCTTTTCACGCTCTGGGTTCTTAGTCATACCAGAAATAGCTGCATCAATAGAGTTTGATAAGATTGAAGGAATTAAACCGTCAAACTGCATTGATTCAACTACAACATTAAGATCTGCAGCTTTTCCGATAGCATTGATAACATCAATATCAAAACCTACAATTTCTGAAGTTTTATCATCAACAAAACCAAATGGAGCAAAGGTAGGCTCTGTTCCTACAAGGATGGTTTCCTGTGCATAAGAGCTAAATGAATACATAGAAACAATAACGCCTAAAAGTGCGCCACATAAATTTGATTTTACTGACATGAGTTTTCTCCATAAAAGTTGATGTCATTATTATGGAGCTTTAATGGTTAATTGTCCTAATTTTATGAAAATTGAACTATTTTGCATATAAAGAGTGCATTATAAAAATTTAATGCTCTGTTTTGTAACGGAATTTCAAGATCTCCCACAAAGTTGAAAGGTAAGATTAATAAAGCGTAAGAGAAAAAAAAATCAAGAGAGCCTTGATTAAGACTCTCTTTTCTAAGGTTAGCGGAAATGTCTATGATGGTGACCATGTGGACCACGTGGAGGTGGAGCAAAACCTCTTGGACCATTCCAAGGACCAGGGCCGAACTTACGAGGAGGAGGTGGTGGTGGAGCAAAACCTCTTGGACCATCCCAAGGACCTGGACCGAACTCACGAGGAG
>ERZ1034998.1953-NODE-1953-length-11705-cov-4.923348_pt1 | contig 11705 bp, 8 predicted proteins | sample MGYA00520621_ERZ1034998 | MGnify/ENA primary metagenome ERZ1034998 (study PRJEB33766, sample SAMN09781748) | gut metagenome | biome: gut microbiome | host: Homo sapiens | place: Madagascar | study: EMG produced TPA metagenomics assembly of the PRJNA485056 data...
TGCTTGACGCGGCAAAGGCGGAGTTCTTAGAAAAGGGGTTTGCAAAAGCCTCGATCCGTTCGATCGGAGAGCGGGCGGGGATGACCTCGGCAGGGCTGTACCGCCACTGCACAGACAAAGAAGACCTGTTTTGCCAGATATTAGAGCCGCTTATGACGGAACTGAATGGGTATCTGCATTCGCATAAGGAAAAATCGGATCACGCGCTGGAAGGAGAGAATTGCAGGGCGGAAGCATTTGACAACGGGACGATCACCATTTTTCGGAGTCTTTCCGTCCGGTATCGGCAGGAAATGAAACTGCTTTTGTGCCGGGCAGGGGGAACCCGCTATGAGAATTTTATGGATGATCTGGTAAAGACAGAGGAAACCGAGATGTTTCGGGCGTTTGAGGCGCTGCGGAAACAGGGTTATGCGATCAGAAAAATATCAGAAAAAGAAATGCATATGTTACTCAGTGCATATATGACGGCGATCATGGAGCCGGTCATACATGATTATACAGAGGAGGAAACCGAGACGTGTTTTTCAACGGTATTAGATTTTTTTATGCCAGGTTGGATGAAAATAATGGGATTTTAAAGGAGCCAAGAAATTGGCTCCTTTTTAATTTGCCAGTTATCAAAAGAGAAAGATTGATAACTGAATCATAAACGATCAAAAATCTATAGCAGGAGGAGAAAAAATGAAAAAGCAGAAAAAAGAATCAAATCTTTCCAGGCTCATGCAGTACAGCGGAAATTATAAGATCTTTGCGTATCTCTCGTGGCTTCTTGCCGCGTTAAGCGCAGTGTTCACATTGCTGCCGTTCTGGTATATCTGGAAGATCATGGGAGAGGCGGTTTTGACGGCACCGGATTTTTCGGCGGCGGGACATATCGCGCATAATGCGTGGATGGCGGTGATCTGTTCGTTTACAGCAGTCCTTATGTATATTTTAGGATTGCTGTGCGCGCATTTCAACGCGTTCCATATCGCAACGAATATCAGGATCCGTTTGATGCGGCATATAACTTTTCTGCCACCGGGAGAAAAAAATCGCATCGGAAGCGGGGCACTGCGCAGGATCGTTTCCGACTCAAGTATGGCAACAGAGACTTATCTGGCACATCAGCTTCCGGATCAGACCAGATCGATGGTGATGTTCCTTGGACTTTTACTTTTGATATTTACCTGTGACTGGAGACTTGCCCTGATAAGCCTGATCCCGGCAGTGATCGGGTTCCTCGCACTCATGTCGATGGCGGGCAGCGGTCTCAGGGAAAAAATGACAAACTATCAGAATGCGTTGAGCGATATGTCAAATGAAGCGGTCGAGTATATCCGGGGCATACCGGTTGTAAAGACGTTTGGTCAGACGGTTTTTTCATTTAAAAGATTTAAGGATGCGATCGACCGTTATTCCAAATGGGCGTCGGATTACACGAAAAAAGTGCGGACTCCGATCCTGATCTATACGGTTGCGGTCAACAGTGTGTTTGCGTTTTTGCTTATCGCGGCGAAGTTATTTGCCGGAAATGGGATCACCACGGAATTTTTGCTTAAAATGCTGTTTTTTATCCTCATTTCGCCGGTTATCACTGCGATGCTTACCAGTCTGATGTATACCAGCGAGACAAAAATGACGATGGAGGATGCGTTAAAGAGGATGGAGTCGGTGCTTGCAATGAAGCCGCTCGACTATGTGGGAAATGAGCACCCGAAGGATGCGTCTTTAAGCTTTTGTGACGTAAGTTTTCATTATGATGAGACAGAGGATGTGCTTCATAACATTTCCTTTGAGATTAAAGCCGGGGAAACCTGTGCGTTCGTCGGACCGTCAGGAGGCGGAAAGTCAACGATCGCAGCCCTTGCCGCAAGATTTTTTGATGCGCAGTCGGGAACGATCAGAGTTGGAGGCGTAAATATAAAAAATATTCCAAAGGAAGAGCTGATGAATACCATTTCCGTGGTATTTCAGAATGCAAAACTGATCCATGGAACAATACTCGAGAACGTGAGGATGGGAAGACCGGAGGCGTCGGAAAAAGAGGTGCTTGCCGCGCTTGAAACGGCGGGCTGTATGGATATTTTAGAAAAGTTCCCGGAGGGAATCCATACGGTTGTCGGAGCGACAGGAGTGAATCTCTCCGGCGGGGAACGCCAGCGGATCTCGATCGCACGGGCAGTCTTAAAAAACGCGCCGGTACTTATTTTGGATGAGGCGACAGCGTTCGCGGATCCGGATAATGAAAGTAAGATTCAGGCGTCGCTTGCCGCGCTTGCGAAGGACAAAACCGTACTCATGATCGCGCATCGGTTATCCACCGTAAAGAACACGGACTGCATTTGCGTGCTGGAGAACGGCACGATCACCGAACAGGGTACTTTTGAGGAATTAAGCCATAAGCATGGCATGTTTGAAAAGATGTGGGAATCATACACAAGATCTGTAGAGTGGAGGGTTTGAAATGAAAAAGTGGTTAAAGAGAAGATTTGCGCTGTCGGACGAAGGCGCGACAGCAGTACTGACAGGAAGTATCGAGACTGCGCTTTTAAACATCGCATGCATGCTGCCGGTCGGCTTACTGTTTCTTCTGGTGAAGGATCTGCTCGATCAGAAGACCGGGGAATACACCATGCTTTATATGGCAGGTTCCGTGATCTGTCTCGCAGCGATCCTGGTCATTGGTTATTTCCAGTATAACGGCACTTATCTGGCAACTTATGTGGAAACTGGAAAACGGAGGATCGCGCTTGCGGAGAAATTAAGAAAGATCCCGCTTTCGTATTTCGGGAAAAAAGATCTGGCGGATCTGACCACATCGTTGATGAATGACTGTGATGTGCTTGAAAAAAGCCAGTCACACTTTCTGCCGCCGCTCATTGGCGCGATGATCTCGACAACGTTAATGGCATGCATGCTGTTTGCGTTTGAGTGGAAAATGGCGTTGGCGGTGCTCTGGGTACTTCCGGTCTCGTTTGTACTCATTCTTTGTTCTGCAAAGGTTCAGAATACGCTCATGCGAAAAACATCAGATGCGCGTGTTGCCTATGAAAACGGAATACAGGAGTGCATCGAGGCAGGGGATGACCTGCGCTCCAACAATGCGGAGGAGGAGTATCTAAAGGGACTGGAAAAAAAGATCAAGGCCTTTGAAAAACATTCGATCTGGGCGGAGTTTGGAAAAGCATCCTTTATTGCGGCATCTGGTCTGGTGCTGCGTTTCGGCATCGCGACAACGGTTCTGACCGGGGCATCCCTTCTGATCGGTGGAAAGATCGACTTGTTTCTGTTCCTATTCTTTATGCTGATCGTATCGAGGATTTATGATCCGCTGGACGCGTCGTTACAGAATCTTGCGATGATCGTCTCAACCCACACGAATACAGAGCGTATGAATGACATCCTCGACCAGAAAGTGCAAAGCGGGGAAAAAGCACTTACTAATGAAGGGTATGACATTATATTTGAAAATGTGGCGTTCGCCTATAAGGATGGGGAAAAAGTACTGGATCGGGTTTCTTTTACGGCAAAGCAGGGAGAGGTTACGGCGCTTGTCGGACCATCCGGCGGAGGAAAGACTACGGTTTCCAGACTTGCGGCACGTTTCTGGGATGTGACCGAAGGACAGATCACAGTCGGAGGCATGGATGTGAACAGGACAGATCCCGAGGCATTGATGTCACTGTTTTCGATCGTGTTTCAGGATGTGACACTGTTTCACAATACGATCCTTGAAAATATCAGGATCGGAAACCCGAAGGCTTCCGATGAGGAAGTCATTGCCGCGGCAAAGCTTGCCCATGTAGATGAGTTCGCGGAAAAACTGCCGGATGGCTGGAACACCATGATCGGTGAAAACGGCGACAGACTTTCCGGGGGAGAGCGTCAGAGGATCTCGATCGCACGGGCGTTTTTAAAGGACGCACCGATTATTTTGCTGGATGAGGCGACTGCGTCTTTGGATGTGGAAAATGAAACGCTGATCCAGACGGCATTATCAAAGCTGATCAAAGACAAGACGGTGATTGTGATTGCGCACAGGATGCGCTCAATCGCTGCAGCAGACCAGATCATTGTCCTAAAGGACGGCAGGGTAAGCGAGAACGGAGCACCAAAAGAACTGCTTAGCCAAAACAGTATTTTCTCGAATATGTGCAGACAGCAGGCAGAAAGCCGGGACTGGACGCTGGTTTCTTAAAAAACAGGAATGCAGGAGGAAAAAATAATGGAAAAAGAAGCAAAAAAATTAAATGGAAAAGACTTGATCCAGATCGGGATTTATGCGGCAATTTATTATGTGATCGTGTGCGTGGTTGCCATGCTTGGTATGATCCCTGTCATGTATCCGATGCTTGCGGTGATCTGCCCGATTGTTGGAGGGATTCCGTTCATGCTCTTTCTGACAAAGGTGAAAAAATTCGGGATGATCCTTATCATGAGCATTCTGCTCGGTACCTTGATGTTTATTTCCGGAATGGGCTGGTATGCGCTTGTGATGTCTGTGTTTACTGGTTTGCTTTCGGAATGGATCTATCGGGCAGGAAACTATGAAAGCGCAAGGTGCGCAGTATTCACAAATGCGACCTTCAGTCTCTGGGTATGGGCAAATCTGCTGCTTTTATTTGTGAACCGAGAATCCTTCCTTGCGTCAAGAGCAAAGACAGTCGGATCGGATTATGTGGAGAAATTAAACGCGCTCACACCGGACTGGATTTGCCCTGTACTTCTCGTGATCTGTTTTCTTTGTGGAGTGATCGGGGGAATGCTTGGAAAACGCACGCTTTTCCGACATTTTAAGAAAGCGGGTATTGCATAATGGAGAAAGAGTTTTATGCGGGCAGTAAAAAGCGGGGATCCTTTTTGGATCCCCGTACCAAGCTCTTCGTGATGTTTACCGAGGTGGTGTTTGTGACGGGAGGAGCGGGGATGCTGCCGGACTGGCTGATCTGCGCGCTGGCGGTCTTTCCACTGGTTCTGCTTCTGATCGAAAAAAAGTGGAAAAAAGCAGTGATCTACGGTATGATATTTGCTCTGGCGCAGAGTTATGTTAGTTTTTTTCTTGGAAAGATCCCTGCGGCATGGGGGTATCTTCTCACCATGTGCTGTGTGATCATTGTGCGGATACTGCCGGGGCTCATTATGGGCGGATACATTTTTTCATCTACGACAGTCAGTGAATTTATTGCGGCAATGGAAAAAATGCATGTCTCAAACAAGATCTCGATCCCGATGTCTGTGATGTTCCGTTTTTTTCCGACCGTGATGGAGGAATTTTTTTCAATCAACAGCGCAATGAAAATGCGGGACATCTGCATTGGCGGAAAAAATATGGCAAAGATGGTCGAGTACCGACTCGTGCCGCTTATGGTCTGCTCGGTAAATATCGGAAATGAACTTGCGGCAGCAGCGCTGACCAGAGGGCTGAATCCCGATGGAAAAAGAACAAATATCTGTAAGATCGGATTTCATGCGCAGGATGGAATCCTGTTTTTCGTTATGCTTGTTCCATATCTGGTTTTAATTTTAGAAAAAACAGGGGTGAAAATATGATTTGTTTGAAAGAGGTTTCTTTTCAGTACCAGAATACCAAAGAGGGGGCATTAGAGGGGATCGATCTGAAGATCGACCGGGGAAGTGTGGTTTTGCTCTGCGGAGAATCCGGCTGCGGAAAGACGACGCTGATCCGCATGTGCAACGGGTTGATCCCTCATTTTTATGAGGGAAAATTAAAAGGCAGCGTCCGGGTGGATGGAAAGGACATCACAACGATGCCGCTTAAAAAAATCTCGGATATGGTGGGAAGTGTTTTCCAGAATCCGCGAAGCCAGTTTTTCTGTGTGGATACGACCGGAGAGATCGCGTTTGGACCGGAAAACAGAGGAGTCCCGGAAGCGGAGATTGAAGGCAGGATCCGGCAGGTGACAGAACAGTTTGGGCTGAAACCGCTCTTGGATCGCAGCATTTTTCAGCTATCCGGCGGAGAAAAACAAAAGATCGCGTGTGCGGGAGTTGCGGCGATGAAGCCGGAAATCATCGTGTTGGATGAGCCAACCTCAAATCTGGATGAAGCTGCGGTCGGGATGCTAAAGGACGTGATCGCGGTATGGAAGAAAGAAGGAAAAACGATCCTCATCGCGGAGCACAGATTAGACTGGCTGTCTGCGCTTGCAGACCGGGTAGTCTATCTGAAAGAAGGAAAAATACAGGGAGATTTTACCGGGGAAAAATTCTTTGAAAAAAACAATGAGGAATTAAACCGTATGGGGTTAAGGGGGATCCATAAGACGTGGGATTATTTAAATACTGCATTTGGATTTTTTAGGATCAAAGGAAAGGAGAGCAGTCAGGATGCGTGTGAGGAAACGTATCAGTTCCGCGATTTTTCGTATCGGTATGAGAGAGGAAAAGAGGCACTCCACTTAGAGCCGCTTACGATCCCAAAACATGCGGTTGTCGCGGTGATCGGACATAACGGAGCCGGAAAATCCACGTTTTTAAAGTGTCTCTGCGGGATCCAAAGGGGCTTTCATGGTTCGGTCGTGACCGGATCAGAAAAGTATAAGGGGAAAAGCTTAAAAAAGCTCTGTTATATGGTGATGCAGGATGTAAACCATCAGTTATTTACGGATTCGGTGTGGGAGGAGGTCACACTGGGATCAGAGGAAAAACAGGAGGCACAGGCAAAGAAAGTGCTTGAACAGATGGATCTTACCGAAGTAAAGGAGCGCCATCCGATGTCCCTTTCGGGAGGGCAGAAGCAGAGAGTGGCGATCTGTTCCGCGTATCTTTCCGACCGCGAGATTCTTGCGTTTGATGAGCCGACCAGCGGACTTGATTTCGGACGGATGCAGGAGATGGCGGATCTTATTTTGGAGATCAGCAGGGAAAAGACGGTGTTTCTGGTGACACATGATATGGAACTGGTGGAAAAGTGCTGTACACATATTTTACATATCGGAGCATAAGATTCCAAAAATCATCTGGTTTGAAGAGAAAACATCTGTTATAATACCTTTGGAAAGAAAACAGGTGATCGTTTTCCGACTAAGGAGTGGAAAAAATGAAGAAAATAAGATCTAGATGCAAAGCTGCATGTCTGGTAGCTTTTGTTTTGCTGTTTTTGTCAGCGGGGAGTGTGAGATCTTATGCCGCGGAGACAAAAAGCAGTAGTGAAAATACAACGATAACAGTGGCTTCCAATGTCTCGGAACAGGAGATGGAACCCTACTTAAACGCGTTTCGCCAGAAATATCCCGGCATACAGGTAGATTATACCTGTTATTCGGATTATGAAAACGAGATTGGGGAGCAGATCGCGTCTGGTGATTACCCGGATGTTTTGTTCATCCCGGGATCGATTTCATCCGAGAATTACGCGGATTATTTTGAGCCGCTCGGAACGAAAGAGGATCTTGGCAAAAAATATGATTACCTGCAGGGCAGCAAGGTCGTTGAAAATACGATATACGGGATCCCGTCATCCGCATATGTAAACGGGCTGATCTATAATAAGGAAGTATTTGACAAAGCGGGGATCACGGAACCGCCAAAATCCATCAGTGAGTTTCTGGAAAGTCTGAATATGATAAAGGAACGCACGGATGCGATCCCGTTTTATACGAACTATGCGGCGGGCTGGACACTGCAGGCATGGGAACAGTATCCGTTTATCGCAATGACCGGGGATCCGGATTACAAGGAAAACGGATTTGTCAATGAGCTGGATCCTTTTTTGCAGGGAACGACACATTATGAAGTATATCAGTTGTTATATGACATCGTAAAAGACGGTCTCTGTGAGGAGACGCCGGAAAACAGTGACTGGGAGCAGTCCAAGATCCTGATGAATGAGGGAAAGATCGGCTGCATGGCGATCGGTTCCTGGGCGTTAAAGCAGGTGCAGGATGCTGGAAACAATCCGGATGCCATAGGATACATGCCATTTCCGAATGAAGTGGATGGAAAACAGTACATGACGATCGTGACCGATTACTGTTATGGCATCAATAAGAACAGCACACAGAAAGAGGCGGCGAGAGCGTATATCGATTATATGCTCGATGAGTCGGGTTACGCGCTGGATCATGAGGTGCTTTCCCTCGTCAAGACGGATCCGATCCTGGAAAGCTATGGGGATATGCAGAATGTCATCTGTCTTTGCGATAATCAGGCGAGTGATGAAAATTACCGCAAAAGACAGATCTTATCGACCAATCTGAATATCCTTGACAGTACGGACGAGATCAAGCGTGTGATCGAGGCGGCAGAAGGAAAGCGCGATGAGAGCTTTGATGAGATCGCGTCCGACTGGAATGAACGATGGGAATCATCGCGGACCGAGGACATGATGCCGGGGGATGCCAAACACACCACAGTGCTTGGCAGTGCGCTCAGCAAAAACTATGAGATCGAATTTTCAGATACAGAACGCGAATATATTGACGGCTTAAGCGAATTGAGAATCGGATATCTGAAAAATATGGCACCTTTCCAGTATGAGCAGTCGGGTGATTTCCAGGGCTTTTTAAAAGGTATCATGGATATTGTGGCAGATGATCTTGGAGTTTCTCTTGTAGAAAAGGGGTATGATAATACCGAACAGATGGTGCGGGCGTTACATGAAGGTGACATTGATATGATCGTCGGGATGGACAAGTCGTCCGGCTACGGTTCGGGACTGAAATTCTCGGCAAAATCCTTAGATGTCATGAAAGTCATGGTAAAGAGCGATTCAAAAAAAGCGAATGAGGCATTAAAAGGATCAATGGCGCAGATCACGGGAGAGGATTATTCGGATCTGCAGACCGAGGCGTCTGAGATCATAGAAACCGATGATCTGGTAGACAGTCTTGGCGCAATCGAGACGTTAAAGGCGGATTTTACGGTTTCTGATTATTATGGAGTGTATTACTATACGCAGGAACAGGGATTTGAACATCTTGATATTACGCCAATCTCAGGAAACAGCAGTCTGTGCTTCGCGTATACAAAGGAGTGCGATACCAGACTGATTTCGGTATGCAATAAAGTCCTTTACAGCATTCCGGATGAAAATAAACAGATCATGCTGGATGAGAGCATGAAAAACGGAAATCAGCAGGTTACACTCAAGCGCTTTATCGAAGCGAATACGATACCGAGTCTGATCGTAGTAAATCTGTTTTTCGGGATCATTTTGATCCTCATCGTGACCATGGCAAGACAGCGGGCGAAAATGGCGAGGATGGATGCGCTGACCGGTCTTTATAACCGCTATGGAATCCGCTGGCGGATGAGACAGTTTTATGACAAAAAGCATTTCCCGATGATATTTTCGATCCTTGACATTGACAGGTTCAAGTCCGTAAACGATACCTTAGGTCATCTTGGCGGGGACGAAGCGTTAAAGCTGCTTGCGGATAATATGAAAGAAGTTTTCGGAAACAAGGCAGTTCTCGGAAGATATGGCGGAGATGAATTTGTGATCGGGCTTTACGGAAAAGACCTTGAGACGGCAGAGAAAAAGTTTGGTGAGCTTGTGACACGCATGGACAGGCGGTTCGCGTTCGGGGAAGAGGAAGTCGATCTGTCGATCAGTGTGGGCGTTGTGATCGTTGAGGAGGAAGTGACCTATGATGATCTGTTTAAGGCGGCGGATCAGGCGCTTTACTCTGTAAAGGAAAAAGGAAAGAACAGTTACCGGATGGTATCTTACAAAAGCATTTATAAGTAGAAATAATAATTGAATAATCATTAAGAACATGGTATAACAGATATGTGTTTTTGCACTGCGAAAGAAAATTCTTTAGGAAAAAGACTGGAGGAATCATAAGAATGAAAAAGATGGAAGATTATGTAAGAACGATCCCGGATTTTCCGGAACCGGGCATTATGTTCCGCGATGTAACAAGCGTATTGCAGGATCCGGATGGATTGAAACTTGCCATTGATTCCATGATAAAACTGCTTGATGGTGTGGAGTTTGACGTTATTGCGGGAGCGGAGTCAAGAGGCTTCATTTTTGGCGCGCCGATCGCTTACGCGATGGGAAAATCCTTTGTGCTGATCCGCAAAAAAGGAAAACTGCCATGCGAGACCGTATCCGCAAAGTACGACCTGGAATACGGCAGCGCGGAGATCGAGATGCACAAAGACTCGGTAAAACCGGGACAGAAGGTGGTGCTGGTCGATGATCTGATCGCGACAGGCGGAACGATCGAAGCCGCTGCAAAGCTGGTGGAAGAGTTAGGCGGAGAAGTCGTAAAAATTATTTTCCTGATGGAACTTGCCGGATTAAAGGGACGGGACAAGCTCGCAAAATATGATGTGGCTTCGGTTATCACCTACGATGGAAAATAAAAAATTAATGGGAGAGAAGAAATGCTTAATAAACTTTTTAAATTAGAAGAGAACCATACGAATGTAAAGACGGAGGTGTTGGCAGGCATCACCACTTTCATGACGATGGCTTATATCCTTGCGGTAAATCCGACGATGCTTTCCGCAGCGGGTATGGACGCGACAGCGGTACTGATCGCTACCTGTCTGGCTGCTTTTGTCGGAACCCTTGCCATGGCACTGCTCGCCAATTATCCGTTTGCGCTTGCGCCTGGTATGGGATTGAACGCGTATTTCGCGTATACGGTCTGCGGCAATATGGGCTATGACTGGAGAGTTGCCTTAATGGCAGTCTTCATCGAAGGAATCATTTTCGTAGTACTGTCACTGACCAACGTGCGTGAAGCAATCTTTAACGCAATTCCTAGTACCTTAAAGAAGGGTGTCAGCGCTGGAATCGGACTGTTTATCGCGTTTATCGGACTTCAGGGTGCGCATATCGTGGTAGCAAACAGCTCTACACTGGTATCCTATGTAAATTTCACAGAAAACTGGCACACCGAAGGAATCTGCGCACTGCTTGCGCTGATCGGCCTGCTCATTACCGTAGTGCTCTATATTAAAGGGATCAAAGGATCAATCCTGATCGGAATCATTGCGACATGGGTGCTTGGCATGATCTGTCAGGCAGCGGGAATCTATCAGGTAGATGCCGAAAATGGATTTTATTCGCTGTATCCGGCACTTGGAATGACAGATTTCACTGCGATCGGAAAGACATTTGGACAGTGCTTTGCCGCAGATTTTGATGGCGTAGGCATATTCAATTTCATTGTTGTTTTGTTCTCATTCCTGTTCGTTGATATTTTTGATACGATCGGCACACTGATCGGAGTATCTTCCAAGGCAGGTATGCTCGATGAGGAAGAAAAACTGCCGAGGATCAAACCGGCACTGCTTGCAGATGCGATCGCAACTACGGCAGGCGCTGTATTTGGAACTTCCACAACCACAACATTCGTAGAGAGCTCCGCAGGTGTGGGCGCAGGCGCGCGTACCGGACTTTCTTCTGTTGTGACCGGATTTTTGTTTTTACTTGCGATCTTCTTCGCACCGATTTTTACAGCGATCCCGGGATTCGCAACAGCACCGGCTCTGATCTTTGTCGGATTTTTGATGATCTCCGCGATCCTGCAGATCGATTTTTCCGATCTGACCGAAGCGGTACCGGCTTATCTGTGTCTGCTTGCGATGCCTATGGTATACAGCATTTCTGAGGGAATCGCGATCGGAGTTATCTCTTATGTACTGATCAACCTGATCTGCGGAAAGAGAAAGAAGATCACACCGTTAATGTATGTACTTGCGGTACTGTTTGTCTGCAAATATATCTTCTTATAAAG
>ERZ1034998.1955-NODE-1955-length-11695-cov-4.738402_pt1 | contig 11695 bp, 11 predicted proteins | sample MGYA00520621_ERZ1034998 | MGnify/ENA primary metagenome ERZ1034998 (study PRJEB33766, sample SAMN09781748) | gut metagenome | biome: gut microbiome | host: Homo sapiens | place: Madagascar | study: EMG produced TPA metagenomics assembly of the PRJNA485056 data...
GGGGGCGCTTCGCGCCACAGAGTGCATACCAAAGAGAGAGGAACATCATATGAAAGTTGTGAAATTCGGCGGAAGCTCCATGGCGGATGCCAATCAGTACCGCAAGGTGCGGGATATTCTGCTGGCCGACCCGGAGCGCCGGGTGGTAGTGGTTTCCGCAGCCGGAAAGCGGAACAGTCAAGACCATAAAATCACCGATTTGCTGTATCTTTGCCATGCCCACACCCAGTACGGGGTGGACTGCTCCAATATTTTTGAAATGATTCGCTCCCGCTACCTGGAAATCCGGGACGAGCTGGGCATCGACCTGGATTTGGAAACGGAGTTCGCCGCCCTCAAGAGCGGCCTCGACCGGAAGATGGTCAGCCAGGATGAGCTTGCCAGCCGGGGTGAATATTTCTCTGCTAAGCTCATGGCGGCCTACCTGGGCTTTGCTTTCGTGGATGCCGCCGACTGGGTACGCTTCAAGTACGATGGAAGCGTTGACCAGGCCGCAACCTATGGTCTTTTAAAAGAGCTGGACAAAGGCTTCGGCATGGTCATCCCCGGCTTTTATGGCCGGATGCCCGACGGCAAAATCCGCACCTTCTCCCGGGGCGGCTCCGACATCACCGGGGCTTTGGCGGCGGCGGCGCTGGATGCCGATGTGTATGAAAACTGGACGGATGTATCCGGCATCCTCATGGCCGACCCCCGCATTGTGGATAACCCTGCCACCATCCCCGAGGTCACCTATGACGAGCTGCGGGAGCTGAGCTACTCCGGTGCCCAGGTGCTTCACGAGGGCACCATCTTCCCCGTGCGGGAAAAGAACATTCCGCTGAATATCCGCAACACCAATGCCCCCGGCGATGCGGGAACCATGATCAAGGAATCCTTCGAGGGGGATTCCGACCCTAACCGCTTCCTCACCGGCATCACCGGCAAGAAAGATTTCAGCATCATTTCTATGAGCAAACGCGGCCTGAGCGGTGAAGTGGGGTATCTGCGCAAGGTGCTGTCCATCTTCGAGCGCCACAATATTTCCATTGATTATGTGCCCAACGGCATCGACAATGTTTCCGTTGTCCTGCCCACTGAGGCCATTGCCCAAAGTCTCTATTCCATCATGGCAGAGATTCAGAAGGAGCTGGAACCGGACACCCTCACCGTCCACGACCAGATTGCAGTGGTAGCCGCCGTTGGCCGAAAGATGGCTTTCCGCCCCGGCATTTCCGGCAAGATTTTTGCCACCCTGGGCGAAGCAGGGGTCAACATCCGCATGATTAACCAGGGTCCGGACGAACTGAACATCATCTTCGGCGTGGATAATAAGGATTTCAGAACCGCCATCCGGGTGCTGTACGATAGCTTTGTAAAATAATGGCGGCAGTGCCGCCATATCCCCCCGTATCAACTTATCCCTCATAAAATATCATCAAAATAGGAGTGAATCAATATGAAACAGTACACTGTAGCCGTCCTGGGTGCCACCGGCGCGGTAGGACAGGAAATGATGAAGATTTTGGCCGAACGGAATTTTCCCGTGGGCAAGCTGATTCCTCTGGCCTCTGCCCGCTCTGCCGGCAAGGCCGTAACCTTCAAGGGCGAGGAAGTGACCATCCAGGAAGCCCGCGATGATGCCTTTGAGGGCGTGGACATCGTGCTGGGTGCAGCGGAAAACGACATTGCCAAGCGTTTCGCCCCCGCCATTGTAAAGGCCGGTGCTGTCTTTGTTGACAACTCCTCCGCCTTCCGGCTGGATGAAAATGTACCCCTGGTGGTTCCCGAAATCAACCCCCAGGATGTGAAGAACCATCACGGCATCATCTCGAACCCCAACTGCTCCACCATTATCACCGTCACAGCCGTCAATGCCCTCAATGCCATCAGCCCCATCCGCACCATGACTGCCTCCACCTATCAGGCTGTTTCCGGTGCCGGCGCAGGCGGCCCTGTGGAGCTGATGGGCGAAGTGGAGGCGCTGCTGAAGGGCGAAAGCTATCAGCCCAAGGTGTTCTCTCACCAGATTGCCTTCAACCTGATTCCTCAGATTGGCGGCGAACAGTTCGAGGGCTACACCAGCGAGGAAATGAAAATGCAGAACGAGGGACGCAAAATCATGCACCTGCCGGAATTGAAGGTCAGCTGCACCTGCGTCCGTGTCCCCGTGGTGCGCAGCCACTCCATCTCCGTCAGCCTCCATTTTGACCGCCCCGTTACCGTCGCTCAAGCACGGGAAGCCATCGCCAATGCCCCCGGCTGCCGTCTGGTGGACGACCTGGGCAGCAAGCAATACCCCATGCCCCTGGACACCAGCGACCAGGACATTGTCTTTGTTGGCCGCATCCGTCCCGACCTGACCGATCCCAACGGTCTGTGTCTGTGGTGCTGCGGTGACCAGGTGCGCAAGGGTGCCGCCACCAATGCCATCCAGATTGCAGAGCTGATGGTGAAATAAGCGGCATTGCCGCTTCGCGCCAAAAAATTCCCCCAAAAACCATATATAATGAGCCGAACCCATTTTCCGGGTTCGGCTCTTATTCGTTATTTTGCCTTTTTAATCTTGCGCTTCTCTAAGCCGTCTGCCATCTGCTTCAGGTGCTCCCGCAGGGGCAGCTCGGAATAGAAGGGACGGAAGAAATGATATTTGTGTTTGGCCGCATCCTCGGCCTGACGGATATGAAGCTTGAGCGCCTCATAGCGCACTACCACATCATACTCATTTGCAAATGCCCGCAGCTTTGCAACCAGGTTGGCCGAATGGGCAAAGTCCAGCAGGAACACGCCAAAATACATCCCAATAACGAAGCTGAACGCCAGATTCCGGCTCAGCCAATCCAGCGCTCCCAGGATGTGGGGGTGAATCAAAAAATAGTAAAGCGCACCGCCAACAGCCCAATACAGGGAGAACAGCGGGCAAATGATGCCCTGGATGTTGCCCCACTGGTCACTGTAGTCCCACAGCCGTACCTTGGCAACCTTCAGGCACAGCAGCCCCGCAATGTACTCAATGCCGGTCATGGCAACCGCCATCAACAAAAACATAACAAATTTGTTCATCCATGGCAGTCGCCCCTCCAGGCTGGCCAGCAGATACAGGGCGCACAGCCCATTGCCATAGATTGGCAGGCACGGACCGGTGCAGAAACCGGGGTTAATCCACTTATGCTCCGTGTTGGCACCGGAAACAAACCGGCGGTAGAACAACTCCAGCACCCAGCCGAAGGTGGAACCGATGGAAAACAGAAATGCCAGCGTCAGAAACAGGTTCATGATTGTTACCTCCTCAGCAGAAGAATCCCCCGGTCACCCAGAAGAAAATCAGGGTAAACGGAACCACAAAAATAAGACTGTCAAACCGATCCAGCAATCCGCCGTGACCGGGAATCAATGTACCAAAGTCCTTGATGCCGGTGATGCGTTTCACCACGGACATACTCAGGTCGCCAAACTGCGCCAGCACGTTGGCAATGACGGCATACACCAGCAGCAGCCCATAATTGACGGACACCGCCTTTAGCTTGCTCAGCACCAGGGCATACAGCAGGCAGAAGGCCACAGCGGCAGCCATCCCGGCGGCAGAGCCAAGCAGGGTCTTATTGGGGCTGACAGCAGGAAGCAGCTTACGCTTGCCATATCTGCTGCCAATGAGATAGGCAAACACATCCGTTGCAAAGCACTCGGTAATGCACATCATGGTCAGATGAATGCCGAAGGGCAGCGCCCGCAAAGCGATGATGGAGCGCAGCTGGGCACATACCAGAACGGAAAGGATCACAAAGCTCCAGCCATTTTTCAGCTGCATTCTGGGCTGAAACACCATCAGCAGGGTGAAAAACGGAAGGGAAACACCCAAACAGAAGGCAGCAATCCGAGCCTCCTCCTCTGCATTCCAGAAGCTCAGCAGCCCTGCCGCCAGCAATACCAGAGTGAACAGTGCTTCCTTGGTCATCTGGCCGGTGGCCTCACCCAACTCATAAACGCAGAAGCAGCACAGCGCAGCGGCGGCTCCCTGAATGACAATGGGTACACCGGAATAATACAATATTGTGTAGCAAATCAGGGCAATCAGCCCGGCACTGGTGGTTCTCTTTTTCATGCAATCCCTCTTTTTCAGTTTGTTTGGGTTAGAATTCGTGCCGCATTATCTGCGATGGCGTGCAGGCAGCGGTATAGGGTCGCCAGCTCCTGGCTACTCACCCCCTGCTGGATTTCCCGAACAAAGGCCTCCTGGATGATAAGCCCCTTCTGCACCACTGCATCCGCTTTTTGGGTACATCGCAAATGCACCTTCCGCCGGTCATTGTCATCACCTTGCCGCAGAAGATAGCCCTCGCTGACCAGCTTGTTGACGTTGATGGAAATGATGTTTTCTTTCAACCCCCGCAAGCTGCTGATTTCCCTGGCAGTGCTGTGCTCCGGGTTGTTGTGCAGGAACATGAGAATGTCGAAGGCGGTCTGCGGCAGTCCCAGCTCCCGGCACAGAGGTTTGCAGTAGGCACTGTAGGCCTCCATACAGGTACGCAGTGCCCCGAGATTCAGTTTGGAATCCATGGGTATTTTCCTCGTTTCAGCATTGAATGCTTCAAATTTGAACTTTTCTATTATATTGATTTACGCCGGAAAAAGTATGAATATTCTGTAAACATTTGAATTTCTCCGCCAGGAGGACGGTGGTGTCGCCGTATTGCAGGGGCAGCGGAACAGCCGCAGCTTGCAGGAAGAAAATTTTCCAAAAAGTTCTTGACAAACTGAACGATTCATGCTAAAATCATCAAGCTGAATCCGGGAAGCAGAGCTGTGCGGGTGTAGTTCAATGGTAGAACACCAGCCTTCCAAGCTGGATACGCGGGTCCGATTCCCGTCACCCGCTCCATAGAAATGCGCCAGTAGCTCAGCTGGATAGAGCAACTGCCTTCTAAGCAGTAGGTCGGGGGTTCGAGTCCCTCCTGGCGTGCCATCTTTGCCCGCCCCGTTTTCAGCAAATTGCATATGGTGGATATGGCCTAGTTGGCTAAGGCGTCAGATTGTGGCTCTGAAGATCGTGGGTTCGAGTCCCATTATCCACCCCAGATGAGTTACCTGATTTGATACCATGTCAAATCAGGTAATTTCATTTATAGGGCAAGAAATAGTTGGAATTATCCCAAAAAATGAGGGTAATTCCAACTTTTTCGTTTTACAGTACCAGAACGATTAAACCAAAACAATCTCCAGGACGAGAAAAACACGAAATCGGGCATTCCTATCGTTCAATTATGGGCTATCGTTCAATTACACTACATGAAACCACCTGATACGCTTCACACCATTTCCGAAATCTCCGTCCCATCCATGAAGCTGAACACAATCCGCTCATCTGCATAGATGGAAACATGGTCTATCAGGGTGTTCCACAACGCTTCATCGAAGTCTATCGGAATTTCCTCCAATTCCGTCAGCCGGAACAGAATGCCGCTGAAAACCACGGCTGTGGCTTCTATGGCTTTCTTCCGTTCCAGCAGGGATTCATATGCCGCTTTCTTTTCTTCATACGAAAAAGCGGGTTACCACACAGTTGGCAGATACCGCCTTGGATACATCCTTCTCCCGTCAGATATATGCCTGCTTCCACAACAAATACTGGCTGCTGGTCATGGCATTTACATTGCTGCTGCATATCTGCAATTCCATGAGTACCAGCTCCATGCTTTATTACTGCAATTGGGTTCTGGGCAATTCCGTGGAATCTGGAGCCACCAAACAGCTTATGGTAAACATCATCGGACAGGCGCCAATGGGCTTTGGAATTGTGATTTTGTGGCCGCTTGTTCGTAGATTCGGGAAAAAGAAAGTGACCATCCTGGGGTTTGCCGTTGCCGCCATAGGCAGCCTGCTGGTTTCGCTGGCCGGAAACCGCATGAGCCTTGTGCTTGCCGGTCTTCTGGTCAAATCCACGGGCAGTCTGCCTACGTATGTCATGGCGTCTTATCTGGCGGATGTGCTGGATCATGTGGAACACAAAGACGGCATCCGGGCAGACGGCTTCAGCGCATCGGTCAGCAGCATGACCCAAACCATCGCCTTGGGACTGTGCCAGACCATACTGCTTGCAGGCATCAGCGCTTTCGGGTATATTCCGCCGGAATCCACCGTGCAGGTAATCACCCAGCCGGATTCCATTGTGAATTTCTTCCGGTTCTGCTTTGCTGTCATGCCGATGATCGGCTATAGCGGCTGCGCTGTGCTCATCGGTTTTTAGCGCCTTGAAAACCATGAAGCAAACATCAGCAAGCACCCCAGCTGATCTATCCAATCACACATTCATTTTGATCCTTAACGTGCTGCGACCGGTCACAGGATTCTCTGACCGATCGCATTTTTACGCTTCGCGCGATGTCCTTCGGTGGCAGTCTGAGCATACTGCTTCTCGTGGAAACGGTATTTCACCGTTTTTGAAAACTCGCATCGAGCATGGTATGTCGTGTCATCCAGAAGTCTGCTGTGGGCACACAGTCCATACACTGCAAGTCATTACACGATTAGTCCAACGGCTATATCATTCACATTGGTTCCGGTAGGGCCTGTTATGATCAGACCGTCCACGGCTTTCAGGGCGTGGTATGCATCGTTTTGGGCAAGGACACCCGCAACCGTCATACCCTGCTCTGCCAGAACCCCTACCGTATCTCCATCGGTATAGCCCCCGGCAGCATCCGTGGGGCCATCGGTTCCGTCGCTTCCCACGCTGATGACACAGACATTGGGAAGCCCCGCAATCCCGGCAGCAGCTGCCAGCGCCAGCTCCTGATTCCGTCCGCCCAGACCGTTTCCAACCAGATGAACAACGGTCTCCCCTCCGGCGATGTATGCTAGCTTCCTGCCATCCTGGGCGTGGGTTCTCAGAATATCTGCCAGAAAAGTGCCTGCTTCCTTCGCTTCGCAGTCCAGGTGATCGGTCAGCAGGATTGGTTCATAGCCCAGCTCCTGCGCAAGCGCTCCTGCCGCCTTGCAAAGCTGTCGGACACTGCCGATGATTTGGGTAGATACATTGCCGAGTTTCTTGGGCGTTTCCTGATGCAGCAGCGCTATCGCCTTTTCAGAGAGCTTCAGGTGGTACTTTTCTGCGATGGCCAGCGCATCGGCACAGGTCGCGCTGTCTGGTGTCACAGGGCCGGAAGCGATCATATCCAGAGGATCGCCCAGAATATCGGAAAGCACAATAGCCTCCACATGGGCAGGGGCGCACCACTGGGCAAAACGCCCACCTTTGACGGCGGACAACCGCTTGCGGATGGTATTCATCTCCACAATCTTCGCCCCACTGGCCAGGAGTTGGTTCGTGATCGATTGCAACTCCTCACCGTCCACCAGCGGCTTTTCAAACAGTGCGCTGCCGCCCCCGGACAGCAGGAACAACACCGTGTCCTCCGGTGACAGGTCTGCTGTCATATCCAGCACCGCCTGTGTTGCCTGAAAGGAATTCTCATCTGGGACGGGATGCCCTGCCTCGTAGCAGGCAATGCCCGGCAAGGGCTGCTCCACATGGTCATATTTGGTTACAACAATACCTTTTCCGATAGGTTGTTCCAGACAGGAAACTGCCACCTGCGCCATTTTCCAAGCCGCTTTACCCACGCAAACCAGATAAAGCTTCCCGGAGAAGCGCTTTCCTGTCAATACGCGCCGAACAGCGGCTTCCGGGCTGACTGCGGCAATGGCACCTCTTGCAATTGCTTCCGTATCTTTTCGTAATTCTTGATTCATACGGTTTCCTCCCTTTATAGACTCAGCCATCAGCGTAAAATACTGATGGCTGATTTCATGAATATATCAGTTCGTATGTGCGCCGTTCTATGCCCAATCTTCATCCGTAATGATAATCCGAACCATGGCCGCGGAGTCGCGTGATAACATGGCGCAGATAGAGGCACTGCCGTCATAATGATCAGTTGCCGAATCCAAAAAGTTCAGCGGGATTTTACACAAGAATCCTGTGGAAAATATCTTCAGCCCCTGCCATTTCCATGAGTGCATCCAGCATGGCTGCATCATCCGGATAGGGCTGCTTTTTGTTGTAGCTGGTGAGATGGGGCCAGTCTGTTCCCCAGAGACAACGGTCAGGATTTGCCTGCACATACCCGCGTCCAATGGCAATGGTATCGGTATAGCGGTCTACTGTGGAGTCCAGGTAGATACCCGAAAGCTTGCCCCAGGCCTTTCCATCCCGCAGAAGCTCACAGATAAGTTCTATAGCTTCGTGTTCACCGGTGACATTGGTGGGGATATGGCCCAGATGGTCGAACACAATTTCCTGTACGAAGGGGTTTCGGATATCCGCATCAAAACCATGGTAGGAACCCTCGATGGTGTTGAGGGTTACATGGTTTCCTGCCTCTTCCAGCCGCTTTGCATAGGCAATTGCCTCATCCCGGAGGGTGTCGATCTGCTGCGGCTCCACATAGGCAGGAGACAGCGACGACACATCCGGCGCTGTCATGGGAACGATATAATTGTCCAAACTATCCTTTCCGTTTTTCAGATACACCCGCCACATGGTCAGGTTGTTTTTCAGAGGCCATGCAGCTTCCGAATACAGCCGCATGGAGGCGTATCGGCTGCATCGGTTGTCCAGCACGGGGTAAATCAGGCACTGACCATTGGCAGGCTTCGTTTCGTGGTCCCTTGTCCAGAGCGCCAAGCCAGCCGCCAGGGTTCCGCCCGCGCTTTCTCCGTAGAGCAGATAAGGGACATCCTGCTTCTGAATTTCCTCCAAAATGCTCAGGCAATCCCGGAAGGGATAGGGATTGGGGTGTTCCGGCAAGATGCGATACTCCGGAAGGTACACCCGCAGCCCCGCTTCCAGCGCATATTGGGAGGCGAGCTCCATCATCATGGGCTGTATGGGCAAGAAAAAACTACCCCCGTGACAGTAAATCATCGCAGGCGATTTGGGGTGCGCACCTTCCGGTTCGAAAATATAGCAATCTATGGTTTCGCCGTCCCAGACAGTTATCTGCTCTTTATGGAGAAGGATGTGATTGGAAGGGGTGTAGGCAGATATGTCTATTTGTATCTGCTGCACCATCATTTGAATGGCAGGTGCCAGTCTGGGATCGGCGAAATCAATCCTTATCCAGTTCCCCGGCGGTTTTAACGCCGGGGAATAGGGAAAACATGCCATCTTATCTGCCGATCTGAATGCCGGTCAGATATTCGTAATATTGGGCAATGGAGCTGTGATCGCACTGACCCTTGCCGTTATTGTGGAGCCACTGCATGATCTCCATGACGGAGGCGGTCATGGGGACAGGGGCTCCGACGGTATGGGCGCAGTCCAGCACATTGTTCAAATCCTTGATGTGCAGATCGATCTTGAAGCCGGGCTTGTCATTGCCGGCAATCATCATGGGCGCCTTGGCGTCCATGACCGTGGAACCGGCAAGACCTCCCCGGATGGCCTGAAACACCGCTTCGGGGTCCACACCGGCTTTCTGCGCCAGAGTCAGCGCCTCCGCCACAGCACGGATGTTGCAGGCCACCACAATCTGGTTGGCAAGCTTCGTGGTGTTGCCTGCGCCTACCTCGCCGCAGCGGACGGCGGAAGCACCCATGGTCAGCAGCAGCGCCTTATGGGCATCAAAGACCTCCTGCTTGCCGCCCACCATGAAGGACAGCGTTCCGTCAATGGCTTTGGGCTCACCGCCGGAAACAGGAGCATCCAGCATCTCAACACCCCGCTTCGCAAGAACAGCGGCAATCTCCTTGGATGCCACCGGGTTGATGGAAGAGCAGTCGATGAACACGCTGCCGGGTTTCATGTAGGAAGCAACACTTGTTTCCCCCAGCATCACTTCCTTCACCTGGGGAGAATTGGGCAGCATGGTGATGACCACATCACAGCATTCACCGATTTCCCTGGGGGTGGAAGCCACCGCGCCGTAGGAAACGCAAGTGTCCATGGGTGCCTGACTGCGGTTCCATACCAGAACCTCCTTGTAGCCTGCCTTCAGAATGTTATGAACCATGGGCTTGCCCATGATACCAAGACCGATAAAACCGATTTTCATGTTGGTTTTCCTCCAAAACAATCATTTCAAAATTATTTAATTCATTCAGGCGAAGGACGCCGTTTTCCAGAACTGTCAGTCCGCCGTTCAAGGCTTCCGCTTTCTGGAAGCTGCCGGGGATGTGCAATTCACTGCCCGTCATGGGGATGGGGTCAAAGAAGCTGTTGCCGAAATAGCCGCTGGCGTTGATGAGACTAACTATGGTTTTGTTTTCCTGTTTGCTCAGCACCAGTTCCACACTGGGGTGCAGCCCGGATGCGATTTGAGGCAACCGGCAGATCTCAAACAGTACATCCCGCATCACATTCAGGGTGTTGGTGTAGCCCTCGCTGTGATAGAAGCTGCCGCAGAACCATGGGAAATAGACCGCTTTTCCGCTGCCGAATCCGTTCACCGTCAGTCCGGGATTATCCGTTTCGACCGTATGGTAGGCAATTTCCGGTGGGCCGTAGAAGGGTTCCGGCTCGGTGTGCAGATACTGCTTCACCGTGGGAGCGTATTCGCAGAGCCGAATTTCCGGCCCGGGAGCGATGACGGGAGATAGGGCGCTGCGTTTCAGAACCGCAGCATCCTTCGCAGTCAAGGTAAAGACTGTGCTGACTGTTTTCTTCCGTTCCAGCACCTTCTCAACGCCCAGGCACTTCAGTGACGTGGCATCCCCCCGGACACCGCTGTCACCGGAAGACACCAGCAAGCCGCCCTTTTGGGCTAAGGCATCCAGCAGTGCACATTGTACCAGCTGCAAATCCTTTGCAGCTGCCAGAATGACCAGCTTTTTCCCCTCCAGTGCGGATTCTGTCACGCCGGAGGCTTTCACCTCGTCAAAGGGGACATGGCTGGCGGTCAGCGCCCGAATCCATCCATAGCTTTCCGGATCAGAGCGGCTCACCTGCCCCTTGCAGACCAGCAGAACTTCTGCCGCACTGGTTCTGCCTACCACAATGTCCTCGTGTTCTGCGTGGAACCGGAACACCTTCTTGTGGGCTTCAAAGGTGGATTTATCCCTGTGGTTGTCCAGCCTGCCAATCACATAGAGGCTGGTGGAGCCTGCGTTGGCAATATTCTGCCACTGGCGCAGGGCGGATACGCCGGGAGAAACAGAGCTTTCCCGGTAACGGAAGCCCATGTAATCCACGCTGGCGTTGTCACAGACCTGACCCGAGAAGGCAGTCTGTCTGGCATTGGAGGATGCGCTGTACACCCAAATGGGAACATCGATATCCGTGTGGGATTCGCTGCGCAGGTAATCCACTTTGTCCACCGCGTTTTCCGGGGAGATGGCCTTGATGGCAGCGGTCATTTTTGCCCGGAGCTTTTTCCCGCACCCTGCCTGAAAGCCCATATAGCGCATGGCAACCGGGTTCTTCATATCCAGCTTGACCGGCGCATCCATACCGGTAGCTGCTTTGAAGCCCGCCTTGCAGCGGTCACAGGTACACATTCCATATATTTGCGTTCAGGAAATGCACAAAGAGGGATATGCAGTAACCGAAATTTGTGACATTCTGAACCTGAATCGTTCCAGTTACTATAAATGGACACACCGCTCCAAGAGCAGCAGCGAACTTGAGAACGAAGCTTTGCTGCATGATATTGGCCTGATCTACGCCGAACACAACGGAACCTATGGCTACCGCCGAATTGCGGACGAGTACAACGCTACC
>ERZ1034998.1956-NODE-1956-length-11691-cov-3.492695_pt1 | contig 11691 bp, 10 predicted proteins | sample MGYA00520621_ERZ1034998 | MGnify/ENA primary metagenome ERZ1034998 (study PRJEB33766, sample SAMN09781748) | gut metagenome | biome: gut microbiome | host: Homo sapiens | place: Madagascar | study: EMG produced TPA metagenomics assembly of the PRJNA485056 data...
GAAAAGGACCTCGAAAAGCTTGCGAAAGTGTTCAAGCTGGTTTTTGAGATGCTGGAGGAGAATTCCCCGGACAGCAGCACGCAGCTTGCCGCGATGATATCCGCGTATTCCGAGATAAGCGAGGAGGAGCAGTGAACACGATGTTTTCCAGTCGGCAGAAGCAGGCGCTTTCGCTGGTGAGATCCGGGGGACTGCGCCGCATAAACATTCTCGAGGGAAGCGTGCGCAGCGGAAAGACCTGGATATCCGCGGTGATGTGGGGCTTCTGGGTGGCTGGCTCCCCGCGGGACGGCGCCTACCTCATGGCAGGAAAGACCCTCACCACCCTGCGGCGCAACGTCCTTGAACCGATGTGCGGCATGTTCGGGGAATGCTTCACCTACAGCCTGAGCAAAAAGGAAGCGCGTCTGTTTGGCAGGCGCATTTACCTGGAGGGAGCCTCCAACGCGCAGGCAGAAAGCAAAATACGCGGAATGACGCTCAACGGCGCTTACTGCGACGAGCTTTCGCTGTTCCCCGAGGATTTTTTCGCGATGCTGCTTTCAAGGCTTTCGGTCAGCGGTGCGAAGCTTCTTGCCACCACCAACCCCGACAACCCCGGGCACTGGCTGAAGCGCAACTACCTCGACAACAGCGCCATCGACCTGCTGGACCTGAAATTCACGCTGAACGACAACCCGTATCTTCCACCGGAATATGTGCGCTCGCTCATGGCTGAGTACACCGGGGTGTATTACGACAGGTTCATTCTCGGCAACTGGGTAGCGGCTGAGGGCAGGATATACGAGGATTTCTCAGAGAAGTGCATTATTTCCCCGGAGGAACTGAAGCAGAGATTTTCCGCAGCGCCGCTCATGACTTCCGTGGTCGGGGTGGATTACGGTGGGAACAAGAGTGCGAGCGCGTTCGTGCATACTGGTTTCGACGCGGGATTTCAGAACGTGTATGTGCTCTCGGAGCACTACGACCAGCGCAATACGTCAGCGGAAAGCCTGATAGCCGCGTTCGCGGATTTCATCACAGAGGAACGCGGACGCTTCCCGACGTTGTGCGCGGCATGCTGCGACAGCGCGGAACAGCTGCTTATAAAGAGCTTCCGCAGCGCCGTAAATCTTGAAGTGAAGAACGCGATGAAAAAGCAGGTCAGCACCCGCATCAACATGGTGAACCGTCTGATCTCCTCCGGCAGGCTGCACGTCAGCACGGAATGCCCCCACCTCATCGACGCGCTGAAATCAGCCGTCTGGGACGAACGCAGCATTCACCGTGACATCCGGCTGGACGACGGCTCAACGAACATCGACAGCCTTGACGCGTTCGAATACTCTATAGAACGCTTTGAGCGCGAACTTTTCCGATACTGAAATAAAGAGGCTGCGCAAACAGCCTCTTTTTTGTGATTATCTTACAGAGAACTGATAAACAGTCGTAAATCTGTAGGTCTGACCTGCCTTATATACGCAGCTGGGCCACTGGGGCTGATGCGGCGTATCGGGGGAGAACTGGCTCTCAAGGCACAGACCGGCGTACTTGTTGTAGTGCGCGCCGTTCTTGCCATTCTCGCCGTTGAGACCGATACCGATATAGAACTGTATAGCGGGCTTGTCGGTCCTGACGGTCATAACTCTGCCGCTCTCCGGCTCATAAACCTCGGCAGCGGTGCGCATTACCCCCGGCTCACCGAGAATGAAGTTGTGGTCGTAGCCGTTGGGAAGCCTGCCGTTATCCATATCCTGGCGTACCGGCTTCGGGGTCTTGAAATCGAACGCGGTGCCGGTGACATACGCGAGCTTTCCGGTGGGGATAAGCATCTCATCGACAGGGGTGTACTGGCTGGAATTTATCTGCACGATGTGATCCTTGATGTCGCCGTTGCCAGCGCCTTTAAGGTTGAAGTAGCTGTGATTGGTGAGGTTGATAACGGTATCCGCGTCAGAAACTGCGGTGTAATCAAGCACCAGTGCGTTGTCCGCAGTCAGGGTGTACTTAACGCTTATTTTCAGTGTTCCCGGGTAATTTTCTTCGCCGTCAGGACTGATGTAGCCGAATGTGACTGAAGGCTCGTCGCCGCCGTCCATTGCGTCTACAGTCCACACGCGCTTGTTGAAGCCGTAGCAGCCGCCGTGCAGGTGGTTGACCTTGTTGTCGTTGGCGGAAAGCTTGTAGGTCCTTCCGGAAACAGTAATTTCAGCGCCGCCTATGCGGTTTGCGTATCTGCCGACCAGTGCGCCGTGGCTGGAGTCGCCGTCGATGTAGCCCTGCAGCGTGTCGTAGCCAAGAACCACATCGGCGTTCTTTCCGTTCCTGTCTGGAACTTCAACGCCGACTACTGCGCCTCCGAAATTAGTCAGCCTTGCGACTGCACCGCTCTTGTTGGTGAGCGTGAGCAGCCAGCACTTGTAGCCTCTGAAAAAACCAAATTCTGTCTTAGAAATGCTCATTAGATCGTCCTCCGGTTATATTAATACTTGTCATCATCAAGTATGATGGTCTTGGAATGCGGTCTTGCGGCCGCGGTGGCTGTCTGCTTTGCCACGGGTTCGGGTTTCTTTTCCGGTGCTGCAGGCTTTGCTGCCGGTTTTATATCTGCCTTGACTGCGGGCTTGGGCTCCGGATTTGATACGGGTTTTGCTGCCGGTTTAGCTTCTGGCTTCGCGGTCGGCTTTGTTTCGGTTTTTGCTTCCGGCTTCGGTTCAGCCTTTACCGCGGGCTTGGGTTCCTGCTTGGGTTCCTGCTTCGGTTCCGGTTTTGCTGCGGACTGCACGGGTTCTGCCTTGACCGGCTTGGCTTCGGGCTTCGCTGCGGTTTCGCCGGATCTCTTTGCGCGTCTTTCCGCTGCGCGCTTGGCTGCCTGTCTTTTCCTGATGGTTTCCTCGTCCGGCAGCTTGAAGCGCTCTACCAGTTCAAGCAGCACCTGCGCCTGACCGGAAAGCTCCTCCGCGGAAGCCGCGCACTCTGCCGAGGAACCGCTCGTCATCTGTACGGAAGTGGATATCTGATCCATGCCGACAAGTATCTGCTTTACGCTGTCTGCCTGTTCCCTGGAAGCGTCCGCGATCTGGTCGATGACCTTTGCGGTGTCGTCGGTCTCGGAAACTATCTTGTCCAGCATCTTCGCGGTTTCGTTCGCCATGACTGTGCCGTTTTCCACAGCGGAAAGCGCAGTCTTGATGAGCGCGGTGGTGTTCTTTGCGGCTTCTGCAGTCTTGGCTGCCAGCTGACCTACCTCGCCTGCGACTACCGCGAAGCCCTTGCCTGCCTCGCCGGCTCTTGCGGCTTCAATAGACGCATTGAGGGAAAGTATATTCGTCTGGAAGGAAATATCCTCGATCGCCTTGATGATATTTGCGATCTTTGAGGAAGTTTCGTTGATCTCTTCCATAGCGTGCAGCATGTCGGACATCTTGGAACTGCCCTCGTTCACGATGGTACGGCAGTCGTCTGACAGTCCCTTTGCCTTTTCGGCGCTGTCTGCGTTTGCGCTGATGTTGGAGGATATCTCCACGATGGAAGCGTTCAGTTCCTCGACGGTGGCAGCCTGTTCAGTAGCTGCCTGCGAAAGCGTGGTGGAGTTGTCGCTCATCTTTGTAGAGCCGGCTGCCACCATTTTGCTGGAGCTCCCTATCTGAGAGATAACGCTGCTGGTGCTTGCCACGATGCCCTCCAGGGAAGTCTTTATGGGTGCGTAATCTCCAACGTAATCAGCCTGCGGCTCGGCGGTGAGATCTTCTGCGGCAAGCTTTGCAGCCACCTGACGGATATCTTCGATGATGCCCTCGGTGTAGTCGGTCATGGTGTTGACTGCTTCTGCAAGGGTCTGTATCTCGTCGCCGGTGTTCACCTCAACAGGCGCGCTGGAAAGGTCGCCGTTTGCCATGCCGAGTATCTTGGTGTTCACAGCGTCCAGCGGGACTACTATACGCTTGACGAACTTTGTTATCACGAGTGCGCCGCCGACAAAGCTTATCGCGGAGGTGATGAGCATTATAAGGAGCGCGATGGTCGAATTCCCCAGGAACTCGCTTGCGTCGCAGCTGACGAGAACCGTCCAGTCGGTGCCGATTATCTGAGAGTTGTAAATTATGCGGTTCTCACCGTTGATCTTGACTGTCTGCATCTGATTTATGTCAGCGTAGGGCGCTATCTGATCCTGGGAGAGAGAACCGTTGACGTTTGCAAGCAGCTGGCCGCTGGAGGAAAGCAGATAGAACTCCGTGCTGTCGGAGGTGTGCATTGTCGCCATGATGTTTGCGAGCCAGTCTGTGCTGGTGGCGATATATGCGGCACCCTTTGAAAATTCCCCTGAAATAACTATGTAACCGTCAGTGCTGAGCGTGACGCCCGGGGTGGTATCCGCGTGGGTGTTGATATCCACGATGCTGGCGTCTGCAGCTTTCAGCTTTTCTATCTGCGCGGTGGTGCCGTCCAGCGAAGCAACCAGGCTGTTGTAATGCTGCAGGGTGGCGCTGACTAGGTTGGAGGCAGACGAAACTCTCTCCGTCATGGAATTCTTCATGTCGCTCTGGCTCTGCTTTGTCAGGCAGACCATTCCTGTTATACCGGCAGAAAGGATACCGTATGCCAGCACTGCCATTACGGCAAAAACTATCCTTGTGCCAAGTTTCTTTTTCTTTTTCATAATATGACCTCACTTACTGGTAAAATAGCGGTTTTACGTAAAGCGCAGTACACCGTTCAACAGAATAATTGTAGCACATTTAGCTGACTATGTCAACCGATATAACGCGTTTTCAAAGTATTATTTCACCGCTGACATCTGTTCCGGTCCCGTCTTTCACAGTCAGCGTGAAATGCGTGCCACAGCGTTTTCTGCCGCCGTCCGGCTGTACTGTCTCCAGCGCCTCTGCGGGGACTTCCAGCGTTACACGCCGGCTTTCACCCGGGGCAAGACCCACGCGCTCAAACCAGCAGAGCGAACCGTTGGGTACGTCGTATTCAGAATACCCGCGTATATACAGCTGCAGTACGTCCTCGGCGTAGAAGCCGCTTTCATTCGTGATGGTCACGCTTGCAGAATTCCCGGTGAACTCCGGCTGCGACAGCGTGAATTTTGCATAACTCAGCCCGTAGCCGAACGGATAAAGCACGTTTTCCGGCGTGCAGTAGCGGTAGGTGCGGTTTTTCATGCTGTAGTCGCGGATATCTGGCAGCATGTCGGCGCTCCTGTAGAATGTCACCGGAAGCTTCCCGCTCGGGGAAACGTCCCCGAAAAGCAGCTGAGCCAGCGCCCTGCCGCCAAGCTGACCGGGGTACCACATATCCAGCAGCGCGTTGCATTCAACTTCGACATTCACGGAGCTTCCCGCTGCGAGGACTATCACAAGCGGCTTGCCCAGCGCGGAAAGCTTTTGCAGGAGCGTCCGCTGGCTCTCCGGCAGGCGCAGGTCGTTCTTGTCGCCGGAACTGAACTCGTTGCCGGTGTCGCCCTCTTCACCCTCAAGCGTTGCGTCAAGTCCCACACAGGCAACGATAACGTCGGAATTCTCAGCGGCAGCCAGCGCCTCGGAATAAAGGTCGCCGGGCTGCGCAAGTCCCTGGGTCCTGTCCTTGTAGAGGTGGCACCCCTGGGAATACAGAATGCTTCCGCTGAACCGTTCGCGTATTCCCTCAAGGAATGTAACGTACTGGTCGGCAGTACCGTTGTAATTCCCGGTGAGCGCGTCGCGGCTGTCAGCGTTGGGACCGATGACGGCTATCGTTTTCACGCTGTCTGAAAGCGGCAGCACGCCGTCGTTCTCCAGCAGCACAGCGGAGCGCAGGGCGCATTCCAGCGAAGCCTGCTTGTGCTCCTCAGTGGAAACCGCGGTGTACGGAATGTCGTCAAACTCCGTCCTGTCAAGCTGCCCTAAACGAATTCTCGTCCGCAGGACGTGCACGCAGGCGCGGTGGATATCCTCTTCGGTGACAAGTCCCTTTTCAAGCGCCGCAAGAATGTGCAGATATGTATTTCCGCAGTTCATGTCGCAGCCGGCTTTCAGCGCCATCGCAGCGGACTCGGGCGCAGTAGCCGTGACGCAGTGGGTGGTGTGGAAGTCCCGTATCGCCCAGCAATCCGACGTGAAATAGCCGTCGAAGCCCCATTCGCGCAGCTTTCCCATAAGGAACGGACTTGCGCAGGCAGGCTCGCCGTTCACCAGATTGTACGCGCCCATGACGCTTTCGACGTGCGCTTCTTCCACCAGCGCCCTGAATGCGGGCAGGTAGGTTTCCTCGATGTCCTTCGGGGAAACCTCGGCGTTGAACACGTGCCGTTCCGCTTCGGGACCGCTGTGCACCGCAAAGTGCTTCGCGCAGGCTGCGGTTTTCAGGTACTTTCCGTCACCCTGCAGCCCCTTTACGTACTCAACGCCCAGCCGCGACGTCAGGCAGGGGTCCTCGCCGTAGGTCTCGTGACCCCTGCCCCAGCGCGGGTCGCGGAATATGTTCACGTTCGGCGCCCAGAGCGTGAGTCCCTTGTAAATGTCGTGGTCGCCGTGCGCGCTGGCGGCGTTGTATTTCGCGCGGGCTTCCTCAGCGGTTATCTCGCCGGCTGCGCGCATACGGCCGCGGTCGAACATCGCAGCCATGCCTATCGCCTGCGGGAACATCGTAGCCGTGCCCGCTCTTGCAACTCCGTGAAGTCCCTCGTTCCACCAGTTGTACGCCGGAAGCACCCCGGGTATCGCGGGAGCGTCGTATTTCAGCTGTTCTGCCTGCTGCTGTACGGTGAGCGTATCCGCAAGCGCTTCTGCGCGTTCCTGTGGGGTGAGTGAAGTGTCAAGATATTTTTCCATGTTGCCCTCCGGTTAGTATTCAGGCGCCGCAAAACCACGGCGCCATGTTTCAGAAATGATATATCCTGCCTGCGTTGTCGTTGATGAACCGCAGGATATCCTGCATGACCTCCTCGCGGTTAAGCTCAAACAGAAGTTCGTGACGTGCCTCGGGGTAGATGTGGATATTCACCATGCAGCCGTGCTCCAGGTAGCGCATGCACGCGGACCTCACGCCCTTGCCGTATTCCCCGACGGGGTCCATCGAACCGGACACGAACAGCATCGGCAGGTCGGTGGGGGTGTTCTCGATAACGCAGTCGGAGTTCGCGCACATCAGCGCGTTGAGCAGGTCCTTGAACCCGGCGACTGTGAACGTGAAGCTGCACAGCGGGTCGGCGTTGAACCTGTCAACATTCTCGTCCCACCTGGAAAGCCAGTCGTTGGGGGTGCGCCTGTTGTGGAAGCGGATATTGAACAGCCCGAAAGCCAGCTTTTTGCTTATCTCCGGACGGAAACGGCTGTCCTTTGAGTGGCAGAGTATCTCCAGCAGCTTCCTCAGCGGCGCAGAACCGGTGACGCCGCCTGCGGTGCCCATGATTATCGCGCCGTCCCAGCAGTCGTTGTAGCGGGAAAGGTAAATGCGCGCGATAAAGCTCCCCATGCTGTGCCCCAGCAGGAAATGCGGGATACCCGGCAGCTTCTTGTTCATGATGATCTTCATGCGGTGGAGATCCTTGACCATATACATGAACCCGCCGTCCTCGCCAAAATACCCCAGCATGTCGCTGTCGGTGACGGAATTCCCGTGACCTATGTGGTCGTTGCCGACCAGCGCGATGCCGTTCTCGCAGAGGAACTCCGCAAACGGACGGTAGCGCTGGATATACTCGCACATTCCGTGGGAGACCATCAGCGCCGCCCTGGGCTTTTCGGGCAGGTACATGTAATAGCGGCAGCGTGTTATCCCGGAAGTGCTGGGGAAAGTGCCAGTCACAAATTTCATAGCTTCCTCCGTTAATTCTCAGGAACCACGGCTTCAAGCCTGTAGATAGGCTGACCGAGTTCCGTAAATCTCTTTTCGTATTCAGTCATAATGTTCCCCTCAAAGCCGCTGTTATGCAGGTCAAGGGACACGTTCTTCATCGGGAACCCGTTCTGCGAAAAGTGCTCTATCGAGAATTCGAACAGGCGCTGGTTATCGGTTTTCTGGTGGATTTCCGCACCGGGCTTCATAACTGCCTTGTAGATGTTAAGAAAGCGCGTGTGGGTAAGTCTGTGGCGCGCGTATGTCTCTTTCGGGAACGGGCAGCTGAAGTTCAGATACAGCCTTTCCACGCTGTGCGGACGGAACAGATGCTCCAGGTATTCAGCCTGACCCAGGCAGAAACGCACGTTCTTTATGTCGCTGTTCATGAGCGCCTCGGCGCCGGTGACGAGGACGTTCGGGGTCTTTTCCACTGCGACGTAGTTTACATCGGGGTTTCTCCGTGCAAGCTCCAGAATGAAGCTGCCCTTTCCGCAGCCGACTTCAAGATGCAGCGGATTGTCGTTGCCGAACACCTTCATGCTGTCGAAGAAAAGGCTGTCGTCCAGCGGGTCGTTTGCGTGTTCGTTCTGGTTCTGCATTATCAGCATAACGGGAGCGCAGGCTTCAAGGCGCTCCTCAAGATGCTTCTTTTTTCTCATTCTCATTGGTTTTTACCTCTATACAGCTGTCGCCGTGCAGTATATTCCGCACGGCGGCAAGATATATGGTAGCCTCTAAAAACCGGGACACGAGCAGATTTCGTGTATGACTTATATCAGATGCTAGGCACCAAACCGCAGTAATACTGTATGTATTTCAAGGTTTGGTAACGACGCAGATGATATAAGTCATAGAAATCTGCCGTGAAGGAGGTTTTTAGAGGTTACCATATTAAACATCAAAGTTGAAGTTCGCAAAATCGAATGTCGCGAAGTAATCAGCGGCAGTTTCAGCGCGTCTGATAAGCTTTACGGAGCCGTCCTCGCGCAGCAGCAGCTCGGCGCTCCTGAGTTTGCCGTTGTAGTTGTAGCCCATCGAGAAGCCATGCGCGCCGGCGTCGTGGATAGCCAGATAATCGCCGATATCGATTTTTGGGAGCATTCTGTCCACCGCGAACTTATCGCAGTTCTCGCACAGACCACCGGTGACGTCGTACTTGTGGTCGCAGGGCTCGTTCTCCTTTCCGAGAACGGTGATGTGGTGATAAGCGCCGTAGATAGCCGGGCGCATGAGGTTTGCAGCGCAGGCGTCAAGTCCGATGTATTCCTTGTAGATGTGCTTTTCGCGGATAGCCTTTGCGATGAGCATTCCGTTGGGGGCGAGCATAAATCTGCCAAGCTCGGTGCAGAGCCTGATGTTGCCAAGCCCGGCAGGAACGAGTATCTCGTTGAACTTTTCGTGTACCTTTTCACCGATGACTGCGATGTCGTTTGCAGGCTGGTCGGGGCGATAGGGAATTCCCACGCCGCCGGAAAGGTTGATGAAGCTGAGTTCAACGCCGGTCTTTTCCTTTATCTCAACAGCGGTGCGGAACAGAATTCCTGCCAGGGTGGGGTAGTAGTCGTTAGTCAGCGTGTTGCTTGCGAGGAACGCATGCATGCCGAACTTCTTCGCGCCCTTTTCCCTGAGAATGCGGTAGCCCTCGATAAGCTGGTCGTGCGTGAAGCCGTACTTTGCGTCCTTGGGGGTGTCCATTACGTTGGGGCTGCCGTCGGTCTTGAACTCTCCGCCGGGGTTGTAGCGGCAGGAGATGGTCTCGGGAATTCCGGTCAGCTTGTCGAGAACGTCGATATGTGTGAAATCATCGAGATTTATCAGCACGCCCATCTTGTAGGCAAGCTTGAAATCCTCGTCGGGGGTGGCGTTGGAGCTGAACATTATCTCCTCGCCCTGTGCGCCGACCTGTCCGCTGAGCAGAAGCTCGGTGTAGCTGGAGCAGTCAAAGCCGCAGCCCTCGCTCTTAAGCACGTTCATGATGAACGGGTTCGGGGTCGCCTTTACAGCGAAGTATTCCTTGAAGCCCTTGTTCCAGGAAAACGCCTTGTAAAGCGCCCTTGCGGTTTCGCGGATTCCCTTTTCATCGTAAATGTGGAACGGGGTGGGATAGGTCTTTGCGATCTCTTCGATCTGTTCTTTGGTTACGAATGGTTTCTTCATTTCTTTTGTCCTTTCTTTATTTGGCAGGGGCGGACGGCTCCGCCGCCTGTAATATGTCTTAACTAAGGAACGGCATTGAAAGCAAGAATACTGCTGAGATCAGCACCAGCTTTGCGATAATGCAGCCGCGCCTTACCCGGTGATAATCCCGGTCGGAAGCGGTTTCCGGCTTTTTCAGTATATTGGTGCCCTGTGGGTAAACACCGCAGACCGAGAATATGCCGTAAATGATGAGCATTACCACCAGCATTATGATATTCCCACCGCCAGTGATATTCAGCGCCATCAGCGTTATCATAACTGCCACGAACGCTGCCATGAGCGCACCGCCTGCTATTTCAGCGATTTTCTCGCCACGAGTGTAAGCAACTTTGTCTGGTATCATATCTGGAGTCCTTTCTCAGTTACGTGGGTGCGCCAGGTCAAACGTTCATGTACTTTGCCAAGAACTCGATGGACATGGGTATCCATCTGCGGACGTTCTCAAGATAGAACGCCTCGTTCCAGCCGGTCGCCTTGTCGCAGGTGGAAAGCCCGTGGGGTCCCTCGTCGAACAGGTGGAGCTCCACCGGAACCTTGTTGGAAACGCACGCCTTAGCCATGACAAGCGAATTGTGCGCGGACACGCAGTCGTCGTTCGCAGTCGCCCATATGAACATGGGGGGAGTTTTCGGCGTCACGCGGTTCTCAAGCGAAAGTCTGCTGAGGTCGGAGCGGGAAGCGTCCTCCCCCAGAAGCACCTTGAAGCTTCCCTCGTGGGGAGCAGTCACGCCGCTGATGACAGGGTAGCAGAGCACCGCGGCATTCGGACGGAGATCCTCCGGCTCGCAGCCGATGGTCTTGGTGAGCATAACGTCGCTCCACATGGTGGCGAGGCAGCCCGCGAGATGTCCGCCTGCGGAGCAGCCCAGAACCGCCATTTTCTGCGGGTCTATGCCGAATTCCTCGGCGCGCATGCGTATCTTATAGAATATGTAAGCTGCGTTCATCAGCGGTTCGGGGAACTTCTCGTTGCAGGCGTAGGTCACAACGAAAGCCGCATAGCCCATTGCAAGGTACTGGAACGCGATAGGCTCCCCCTCGCGGTCAGAGCAGAACTCGTACCCTCCACCCGGGAATATTATCATAGCCGGGCGCTTGTCGCAGAACGGCAGCCCCGCGATGGAATCCGGCAGATAAGCCTTGACGAATGCAGTCTTGTCAGAATTGATATTGAATGTCTTGATTGTCATGATGTTGCTCCTCAGAGTTATTAAGGGTGAACATTACAATGTTCGGATACGGAAATATCTACACAATTATTGTATCATTTTTTTAATAAAAAATCAAGGGGGAAACAAACTATTTTCGCAGTTTTGCACAAATCCTGCGCAGACCGCTTCCGCGATGTATGCATATAATAAAGTGCAGGAGATTTATTCCTGCAATAACGCAAGGAGAAACGAAATGAACTTTTTTGTGATAAATGCAAAGTCGATGACCCAGGCTGAGAAGGCTCGGCTCTACCTGGCGAGAAGCGGCATAAAAAGCGTGGTAATGCGCACCACTGGCCGCAGCGGGTGCACATTCTCGCTGAAAATATTCGGGGAGAAGGGGACTGTCTGCCCCCTGCTTTCCCGGGTGGGGATAAGCTGTGATATACCTCGATAACGCAGCGACGACATTCCCGAAACCAAGGAGCGTATACCAGGCGTGGAACCGCGCGATGACTGCCTGCGGCGCAAACCCGGG
>ERZ1034998.1960-NODE-1960-length-11674-cov-6.842671_pt1 | contig 11674 bp, 8 predicted proteins | sample MGYA00520621_ERZ1034998 | MGnify/ENA primary metagenome ERZ1034998 (study PRJEB33766, sample SAMN09781748) | gut metagenome | biome: gut microbiome | host: Homo sapiens | place: Madagascar | study: EMG produced TPA metagenomics assembly of the PRJNA485056 data...
TGGCCTACATCATCGCCCTGAACCCCAACCTGCTGACCAACTTTGCCGTGGGCACTCCGCTGTGGAACGGTGTGTTCCTGGCCACCTGCATCGCCAGTGCCATCGGCACCGTGGTCATGGCCTTTCTCGCCAACAAGCCCTTTGTCATGGCACCCGGTATGGGGCTCAACAGCTTCTTCGCCGTCATCGCCGGCAATGTGGCCGCCATGCTGAACACTGACTACACCAGCGCCTTCCAGGCGGTGCTGTGCATCATTCTGGTGGAGGGTATCGTTTTCCTTCTGCTGAGCATTTTTAACATTCGTGATAAGATCGTCACCGCTATCCCTCTGGGTGTCCGTCTGGGTATCGGTCCCGCCATCGGCCTTATGTTGATGAACATCGGCCTGGGCTCCAACGTGGGCATCTATGCCGAGGGCAATGGCTATACCTCCCCCTTCTATGTCATGCGTGACTTTTTCGGCGCCATGACCCCCAGCGTGATCAAGGACCACATGGGTGCCGAGTACAGCCAGATGGTGCTGACGGTTGTCACCATGTTCATCGGCCTGTTTGTCATCATCCTGCTGGCCAAGAAGGGCGTCAAGGCCGCCGTGCTGGTGGGTATGCTGGTAGCTTCCGTGATCTACTGGGCCGGCTGCTTCATCTTCCTGGGTACCAATCCCTTTGCCTCTCTGGAGGGTGCGTCCTTCCTGCCGCCCTTCCACGACATGGTGGAGACCACGCTGTTCAAGTTTGACTTCGCTGATTTCTTCAACATCGGTTGGTTCACGGCGATCAGCCTGATCATCACCTTCTGCATGATCGATATGTTCGACACCATCGGCACCCTGGTGGGTACGGCCTCCCGCGCCGGCATGACCGACAAGGACGGCAATATGCCCAACATGAAGGAGGCCCTGCTGTCCGATGCCGTGGGCACCGTGGCCGGCGCCTGCTGCGGCACCTCCACCGTTACCACCTTCGTGGAGTCCGCCTCCGGCGTGGAGGCCGGCGGCCGCACCGGCCTGACCTCTCTCACCGCCGCGTTCATGTTCCTGGCCTGCATGTTCATCGCGCCCGTGGCGGCCGTCATTCCCGCTGCCGCTACCTCCTCCGCCCTGATCTACGTGGGCATCCTGATGCTCCAGGGCCTGAAGAACGTGGATTTTGACGATCTGGACCAGGTAGTGCCCGTGTTCCTGATGCTGCTGGCAATGCCCATCTCCGGCTCCATCGGCCACGGAATCGGTATTGCCATGATCTCTTACACCGTGATCAAGGTGTTCTCCGGCCGTGCCAAGGATGTGTCTGTCCTGACCTACGTTATCTCCCTGCTGTTTATCATCAAGTTCTTTGCCGTTGTCTAAACGGTCAGCGGCCCCCGGCACAGCCGGGGGCCGCTTTTCAGCCATGCGCACCGGCTCTTGGTCGGAGCGCATATTTTTATTGTTCCTGCTCGGCCTTGTATGCAATGGCCTCCTTCTGGTAGTCCAGCGCCGCCTGCCGCAGCTCGGCAATGGCGGCCTCGTCCAGCTGGCCTTTGATCTTGGCGGGGGAGCCGAAGGCCAAAGACCCGTCCGGTATCTCCACGTTCTGCGGTACCAGCGCCCCCGCGCCGATCAGGCAGTTGCTGCCGACCTTCGCGCCGTTCAGCACGATGGCGCCCATGCCGATGAGGGTGTTGTCACCCACGGTGCACCCATGGAGAATGGCCCCGTGGCCCACCGTTACGTTTTCGCCCACCGTCACCGGATGGTCGTAGTCCACGTGCACCACACAGTTGTCCTGGATATTCGTGCCCGCACCGATGGTGATCGGTGCCCGGTCGCCCCGCAGCACCGCGCCGAAGAACACGCTGCTGTTAGCGCCCAGGGTCACGCTGCCCCGGACGGTGGCGTTGTCCGCCACAAAGGCGGAGGGATGGATGACAGGTTTTTTCATGGCTGCACCTCGCAAAAGTTTTTCTGCATTGTATCACAACTTTCCGGGAAAATCGACAGTCACGGTAAAATTTGTGCTTACATTTTTCGTCAGAATATGTTATACTGATGTCAGGTAATGGTGAGCAAAAGGGGAACGCATGGTCGTGTGCCATGTGCCTTTTTGTGTATATATGTGTATGTATGTTGCGGATAAGGAGCGTGTGTGATGTTTGCAGCGGGTGATCTGGTGGTATACGGCGGCGAGGGCGTCTGCCGGGTGGAGTCCATAGGGCCATCTGGTCTGGCCTATGACGGCGGCGACAAGGTCTACTATCATCTCTCTCCCCTGTACCGCGGCGGCACGGTCATGACACCGGTGGACACCGGTGTTCTCATGCGCCCCATCATCAGCCGTGACTGTGCGCTGAAACTGATCGCCGCGCTGCCGGCCCTGCCGGAGCAGAAGCCCGCCGAGCGCGGTATGCGTGCTGCCAAGGATTTCTACCACCAGCTGGTGCTCCGCTGTGACTGCGCCGAGCTGGCCGCCATGATCCACGGTATCTGCCGCAAGCGGGCGTGGGCCCTGCGCCATGGTAAGAAGGTCAGCCAGATGGATGAGCGCTATCTCAAGCGGGCTGAGGACCAGCTCTACGGCGAGCTGGCCGCGGCACTGGATATGCCCCGGGATCAGATGATCCCCTATATCCGCCAGACCTGGGCCAAGTGGCCCGAGCAGCTGCCCAGACAGGGGCAGGAGGAGCCGGCGGAGGCTGCTGAAGTGGAATAAGCGGACAGGGACGGCGGGAGCCGTCCCTGTTTTAACAGCAACTCATATCAAACATTTGGGGCGAAAAGGGTGTATTCTGTTCACAGCGAGAGAAGGGAGCGAGCCTATGTACGAATGGCAGCAGATGATCCAGACCGTCGTCAATGAGATGGACGACGCCATTATGCGCCGGGACGATCAGGCGTTGACACTGCGGGCGCTGGCGGCACGTCTGCACTATTCTGAGTACCACGCCACCCATAAATTCCGCGAGATCGCGGGTATGTCCCTGCGTACCTACCTGCACCAGCGGCGCCTGGCCTTTGCCCTGAAGGAGGTGCGCGATACCGACCGGCCTTTGTTGGACATCGCGCTGGACTACGGCTTTTCCGGGCAGGAGGCCTTTACCCGCGCCTTCAAGGCGCTCTACGGCGTTACCCCCGGTGTTTACCGCCGCCGGCCCCGCCCCGTAGTGCTCCGCACCCGCATCCATCCCTTCGATCGCTATATCTTTGGATTGGGAGAGATCGGTATGGTCAAAAGTGAACAGGGCGTCAAGACGTATTTCGTTACTATTCCCGCCCACAAATACCTGCACCTTCGCAACTATGAGTCCAACGGCTACTGGGATTTCTGGGAAAAGCAGAAGAATGTTCCCGGCGGTGACTGCGCCACCGTCTGCGGCCTGCTGGACAGCATTCCCGGCAAGCTGGATGACAACGGCGGCGCCGAGGCCGACGGCATGGCCGGCCAGATCATGGGCTACATCAACGACCCCAAAGGCCGCCTCTGTGCCTGGAACTACCCCCGCATCGAGAGCTACGGCGTCCGCCTGCCCGCCGATTACAGCGGCCCCATACCCGCGCCGCTGGAGCTGATGGATGTGCCGGAGGGGGAGTATATGGTGTTTGAGCACGGCCCCTTCGACTATGAGCAGGAGTGCCGCACGGTGGAGAACAAGGTGGAGACCGCTATGCGGGACTTTGACTACGCCGCCAACGGCTGTGTGCTGGATACCGCTACGCCGGGACGGATGACGTATTTCTATTTTGTGCCGGGACAGTACTTCAAGTATATCCGGCCCATCAGACGGGAGAAATAAGAAAGCAGGGCAGCCCAATGGGCTGCCCTGCTTTTCAGATCAAGAATTCCGCAGGGACGTCGTGGGAGGAAAACAGCAGCGGCGACAGCGTTCTGGCGTAGGCCCCGGTGTTCCCCACGGCCACAAGATCTCCCACCGCCAGCGCCGGACCGGTGAAGTTCTTAGCCAGCACGTCCGCGGCGCAGCAGAGGTTTCCTGCGATGTCTACGGTCTCGGTGATGCCGGTATCCTCCGCAGGCAGGGCGGTGATGGGGAAGGCGGTCTCGCCGGTAAACAGAGGTTCCTGAGGCGCAAGGGGGCCTTCTCCGGCGGCGTTACGCAGCATGGCGGCAAGAGAGGGCTTCTGGAAGCCGTTGAGACAGTTTTCTACGATGACATAGGTGGTGTCGTGGGACGTCTTTTTGTCTACCACAGGCAGATAGTACGTTCCCGCCTGTGCTGTCAGAAACCGCCCGGACTCTACCAGTAGCCGTGCGCGGAGGGTACGGGCGTTTTCCTCTGCCACGGCCTGCGTACATTGCTTCAAGGTGCTCATGTTCAGCGGCGGTTGGCACGCCGGGTCGTAAACGATGCCTACTCCGCCGCCGAAGTTGATATACTCGATGGCACAGTCCAGAATATCGCGGACGCGGAGGGCCAGCGCGAAGCAGTTTTTGTAGTAGCGGGCGAGAGTGTCCGCGGAGAGGTTCTGGGAGCGCAGGTGAATATGGAGGCCGCAGACGGCTATCGGCAGCGTTTGCAGCAGAGTTTTCAGTGCCGGGAGGTCGGACTCGTCGATGCCGAACTTGGATGTCCCGCCCGCACCGCCGTCCATGCTGAAGGCGGGGTTCACGCGCAGGCCGATGGCCTTCGTCTCGCCGCGGGCAGCGGCCATAGCGGCGATTCGCCGCACCTCGCCGATAGAATCGGCGATCAGATGGCAGTTATCCCACGCGGCGGCCAGTGCACGATCGCTTTTGCCGGCTGCGGAGAAGTAGATATCCTCCTGCGCGATCCCGCATTCCGCGGCCAGGCAGACCTCCCCCGCACTGGCCGCATCCGCGCCGATGCCAAGCGCCGCAAGGTGCCGTATTACCGGTGGGAAGGGGTTGGCCTTCACGGAGAACAGAATATCAAAGCCGGGGAAGGTCCTGTGGAGAGTCTCTGCCTGTGCGGTAAGGATCTCGCGGGAGTAAATGTAGCAGGGCGCGTGCTGACGCGCCAAGGCGAGGGCATTTTCGTTCATGGGGCACCATCCTTTCGTGTACTGTTGATGATAGTATAGCATGGGGTGGAGGGGAAAGGCAAAACATTCCTTGCACGCCGACGTGAAGTGTGCTACAATACGGCGTGGATATGCGGGCGTGGTGGAATTGGTAGACTCGATGGATTTAGGTTCCATTGCCAACAGGCGTGCGGGTTCGAGTCCCGCCGCCCGCACCAAAAAGGGAAAGACACATATTCATGTGCCTCTCCCTTTTTGGTATGATGAACAGGAGGCGGCTCTATGAAACGAATAGCGTCCATACAGGACATCTCCTGTCTGGGGCGGTGCTCGCTGACGGTGGCGCTGCCGGTGATCTCCGCCATGGGGGTGGAATGTGCCATCGTGCCCACGGCGGTGCTCAGCGCCCACACGGCGTTTCCGGGCTTTGTCAGCCGGGATCTCAGCGACCAGCTGCCGGCCATCGCCGATCACTGGCGGTCCCAGCAGGTGCATTTTGACGCGCTCTATACCGGTTACATCGCCTCCGCGCCCCAGGTGCAGCAGGTGATGGACTTTTTCGACGCGGTGAAGAGCCCGGATACGCTGCTGATCGTGGACCCGGCCATGGCGGACCACGGGAAGCTGTACAGCGGGTTTGACGGCGCTTTCCCGGCGGCGATGGCCCGCCTGACGGCTCGGGCGGACGTGGCGCTGCCCAATATCACGGAGGCCTGTCTGCTGACCGGTACGCCGTACCGGGAGGAGGTGGACGAGGGCTTTGCCCGCGAACTGCTGCGGGGGGTGGCCGCGCTGGGGGCGAAGAAGGTGATCCTCACCGGGGTGTCCTTTGCGCCGGATAAGCTGGGCGCTATGGGCTATGACAGCGGCGCGGGGACGTATTTCACCTGTCTTGGTCCGCGGAACCCGGCCTCCTTCCACGGCACGGGGGATATTTTCGCCGCCGTTGTCACCGGCGGGCTCATGCGGGGCATGACGCTGGAGCAGGCGGCTTCGCTGGCGGTGGAATTTGTGCTGGCCTGTATCGACGCCACGGCACGGGACCCGCAGGCCGGGTGGTACGGCGTGGAGTTTGAAAAGGCGCTGCCGCTGCTGTGCGAACGGGTGCGGGAGCTGCCGGAAAACTGAAAAGAAAACAGCCCTGCGGCAGCGCCGCAGGGCTGTTTTGCATTTATTCGGGGTCGCCGTCCGCGTGCTCCGTCGGTTTGTCCCCGGCGGGGGTGCTTTCCGGGTCCTTATCCTCCGGCTTCTCATCGTAGTTCGGCATGGGGATGGGCTCGGACACGATGTTGATGTGCCTGGCGGGGGCCTCGATGGTCTCCGGTACGCTGGGCCGGAAGGCGGGCTGGCTGCTCTTGCTGGCGCCGTAGTTGTCCACGGTCTCCGGGTCACGGCCCTCGATGATGGCCATCATCTCCTGGCCGGTGATCGTCTCCTTCTTCAGCAGGTACGCGGCGATCTTGTCCAGCAGTTCCCGGTTCTCCCGCAGGATCTGCTTGGCCTCCTCGTGGCACTGGCGCAGGATCTTGATGGTCTCGCGGTCGGCTGCGGCGTAGGTCTCCTGGGCGCAGGTCATGGAGTAGCCGCCGTCCAGATACTGGCTCTGGACGCTGCCCAGGGCCATCATATCGAACTCGTCGCACATACCGAAGCGGGCCACCAGGTTCCGGGCCATCTCCGTGGCGCGCTCGATGTCGTTGGCGGCGCCGGAGGTCATGGTGTTGCACACCACCTCCTCACTGGAGCGTCCGGCCAGCAGGGTACGGATCTCGGCCAGAATGTCCTCGCGGGACATGAGGAACTTTTCCTCCTCCGGCAGGTGCAGGGTGTAGCCCAGCGCACCCTGGGTGTGGGGTACGATGGTGATCTTGCTGACGGGCTGGGCATTCTTCTGCTTGGCCGCCACCAGCGCGTGACCCACCTCGTGGTAAGCGATGATGCGCTTTTCCGCCTCGGTGATGACGGTGCCCTTCTTCTCGCTGCCGGCGATGACCAGCTCAAAGGACACCAGCAGATCGTCCTGATTTACGGCCCGGCGGCCCTTACGCACGGCGCGCAGGGCGGCCTCGTTTACCAGGTTGGCCAGGTCGGCGCCCACGCAGCCGGCGGTGGCCTGGGCGATCTTTTCCAGGTTCACGTCCTCGGCCAGGCGGATATTGCGGGTGTGTACCTGCAATGTGGCCAGACGGCCGGCCAGGTTGGGCCGGTCCACGGTGATGCGCCGGTCGAAGCGGCCGGGGCGCAGCAGCGCCTTGTCCAGCACCTCGGGGCGGTTGGTGGCGCCCAGCACGATGACGCCCTTGCTGGGGTCAAAGCCGTCCAGCTCGGCCAGCAGTTGGTTCAGCGTCTGCTCGCGCTCATCGTTGCCGCCGAAGCGGCTGCCGTCGCGGGATTTACCGATGGTGTCGATCTCATCGATAAAGATGATGCAAGGGGCGACCTTGGCGGCCTCCTTGAACAGGTCGCGGACGCGGCTGGCGCCCACGCCCACGAACATCTCCACAAAGTCGGAACCGGAGATGGAGAAGAAGGGGACGCCGGCCTCGCCGGCCACGGCCTTGGCCAGCAGGGTCTTGCCGGTACCGGGGGAGCCCACCAGCAGCGCGCCCTTAGGCAGCTTGGCGCCGATGGCGGTGTATTTGCCGGGATTGTGCAGGAAGTCGATGATCTCCTCCAAAGACTCCTTGGCCTCGTCCTGACCGGCCACATCCTTGAAGGTGACGCCGGTGGACTTCTCCATGTAGACCTTGGCGTTGGCCTTGCCCACACTGCCGATGCCGCCGAAGCCGCCGCCTCCGGATTTGCTCATCAGACGCATGACCAGCATGAACGCGCCCACGATGAAGATGGTGGGCAGAATATACTGGATCATGATCATCAGGAAGGGGCTCATCTCGGCCTTGTAGAAGCCGGTATAGGCCACATTGTGCGCCTCCAGCAGGGGGAGCAGGTCGGCGTTGGAGAGGTACACGGTGTACAGCGTCAGGCCGGAGTCCTTGGACTGGGTGTAGGTTTTTGTCTCCGTCTTGCTGCCGGAGGTGACCTCCTCGGTGAAGACGTAGCCGTCCACGGGGGTGACGTAGATGGTGCTGTCCTTGAACAGGATCTCCTTCACCTGATCCTTTTCAATCATGGAGATCATGTCACTGTATTTGATCTCGTGACTGGTGCTCTTATTGGCGGCGTTGTTGTTGTAGGCGTTGAAATACTGGAACGCTACCGTCAGCACCAGTGCCCACGCGATCAGCGTGAGAACGCCGCGGAAACCGCCGTTTTTGCCGTTCTTGCCGCCGCGGTTGCTATTGTTGCTGTTGTTATTGGACATATATTTATCCTCCGTTTGACTTGTGAGGGGAATATAATTTCTAATCAGTATACCACACCTGCCCGAAAGTCTCAAGGCAAAGGCAGAGGGTTTTCCTGTAAAATTTCTATGAATGTGCCTTTATATTGACGAAAGGATGTGGTATACTGGTGACAATTATATGGATCGCGAGGTATGCCCCATGAGAGAGATAAAGGACACCGAGAACAGACGGCCGCTGCCCGACGCCGAGGCGGACGGCATCATCGAGGGCCGCAACGCGGTCATCGAGGCCCTGCGGACGGAGACGGCCATCGACAAGATCTACATCGCCAAGGGCGAGACGGACAAGACGCTGGGACATATCGCCTCCAAGGCCCGCGCCGCGGGCATCGTGGTGGTGGACGCCGACCGGCGGAAGCTGGACGCCATGAGCCGCACCCATGCCCACCAGGGGGTCATCGCCCTGGCGGCCGTGCGGGAGTACGCCACGGTGGAGCAGATCCTGCAGTCCGCCGCCGACAGGGGCGAGGCGCCGCTGCTGGTGGTGTGCGACGAGATATCCGACCCCCACAACCTGGGCGCGATCCTGCGTACCGCCGAGTGCGCCGGCGCCCACGGGGTCATCATCCCCAAGCGGCGCAGCGCCGGGCTGACGGCCATCGTGGCCAAGACCTCCGCCGGCGCGGTGAGTTATATCCCAGTGGCGCGGGTGCCCAACATACCGGCGCTGCTGAAGGACCTGAAAAAGCAGGGCGTGTGGGTGTTCGGTACGGCGGCGGATGGGAATACCACGCTGTACAATGCCGATCTGAAGGGGCCGGCGGCCATTGTCATCGGCTCCGAGGGGACGGGCATGACCCGCCTGGCGGCGGAGAATTGCGATTTTCTGGTGAGCATTCCCATGAAAGGAAAGATATCCTCGCTGAACGCCAGCGCGGCGGCGGCCATACTGCTGTACGAGGCTGTGCGGCAGCGCGGATAACGGAAAGCGACGCGGAACAGGACGAAAACAGGAAAGAACAGCATGAGAAGGCGACGGGACGAGGAACTATACGGCGCGTTCGACGAGCAGGAGGACGAGCTTTCACTGGAGGCCATCCTTGCCGAGTACGGCAAGGGTGGGCGTCAGCCTGTCCCGACAGAGGAAGCGGTGATACCGGAGACACCGGCAGAGGAAAGGGCTCCCGTGCCGGTATCGGAGGCAGTACCGCCATCTGAGACGGAGGCCCCGTCGGAGCCCGCTGCCCCGGAGAAAAACGAGCCGGAATACGAGTCCCCCGCGCCGGATCGGGTGGCATTGAAGGATATCATGTCCCAGACGGTGGACGCGGTGCTGGAGGACGAGGACGATGGCGTCATCGCCCAGCCGGTGCCCCTGCGGGAGCGCTTTGCGGCACTGCTGGAGAGGCTTCGCCGTCCGGCAGCGGAGCAGAGGCGCCGTCCGGCTTTTCAGGACACCGAGCAGCTGTTCGACGAGCCGGAGGAGGAACCGGAGCCGGAGGAACCGCCGGAGCCGGAGCCTCTGCCGGAGGACGTGCTGCGGGAGGCCAAGCGCCGGTGCAGCCGACTGCGCGGCGGACTGATATGGGGGATGCTCCCGGCGCTGGCACTGGTGGCCGCGGCGGTGCTGCAGGAGTTGGAAAAGCTTCCGTCGGCGTGGCTGGATGCGTCGCTGCTGCGGTGCGCCGCCCTGGGAGCGGGGCTGCTGCTGACGGCGCTGGCCTGTATGCCGGTGTGGAAGCAGGCCGTGTCGCTGCTGCGTGAGGGAAGGGCGGGCTGTGAGCTGTGTGCCGCTGTCGCCGTGCTGACGCAGCTGATCTGCTGTGTGTGCGGCATGGTCACGGGCAGTACCCGGGCCACACCCTATGCCGCCGCCGGCGCGCTGCTGATCCTGGCCTGCCAGTGGGGTTTGTACCTGGAGGCGTCGGCACTGCGGAACGCCTACCATCTGCTGGTGCTCAACGGCACCGTGCCCTATGTGGCGTCGGTGACGGCGGCGGGCGTATGCAGGCAGCAGGGGACGGCAGAGGGCTTTTACCGTCTGTGCAGCAAGCCCGATCCGGCGCGGAGATGGCAGAATTACGCCCTGCCGCTGGTGCTGGCCACGGCGGCGGTGCTGTCCGGCGTGGTGTGCTTTTCCGGCGGGAATATGAGCGATTTCCCCTGGGTGCTGACGGCGCTGACCACCGCCGGCGCGGGGCTGGGGATTCCCCTCAGCGGGGCTCTGCCCATGTACTATCTGTCCCGGCGGCTGAGCCGCAGCGGCTGCGCCGCCGCAGGCTATGCCGGGGCGAAGGCGGTCAGCCGGTCGCGGCGGCTGGTGCTGACGGACGACGATCTGTTCCCGGCAGGAACGGTGACACTGAACGGCTATAAGGTCTTCGGCGAGGAGCGCAGCCGCGCGGTGTCCTACGCCGCGTCGGTAGCCAGAGCGGCTGGCAGCAGCCTGACGCCGCTGCTGGAGCGCCAGCTCACCGCCGAGGGCGGCTTCCGCCTGCCGGTGGAGTGGGTGAACTACTGCGAGGAGGGCGGCGTGGAGGCCAATATCCGGGGCGAAACGGTGCTCATGGGCAGTGCGTACTTTATGAAAAAGCGCAAGGTGGCCCTGCCCCGGGACATGAAGCTGTCTACCGGTGTGTTTCTGGCGGTAGACGGGGCGCTGACAGCGGTGTTTGCCGTGAAATATCAGCCCTCCCGCAACGCGGAATGGGCCCTGCGGACGCTGAAGCGGTTTCACATCGTGCCGGTGCTGGCCGTGCGAAGCGGCAACGTGACACCGGGGCTGATCAAGCGGAAATTCGGCGTGGATGCCAAGCCGGTGTATCCGGACGTGTCCACGCGGCTGGCGCTGGCCCAGCTGGCGGAGCAGCAGGGCGAGCAGCCCTGCGTGGCCATCTGCCGGGAGGGACTCATGCCGCTGGTGGAGTCTGTGGCCGGGAGCCGCCGGGCGGTGAAGGCTGTACGGACCGCCACCATCCTTAGCTACATCGGCGCGGCGGCAGGCGTGGCGCTGGCCTACTATCTCACCTCTGTGGGCAATTTTGCCCTGCTGACGCCCATTGCCATGGTGCTGTATCAGGTGCTGTGGCTGCTGCCGACGCTATTGCTGGCGGGGCTGGTGAAGCACTATTGACGGAGACTCCGTCGCTTTGCCCATAGAACAAAGCCTGCCATTGTACAACCTGACGAAAAGTGCGGGATACTCCCGCACTTTTCCCACAAATATCTAAATTAGAGGTTGTCAGGCTTGAAGAAATACTATATAATCGGTACGTTGAGCTACTGTCCGCGGCTGTGGGCGGCGGACTTCAAGAAAATGAAGGGAGAACATCATCACTATGACTGCTAACGACATTCGCAATATCGCCCTGCTGGGTCACGGAGGCTCCGG
>ERZ1034998.1967-NODE-1967-length-11633-cov-6.431594_pt1 | contig 11633 bp, 11 predicted proteins | sample MGYA00520621_ERZ1034998 | MGnify/ENA primary metagenome ERZ1034998 (study PRJEB33766, sample SAMN09781748) | gut metagenome | biome: gut microbiome | host: Homo sapiens | place: Madagascar | study: EMG produced TPA metagenomics assembly of the PRJNA485056 data...
GTATTATAAGAGCAGCTGTGCCGCATCCTCGCCGTACAGCAGCTCCCATGCAGGGTCCGGCGGCGTGGGGCAGCAGAACGCCGCCAGCAGCCCGCCTGCGCGGTCTTTGCCCAACTGCAGGGCAGCGGGCAGGGCAGGCAGCATGCTCTGGCCGTGGATGCTGCGGCAGGGCACCAGATGCACCCCAAGCTCCGGCGGGGGCGGGGCTGTGCTGTGGGCAAACCAGCCATCGAGATATTGCCGGGCTGCCTGCGGCAGGCGGTGCCGCACCGCCGGGTACTGCACCAGCACCACGGCCTTGCCGCTCAGCGGCTCTTGCAGGGCAAAGCCGGTGTCGTGGAAGGCCTGTACCGGCAGCTGTACCCCGGCCACCTCCAGCGTGGCGGGCACGCTGGGCGCGCCGCTGCGGCCAAAGCAGTACAGCAGGGCCCGCAGTACGGCATACACCCCCGCGCAGCTGGCCAGCAGCCGCCCCGGCGACAGCGGCAGGGCTACGCTCAGGTTGCGGCTCTGCACGCCGGGCAGCACCACCGCTCCGCACAGCAGCAGGTTGAGCAGTGCATACCACGCACACAACCGGGCAAAACGCCCCCGCCCGGGCAGGCCGTAGGCGGCGGCCACCACCGCGCAGCCTGTGAAAATTTTATAACCAACTGCCACGGCTCCCGGCAGCTCCGGGGCCAGCAGTACCAGTGCCGACACTGCCGCCAGCGCCGCCCCGGTGCACAGCCGCACCCCGGTGCACACGGTGGCGCACAGCAGACCGGCTGCGGTGAGAAACAGCGCAGCAAGGACAAAATTGGTCAGCAGAAGCTCGTCGAGGTAGATCACGCTTTTCAATGCCGCAGCCCCCTTGCAGCCAGTGTACCGCCCCGCGCAGGCAAAAGTTGTCAAAACTAAAAAACGGCCCTGCAGACTGGACAAAAGTAACACTTTTATAGACCTTGTTTCACATTTTTTACACTTTTTGCAAAAAGGTACTTGAACATTTCTGGAAAGTGTGGTATATTATTGCCATCCTAGCAAGGATAAGTGAGCACACGAAAGTGAGCTTGCAAAATATCTTTCTACATTTTGAAGGGAGTAATTCATTATGATGATGCCTGCAAACTTTTCCGCAATCTCTGAGAACGAGATGACCTACGTCAACGGCGGCGCTTCTCTGGCTGACATCCTGGCCCCCGAGCTGAAGATCTCCAACTGGCAGACCTTCAACACCAACATGGTTACCATCGTCGGTAACTACTTCATGCAGAGCTATGTCAACAACACTGTTGGCACTCTGTTCAGCGGCGCTTATCGTCCCGGCAACATGGGCCAGGCTTGGTACAACAGCGTGAACGGCGCTTACAAGAAGGGCTACAATGCTGGCTTCGGCAACCAGGACGACCAGACCGTCACTGACAAGTTCCTGAACGTCAACAACGGCCTGCTGAACGGCGCTCTGCGCATGGTCGGCTCTGCTGCTGCCATCTACAACCTGGCTACCGGCAAGGTTGGTAACGCTGCTGAGAAGATTGGCATCACCGCTAACGGCGCTGCTGTTTATCAGTTCTAATCAGTTTTTTTAACTGACTAGCTGGTTTGCCTGAGGGCAGACCAAAGAACAGGTTATAAAATTGGCCCGGAGACTTCGGTCTCCGGGCCAATTTTTGCATGCAACTCCCTCAGTCGCCTGCGGCGACAGCTCCCTCTAGGAGGGAGCCTTTTTTGTTGGTACAGGAGGGTCTGCGCACGAGATCAAAGCAGGGGCAGCACAGTTCTGTCAGACAAGGTCGTCTGAGCGGAGTGCGGCACCTGCTTTGTTTGATCTGGTTTTGGATTTGCAGCGGGCGGGGCCGCAGAATTGTTTTGACAATAGCCTGGGATGTGATACAATAAACTCATATCGTCCGGTTGGGACCGGACCAAAGGAGGAACAAAAAATGAGATCCTGGAACTACAAGCTGCTGTGCGGGGCGGTGTGCCTGGCACAGCTGGCCTGCCTGAGCCTGCCCGTATGGGCAGCACAAAATTCGGCGGCGTTCACCCGGCAGACCACCCTGCAGCAGCTGCGGGATGACCCGGCCATCAAGTCGTCTGGCTACTATACTTACTGCCGTGAGCTGAGCGGCCTTGGCAACGAATACTGGAAGAACAAAACGCTGGAACAGTACATGCGCCCGGAGCTGGTGGATGACAGCGTGGCGGCCATGAATCTGGTGGCGGAAAATACCCGCAATGGGGTACAGGTGACCTGGCAGGTGTACAGCCCGGAAGAAATCGCGGCAAACTCTTCACTGGGGTGTGTGCAGCTGTATTATTTCCCAGGCAAGGAGCCGGGCGGCAAGTACGCGCTGGTGGTGCCCGGCAACGGCAGCACCATGACCTCCGAGATGGAAGAGGGCGGCTCCGCGGCCTACCAGCTGCATGAACAGGGCTACACCGTGTTCGTGCTGCGGTACCGCACCTGGATCGACATGGGCGACAATGCGCCCATTCAGGATCTTGCCAATGCGGTAAAGTTTATCACGGCCCATGCCGGGCAGTTCGGCGTACAGCCGGAAAATTATGCGCTGGTGGGCTTTTCTTCCGGCGGACAGATCGTGGGAACCTTCGCCAATAAGGAACATGGCTATGGAAATTACGGCGCCCAGAAGCCCGGTGCTCTGCTGCTGGGTTACCCCATCGTGGACCTGACCGTGATGAAACCGCTGTATCAGGTGCTGTGCGACACAACGGACTACACCTCCTGGAAGTATTACTGGACGAACCTGAATGATGCCGTGGACAGCGACTACCCGCCGGTATATTTCTGGCGCGGAGACAACGATACTTCGCTTGGCTCTGCGAGCACGCCCGGCCAGCACGACGATTTTGCAAAGACCCTGCAGAAATACGGCGTGCCCTATGAGTATGTGAAGTACAAGAACGCTCCGCACAGCATCGGTACCGGCAACGGCACCGATGCAGAGGGCTGGATGACGGATGCGGTGGCTTTCTGGGAAGCACATACCGCCGGCTGATTTAAAACGGAAAGGAATGGGTGAAATGTTCGGACATCTGCTGAAACGCGGGGCAGCTATTTTATGCCTTGCGGCCGTTCTTGCCCTGCCGGTGTGTGCGGAGGGCCGCATCACCACCGATATGACCATGAAGGAGATCCGCTCCGACCCGGCCATTGCGGGCAGCGGGGTCTCCACCTATTGTAAAGGGGATGCGGACAGCCTTGCACTGCGCCGCCTGTATGAAAACAAGACCCTTCTGGACTATGTGGGTGAGACCACAGCACAGGACAGCGCCGACGGCCTGAACATCGTCATTGAGAATTACGAAGCCGGTAAGCAGGTGACCTGGCAGGTGTACAGCCCGGAAGAGATCGCAGCCGACTCCTCGCTGGGCTGTGTGCAGCTGTTCTGGTTCCCCGGCACGAATGCCGATGGCAAATATGCGCTGGTGGTGGGCGGCAATGCGGCCATGAAAAGCGGCGACCTGAACGAGGGCATTGCTGTGGCAGCGAAGCTGAACGAGATGGGCTATAGCGTCTTTGTGCTGCGGTATCGCATTCTGTGGGATATCAGCAGCAACGGCCCCCTGCAGGATCTGGGCCGGGCGGTGCAGTTCATCACGAACCATGCACAGCAGTTCGGCGTGCAGCCGGAAAACTATGCCCTCGTGGGCTTTTCCTCCGGCGGGCAGCTGTGCGGGCTGTTCAGTTCGGATAAGCGCTATGGCTACAAGGCCTATGATGTGCCAAAGCCCGGTGCACTGCTGATGGGCTACCCCGTCAACGATTTTGCGGAGATCAAGCCGGTGTACCATGCCGTGATGGACCCGGCATCCTGCAGATGGAGGTATTACTGGTCGGATATCTCAGGCGGCATCACACCGGATTTCCCGCCGACCTATTTCTGGTACGGCAAGAATGATGTTTCCCTGAAGACTCTGGGATATCCGTTCCAGGGTCCGGCCGTCCGGAAGGCGTTGGAGGCAAACGGTGTGCCCTGTGAGGTGCACGTCTATGAAAATGCACCCCATGCCATCGGCACCGGCAACGGTACGGATGCAGAGGGCTGGCTGAGCAGTGCGGTGGCTTTCTGGGAGCAGCACACTTCCTGAAATATCGGAATTTGAATTTGTAAAAAAAGGGGATGTTTTTATGCAAAACAAGATCTCTCGCCGCCAGTTTCTGCAGGTGACCGGTGCCTCGGCCGCCGCGCTGCTGCTGGCCGGCCTGCCGGTGGAGGCCTCTGCCGCATCGGGCCATCTGACCGTTACGCCGGATACCCTCGTCTCTGACCTGCGTGCCGACCCGGTCATTGCCGCCAGCGGCGTGTGGACCTGGCAGAGCGCCGTGGACAGTCCGGATTCCCCCAAAGAGGGCACCACGCTGTCGGATTATGTGGGCATCAACATGGCGCAGGACAGTGCCGACGCCCTGAACTACCTGGCCGACACCTATGAAGCCGGCACTCAGGTGACTTATAAAGTGTACACCCCGGAGGAGATCACCGCAGACCCCACCCGTGATGGCGTGGAACTGTATTACTGGCCGTCGGAAGTACCGGGCAGCAAATTCGTGCTGGTCATGTCCGGCAACGTGCTCAACAACACGGCCAACATGTCCGAGGGCTATGCCACGGCATGGCGGCTGCACCAGATGGGCTACGCAGCCTTCGTGCTGCGCTACCGCGTGTTCCTCAAGGCAAAGGATAACGCCCCGGTGGCTGACCTTGGCAACGCTGTCCGGTTCATCACCACTCATGCAGGCCAGTTCAATGTGCAGCCGGAAAACTACGCCCTGCTGGGCTATTCCTCCGGCGGCCATCTGGCCGGTGTGTTCTCCGGCGACGAACTGGGCTACAAGCACTATGGGGTACCCAAGCCCGGTGCTTTGCTGCTGGGCTATCCCATCAACGATTTCTTTGAGTATAAGCCGGTCTATCATGCTGCTATCGACCCCTTTGTACTGGAGGGCCGGTACTATGAACTGAACATCTCTGACTGTGTCACCGACGATTACCCGCCGGTGTATCACTGGTACGGCGAGAACGATTATGTGTTCCCGCTGCTGTGCTACCCGGCTCAGCGCCCGGCGCTGAGCCGCGCACTGGAAAAGCACCATGTGCCCTGCAAAGAGGTGCTGTTTCCCAATGCGACCCACGGCGTGGGCACCGGCGCAGGCACCGATGCCGACGGCTGGATGCTGGACGCTGCGAACTTCTGGGAGACCCAGATCAACGGCTGAATCTGAACAAAAAAGGAGTGGAATGCGATGAAAGATCTGAATGCCTGTCTGGCAAGCCTGAACCTTGGCCTGCCGGACGATGTGCGCCGCCTGAAAGAGGCGGGCTATTATACCGAGGCCATTGCCTGCATTGACACCTACCTGGCGGAGGACTGGACAAAGACTCAGAACCAGCCGGTGCAGCCTGCCGGCCCTCTGCCGGAAAACCCCATGCCCCACGGGGTGGATGCCATGCGGGATGCTCTGCTGGCCCAGCGGGAGATCCTGCGCCGTTTGCCGCTGGACTATACGGTGCCCGAAGCACAGGCGCTGGAACTGCTGCAGGACCTTGTGCGGGACTTTACCCCGGAGGAATTCCGGGCACTGGACCACGCCGGGGCTATGGACTGGCGGTTCGTGGAAGGGGAGAAGCGGTACATCCGCTCCTTTGCCGAGACCCTGCTGGCCACCCATCCGGAGCTGGCAGCCCGTCAGATCGACCCGCCCCAGCAGCACCCCAGCTGGGAGCGGTATGAGCCGGAGCACGAGCAGATGGTGCGCACCGGCGCAGTCAGCGCGGACATCACGCTGGAAACCAGCATCGGTATGAGTGACGCGGCCTTTGCCGCAGCCCTTGCGGCCGCAAAGCAGCAGGGGCGCAGCACCGTGCACGTCCGGGTGTGGCTGCCGCTTCCGGCGGCCTGCCCGGCACAGAGCGGCATCACGCTGGATTCCTTCACCGAGCCGCCCACCTGCATTGCCCCGGAAGATGCCGCCCAGCGCACTGCGTACTGGGAGGCCGACCTTGCCGAGAACCGGCCCTTTGGCGCGGTGTACAGTTACCGTACCACGGCCCGCTATGCCGACCCGCTGCACATGCAGGCGGACCCCGTGCAGCCGGATTTTGACACGCAGGAGGAGCTGCCGCATCTGGAGTTCACGCCCTATCTGCGGGCACTGGCGGCCCAGCTCACCCAGGGGCTCACCGACCCGGTGCAGAAGGCAAAGCGCATCTACGACTATGTGACCCTCAACACCCACTACCACTACCAGCCGCCCTACTTCGTGCAGGAAAACATCACCGACGGCTGTGTCCACAACCGCCGGGGCGACTGCGGCATCATGGCCTCTACCTTCATCGTGCTGTGCCGTCTGGCCGGCATCCCGGCCCAGTGGCAGAGCGGTCTGGTGGTGCGGCGGGAGATGGTGGGCTGCCACGACTGGGCTGCGTTCTACATCGCGCCCCACGGCTGGATGTACGCCGACTGCTCGGCCGGTGCCTCCATGGCCCGTGCCGGGAACGAGAAGATGCGCCTGCACTACTTCGGCAATCTGGACACCGGGCGCATGGTGGCCAACCGTGCCCTCTGCGCACCCTTTGACCCGCCCATGTGCTCCTTCCGCGCCGACCCCTGTGACAATCAGGTGGGCGAGGTGGAAGCCGACGGTGTGGGCCTGTACGGTGAGCAGCTGCAGTGGAACCAGACGCTGCGCCGCTACGAGACACTGTAAAAAGCAAAAGGTCCGGGCTTTGCATCTGCACGGCCCGGATCTTGGATTTTATAAGGAGACATCTCATGGGATTTCTTTCGCTTTTGTATACGGTTCTGCTGGTGGCCATCTGCCTGCAGCAGGCACTGCTGCTGTACCGCTCCGGCAAACAGGCACCCCGGCAGGACGACGAAGCCCTCAAGGAGTGGGTACGTCAGCAGCTGGACGCCCAGTCGAAGCTCTTTGCCCAGAAGCAGGCCGAGCTGGCCCGGCAGAACTACGACGCCATGCGCGGCATCAGCGAAACGCTGCAGACCGCTGTGCAGGGTATGAGCAGCACCCTGAATGCCGGGCAGGCCGCGCAGCAGCAGACCATGGAACAGCGCCTGCAGGGGCTGGAAGCTTCCAACGCCCGCAAGCTGGAAGAAATGCGCAAAACGCTGGCCGAAAGCATGGCCGCCCTGCAGGCACAGAATGCCCAGAAGCTGGACGAGATCCGCTGCACGGTGGACGAGCAGCTGCAGGATGCCCTGCAGAAGCGGGTGACCGAGAGCTTCAAGGCGGTCAACGCCCAGCTGGAACAGGTGTACAAGGGCCTGGGTGAGATGCAGAGCCTTGCCGCCGATGTGGGCGGCCTGAAACAGGTGCTGTCTGGCGTCAAGACCCGCGGCATCCTGGGCGAGATCCAGCTGGGAGCCATTCTGGAAGAAATTCTGGCTCCAGAGCAGTACGACACCAATGTGGCCACCATCCCCGGCAGCACCCAGCGGGTGGAGTACGCTATCAAAATGCCGGGTGCCGACGGCGGCAGTGTCTGGCTGCCGATCGACTCCAAGTTCCCCGGTGATACCTACGCCCACCTGCAGGATGCGCAGGCATCCGGCGATGCGCAGGCTGTGGAAAACGCCCGCCATGCACTGGAACTGGTGCTGCGCAGCGAGGCCAAGGACATCCGCGAAAAGTATGTGGAGCCGCCTTATACCACAGCCTTCGGCATCCTGTTTCTGCCCTTCGAGGGCCTGTACGCCGAGGTGGTGAATGCGGGCCTGCTGGAGGTGCTGCAGCGGGACTATCAGGTGAACGTGGCCGGCCCCAGCACCATGGCGGCCCTGCTCAACAGCCTGCAGATGGGCTTCAAGACCCTTGCCATCCAGAAACGTTCGGGCGAGGTGTGGCAGCTGCTGGGTGCCGTCAAGACTGAGTTCGACAAGTTCGGGCAGGGGCTTTCCAAGCTGCAGCAGCGTCTGCGCCAGACCGACGAAGAGCTGGATAATCTCATCGGCGTGCGCAGCCGTGCCATCAGCCGCAAATTGCGGGCCGTACAGACGATGGACGACGCCAGCGCTGCGGCCCTGCTGGAGCTGGACACCGAGGCGGGCCGCCCCGTGTCTGCCCGCCTGCCGGAAAGCAGGGGCGATGAATAACGGTTGTGGTCAGGGGGGGCAGAAAAAGCCGCAGATCCCTCTTGCTAAATTTCTGACGATATGCTATACTAGGAATTGTTCTTAAGAAGAATCGGCCGCTTTCTGCGGCACAGCATAAAAATAAAGGAGCATGGGATTTATGAGCGTACGGAAGATCAGCAATGCCATTCTGGGCGTGGGGGTGGACGATACCACCATCGACCTGTTTGAAAGTCAGTACCCGGTGCCCACCGGCGTCAGCTACAACTCCTATGTCATTCTGGATGAAAAGGTCGCCATTCTGGATACGGTGGACAACCGTGCCACGGATGCCTGGCTGGCAAACCTCACCGAAGCGCTGGGCGACCGCATGCCGGAATATCTGGTGGTCTCCCACATGGAGCCGGACCATGGTGCCAACATTGCCCGCCTGGCCGCTAAGTACCCGGACATGAAGGTGGTGGGCAACGCCAAGACCTTTGTGTATATGGAGCAGTTCTTCGGCCCGGATGCCGTGGCCAAGGAGCGCCGTGTGGTGGTGAAGGACGGCGAGAGCTTGTCTCTGGGGAGCCACACCCTCACCTTTGTGTTTGCACCCATGGTGCACTGGCCGGAGGTCATGGTCAGCTATGAGAGCAGCGAAAAGGTGCTGTTCTCCGCCGACGGTTTCGGCCGCTTCGGGGCGGTGGCAAAGTTTGACGAAAAGGCCGACTGGGCCAGCGAAGCCCGCCGGTATTACCTGAACATCGTGGGCAAGTACGGCCCGCAGGTGCAGGCACTGCTCAAAAAGGCAGCCGCACTGGATATTGCCACCATCTGCCCGCTGCACGGCCCGGTGCTCACCGGGGACCTGGGCAAGTATCTGGCCTATTATGATACCTGGTCCAGCTACAAGCCGGAGGAGCCGGAAAAGATCCTGGTGGCCAGTGCCTCCATCCATGGCCATACCCGCGCCGCGGCCCACACCATGGCCGAAAAGCTGCGTGCCAAGGGCGCAAAGGTGGTGGAGATGGACCTGACCCGCACCGATGTGTCCTACGCCGTCACCGAGGCATTCCGCTGCGGAAAGATCGTTCTGGCCTGCGCCACCTATGACGGCTTCCTCTTCCCGCCGATGGAGTCCCTGCTGACCCACCTCAAGACCAAGGCGTTCCAGAACCGTACCGTCGGCCTGATGGAGAACGGCACCTGGGCCCCCATGGCTGCCAAACTCATGCGCGCCGAGCTGGAAGGCATGAAGAACATCACGATCTGCGAGAACGTGGTCACCATCCGCTCTGCTGCCAATGCTGCCGCGGAAGCCCAGATGGACGCTCTGGCCGACGAGATCGTGGCAAAATAAGCCCTAAAAGCGCGTAAAATCAGAAAAGACAAGCTGCCCGCATACCGGATGTGACAAGATCACACGGTATGCGGGCAGCTTTTTATCGGGGTGCAGGACTGCAGCGAGAGGACGGAAAGAGCGCTATGGAATAGAAAAAGTAATTATTTGATCTGTGCCAGCACCGCAGCAATGTCACCGTCAAAAAGCAGTGACTGCTTGGTGATCTCATTCGGGCAGACGGCATCGCCCTTGTTGATGCAGACGTAGGTGGCATTGGGGTTCCTGGCTGTCATCCGCCAGAAGGGATATTTGATGATGACCGGGGTGTTGCCGCCGACGCCAAGTTCTAAGAACAAGATCTTCTGCCCCTCGTGGCGGCGGAGAAATTCGCTGTACCGCTCGGCGGCGGCGTGCCAGCCGGCATCCTCTACAAAGCTGTCGTCACAGCGCAGGTTCATCGTGAGCAGCTTGCCGCAGTGCGGGCAGTGGGGGACAAGCTCGGACGGAACAGAAGTTTTCAGGATGGTATTCTCCGGCACGGTCAGCTGACCATCCGGTGCAATGTGGTACCCCTGCGCTTCCACCATCTGCCGGATGAGTGCCTCATTGTCGAAAGTCTCCGGACAGCACGGCTCACTGCACTGGAACAGGCCGTAATCGCCCTGCGTGTAGAACAGCTGCTTTTTGGCAAAGCCCGCTTTCTGGAAGCAGTGGTCCACATTGGTGGTGATTACAAAGTAATCCTTATCCTGCACCAGCCGGAACAGCGTGCCGTATACAGGCTTCGGGGCGTTCTGATAGCGGTTGATATAAATGTACCGGCTCCAGTACGCTCAGTATTCCTCCATGGTGGGGTAAGGGTAAAAGCCGCCGGAATACATATCCGTAAAGCCGTATTTGCTGGCAAAATCGGAGAAATATGTTCGGAATCGTTCCCCGGCGTAGGTGAACCCGGCGGAGGTGGACAGCCCGGCTCCTGCGCCGATGATGACGGCATCGGCCTCGTGCAGGGCCTTTTTGAGCTGCTCAGGCTGTGAGCAGTCGGGTGTAGATTTCCTTGTCCAAATCTTTGAAAACATTGAAGATCACCTTTTTGATGGTTGTGGGCGTTTGCAGGAACTCCTTCACAGTCTGTACGGCAATTTCTGCCGCATCCTCATTCGGGAAACAGAACACGCCGGTGGAGATGCAGCAGAATGCGATGCTTTCCAGCCCGGCTTCTGCGGCCTTCGTCAGGCAGGCGCAGTAGCAGGAGGCCAGCAGAGCGCGGTCCCGTGCGGTGACGCGCCCGGTCACGATGGGCCCCACCGTGTGCAGGACATACCGGCAGGGCAGGTTGAAGGCCGGGGTAAGTTTGGCCTGCCCGGTGGGCTCCTCGTGGCCCTGCTGCGCCATCAGGCGGGCACAGGCGCTGCGCAGCTGTACCCCGGCAAAGGTATGGATGCAGTTGTCGATGCAGCGGTGGCCGGGCACATAGCAGCCGGTCATGCCGCTGTTGGCGGCGTTGACGATGGCGTCGCACTGCAGCGTGGTGATGTCGCCCTGCCACAGGTAAAGGGCAGCTTCCCCGCAGCGGGCGGCGGGGGTCAGGCTTTCAAGGACAGTAATGCCCTTCTGGGCAAGCTCGGCGCGCAGGTATTCGTCCTGCACCTGCAAAAACTCCGGGCTGGCATCCCGGGGCGGGCGCACATTGAGCAGTGCGCGCAGCAGCTGCTTCTGCCCGGCGGCATCGTCCGGGACGGCCAGCTGCCGGTATTCGGGGGCTTCTGCCAGCAGGCGGCTGAGCAAAAAACGGCGGCGTTCGGTCTGGGTCATAGAAAGACCTCCTTTGCGGTACCAAACGGCAAAACGCCCTGAAAACAGCGTTTCCAAGGCGATCTGCACGAAACGGGAATCAGAACTCGTAGGGAGGGTTGCCGGAGAAGTCGGCAATGGCGCCGTGAGCATCCTCCAGGTAGAACACCTCAAAGATGGGGTTGGTGGCTTCGCCGTACTGGCCCTTCACGATGGGGTTGGCGATGCTCATCTCCTTGGCAGCCATGTTGTTTTCAAACACGGCCTTTCCGTGCAGTCGGATCCAGGCGTATTCCGGGCTGGACACCGAGATCTCGGTGTAGGGGTTGGTCTGCAGATCCTTGTACACGTCCTTCTGGCTGTTGGTGCAGAACCACAGCTTGCCGTCCAGCTCACCGGCGAACATGAAGGGACG
>ERZ1034998.1970-NODE-1970-length-11626-cov-5.576441_pt1 | contig 11626 bp, 8 predicted proteins | sample MGYA00520621_ERZ1034998 | MGnify/ENA primary metagenome ERZ1034998 (study PRJEB33766, sample SAMN09781748) | gut metagenome | biome: gut microbiome | host: Homo sapiens | place: Madagascar | study: EMG produced TPA metagenomics assembly of the PRJNA485056 data...
AACGACCATTCCAAGTTTAGACATTATTTTTTCTATCATAAAGCTATTCGTTTTTGTGGTTTTTTGAATCCACGATTTTCTGTTATCTATGATACAGGCATTAGTGTCCCGTTTAAATCAGGACACTAATGCTGTAAATTATTATTGTTATTCTACTTTGTTGTTACTTTCTTGTATTTTTGATTGCTTGCCGTAGGATTTTCAGGATTGGTCATCTGCAAATATCCTGCTGCAACAAGGGAGGTGATGTAACGTTCTCGGTTCTTGGAATGCATGCTGACTCCAATTCTGTCAAGTATCTCTTTGGTGGTTCGAGGAACAGAACAGAAATTTACTATGTCCCTTTGCTTGTTAGACAATGACACTTTTGGAGTGTCAGAGTGTCTAAGTTGAGTGTCTAAGTTGGTGTTAGAGTGTCTAAGTCTGGTATCTAAGTCAGTGCCAGAGTGTCTAAGTAGAGTGTCAGACTCTTGGACTTGGTTACTTTTTTCCTCGACTTCGTTACCTACTTGGTTACTTTCACCCTCTACTTGGTTACTTTCTTCTCTCCAAACCGTGATGACAAATTCCTGTGCCTTGTCATTATTCATAAACGTGACATTGATATCTTCGTCCAGTGCACGAGTGATGCCACTGCCCACACCAGTGTATGGCAGCAAGTATATGGCATTGTTAAAAAGGAACATATTGCGAGGCATAGAGGTTCCTGCCTTGATGTCATCATTTCTGCAAGTTCAGCATTATCGAACACTTTACGCTTGTCGGCACCATTCTTCACCCATACGATTCCCTTGTTGTCATGATAAGTCATGTGAATTACTGAACATCAATACGTTACGAGCAATCAATAAGATTTCAAGAAGTATATTAATAAGGTAGCTTCACCTTGAACAGCGGATTGTCTACATGCTCCTTGCGTATAACGTCCACAAGTTCGGCTACTATGTCGGGATGCGCAGCGCTCACGTCGTTGTCCTCGTGCAGGTCGGTGGCGAGGTTGTACAGGCGCGGCTTGCCCTTTACGACAATCAGCTTCCAGTCGCCACGGCGCACAGCGATTTGGTCGGTCTCGTGGAACTCCCAGTAGAGATGGTCGTGCTTCAGCTGCTTGGCATCGTCACCGAGGAGCGTCGGAGCGATGGAGAGTCCGTCGAAGCCGTCGCCCGCGAGCTGGCGGTTGGTGTAGCGCTTGCGGAAGTTCTTCACGCCGGCGAGGTCGCAGAACGTAGGCATGAGGTCGTAGAAGGCGAACTGCAGGTCGTTCACCTCGCCCGCCTTGACGTGTCCGGGCCACCATGCGATGAACGGAATGCGTATGCCGCCCTCGTAGCACTGACGCTTGAGTCCGCGCAGCTTGCCGTCGCGTCCGAAGAATTCGGGGTCGGCGCCGCCCTCCTCATGAGGTCCGTTGTCGGAGGTGAAGATAACGAGCGTGTTCTTGTCGAGGCCTTTCTCGCGCAGCTTCGCCATCACCTCGCCCACGTACTGGTCGAGACGCGTTATCATTCCGGCAAACTGTGCATGGGTATGCTCCACGGCGTTGTAGCGCGAACCCTCCTGTCCGCCCCACGTCTTGTCGACGAAGAACTTCTTCTCGTAACCCTCCACGATGCTGTCGTAGGGCTGTGCCAGTTCGGCGTGAGGAAGGGTGTACGTGAGGAAGCCCACGAACGGCTTCTTACCGTCCTGCTTGTCAATCCACTCGAGCGCCTTGTCGTGTATGATGCGTGCCGAATACTGCTGGCGCTTATGGTAGTCGCGTCCGAACATGGGGTACTGTATGTTCTGCTCCATCACCTCGCGCACTACTGCCGTGTCGCCCATAGAGCGCGAGTAGCGGTTGAGGAAGTTGGGATAATACAGATGCGCCTGAAACTGGCAGATGTAGCCATAGAACTCGTCTACGCCGCGCTTGTCGGGCGTAGAGGGCGAGCCTTCGTAGCCGCCAGCCCACTTGCCGAAGACGCCTGTGGTGTAGCCGTGGTCCTTCAGCATCTCGGGCAGAATCTTGTGCTGCGGATCGTAAGGCTCCTGACCCACAACAGCAAAGTCTACGTTGTTGCCGTACATCACGGTATGCTCAGCAGACCAGTACTCGCGATTGCCGCGCACGTGTCCGTGACCCGAATGCTGACCCGTCATTATCGAAGCGCGCGAGGGCGCAGACACCGGCGAACCGGCGTAAGCCTGAGTGAAGCGCATGCCCTCCTCAGCCATGCGGTCGATGTTGGGCGTGCTGATATAGGGCTGTCCGTAGCAGGCAAGGTCGCCGTAGCCCATGTCGTCGCACAATATGAATATAATGTTGGGTTGTTTCGGCTGCACACGCTTTCCAGGCGCCTTCGCAGCCACGAGCGTAGGCACTACGGAGAGGGCGGCGCTCGCTAAGAGAATATTCTTATTCATCGCGAAATATGTTGTTTTAGAGTAATCGATTTGTTTTCAATGTATAAAATTACTGCAAATAATCCGAACGCCAAAATCATTTGACTACAAACGCATAAATTAAGCCGTTTTTACTCCGTTTTTCAGATAAAAAACATTACTTTTGCATATAGATTTTGCGCGGAAGCGCACATCTTAATCTAATAAAAGGACATTTACTAATAACTTTAAAGCAAACAATATGGCAGCAACAGTACTGAACGATGCGCAGATTGATATACTCAATATGATGCAATGGGTGAAAAGTCCCGAGGCTTTAGCTGACTTGAAACAAGCGATATCCGATTTCTTCGCAAAGAAAGCGAAGGAAGAGATAGACGCTATGTGGGCTAACGGAAAGATGAACGAGGCAAAGTTCGAAAGCTTTGAGAATCTTCACGAAAGAACTCCTTACAAACGATAGAAAGCTATGAACATTGTCTTGGATACCAACTGTCTGATTATGGCTATTTCGGCACAGAATGAATACTATCAAGTGTGGCAAGACTTTCTTGATGGCAAGTACGTTCTGTGCGTAACAAATGATATCATAGAGGAATACTCGGAAGTTATAGCGCGAAACATATCACCTTTGGTTTCCGAATTCATCATCACAGCCATTCTAAACAGGAAAAACATAAAACTTATATCACCTTCGTATGCTTTCCATCTTATAGAAGCAGACGAAGACGACAATAAATTTGTTGACTGCGCCATTATTGGCAACGCAAAGTATATTGTAACACAAGACCATCACTTCAATATTCTGAAACAAATATCATTTCCGAAAGTAGACGTGATAACACTGAAAGCGTTTCTTGCGGACTTGCAAAAACTATAAACAACAATGAGAGAGAAAATTGATTGCTTTCTGCCCTGCAACGATGTAGCCGAGATTGCCGACTCGCTGCAGACGCTGAGCCAAAGCAAGACTACACAGCATATAAACCTGCTCGTGAGCGACGCAAGCGACATCTGCGCGTGCGGCGACTCGGACAGCATCAGCGACTGCACCGTGATAACCATAGACGGACTGACGTCGACAAAGACGCTGCTCACCATCGAGGAGCATACCGACGCCGAATACGTGCTGCTGAGCCTTAAGCACACGCCGGTGAGCCTCGGACTGCATGCGCTCGACCGACTGCTGCGCGTGGCTACCGACAGCAATGCGGGCATGGTGTACGCCGACTGTTACATACAGAAGGACGGCGTGCAGGAGAAACATCCTACCATCGACTATCAGACGGGCAGCATACGCGACGACTTCGACTTCGGACAGCTCGTGCTCATACGCGCATCGCTGCTGCACGAGTACGCGGCAAAGCAGCATCTCGCCGACTACAAGTGGGCTGGCTTCTACGACTTGCGCCTGTACATAAGCCGCAAGTCGCAGATTTTCCATCTTAACGAGTATCTGTACACGCAGGTGGAGACCGACTTGCGCAAGAGCGGCGAGCGCCAGTTCGACTACGTCAACCCGCGCAACCGCGAGGTGCAGATAGAGATGGAACAGGCGGCAACGAAGCACCTCGACAAGATTGGAGCTACGGTAGACACGTCGAAGTATATGAAGCCCGACTACAGCGAGCAGGACTTCACATACGAGGCTTCGGTGATTATACCTGTTTTCAACCGCGCCAAGACCATCGCCGACGCTGTCGGCTCGGCTCTCGCGCAGAAGACTACATTCAAATATAACGTAATAGTGGTGGACAACCACTCTACCGACGGCACTTCTGACATCCTCGAAGCGGCAGCTGCCGAGGACAAGCGCCTCATACATATCATACCCGAGCGCACCGACCTCGGCATCGGCGGCTGCTGGAACGTGGCTGTAGACGACGCACGCTGCGGACGCTTCGCCGTGCAGCTCGACAGCGACGACCTCTACTCGTCGCCGCAGACGCTGCAACGCATCGTCGACGAGTTTCACAAGCAGGGGGCTGCGATGATTGTGGGCTCCTACCGCATGTGCAACTTCCAGCTCGAGACACTCCCGCCGGGACTTATCGACCACAAGGAGTGGACCGACCAGAACGGACCGAACAACGCGCTGCGCATAAACGGACTCGGAGCGCCGCGCGCTTTCTTCACGCCTATCCTGCGACAGATTCAGTTCCCGAACACTTCGTACGGCGAAGACTACGCTCTCGGACTCGCCTTCAGTCGCAAGTACCGCATCGGCAGAATCTTCGACGAGCTTTATCTGTGCCGCCGCTGGGACGGCAACAGCGACGCCGCCCTCAGCATAGAGCGCCAGAACGCCAACAACCTGTATAAGGACCGCCTGCGCACATTGGAGATTGCGGCGCGCCAGCAACTCTCCGAAGGCACCGCAGACGCCTCAGCCGACAGTTCGCTGCAGCGCTTCTTCAACCGCCAGCTGGAGGTGTGGGAGGATGCCAGACAGCACTTCCACGACCTGCGCAACGTGAAGACACGCGAGTTGTCGTGCGGCGAGATTACGCTCAAGCTGCAGTTCAACCCCGCACGCATCGTCTCTACAGGCGCAAACATCGACCGCAAGACCATCGCCGAGCGCCCCTGCTTCCTCTGCGAGCAGAACCGACCGAAGGAGCAGATGCAGAAGCAGGTGGACAAGAACTTCACGCTGCTCGTCAACCCCTTCCCTATCATGCCGCAACACTTCACCATTCCGCTGCGCACGCACCGTCCGCAGAGCATCGGCATGAACTATGGCGAGATTTACCGACTGCTCAACGCCTATCCGACGCTGACGGTGTTCTATAACGGACCGAAGTGCGGCGCGTCGGCTCCCGACCACATGCACTTCCAGGCTGTATGTTCGGGCATGTTGCCGCTGCAGACCAACTGGCCCCGACTGAGCCGCGACACCGAAGTGATCATAAAGAACGACGAGCGTGGCGCGATAACAGCCGTACGCGGCTTCGCCGTGCCCGTATTCTCTATACGCACCACTGACCAGCACACGGGCGAACAGCTCTTCCGCAAGCTCTATTCGGCGCTGCCGATGCACGGCGGCGATACCGAGCCGATGATGAACATCATAGCATGGCGCGACGGCGACGACTATCAGGTGGTGGTGATACCACGCACGAAGCATCGTCCCGACTGCTACTTCGCCGACGGCGAGCAGAAACGCCTCGTCAGTCCGGGTTCGCTCGACATGGCGGGCTTCATCGTCACACCGCGTAGCGAAGACTTCAACACGCTCAGCGCAGACGAAGCCGTAGCTATCTTGAAGGAGTGTGGCATGGACACGGCTACGTTCAACGAGACAGCCGAGAAGCTGCGCACACTTGCAGCAGGCAACCTCGCTTCTAACACCCACTTCGCAGGCAAGCAGCCGAACGTATCGGTAGGCATCGTGAGCGGCGCGAAGATATCTTTCTCGCTCAACAAGCCGTACATGGCTAAGGGCAACCTGATTGAGGGCGAGCAGGTGGTTGAGTTCCATGAGGGCGGCATTCTGTGGAACGGCAACCAGTATCGCGAGCTTACTTTCCATCCGCAGCAGAACGACGCCTCGTTCTCGCTGCACGACGTAACAATCGGCGTCAACTTCCACTGGGAGCGTCAGGAGACGCAGACCTTCCTGGGCACACTGCGACTCGTGGTAGACTCAGAACGCGTCTGCGCCATCAACGAACTGCCCGTGGAGTCGTATCTGGAGAGCGTCATCTCAAGCGAGATGAGCGCCACATCGAGCCTCGAACTGCTCAAGGCGCACGCCGTCATCTCGCGCAGCTGGCTGCTTGCACAGATTGAACAGCGCCACAAGCAGCAGACGGGCGCCGGAGGCAGCGGCTTCTTCTCGTTCATACGCAAGGACGACGAGCTGATAAAGTGGTACGACCGCGAAGACCACACCATCTTCGACGTATGCGCCGACGACCACTGCCAGCGCTATCAGGGCATCACAAAGGCTACGAGCAAGCATGTGGCGGAGGCTATACACGCCACACGCGGACAGATACTGATGGACAACGACGAGATATGCGACGCACGCTTCAGCAAGTGCTGCGGCGGCGCGACGGAGGAGTTCCAGTATTGCTGGGAGAACGTGAAGAAACCGTATCTTGCGGCGATACGCGACGTGGCTGACGCAAGCTCTTGCGGATGCAACAACGCCGCAGCCGCAGAACTGCCCGACCTGACCGTAGAGGAAAACGCCGAACGCTGGATTCGTACAGCGCCGGAGTCGTTCTGCAACACCGACGACAAGAAGATACTCTCGGAAGTGCTCAACGACTACGACCAAGAGACGACCGACTTCTATCGCTGGCACGTCACTTACACGCAGGACGAGCTGAAGAGCCTCATCACAGAGCGTCTGAAGATGGAGTTCGGCGACATTCTCGACCTCGTTCCGGTGGAGCGTGGCAGCAGCGGACGCATCTGCCGCCTGAAGATTGTGGGCTCGGAGCGCACCTTCACTATCGGTAAGGAACTGGAGATACGCCGTACGCTGAGCGATACGCATCTCTACAGCAGCGCGTTCGTGGTTGACAAGGAGGACGTAAAGGACGGCGTGCCGCAGACATTCCGACTCACGGGTGCAGGATGGGGACACGGCGTAGGACTCTGCCAGATTGGTGCCGCAGTAATGGGCGCCAAGGGCTATAACTACGACCAAATCCTGCTGCACTACTATCGCGGAGCGGAGATAAAGAGGATATATAAGTAATGGTGAGGTGGTGAAAGAATGTTGTGGTGTTGTTATGTTGAGATATGTATTTACTAATCTCACCATCTCAACACCTCAACAAAACAACATTTTCAGAATGAAAAAGACTAATCCGTGGGCATGGATCCCCACACTATATTTCGCAGAAGGCCTGCCAAACGTTGTCGTTACAGCCCTGTCGGTAGTCATGCTGATGCAGATGGGACTGAGCGATGCCGAGGTAGGACTCTACACGGGCTGGCTGGCTCTGCCTTGGGTAGTGAAGCCGCTATGGAGTCCGTTCATCGACCTGCTGAAGACAAAACGCTGGTGGGTGCTCACGATGCAGCTGCTCATGGGCAGTGCGCTGGCTGGCATCGCCTTCACGCTGCCTACGTCGTTCTGGTTTCAGGGCACGATGTTCTTCCTCTTCGCTATGGCGTTCGCCAGTGCCACACACGACATCTCTGCCGACGGCTTCTACATGATAGAGCTTGACGAGCACAACCAGGCGAAGTACGTCGGACTGCGCAATACGTTCTATCGACTCGCCGTCATCTTCGTGAACGGCGCACTCGTGTCGCTCGCCGGCTTCCTTGAACATCAGTTGCAGATGCCGGTGGTCTACACCTGGACGCTCATATTCTACGCGCTCGCGGCGCTCTTCATCGGCATCTGGCTCTACCACTGCAAGATGATGCCGCGTCCTGCCGACGATGTCAGCTCGGAGAAGAGCGTTGGAGAGGTGGCAAGCGAACTGAAAACGATGCTCGCCACATTCTTCTGCAAGTTCGGCACAAAGGAGACGGTGTTCGTGATGCTATTCCTGCTGTTCTACCGCTTTCCGGAAGCTCTGCTGAACACGATGACAAAGACGTTCCTCATGCGACCTACAGCCGAAGGCGGAATGGCTCTGACACCCGAGGAGTACGGACTGGCGCAGGGCACGGTAGGACTCATCGGACTGCTCTTGGGCGGAATACTCGGCGGCGTGCTCGTCAGTCGCGACGGCATGAAACGCTGGCTGTGGCCGCTCGTATGCGCCATCACACTGCCCGACGTAGTGTACATATACCTCAGCTACACGCTCGACTCTAATCTGTGGGTCGTATCGTCGTGCCTCTTCGTGGAGCAGTTCGGCTATGGCTTGGGCTTCACCGTATTGACGCTCTACATGCTTTACTACAGTCAGGGCAAGTTCCGCACCTCACATTATTCTATATGCACCGGCATCTCCTACCTCGGACTGATGCTGCCGGGCATGGTGTCGGGATACGTTAAGGACATCATGGGCTACAAGATGTTCTTCATCTTCGTGATGGCGTGCTGCCTGATCACGTTCCTCGTGACGGCGTTCCTGAAGATTGACCCCGAGTTCGGAAAGAAAAAATAATGACAGACAAGCAAAAGAAAACAACCTACCGCACACACCGCAGAGGTGCAAAGACCCACTGCCTGTGGTTTCCGTCGCTGATGTTCGGTGACGGATTGGCTGTGTCTGTGCTTGTTCTGACGATGGTGATGCTGCGCCGCATGGGACTTGACACCCCCGACACAGCGCTTGCCATCGCCTTGCTCTGTCTGCCCGTGCTGCTGCGCCCGCTGTTCGAGATGATAGTCACCCACTTCTGGGGCACCACAAAGGTATGGATTCTCTCCACACAGTTCATCTCCGCTCTCTCACTCGCCGCCGTAGCCTTCACGCTCCATACGAGCTACTGGCTGCTGGGCACGGCATGCTTCATGCCGTTCTTCGTCTGCTCGGCTCTGTTCTACAACATCGCCCTGCACCGCTTCTATATCGACACTCCCCAGGGGGTGCACTTGTCTCAGGGGGTGCACTTGTCTCAAGTGCACCAACCAAGCACAACATCTCAACATCTCAACACCTCAACACCTCAAATCTCAACACCTCAACACAACAACACAACAACATTCCATAGTCAAAAGTCCTGCGGATTTTTGACTATAGCCCTCCTCTTCGGCTGCGGAGTAATGGCGATGGTGGGCGGCAATATGGAAGTAGTGACACGCAACATACGCTACTCGTGGAGCTTTGTGTTCTACGTGATGGCAGGCGTGGAACTGTTTCTGTGGCTCTGGCACACCCTCTTCCTGCCCGGCGGACCGCACGGCTACGCCAAGCCGAAGCCTACGATGGGTCTGCATCGCGGCGAGTTCAGAGAGACTATGCGCCGTATGCTGCAGCGCAAGGACGACATCGCCACACTGATGTTTCTGCCGCTCTTCCTTCTGCCCGAAACGCTGCTCGCTCTCACAGCCCCACTCTTCGTCATAGCCAAGCCGCACAACGACGGACTGGGTATGTCACCGCAGGAGTTCGCCTACGCGCAAGGCACAGCAGCCGTCATCGCCATCACCGTCGGCTACATTCTCGGCATATACGCCATACGCCGCCACGGACTGCGTCGCTGGCTGCTGCCCTCAGCCCTACTGCTCGCCGTTCCGGGCGCCGCACTGCTCTTCCTCAGCTACAACACGGCAGCGCCACTCAGCATCGTAGCCGCAGCGCTGGCTGCGGGTCACGTCGCATTGGGCTTCGCTCTTAGCATGGTGAAGAAGGTGGTGGTGCGCTTCACGCGCAACATGCCCGACAGCACTTTGCGCCACGCCATAGCGCGCACGCTCATCGCCACGCCGTTCGTCATCGTTGGCGCATTAGCCAGCCTCATGCTCACCATCGCCGACTATCAGCGCATCTTTCAGCTCGCCACGGAGCTTGCCGTAGTGCCACTGATTGTCAGCGTGTTCTACCTTTATCTCACACGCAGACAGCCGCAGGCGGAGTGAAACGATTTCCCAGCTTTCTTCTTCACCTTCTCGCCAAAAATGTGTATCTTTGCATTCTGTGTAACACCAGTTGCAACTAACGAAAAAGATAGATAATCATGAGCAATAACAAGCAACTATATATCGACTTCGAAGCCTACGAACGTATGGCAGAGCCGCATAAACAAGAAAAGGCTTCTGCATGGCGTACAGCAATCGGTCTGCAGGATGTGGATGGACTGAAGGTGTCCGACTATCTAAGAGAGACTGCTGTACGCCATATTGAAGGCGATATCACCATTGATGATGTTAGGGAGCGGCTGAAATCTTATTATATCAACAAGACCACACATGACAAGGACGATGAAGAAAAGGAAGAAGCTGACCGAGTTGCAGCCAATATTGCAAAACTGCTGAGCGAAAAGTCGTTCTCGTTTACAGCGTTGGAATTTCTGAATATCCACAGACACCTGTTTGAAGGTGTGTTCAAACACGCAGGCGAGGTACGCACTTACGACATTAGCAAGAAAGAATGGGTGCTTCAAGACGACTCCGTTGTATATGGACGTGCAGCAGACATCATGATGGCATTGAGGTATGATATACAGCAAGAGAAAGAGTTCAATTACAAAGGACTGACCACCGATGAAATCATAGAACATATCGTTGATTTCGTCACGTTGCTTTGGCAGAACCACCCATTCCGCGAAGGCAACACAAGAACAACGGCGGTATTCGTCATCAAGTATCTGCGATCTATCGGATTCAAGGTGAACAATGATTTGTTTGCAAACAATTCGTGGTACTTCCGTAACGCATTAGTACGTGCCAACTATCGCAATCCATTAAAAGGAATAGAGCCAAACAAGTCTTTTCTAATCAAGTTTTTCCGCAATTTGATATTGGAGGAAGAAAACGAATTGAAAAACCGCTATATGCTGATTGGCTACCAAGATGATTGCGACACCCATACAAGCACCCATACAAGTACCCATACAAGCACCCATACAAGTACCCATACAAGCACCCATACAAGTACCCATACAAGTACCCATACAAGTACAAACAATTCCGTTAGCTCATTGAGCGAAAATGTAAAGCGTTTGGTTATAGCAATCGGTGCTGAAGAAAAAGGTATAAAAGAAATGATGGATGCTGTAGGATTGAGAAACCGCCCCAACTTTATCGAATACTCTCTTACTCCTGCCATCAACGGAGGACTTGTCACAATGAAATATCCCGACTCCCCCCGCCATCCGCGTCAGAAATACCTCCTGACAGTAAAAGGTCTGGCTGTGTATAATGAGTTTAAAGAAATGGGAAAATAAAGCCTCGGGCTGGTAGATACCGAGAAAAAGATGGAAGATGGCTGGAAGATACGCCCGTTTTGCGGACTATCTTCCAGCCATCTTTATATCCGTTTATGTTTGGTCTTCAACACATTACGATTGCACGACGCCCATAGCTGGAAGATATGGAAGATAAAAACGGCAATCGAGAATTATTAGTCGATAAATCGCTTTGTGATCTCGCCGTACATGTCGATGCGGCGATCGCGCAGGAAGGGCCACCAGCGGCGCACGTCCTCGCTGTGAGCAAGGTCTACCTCCACGATCACGCTGTCCTCAGCGTCGGGAGCCGAGCGATAGAGCATCTCGCCCTGCGGACCCACAACCATTGACGAGCCCCAGAACTCTATGCCCGGAGTCTGCTTGCTCGGGTCGGGCTCGAAGCCTACGCGGTTGACCGACACTACGGGGA
>ERZ1034998.1972-NODE-1972-length-11609-cov-5.995672_pt1 | contig 11609 bp, 9 predicted proteins | sample MGYA00520621_ERZ1034998 | MGnify/ENA primary metagenome ERZ1034998 (study PRJEB33766, sample SAMN09781748) | gut metagenome | biome: gut microbiome | host: Homo sapiens | place: Madagascar | study: EMG produced TPA metagenomics assembly of the PRJNA485056 data...
AGTCAGATTACGGGAATGCGTAGCATGTAGTAATCTGATTAATCATAAATGAGGGGCAAAATATCTTTTGACCCTCATATCATAATATAGAAGAAAGAGGTTTTAACATGTGGATAGCTGATCGCTGGAAAGATTATTGCGTCATTGATTGCTCCGCCGGAGAAAAATTAGAGCACTGGGGGCCATATACGCTGGTTCGCCCGGACCCGCAGGTCATCTGGGACACCCCAAAGACCGATAAGGGCTGGAAGAAGATGAACGGACATTATCACAGAAGCGCCAAGGGCGGCGGCGAGTGGGAGTTTTTTGATCTGCCACAGGAATGGACCATTCACTACGGGCTCCCTATCGGAAAAGAGCTTACATTCCACTTGAAGCCGTTCAGCTTTAAGCACACCGGGCTGTTCCCGGAGCAGGCAGCCAACTGGGACTGGTTCTCCAAGAAGATTGCCGATGCAAAAGAAAAGAACCCTGATCGTGAGATCAAGGTCTTAAATCTGTTCGCCTACACCGGAGGCGCTACCCTCGCTGCTGCTGCAGCCGGTGCGAGTGTCACCCATGTTGATGCCTCAAAGGGTATGGTCACCTGGGCAAAGGAAAATGCAATCTCCTCCGGGCTGGGCGAAGCACCGATCCGCTGGCTGGTCGATGACTGTGTTAAGTTCGTTGAGCGCGAGATCCGCCGCGGCAATCACTACGATGCAATCATCATGGATCCGCCATCCTACGGCAGAGGTCCAAAGGGCGAGATCTGGAAGATCGAGGAATCTGTTTACCCGCTTGTGCAGCTTTGCACACAGCTTCTGACAAAACAGCCGTTATTCTTCCTGATCAATTCCTACACCACCGGTTTGCAGCCGGCAGTGCTTACCTATATGATAAGCACCGCCCTCAAGGACTTCAACGGAACCGTAAGTGCCGAGGAGATCGGGCTTCCGGTCACCTCCAACGGTCTTGTCCTCCCTTGCGGAGCCAGCGGTCGTTTTGAAGGCAGATAAGTGCTACAAGCCACGGCTTAATTTGTAGATGTTCTTGTCGGAAACAAAATTTGCTACATTATATAATACCAACACATCCGTGATCTGGTTTTCTTCTATATAAGAAGTCATATCTCCACTATAATATCGCAGATCGACCATGCAGAGGTCATCATAGTCCTCTATCAGAAACGGAACAAAGGCATTGGCAAAGGAATCCTTTATAATAAGAAGGTTTCCTTTGCCATTTTTTTCGGTGTGTTCAATACGGACCTCGCCATAATTTCCTCCGAAAAAGTACGCATATTTATCCTTGCTATCCAGATATTCCTCCTGATAGATTCCATCCAGGTTTTTCCCATCCGCAGTTATGCCATATCCATCCAACTGCGCGGACGCAAGTTCCTCTACCGTCGGAATCCGCTGCATGATCTCGATCGGATCATAGACAGAATCGTAATCTAAGATCTTTGAATATAAGCTGCCCCGGAAGGAATCGGACACCTGTTTTACCTCGTAATCATCCTCGTCTCGGACAGTATGACCTGTTTTGCCGCACCAGTCCTGATATGCGAAAAACGCGCCGCGCGTTGTCCAATGGTGGTCCGTGTGGTAATAGACTCCCTCCTGTGCATGTTCCCGCAGCACCTCCTCCGGCGAGATAAAATTGTACCCGCTCATTGCCTCTGCAATGCGCCCGATATATGCGCGCTGGTCAAACAGGATCGCGTGATCCGGCAGCTTCTCCTCAAGTACCAGTCCGGAGGTCGGCACCAGCATAAAGGAAAGCCGCTTTTCATCTATGGTCGCCGAACAGTATTCCAGATAATCCACGACTGCCGCGATATTGCGTTCTACCAGTGTATCGTCCACATCCTCCGGAAGGATCTTCTCAAAGTCGTACCCGTCCCTGCCGACATACGCCCCGCCGATATCAGTATCCCCGCACAGCTTTTCAACCGCCGTCTTTACCGTGATCCAGCCGTCCCTCTGCCAGATCTGATCATTAAGATACGTCTCCAGCTTGTCCTGAAACTCACCCGACCAGAAATCCGGCCACGAAAACTTCGGCACAGATGCCAGATATCTATTTTCATTTTCCGAAAAGTCTCGATCCTTCGTAAAAATGCCCGCCAGACCGATTCCCGCACACAGCGCGATAAATGCAATGCCAATTCCAATACCTTGTCTCTTCACATCACACCTCCTAGAAACGGAAATACAAAAACGGATTGTAGCTGTCCCCGACCAGAAAAGCCAGCGATAGCCCGAACAGTAACAGCATGATCACAATTTTGACGATCTCCGCCAAAACTGCCGACCTGCCTTCCAGCCACGCCTGCGTTCTGTCAAACAGAGGCTTCCAGTTCAGTGAGCAGACGATCAGCACGACAAAAAGCACCGCATTGCAGGACAGATAATACAGGGCATCCCCGTTTGCGGCACCTGCTCCGATACCGGTCATTGCCTTCAGATAGCGGAGCAATTCTCCAAAATCGGTCTGCGAAAAAATTACCCAGCCGATCACCACCAGAAGCATTGTATACACATGCCCCCATGCAGATCGCAGAATACTTCGCACTGTCGTGCCGCTTTTCCCGCTCCTGTCCACGTTGTCGGCATTCCTGCCCGGTTTCTCCTTCCGGACAGAAAATAAGATCTTTTCCAGCATAAGGAGCAGTCCGTAGTAGAGTCCCCACAGCACAAAGTTCCAGCTCGCGCCATGCCACAATCCCGTGAGCATCCATACGATAAGAATGTTCCGGATCTGTACTGCAAGTCCGCGCCGGTTGCCTCCAAGCGGAATATACACATACTCGCGGAACCAGGAGCTCAGGCTGATGTGCCATCTGCGCCAAAATTCCGTAATGCTCTTGGAGATGTACGGGTGGTCAAAATTCTCCAGGAAATGAAATCCGAACATTCTGCCAAGTCCGATCGCCATATCCGAATATCCCGAAAAGTCGAAGTAGATCTGGAACGTGTACGCAGCCGCGCCAAGCCACGCCGAAGCCGTTGTAAGCTGTGCGCTCGCGGATATCTGTGTATACAAAGCCCCGATCTGGTTCGCAAGGATCACCTTTTTCGCCAGACCGACCGTGAACCGGAATGCGCCATGAGAGAAATCCTCCCACGATTCCGTCCTGCTCCGCAGCTCCTCGCCGATCGTCTTGTACTGCACGATCGGTCCTGCGATCAGCTGTGGAAAAAGCGTCACATAAGTGCCGAAATCCAGAATATTTTTCTGTGCAGGGACAACGCCCCGGTACACATCGATCGTGTACGACATCGTCTGGAAGGTGTAGAAGGAAATTCCGATTGGAAGCGCGATTCGAAGCAGCGACAATCCTGCTCCGCTGATCGAGTTGATCGTCCCGATGAAAAAGTCCGTATACTTGAAAAAGCCAAGGATTGCAAGATTGCCGCATACATCCACGACAAGCGCCGCCTTCGCCCGCTTATGAAATCCTCTGCCCTTCCAGTAGTAGATCAGCCGCCCGTTTGTGTAATCAAACACCGTGGAAAACAGCATGATCCATACATATCTCGGCTCTCCCCACGCATAGAAGATAAGGCTCGCTGCAAACAGCACCAGATTGCGTCCGCGCTTCGGGCATATATAATATAGAAGTAATACGATTGGCAGGAATGCAAACAAAAATACCAAACTGCTAAATACCATACGTGTTTTCCGTTTCCTTTCCATACATGGAGTCATCTTAAAAGATGTTCCGCAAAAATTTCCCATAAAGTAGAAAAAAGGTGTCCCGTGATATGCGTTGAACACCTTTTGTCTGTCTGTTTCGCTATTTAAATTGATCTTCTACGATCTGCTTTGCCGTATCGGTCTGTGCGGATACGCAAAGAACTGCGTAACGCCCCTTCTGTACCACAAGGGCATCATCGATGCGCTTTGCCTCCTCCGGCAGATAGTCTGCAAAAGAGCTTCGCTGGGCTTGCAGATATTCTTTGATATTCGCAAGCATCTTCGCTGCCGTGTCCTTGTCCGGTGCTAGAAATACGGCAATCTCCTCCGAGGTGCTTCCAGAGCTGATATACATCACACCGCTCACGCCATCCGCAAGCGTGATGTAATACCCGATCTCGTCCTGCGGCAATTCGCTCAACGCCTCTTCAAATTGAATGCCATTCTGCAATGCCTGTGCAACTGCCTTCACATCCGGCTCGTTCCCCGGCTCATCCGAACCGCAGGCACCAAAAACGCCAACCGCCAGCACAACTGCTAGCACCATTGTCCAAATCTTTTTCATGCTTTCTCCGAATCTACTTAATATACTTCTCTTTCTGTGCACGGATCAGCTCGGTATCCTCGAAGTAATTGATCTGCATTGCACGCTTAACCTCTGCCAAGGTCTGTGCGGCAGTCTCTCTTGCAACATCGCTGCCCTTTTTTAAGATCTCATACACAGCAGGAATATCCTTCTCAAACTCTGCCCTTCTTGCGCGGATCGGTGCAAGCTCCTCCTGGATCACATTGTTTAAGAACTTCTTGATCTTAACATCTCCGAGTCCGCCGCGCTTGTAATGCTCCTTGAGTTCATCGAGGTTCTGGTACTCCGGAAGATACTCTGCGAAGTGCTCCGGCTTGCTGAACGCATCCAGATAAGTGAATACGCAGTTGCCCTCAATGTGTCCCGGATCAGATACCTGAATGTGTGTCGGATCGGTGTACATGTTCATGATCTTTTTCTTTACATCCTCCTCGGTATCTGCAAGATAAATGCAGTTGCCAAGGGACTTGCTCATTTTTGCCTTGCCATCCGTACCCGGCAGACGCATGCACGCCTCATTCTCCGGAAGAAGCACCTCCGGCTCCACAAGCACTTCATCATAGATGGAGTTGAACTTGCGCACGATCTCTCTGGTCTGCTCAATCATCGGAAGCTGATCCTCACCTACCGGAACGGTCGTTGCCTTAAATGCGGTGATGTCGGCTGCCTGGCTGATCGGGTATGTGAAAAATCCAACCGGAATGCTTGTCTCAAAGTTACGCATCTGGATCTCGGATTTTACGGTAGGGTTACGCTGCAAGCGGGATACCGTAACGAGATTGGAATAGAAAAATGTAAGCTCTGTAAGCTCGGAAACCTGAGACTGGATAAACAGGTTGGACTTTGCCGGATCAAGTCCTACGGATAAATAATCCAGTGCTACCTCGATGATGTTCTGGCGCACCTTTTCCGGATTGTCAAAATTGTCCGTGAGCGCCTGCGCATCCGCGATCATAATATATATCTTGTCGAACTCGCCTGAGTTCTGCAGTTCAACACGGCGTCTGAGCGAGCCGACATAATGCCCTACATGCAGTCTGCCGGTTGGTCTGTCGCCTGTCAAAATAATCTTTTCCATTTTATTATTGCCTCCCTAAAGCCTATCTATACATAAAAACTATGAGTTGCTCATGGTGCACAGTTCTGCCAGCATCTTCGGCAATTCTGTTTCCATATTCTCATCTGTGAACTGGCATGTACCAACTGCCTTGTGTCCGCCGCCGTTGTACTTAAGCATAAGGCTTCCGACATTGACATCGGAGGTACGGTTCAAAATGCTGTATCCAACTGCTGCCGAGCAGCCCTTGCCGCCTCTTCCGCTTACGATCCACGCAGAGATATTCTGCTCCGGATACATGCTGTAAATCATGAAACGGTTGCAGGTATAGATCGGATCTACACCGCGAAGGTCTGTGATGATCACGTTGCCCTCTGTTCTGGTGTACTTGGTCACCATCTCCTTAAACTTCTCTGTCTGCTCGTTGTAAACCTCGATACGTTCCTGAATATCCGGCATCGCAAGGATCTCTTCGGTCGTCATCTCACGGCACGCAACAAGCAGCTTCTCCATAAGCTGATAATTGGAAATGGTAAAATTGCGCCAGCGTCCAAGTCCGGTTCTTGGATCCATCAGATAGCCGACTAAGATCCATCCGGTCGGATGAAGCACCTCATCAATCGTAAGGTTGCCGGAATCTACCTTGTCAACTGCCTCCATCAGATCATCAAACTGTGGGAAACGCTCTTTCCCACCATAATATTCATAAATGATTCTCGCACAGGATGGCGTTACGCGGCTTTCTCCTTTGTATTTTCCCGCAAGTGCCAGACGCTCATGTTCACTGGAATGATGGTCGAACCAGAGCCCGCAGCCCTCCACATAGGGAACATTTGCCAGACAGTCATTCTCATTTACCTCTACCAGTCCGTCCTGCAGATCCTTCGGATGTGCAAACTTCCAGCTGTCAACAATCCCTGCTTCCAATAAAAGCGCCCCACATGCAAGCCCGTCAAAATCCGAGCGAGTAATCAATCTCATGTCTTTCTCCTCCGTACTTCCCGATCCATTTTTAAAATGGTCTATATATCCATTATAGGAAAATCCGCCGATTTTTCAACCATATCTTGGTCTGTTTCTCGAAAAGCGTTCCGATGTTCCTGCCAAGAAGCGTCCGTTTTGTTATTCCTCTTCGTTCTGCTTGGCGGAGCATTCTGATTTACGTTCCATCACTGTTTTAAATACCCCTCGTTATCAAACGCGATCCCGAACTCCTCCGAATAGGAATTGAGATTTTGGATCGTCTCCGCCGCCTCGTCCCCCTCAAGGATCACCGGACTGTAATCATTCTTTGAATTTTTCCCGGATAGGCGGCACGGGATTGCCCGGATATCGGTCGTGTTTTCCTGCAATACGCCATCCACGAACGTGAAGGTCTGCTGGAAGATCATGGAATCCTTTTCCTTTGGGTTTTTGCTGCCGCCGTAGCAGAAGTTACCCATGCTGTATACAATATACTTGCCGTTGTAGCACTCGATTCCCTGAAGAACGTGCGGATGACAGCCGAGCACCAGATCATACCCTTGGTCAACGCACCATCTTCCCATCGTGTATTGGTCATCCTCGATGATGTGTGTCTTGTCGCCGCCCCAGTGTACCAGCGCAAACACAAGGTCTGCGCCCTGCTCCCGAAGCTGCTTCAATCCATCTTCGAGGAACGTGTATACCGCATTGCCCTCGTAATACTCGTTTACAGACACGAAGCCGATCTTGATGCCTTTTTCCGTCTCGTACATACCGTACTTGTCGCCCCACACGCCGCTGATCGCATAAGTAACCCCGGCATTTTCAAGCGTATCGATGGTGTCCTTTACACCCTCCTCGTTGTAGTCCATGATGTGGTTGTTGCCAAGACTCACCACCTCGACAGAACCTCGCGTCAGAATATCCACATACTCCGGGCGTCCCTTGTGGTTCCACTCCTTGCTCTCTCTTATATCGGTGGATTCCGTCAGCACGCCCTCCAGATTTCCGATCGTGCAATCGTCCGTAGCAAACACATCCACCACGTTCTGCAGGAAATAATCTACGCCATAGTCATCATAGTATTCGTCAAACGAGCCGGAATACGAAGCCTTCTGGTTTCTTCCAAACGTCAGATCACCTACCGCGCTGATCGTGATCTCGATGACTTCCGGCTCCTGCGTTTCGCTCTCCGGTTGTTGGGTAGCGAGATCTTGCTGCGTTTCGTTTTCTGCATCTGATAGCTGGGTTTCCGGCTCCTGCGGTTGTGTCGTGGTGTCTATTGGTTGATTTGCATTTTCTGATGTCTGGTTTTCGGTGTTCGGCTGTTTTGTGGTGTTTCCCGCCGGGTTCGTCGGATACAGATAAATGGCTGTCCCTGCCGCAATCCCTATCATTACAACGACTGCTGCACATATTCCAAGCCACTTGTGTTTATTGTCTGGTCTACTATTCTGGTTATTGCTCTGTTTGCTATTCTCCATATTGCCCTGCTCATTTCTCCGGTTATTATTTTGCGGTATATATGAATATCATTTTTAATTTGTTACCGTATACCTCATTATATCGGGTGTTGGGCGTTGGCGCAATGGGAGATTTGTCGGTAGTTTCCGTTATCTGTGTATGAAAACGGAAAGCATCCTATCCCTTATGATGCAGCTGTCAAACTGGCAGCTATTCTATCCAGAATGGAGCAGAAATGATAAGATGTAACATAACTGATGTTGAAGCTGAGGCTGCGTTTATTGCAGAATATATTTCTCACTATCTCATATAAAAGTGTGATTGCTAATCATTAGAATCAAATAATTTTGTGTTTTCGGTTGTAATTTTCATGGATCTCGCATATAATAAAAGTGTGATTATTGAACACAAAACTCCAATAAAAATGTGAGGAGTGATTTTATGGAACGATTTATCTTAAAAGAATTGCTGGCTTGGAAGAATTCTCCCTACCGCAAGCCGTTAATCTTAAAGGGCGTACGGCAGGTGGGTAAGACTTGGATTCTGAAAGAGTTCGGCAGGCGCTATTATGAAAATACAGCTTACTTTAACTTCGACGAAAATGAAGAATATAAGCAATTTTTTGAAACGACCAAGGATGTGGATCGGATTCTGCAAAACCTTATGCTGGCAAGCGGTCAAAAAATTGTGCCTGAAAAAACCCTTATCATTTTTGATGAGGTACAGGACTGCCCGAAGGTTATTAACTCCATGAAGTATTTTTGCGAGAACGCACCGCAGTATCACGTTGCCTGCGCCGGTTCTCTGTTGGGTATTGCTCTGGCGAAGCCTTCCTCTTTTCCGGTGGGTAAGGTCAACTTTATGCAGATTAACCCGATGACATTTAATGAATTCCTACTTGCCAACGGTGATGAAAATCTGGCACAGTATCTGGAACAGGTGGATACCCTTGAGCCTATCCCTGATGCCTTCTTTAATCCGCTGTATGAGAAGCTGAAGATGTACTATGTCACCGGTGGTATGCCGGAGCCGGTATTGATGTGGACGGAGGCACGGGATGTTTCTGCCATGCAGGAAGCATTGTCCGGAATCATTGGAGCCTATGAGCGTGATTTTGCCAAGCATCCTAATCTCAGCGAGTTCCCGAAAATCTCAATGATTTGGAAGTCTATTCCTTCTCAACTGGCAAGGGAGAACAAGAAATTTATTTATAAGGTGGTCAAGGAAGGCGCACGAGCCCGTGAGTACGAGGATGCATTGCAATGGCTGGTAGATGCCCGTTTGGTGCATAAAATTTATCGCAGCTCAGCTCCCGGTCTGCCAATTGCAGCTTACGATGACTTGTCTGCCTTCAAGATTTATCTGGTGGATGTGGGACTGCTCCGCCGTCTGGCACAGTTGGCCCCCACTGCCTTTGGCGAAGGGAACCGCCTATTTACTGAATTCAAAGGCGCATTAACCGAAAACTTTGTGTTGCAGACTTTAATTACTCAGTTTGAAGTCATGCCCCGTTATTGGAGCCAGAACAACCCACCTTACGAGGTGGATTTCCTCATTCAGCGGGAGAACGACATCTTCCCCGTGGAGGTCAAATCCGAAGCCAACACAACCAGCAAGAGTATGAAGAAGTTCAAGGAACTGTTCCCTGATAAGGTCAAGCTTCGCATCCGTTTCTCATTGGACAATCTGAAACTGGACGATGATGTGCTGAATATCCCGCTGTTCATGGCAGATCAAGCGGATCGATTGATTGGGTTGGCATTGGATAGGAAGTAAGACGCGTATCATTTCTCATATATGTGAATCAATTTGAAATCATTGATAACACCATTACTTATTACATGAATGTAAAAACCCCCGCGACCGGTTTTAACCAGTTACGGGGGTTTTATCATTCTGTATCATCCGCTATGATTTTTATTCCTACCTATGCGTACTCCTTCACCACTTCCGCATGCGCTTTTGCAGCCTTCTCTTCTTTCTTCAGCTTGTAAAGCTCTTCCGCTGCGAGCCGTGCCTTCGCAACGATGTCGCCCTCCGTCTTAGGGAAGCAATAGTACAACGCTCTGTGGTCTCCGATACAGATCATATCGCCAAGCTCATACCAATAAAAATCCGAGTACAGGCTATACGAGGATTCCGGTGTCTGATGGTAGTTAAGCTTTCCGTTGCAGCCATTCAGGTCAAATCCATTCTTTGTGTGCGTCAGATTGCCGGTTCCGACATGATAGATTGCTTTGTAGTCCACCATCATGTAGATCTCGACCGGAAGCTCCATCAAATATGTACCAGCTTCCAGTCCCTTTCTTACGCTCGCCCGCTGCCATCTGTACCATTCCGGGATATGTGCAAATTCTGTGTTACCGTCGGATGCCTCCAAATATCCCTGCTCCGTCAGCTTATAATATTTGCCGCACTTTTTGCAGGTAAGCAGCACGCCTTTTCCCTCCATGTGTCCTTCCGCCTTACATGCCGGGCATTTGTAAAGCACGCGGTTGAGCTTATCTGCGCGAAAATCCTCCGCGACCGTGATCTGGTTATCCTGCTGCCAGCGGAACTGGTCAAACGAAAATTGCTCTCTTATGCAGGCATTGATCTCCGCTGCCGTCATGGAATCGATCTGCTCTTTTGTCAGCACGCACTCCATTCTTGCGGACACGTTGACATCCCGGATCTGGAGTCCGTTGTACAACGGATCTCTGTGGAATGCGCCTTTGGTCTTGATCATCACCACCGGCACATGCATCATCTTGATACATTTTCCAATGCTGTCCGGCAGCGGTGTCGCTGTTCCGTCAAAGCTGTAACTTGCCTCCGGGTACATCAATATGGAGCTTCGCAGCTTCTGCAATGTAAATACCATATCGCGCACCATATTAACATCCATTGTAAATTTGCGGGTTGGAATGCATCCAAGATGTGTCATCAGCCATTTTTTGCCGACAAAGCCATCCGACGTGCAGATGATGTGGAACGGCTTCGGATAGATCAGGGTTGTCGCAATCTTAAGGTCGATAAAGCTGGAATGGTTCATCAGATACAGACACGGTTCTTTGGCGCTTACGCCCTCCATTTTGCTTTTCTCGCAGGAAAAGTTGACCTTTTTTAACTCCGCCGCTGACAGTGCTTTCATCAGCCACCGGAAAAACAGTGCCTGCTTTACCGGCTTCGTGTGCGGAAATGCAGGAATTGCCATCACTTCTTCATACGTTTTCTCACATATTTTTATCTTCATTGTAATTTCCTTGCAGATGAGATCGTTGCAGCATCATCTGTCCCCTCATACATTCTATCAATTAAATTATAGAAGCAGCCGGCATAACTTACAAGAACAAAGAGCGTTTCTTCAAAGAAAAAACGCAGCAGAACGAATGCCTGCTGCGGATTTAATGATTTTCTATTCTGAAATTTTTCTGACGCTCTCCGTGTTCTGTAACTCAAACGGGATCAGTTCATGTGCCGCCGGTGTGTTCAAATCGATCATCCGGAGCAGTATCTCCACGCTGCGCGATGCAATCTCCTCATACCGCTGCCGTATCGTCACGATCTTCGGATTGTAATAATCCGCAAGCATCGTTCCGTCAAATCCGATCATGGAAATGTCGTCCGGTACACGCAGCCCGCGGTCACAGATTGCGCGGATCGCGCCGACCGCCATCGCATCACTCATTGCAAATACTGCCGTGATCGGGATCTGCTTGTCAAGCAGTCTTGTCATTGCCTGATAAGCGCTATCGTAAGAGAACCGGGCTTTTTCGTAGTACCGCTTTGTATCCGGCGTAAGCCCGTGCTTCAAAAAGCTGTTGTGATAGCCTTGGAAACGCTGTCTGCTGACATGCGAGCTTTGCAGATCGC
>ERZ1034998.1973-NODE-1973-length-11609-cov-5.420460_pt1 | contig 11609 bp, 13 predicted proteins | sample MGYA00520621_ERZ1034998 | MGnify/ENA primary metagenome ERZ1034998 (study PRJEB33766, sample SAMN09781748) | gut metagenome | biome: gut microbiome | host: Homo sapiens | place: Madagascar | study: EMG produced TPA metagenomics assembly of the PRJNA485056 data...
AAATAAGATGCTATGGTATAATACAAGGTACTGTATTAGGGCTTCTTATGAGAGGGGCTGAAATATGGGAAAAGATTTAAAAGGCAAAGAACTTGGCAAGGGAATAACCCAGGGAAGTACGGGATTATACTCAGCAGATTCGCAGAAGTATGGAATATCGTTACAGTGCAAAGGAGTGGCGTATCGGAGAACCAAAGAGTAAATCAGGTTACCGGACGATACCCTTAACAGAAGAAGCGGTTGCTATACTAAAAAACAAAAAGAAAAGAATAAGAGGATTTCAGAAATTTCAACAGAATGGGAAGAATTTGTGTTTCTGTGTCGAAAAGGAACACCGGTTAAGAACAGTACCTATGATACTGCTTTATTTAAAATCTGTGAGAAAGCAGGAATCAACAAATTTTCCATGCATGTGTTAAGACACACTTTTGCCACCAGATGCATTGAAGGTGGTATGATGCCAAAGACTTTGCAGAAGATACTCGGACATTCGAATATTGGTATAACTATGAATCTGTATGTTCATATCACAGAAGAAGAAAAACAAAAAGAAATTGACATGGTGGCTTGTGCCTTGAATGTCGTATAAAAGTACATATATTGATATATTTGGTGGCACTCACTATGGCACTCGATACGATTTGACAAAGCACAAAACCCTATAAAATAAAGGATTTATTAGGAGGAATATATAGAAATGAAACTAGGTATCGTTGGACTTCCGAACGTCGGAAAGAGTACATTATTCAATTCGCTTACAAAGGCAGGTGCATTAGCTGCCAATTATCCGTTTGCAACCATTGACCCGAATGTTGGTATCGTTGCGGTTCCGGACAAGCGTATCGAATTGCTTGGAGAGATGTACCACACGAAGAAGGTTACGCCTGCGGTGATCGAATTTGTAGATATTGCAGGACTGGTAAAAGGGGCATCAAAGGGTGAGGGACTTGGAAATCAGTTCCTTGCAAATATCCGTGAGGTAGACGCGATCGTTCATGTGGTGCGCTGCTTCGAGGATACGAATGTCATTCATGTTGACGGAAGCGTTGATCCGGCAAGAGATATCGAGACGATCAACATCGAGCTGATCTTCTCCGATCTTGAGATCTTGGAGAGACGTATCGCGAAGGTTGCAAAGCAGGCGCGCATGGACAAGACACTTGCAAAAGAGCTGGAGCTGCTTGAGGCAGTAAAGGCACATCTTGAGAATACCAAGATGGCGAGAACCTTTGAGGTTCCGGATGATGAGGATATGCAGGCATGGTTTAACAGCTACAATCTGCTTACCGCAAAGCCGACCATCTATGCGGCAAATGTTGCGGAGGATGATCTGGCAGATGACGGCAATTCCAACCCGAATGTTGCAGCAGTCCGCAAGCTGGCAGCCGAAGAAGGATCACAGTGCTTCGTTGTATCCGCCAAACTGGAGGAGGAGTTATCCGAGCTTTCCGATGAAGAAAAGGCAGAATTCCTTTCTGACCTTGGCGTTGAGAGCAGCGGTCTGGACAAGCTCGTAGCAGAAAGCTATGACCTGCTTGGACTGATCAGCTTCCTGACCGCCGGAGAGGACGAGTGCCGTGCATGGACGATCAAAAAGGGAACCAAGGCACCGCAGGCAGCCGGAAAGATACATACGGACTTTGAGCGCGGATTTATTAAGGCGGAGGTTGTCAACTATCAGGATCTGCTCGACAATGGAAGCCTCGCAGCCGCAAGGGAAAAGGGAATCGTCGGCATGGAAGGAAAGGACTACGTTGTAAAAGACGGAGACGTCATCCTGTTCCGTTTTAATGTATAAAAAGAGGTTACATAAGAGATATGGAGAAGCTGCATCACAAGTGCGGCTTCTCTTTTTTGTGCACAAAATTCCCCGGACAACGTATAGATGCGCGGTTTGCACTCATAGGATATTACAAAGAAAAGAGGCTGGGCGGACAATGGAACAAAGAATACGTTTTTCCTGTTTATGTGACCGCGAGGTCATCAATATTAACGATTGTAAGTGTCTTGGGAGTGTCCGTGATTTAGAGATTGACACAGAGTGCGGGACAATCGTAGCTTTGATCATTCCGGGACCGGGAAAATACATGGGATTCTGGGGACGTGACTGTGAATTTTTCATTCCGTGGTGTAAAGTTATCCGGATTGGACCCGATATAATACTTGTAGACTTTAATGATAAGGAAATGCGAAAGAAAATTTAAGATTTTTTCGCCGTTGACATTGAAATTAAGGAAAGCTATACTTAACTATATATAAGTATATGTATGTTTGTGAAAGTACGGAGGTCATTAGATGAAGTGTCCATTTTGCAGCAGTGAGAATACCAGAGTTATTGATTCAAGACCGGCAGATGATAACAATTCAATCCGCAGACGGCGTTTGTGCGATGACTGTGGAAAGCGCTTTACCACATACGAGAAGGTGGAGACGATCCCGCTGATCATCATCAAAAAGGACAATAACAGAGAGCAGTATGACCGTTCCAAGATTGAGGGCGGTGTTCTTCGTGCATGCCACAAGCGTCCGGTATCAACCGAGCAGATCACGCGGATGATCGATGATGTGGAGACAGAGATCTTCAATCTGGAGGAGAAAGAGGTTGAGAGTACGGTGATCGGAGAGCTTATCATGGATAAGCTGAAGGATCTCGATCAGGTTGCTTATGTAAGATTCGCATCCGTATACAGAGAATTTAAAGATGTGAATACTTTTATGAATGAATTGAAGAAGATGTTAGTATAATGAACGAATGAATGTATCAAGGAGAACGAATGAACGTATCTGGCATTCGCCCGTATTCGGGCTTTTATCAGTACAATTCCATAAAGCTAGACGAACTCCGAAACCAGCAGATTGCGGATGCCCAGCCGGCAGGCCCGCTTGAGGCGGCAGATGCCCAGAGCGAGGAGGAAAGACGCCGCCAGAAGGAGCAGGAGATTGCTGCGGCTGCTGCCAAGCAGACGTTTGATTCCTACGACTTCGCGCAGCGATACAAGCCGGATGAGCTGTTTGACCTGAAGGGGGCTGACAGTGATATCAACAGTCTGGATATTGAAAAAGCTGTGAATGATCTGAGCAAGGATCAGATCCTGCGCCAGTATCAGTATTTTGTCGGACCGGATACCGGAGCAGCGGATGCACAGACACAGCAGGCGGCTCTTCGTTCGGGAGAGAATTTCACGCTTTAGCGTACATACCAGATAATGTAAGGAGCGTATATGTGCAGTTTTTTATATCCGGGGGAATATTTAGAGTCGACATACCGGATTGATTTTGACAAGTTATATAAGAATGGATACCGGGGGGTTATCTTCGATATTGATAACACCTTGGTGCCACATGGGGCGCCTGCAGATGAGCAGGCGATTTCTTTGTTTACACACTTGAAAGAGCTGGGATTTTCCTGTATGCTCTTGTCGAACAACAAAGAGCCGAGAGTCAAGCCTTTCGCGGAGGCGGTCGGTGCGCAGTATCTGTACAAGGCGGGAAAGCCGAAGCCTTCCGGATACAAAAAGGCAATGCAGCAGCTGGGAACCGATACCACCAACACGCTGTTTGTAGGTGACCAGATCTTTACCGATGTGATGGGGGCAAATCTTGCCGGGATCCGGACGATTCTGGTTAAGCCGATCCACCCGAAGGAAGAGATACAGATCGTATTGAAGCGTTTTTTGGAAAAGCCGATCATTGCCTGCTATAAGCTGCACCGGAGGCTGTTCGGTGCTAAATACGAGTCATGCAGGAAATGAAAGCTGTGTAATAAAAAGGAGGAACAAAAGGAATGAAAATTGCAATCGGAAACGATCATGCAGCAGTGAATTTAAAAAAGGAGATCATGGAATATGTGCAGAGCCTCGGACATGAGGTGACGAACTTCGGAACAGACTCCACGGAAAGCTGCAACTATCCGGAGTACGGCGAGAAGGTCGGACGGGCAGTAGCAGCAGGCGAATATGACTGCGGCATCCTGATCTGTGGGACTGGCGTAGGAATCTCCATCGCTGCCAACAAGGTAAACGGTGTGCGTGCAGCGGTATGCTCAGATGCCACAACAGCGCGTCTGGTAAAGGAGCACAACAACGCTAATATCATTGCATTCGGAGAGCGGATTGTCGGTGTGGAGCTTGCAAAAGACATCGTTAAGGCATACTTAGATGCAGAGTTTTTGGGAGGGCGGCATGCTGTCCGTGTGGCAATGTTTTCTGAAATTGAGCAGCGTAATAAATAAAGGCTTGAAAAACAATGCCATTTATTGTAAAATAGGTCAGTAAGAGTGTTCGCTCGTAGTTATAAAGCCCCTGGGATCAGACGATACCTGTGGAGGCAAATCAAGGAGGAAGATATCGAATGATTTCGGCAGGAGATTTTAGAAACGGTGTTACAATCGAGTTTGAAGGTAACATCTATCAGATTATTGAGTTCCAGCACGTTAAGCCAGGAAAGGGTGCAGCATTTGTCCGTACCAAGTTAAAGAATATCATCAGTGGTGGTGTAGTTGAGAAGACTTTCCGCCCGACAGAGAAGTGTCCGACCGCTCGTATCGATCGTAAGGACATGCAGTTTTTATATGCTGATGAAGACTTCTATCACTTCATGGATGTTGAGACTTATGACCAGATCGATCTTACAAGAGATGCGATCGGTGATTCCTTAAAGTTCGTTAAGGAGAACGAGATGGTTAAGGTCTGCTCACACAACGGCAACGTATTTGCAGTAGAGCCACCTTTATTTGTAGAGCTTCAGATTACTGATACTGAGCCTGGATTCAAGGGCGATACAGCAACAGGTGCTACCAAGCCTGCAACTGTTGAGACCGGAGCACAGGTTATGGTTCCGCTTTTCGTTGAGCAGAACGATGTGATCAAGATCGATACCCGTACAGGTGAGTACCTGTCTCGTGTATAATCTCTAAGAGATACAAAAGGACAAGCTGCGTGCGATTTTCGCATGCAGCTTTTTGCTTATAAGAAAGAAAACGGAGGACAGACTATGGTAAAGCATATCATTTTATGGACACTGAAAGAGGAATACAGCGATGAGCAGAAGAAAGAGATCAAGGCTGGCATCAAAGCCGGACTTGAAGGATTAAAGGGACAGATTCCTGGACTGATCGATATTCATGTGCAGACCGATTGCCTGGAAAGCTCTAACGCAGATCTCATGTTGGACTCTACCTTTGAGAGCGAGGCGGCATTAAAGGGATATGCGACGCATCCGGCACATGTTGCGGTGGCAGATGGCAAGGTAAGACCGCACACCGCAATAAGATCCTGTCTGGATTTTACCGTATAAAGTATTTTTCCACAGACAATGTGAAGCATCACGGGGCTATTCTTCTGACTGCGATCATTGCTGCGACGGAACTAAAAAGCTGGCTTAAGAGCATGCCCCACAGAAGTGCGGACAGCCCATGTACCGGCACGAGCACCCAGATGATAAAGATGCGCATAAGCGAGGCGAGCAGATTGATCGTCAACACGGTTTTGGGCTGGCCAAGACCGTGCAGTACACTGCAGAGCAGGCTGTACACATACATCATGGGGCAGAGCCAGGAGAGCTTGCGGATCAGGATTCCGGCAAGCAGATTGTCAAAGAGCACCGCACCGATGAACGTGCCGGATATCAGGAATAAAAACGTAAAACCGAAACCAAACAATAGACCGTATCGGATCGCAAGCGAGATGATGCGGTCTATTTTTTTTGCGTTTTTGCACGCGGCAGCTTCCGAAACGGATGGCAGCAGAAGAACGGACAGAGAGTTCGTCAGCACACACGGGAAAAAGATGACCGATATGACCATGCCGGACAGTACCCCGTAGACGGCGAGTGATTCGTCCGCGGATAGCCCATAGAGGCGCAGGCTTTGCGGAATCAGCAGATTCTCGACGCTTGAAAACAGATGCATCAATGTCTGGTTGATCGTAAGCGGAAGCGCCATTGCACCGACTGCCGCGATCGCGCTTCGCATGGAAAGCGTGGCGGCACTGGCTGTTGGCTGCGTATTGCCGGAAACGGTCTGCTGCGTGCCGGAGGCAGGGGCGTTTGAATGTGCAGTTGTAATGCGGATTGCGGTCATACCGACTAATAGCCCGCACAACTCACTGAAGAAAATTCCCCATACCGCATGGGTGGCGGTCAGAGGGATGCCCTGCTCGGTGGTGACGATGTACATCAGATAGACAGAGCCTACGCGGGCGAACTGCTCCATAAGCTGACCGACAGCTGGAACTGCGGTTTTCTTTCTGCCATAGTAATAGCCGTTGATGCAGGAGTGGATGCTCGCGGGAAGAATGGAGTACGACAATATGCGAAGCAGTGCGCCGCAGCGGGCGTCGCCAAGCAGATGAACCGCAATCTGGTCAGAGCCGAGAAAGAGCACGATCTCACAGAGAATGGAGAGTGCAATGGAGAGTATCAGACCGGCGATCAGGTAGCGGATAGAGCGCGAAGAACGGCTTTTTCCATCAGAGCCGGAGGCAACGCCCTCCGCAACATATTTGGAGATGGCAGTCTGGATGCCTGCAAAGGAGATGGCATAGCAGAGCGCGATGATCGGGAAAACGAGCTGGTAAAGACCGAGCGCCGATGCACCAATGGTGCGGGAGAGGAATATCCTATATAGAAAGCCAACGATACGGCTGATAACTCCGGCGGCAGACAGAATTGCCGTGCCGAGGATCAGTGGGTTGATTTTTTTGTTTGTTTTCATAGAGGATGCGCCTTTGCGGGATTCCTTGATAGATATTTTATGTGGAAAGGATGCAGGATATGAAAAAAGAAATCTATCTCGACCATGCTGCGACAACGCAGATGTGGCCAGAGGTGAAAGTGGTGATGGAGCCATATCTTTCGGACAAATATGGGAATGCATCCACTTCGTATGACATAGGAAAAGAGGCTAAAAAGGCGATGGAGGATGCGCGCGGAAGGATCGCGGATGCCATCGATGCATCGCCGGAAGAGATTTATTTTACATCGGGCGGAAGCGAATCGGACAACTGGGCGATCAAATGCCTTGCGGGAACACAAAAGAGTAAGGGAAAGCATATCATCACGTCAAAGATTGAGCATCACGCGGTGCTTAATTCGTGTGAATATCTGGAAAAACTGGGATATGAGGTGACATATCTGGATGTGGATGCGTATGGTCTGGTGGATGTGCAAAGGCTTCGTGAGACCATCCGGGATGACACGACGCTTATTACCATCATGTATGGAAATAATGAGATCGGAACGCTTGAACCGATCCGGGAGATCGGCAATCTGGCACATCAGCATGAGGTTATTTTTCACACGGATGCCGTGCAGGTGGTAGGGCAGATCCCGATGTCAGTGCGGCATCAGCCGATTGACTGTCTAAGCGCCAGCGGACATAAGTTTCACGGACCGAAGGGAGTCGGATTCCTATATGCGCGGGATGGCGTGGCACTGCCGTCCTTTATTCACGGGGGCGGACAGGAACGGGGAAAACGCGCCGGGACAGAAAATGTGGCAGGAATCGTAGGAATGGCGGAGGCTCTTACTCTCAGCACCAAGCGGATGCGCCAGTCGATGCGGTATGTGGAACGGCTGCGCGATTATTTTGTGAACCGGCTGTTAAGAGAGTGTGAGGGCGTGCACCACAACGGACATCCAAGCAGGCGGCTTCCGGGAAATGTGAACGTGAGCTTTTCCGGGGTGGAGGCATCTGCACTTCTGGTACTGTTAGAGGAGGAGGGAATCCGTGCGTCAGCAGGATCTGCGTGCAATACCGGGGAATCGAGGGTATCCCATGTGCTCATGGCAATCGATGTTCCAAAAGAATATGCGCCGGGCAGCATTCGCTTTACACTCGGCGCAGAAAATACGAAAGAAGAGATTGACCGGACGATACAGGCGGTAAAAAACGATATTGCGCTACTTCGTCAGGTGTGACAAAAGTGCTGCCGGAAGGCTGTGGCGCGGTTTGACGGAATGCCGGCAAAAATGTCAGGGGATTATTCCGGAAAATATTTGCGGAGTGCTGCGGCAACACCGCTTTCTTCGTTGGATAGAGTGATGTCGTCGGATGCAGCCTTTACTGCATCTGTGGCATTGCCCATTGCGATGCCGACTCCGGCAGCCTGAATGATCGCAAGATCATTTTCGGTATCACCGATTGCTATGGTATCGGCAACCGGTACACCCAGATATTGTGCGAGCTGGCAAAGCCCGTTGCCCTTGTCAGCTCCAAGCTTTGTAAATTCCAGATTGTTGTAGCCGCCGCAGACACAGGTAACATCGTTTCGGCTGTCAAAGTATGCCTTGATCTCCTCGCGGTCAACAAGGACTCCGTCTGCATCCCGCTGGAAATTCATGGTGATTTTTTGCACACGGAGGTTGTTGTCGCGGATGTAAGCAGGCATGTCCGTGATGCGCTTCCGGCTGTTTAAAATATAGTTTTTGAGACTCTCCGGGACGGCGAGGTTTTGTCCGACTGCAACGCATTTTTCCGGGGAGAAGGCGTCTCCGCTTATGAAAACATCAAAGTGGATGCGCTTGCTAAGCAGATAGTCCATGATCGGCAGGATCATGTCCGGTTCCATGCTGTTTTCATAGATGCATTTCCTATCCGGAATATGGTAAACGGAGCTTCCGTTTGTCGTGATCGCGTACTCGATCCCGGTTCCCTCAATCTGGGAAAACGGGATTCCGCAATATGGACGTCCGGTTGATATGACAACGTGTACGCCCTGATTTGATACACGGCGGATCTCTTTTATGTTGTCCTCGGTGATCCTGCTTTGATTGTTAAATAAAGTGCCATCTAAGTCTAAGGCAACCAGCTTATAGTTACGCATTGCATGTTACTCCGTTTCTTGGTTGTAATTTATATCGCTTGTATGATAATATAACATATTATTGCGGTCAATACAGGAAATGAAATTTAAGAGGAAACGAAAATGACAAAAAAAGACTTTCGTGAATGGATAGAAAAAAATATTATCATACTCGACGGCGCGACCGGAAGCAACCTGATGGCGGCGGGAATGCCGATGGGTGTATGCCCGGAAATGTGGATTTTAGAGCATCCGGATGTGATTCTTGATCTACAGCGCCGGTATGTGGAAGCGGGAACGAACATCGTGTATGCGCCGACCTTTACCGGCAACCGCATCAAGCTTGCCGAGTATGGGCTGGAGGACAGGCTGGAAGAGATCAACCGCTCGCTGGTGGCACTTTCAAAGCAGGCGGTGGATGGCAAGGCACTTGTTGCCGGTGATATGACAATGACGGGCAGGCAGCTGTTCCCGCTCGGAGATCTGATGTTTGACGAGCTGGTGGAAGTGTATAAGGAGCAGGCTTCGATCCTTGCGGATGCAGGCGTGGATCTTCTGGTGGTGGAGACGATGATGAGCCTGCAGGAATGCCGTGCGGCAGTGCTTGCGATCCATGAGGTGTGCGATCTTCCGGTTATGGTAACACTGACCTACAACGAGGATGGGCGCACATTATTCGGAACCCCGCCGGAAGCCGCGGTAACGGTTCTGCAGTCGCTTGGTGTGGATGTGATCGGAATCAACTGCTCGACCGGACCGATGGAGATGGTTGCGCCGGTTGCGAAGATGGCGGAGTATGCCACCGTCCCGATCCTTGCCAAACCAAATGCGGGACTGCCGGAGCTGGATGGGAAAAACACGATCTACCGCATGACACCGGAAGAGTTTGCAGCTGCCGGAGCAGCGCTTGTACAGGCTGGCGCGGGCATTGTCGGCGGATGCTGCGGGACAACACCGGAGCATATCCGCGCATTGACCGATGCGGTGAAGAATATGCCGGTTCATAAGCCGCTTTCCAAGCACCGCAGAGTGCTCGCATCCGAAAGACAGATCGTAGAGATTGATCTGGACGGTAATTTTATGGTGGTCGGAGAGCGGATCAACCCGACCGGAAAGAAAAAGCTCCAGGCAGAGCTGCGCGAGGGCAGACTGGATCTGGTTCGGCAGATGGCGATGGAGCAGGAAGAAAACGGCGCGCGCATTCTCGACATCAACATGGGAATGAACGGAATCGACGAAAAAGAGATGATGAAGAAGGTCATTTACGAGGTGTCCTCAACCGTTGACTGTCCGCTCTGCATCGATTCAAGCCATATTGATGTTATCGAGGAGGCTTTGCGCATTTATCCGGGACGCGCACTGATCAATTCCATTTCTCTGGAGAAAGAGAAGGTGGACAAGCTTTTGCCGATCGCAGCGAAATATGGCGCGATGTTTATCCTGCTTCCACTTTCGGATGAGGGGCTTCCAAAGAATGTTGCGGAAAAGCAGAAGATTATCGAGACGATCTATGAGCGGGCGATGGCTCTTGGAATGGCGCATGAGGATATTGTTGTGGATGGTCTGGTCGCAACAATCGGAGCCAACCCGGATGCAGCAATCGAGTGCTTTGAGACAATTACCTATTGCCATGATGTCAGAAAGCTTCCGACCATCTGTGGTCTGTCGAATATCTCATTCGGGCTTCCGGAGAGAGGGTATGTCAATACGGCATTTCTTACGATGGCAATCGGAAAAGGGCTTACGATGGCGATCGCAAACCCATCGCAGGAGCTTTTGATGAACGCTGCGTTTGCATCGGATATGCTTCTGCACAGGCAGGAGAGCGATATCCGCTATATAGAGCACATGAGCCGCATGAGCGAAAAGCATGAGGCAGAGCAGCAGGAGCAGCTGCGAAAGCTGCAGCTTGCGATGAATAACACGGATGCTGCAGGCGGTGTCGGAGCGGGGACAGCGGGAAATGGTTCAAATGGTGCCGCAAACGGCGTAGGAGCTGCCGGAAGCACAGAAGCGGAGCAGGGAATACCGAAGCAGGTTCAGGAGCATCCGGTTTTTAAGGCGGTTTTAAAAGGAAACAAGGGTACGATCCTTGATGAAGTGAAGCACGCGATCGAGGCAGGAGAACAGCCGGATACACTGATCAATGAGTATCTGATCCCGGCGATCAACGAAGTTGGAGAGCTTTTTAATCAGAAGAAATATTTCCTTCCACAGTTGATCGGAAGCGCCAATACCATGAAGATGGCAATCGACTATATCGAGCCGCTTCTTGTAAGAGGGGATGGGGCATCGAACATGCCGACCATCGTTATCGCGACTGTTGAGGGTGATATCCATGATATCGGCAAGAATCTGGTTGCACTGATGCTTAAGAATTATGGCTACCGGGTACTTGACATGGGTAAGGATGTTCCGGCGGAGGATATTGTCAATCTTGCCATCAAGGAGAACGCGGCGATCATTGGACTTTCCGCGCTGATGACGACCACGATGATGCGTATGCAGGATGTTGTTGAGCTGTGCAAGGAAAAGGGCTGCACCAGCAAGATCGTTATCGGCGGTGCGTGCATTACACAGAGCTTTGCGGATGAGATTGGTGCAGATGGGTACTCCAAGGATGCGGCGGACTGTGTGAAGCTGGTAGAGCGGCTTTTGGCGGAATAAGTGAGAGTGGGGCTGACGGAGCAGAAAATGCTTTGTCAGCCTTTTTATATTGACAACAAAAAAGAACCACATCTGCGATGTGATTCTTTTAGTAGCGAGAGGGGGATTCGAACCCTCGACACCACGGGTATGAACCGTGTG
>ERZ1034998.1980-NODE-1980-length-11586-cov-3.633510_pt1 | contig 11586 bp, 8 predicted proteins | sample MGYA00520621_ERZ1034998 | MGnify/ENA primary metagenome ERZ1034998 (study PRJEB33766, sample SAMN09781748) | gut metagenome | biome: gut microbiome | host: Homo sapiens | place: Madagascar | study: EMG produced TPA metagenomics assembly of the PRJNA485056 data...
ATCGGCAGCACTGCTGCCACCTGCCGTTATCCGGTTAAAATTTTCCGAGCATGATGACTTCCGGCTCCAGATGCACGGAGAACCGCTCGTAAACCGTTTCCCGGATGTAATCAATCAAATCCTTAATGTCCTTTGCCGTGGCATCCCCGGTATTTACCACAAAACCGCAGTGCTTGGGGGATACCTGTGCGCCGCCTATCTGATAACCGGAAAGTCCCGCGTCCATAATCAGCTTGCCGGCAAAATGTCCTTCCGGTCTTTTGAATGTGCTGCCTGCGGAAGGAAATTCCAGAGGCTGCTTTTCCCTTCTGCGCTGTTGGAAATCTGCCATTTTCGCACGGATTTCCTCCTGATTGCCGGGTTTACAGCAAAGAGTACAGGAGGCCACGATAAAGGGATGGTTTTTCAGGGCGCTGGTGCGGTAGCCGAATTCCATGGTTTCGTTGTCCAGCTCTAATTTATCCCCTTCGTCGTTCCATACGGTCACCGTTTCCACGACCTGCTTCATCTCGCCGTCGTAGGCTCCCGCATTCATCATAACGGCTCCGCCGACAGTGCCGGGAATTCCTGCGGCAAATTCAAGCCCGGTAAGACCCTGGTCCGCCGCCGCGGCAGCCACTCTGGCAAGGCTTGCGCCCGCCGCCGCATAGATATGGTCTCCGCTGATGCGGATTTCATCCATTTTTCTGCCGAAGTGTAAAATCACTCCGTTATAACCCTTATCGGAAACTAAAAGATTGCTTCCGTTTCCCATAATAAAATAGGGAATTTCCACTCTTTTCAGGTACAGCAGCAGCTTTTCCGTCTGCACTCCCGGTGAAATTTCTATAAAACACGCCGCATTTCCGCCCACCTTGAAGGTAGTATGGTTTTTCATGGGCTCTTCCATGTGCAGATCTTCTGCGGGCACAAAGCGCTGCAATGCTTCCCTTACTGTCTGACTTATCATTTATTTCCCCCCGGTTTATAATTTTATGTAATATTTATTCTGTCTTTCCTTCCTCATCCAGTACGAGCTTGGCAGCGCCGAAAATACCGGCGTCGTTGCCTAACTTTGCCAGCGCAAATTCCACATCGCGGCAGCCGCGGAACGCATACTGCATGTAATAAGGCTTTACATATTCAAAAATAACTTCGCCCGCTTTGGAAACACCGCCGCCGATAACGAATGCCTTGGGATTTACCACGCAGGCAACGGCTGCCAGGCCTTTGCCGAGGTACTGTCCGAACTGCTCTGCAATTTCAACGGCTACTTTATCACCGAATTTCACGGCATCCCATACTGCCTTGGCGGAAAGCTCTCTGTCACGGAGCACGCTTGCTTCTTCGTCCTTTGCCAGCCTCTTCTTTGCAAGTCTCACGATACCGGTTGCGGAAGCATACTGCTCTAAGCAGCCGATGTTGTGACAGCCGCATTCTTCGGTTTCCGCATCCTCTACGTGGATGTGTCCGATTTCACCGCCGGCTCCCAGTGCTCCGGTTACCATCTGACCGTTGCTGATAATACCGCCACCGACACCGGTGCCCAGTGTTACGACAACCAGATCCTTAAAGCCTTTGCCGCCGCCCTGCCACATTTCGCCGAGAGCTGCCACATTGGCGTCGTTTCCTGCCATAACGGGTACATCTAAGTGCTTCCGGAAGGCTTCCGGAATATTGAATACAGTATCCCAGCCTAAGTTTGCGGTCTTGTATACGGTGCCTTCCGCATCTACGGGACCCGGTACGCCGATGCCGACACCGGCTACTTCATCCTGTTCTATCTCATACTTTCCCATTTTTTCTTCAATGCTTGCGGCAATGTCCGGAAGCACTCTTTCGCCGCCGTTTGCGGTCACGCTGGGGATTTCCCATTTTTCCAGCACATTGGCATTCATATCAAAAAGTCCCATTTTTACGGTGGTGCCGCCTACATCTACTCCAAATACATATTTCTTCATAACCGTTACCATACCTTTCTTTTTATATTATTTATTCGTCCTCATCCTCTTCGCGTCTTCTGGCGAGGGAATTCTGCACTCTGGTATAAAGCTCCTGTGCCGCATTGTAACCCATCTTTTTCTGTCTGTGGTTTACGGCTGCCGTCTCGCAGATGACCGCTAAGTTACGGCCGGGGCGGATGGGCAGGGTGTAGCATACCACTTTGTTGCCGAGATATTCGGTGTATTCTTCTTCCAGACCAAGTCTGTCATATTCCTTGTCCTTATCCCAGTCTTCCAGACGGATAACCATATCGATGGACTGGGTATCCTTTACACTTGCGGCACCGAACAATGCCTTCACATCCACGATACCGATACCGCGCAGTTCGATTAAATGCTTGGTGACATCCGGTGCGGAGCCTACCAGGGTTTCGTCGCTTACCTTGCGGATTTCCACGGCATCGTCCGTTACCAGACGGTGTCCGCGCTTTACCAGCTCAAGCGCCGCTTCGGATTTACCGATACCACTTTCACCTGTAATCAGCACGCCTTCGCCGTATACATCCACCAGTACGCCGTGTACGGAAATACAGGGCGCCAGTTTGACATTCAACCAGCGGATAGCTTCCGCCATGAATACAGATGTGTTCTTTTTGGTGGAGAAAACCGGTCTGTTATATTTATGGGCTATTTCAAGGAAAATCGGATCAGGCTGCAGCTCGCGGCAGAATACCACACAGGGAATGTCATAGGACATCAGTTTGTCGTATACCACCCTCTTCTGTTCTTCGCTGATACCTTCCATATAAGTATATTCCACAAAACCGATAACCTGCAGACGGGAAGAGTCGAAATGCTCGAAATAACCTGCCATCTGCAATGCCGGTCTGTTTACATCCGGCATGCTGATCTTGATGCTCTTGATGTCAATATCAGGAGTCAGATTTTCCAGCTTAAACTTTTCCACAACCTTTTCCATTTTTACGCTTGCCATACCCCTACCTCGCTTTTTATCATTCCGTCCTTTTATGACGTTTGCTGTTCATAGACGGTTTTATTTTAGCACATGCGGCTTCTTTTGCATAGCCGCAAAAATGCCGCACAGTGCCGTTACCTTTTCTTTTCCATGGCGGCAAAAAAGCCCGCTATCTGCTCCGCCACATTCACCGGAATTTCCGGCACCCGGCATAGCTCCTCCACGGTGGCGTTCTTCACATCCTCTATGGACTTGAAATGCCGCATCAGAGCCTTTCTTCTGGCGGGTCCAACGCCCGGAATTTCATCCAATACCGACTTTACCTGACTCTTGGAACGCAAAGACCGGTGATATTCGATGGCAAACCGGTGGGCTTCGTCCTGAATACGGGTAATCAGCTTAAAGCCCTCGGAACGAGAGTCAATGGGCAGCTCCACATTGTTGTAGTAAAGCCCTCTGGTGCGGTGGTTGTCATCCTTAACCATGCCGCAGACCGGAATATGGATGTTCAGCTCCTCAAGCACCGACAGGGCAATGTTGACCTGACCCCTGCCGCCGTCCATCATCAATACATCCGGGAACCGGGTAAAGCTTCCCAGTGAATTGTCCAGATCCTGCTCCTTTAGCTTGCTCTGTTCTTCCATACCGTGGCGGAACCGTCTTGTCAGCACCTCCCGCATGCAGGCGTAATCATCCGGTCCCGCTACGGACTGGATTCGGAACTTCCGGTAATCGCTGCGCTTGGGCTTTCCTTTTTCAAACACCACCATGGAGCCTACATTGGCAAAGCCGCTGATGTTACTGATATCGAAGGCCTCCATACGCACGATACCGGGCAGTCCCAGCAGATCCGCAATTTCTTTCACGGCACCTGTGGTGCGGCTTTCCTCTCTGGCAATCCTTTCCTTGTCCTTGGAAAGAACCAGGGATGCGTTCTGTGCTGCCAGCTCCACTAATTTTTCACGGGTACCGATTTTCGGCACAATGAGTTTTACCCTGCCTTCTTTTTTCTCCGTCAGCCACTGTTCTATGAGTGTCTGCTCCTCCACTTCATACTGCAGCATGATTTCCCGGGGAATGAACGGGGTGCCCGCATAAAACTGCTTCACAAATTCCTGCAAAATCCGGGGCTTTTTCTGTCCCTCAATGTGGGTCATGTAAAAATGCTCCCTGCCAATAAGCCTGCCGTCACGCACAAAAAACACCTGCACCACGGCATCCCTGTCGTCCTCTGCCAGAGCAATGATGTCCCTGTCCTCACCCACGCTGTCGGAAATCTTCTGCTTCTGGGACACGGATTTTACACTGTTAAACAAATCCCTGTACTTAGCCGCTTCTTCAAATTCCATTTTTTCGGCGGCATCCTGCATTTTCCCCTGCAGCTCCTTCAGAATCGGCTGGTAGTTTCCGTTCAGGAAATTCAGGGCCTTTTCCACCTGCTCCCGGTACTCCTCCCGGCTCACTAAATTCTGGCAGGGGGCGGAGCACTGCCCAATGTGGTAATTTAAGCAGGGACGTCCTTCCCCGATATCCTTCGGAAGGCTCCTGTTGCAGGTCCGCAGCTTATACAGCTTATTCAAAAGCTCTATGGTATCCTTTACCGCACCGGCGCTGGTGTAGGGTCCGAAATATCTTGCCTTGTCCTTTTTCATTTCACGAACAAACAAAATCCGGGGGTATGCTTCTCCCACCGTCACCTTGATATACGGATAGGTTTTGTCGTCCTTTAACAGCGTGTTGTACTTGGGCAGATGCTCTTTAATCAGATTGTTTTCTAAGATAAGAGCCTCTAACTCCGAGTCGGTGACAATATATTCAAACCGGGCAATCAGCGACACCATTTTGTCAATCTGGGGACCCCTGCCGATGTTTTCCCGGAAATAGGAGCGGACTCTGTTGCGCAGATTGACTGCTTTTCCTACATATAATATAGTGTCCTGCTCATCATGCATGATATACACTCCCGGCTTGGCTGGAAGCTTTTTCAATTCCTCATCGATGCAAAAAGCCATGTCTGCTCCTTTCTTTTCTGTGCTTTCATACACAAAAGCCGTACCTGTCTGATACGGCTTTCGAATTTTATAAATCCATGTTGGAGAAAATACCCTTGTTTTCCGGCTGTTCCGGCTTCGGCTCTTCCTCGGGAAATTTGATTTCCGGCACCGTCCACTTAGGCTCTTCCGGCTTCTTCACGTCTTCCATCCCGGATGCTTCTGCGGGCTTGTCGTCCTTTTTCGTATCATCCCCAGAGTCAGTGTCTTTCTTCTTTTCTTCCGGCTCCGGCAGTCCTTTTTCCCTGCGGAAAATTTCCATGAATTCTTTGCCGGTAATAGTTTCTTTCTCAATTAAGAAGGCTGCCAGCTTATCCATCAGCTCGCGGTTTTCGGAAAGCATCTGCTTTGCCTGCTCGTAGCTTTCTTTTAAGATGGCTACCACTTCCTTATCCACCTCGGCTGCCGTCTGGTCGCTGCAGTTCATGACATCCCTGCCCTCCAGATATTTGCTTTCCACAGTGGAAAGTCCCACCAGACCGAAGTGCTTGCTCATACCGTACTGGGTAACCATGGCACGGGCAATATTAGTGGCTTTTTCAATATCGTTGGCTGCGCCAGTGGTCACGGAATGGAACACCACTTCCTCTGCGGCACGTCCGCCCACCAGACTGACTAACATATTACGCAGCTCTTCTTCGGAATTTAAGTACTTCTCTTCCTCCGGCACATGCATAACATAACCGAGGGCTCCCATGGTACGGGGCACAATGGTAATTTTCTGCACAGGTTCGGAGTTTTTCTGCAGGGCGCTGATTAAGGCATGTCCCACTTCGTGATAGGAAACAATCTTTCTTTCTTCCCTGCTCATGATGCGGTCCTTCTTTTCCTTGCCCACAAGCACCTGCTCCACGGCATCAAAAAGGTCTTTCTGGCTGACATATTCCCTGCCGCTCTTTACGGCATTGATAGCCGCTTCGTTAATCATATTGGCAAGATCGGCTCCAACAGCGCCGCTGGTTGCCAGAGCAATGGCGTCAAAGTCCACGGTTTCGTCCATTTTCACGTCCTTGGCATGTACTTTTAATATATCCACACGTCCCTTTAAGTCCGGCTTATCCACGATAACCCGTCTGTCAAAACGACCGGGACGTAAGAGCGCCTTGTCTAAGATTTCCGGACGGTTGGTAGCGCCTAAAATCAGAATACCCTTGGAGGTATCGAAACCATCCATTTCGGAAAGAAGCTGGTTTAAGGTCTGCTCTCTTTCTTCGTTGCCGCCGTACTTGGAATCACGGCTGCGGCCGATGGCATCAATTTCATCGATAAAGATAATGCAGGGAGCATTCTTGGTCGCTTCCTTAAATAAGTCACGGACACGGGATGCGCCCACGCCCACATACAGCTCAATAAAATCGGAACCCGCTAAGGAGAAGAACGGCACGCCCGCTTCCCCCGCCACCGCCTTGGCAAGCAGGGTTTTACCGGTTCCGGGAGGGCCTACCAAAAGGGCTCCCTTCGGAAGCTTGGCGCCAATCTTTGCGTATTTTGCCGGGTTGTGAAGGAAATCCACTACTTCCTGCAGGGACTCCTTTGCTTCGTCTTCGCCTGCCACGTCCTTAAAGGTAATGCCGGTTTCCTTCTGCACATACACCTTGGCGTTGGATTTGCCGACGCTTAAGGGACCGCCTCCCTTGCTCATCTTCTTGAACAGGAAGCTTAACAGCACCCAGAATAAAATCAGGGGCACTACATAATAAAGCAGAATCTCCATAATCAGACCGGAGTTGTCGGGAATGTATCCCCATACCTCAACGCCTGCTTCCCGCAGTCTCTCGGGCAGGGTATCATCGGATACCATTGCCGTATAGTAAGTGGTCTTCTGACCCATTCCGTAATAGGAAAACAGCGGATTTCTGTTTGTTTCCTTTTCGTCCACCAGTTCAATGTAAATCCTGTCGGATGCATACCGGACACACTTGACCTTGGTATTGGCCTCTCCTTCTTTGGTGCCTTCGTCCACCCATTCCATAAATTCGGAGTAGCTCTTTTCTTCCGTCGTGCTTCCTGATACCGTTTTCATGAAAACACTGGTCAGAATCAGCGTACAGAGAGCGGCTAACAGCAATAGGAACAAATTCACTTTCCGGGGACTCTGATTACCGGAACCTCCCTGATTAGACCCCCTCTGTCCATTTCCGTTTTGGTTCATCTGATCATCCATATTCGTTTCTCTTTCTTTTACTTTTTGTTTACAGTTTCATATACCGGATCGCAGGTCACTTCGCAGTCCAGCTTCTGGAACATCTTTTTGTCCACAGAAGAAAGCATGACACTGGAATGTACCTGACAGCCCTTTAATGCCGCCAGCATGGAAAGTGCCTTTGCCGCATCTTTATTTTCGGCTGCCGTAGTGGACAGGGCAATCAGTACCTCGTCCGTATGCAGTCTCGGATTTTTGCTTCCTAAATATTTGGTCTTTAAGGTCTGGATAGGCTCAATCGCCGTAGGAGAGATAATGTGTTTCTCGTGGGGAATGCCTGCCAGTTCCTTTAGGGCATTTAAGAGCACGGCTGCGCTTGGTCCCAGTAAATCGCTGGTCTTGCCGGTAATAATCCGTCCGTCGGAAAGCTCCACCGCAACTGCCGGATGTCCGGTTTCTTCCGCTCTCTTTTCTGCTTCCCTCACAACCGCCCTGTCAGAGGTCGTAAGATGCTCCTGATTCATCAGCATCTGGATTTTAATGACCTCTTCCTCAGAACGGGTGCCGTCTGCCACTCCCATCACCGCCTGATAATAGCGGCGGATAATCTCCTGACGGGATGCTTCCCTGCACACTTCGTCGTCCACAATGCAGTTGCCCGCCATGTTGACGCCCATATCGGTAGGAGACTTGTACGGACTTTCGCCGTATATCTTTTCAAAAATGGTACGCAGTACCGGAAAAATCTCTACATCACGGTTGTAGTTTACCGTGGTTTCACCGTAAGCTTCCAGATGGAAGGGGTCAATCATGTTGATATCGTTTAAGTCTGCGGTGGCCGCTTCGTATGCCAGGTTGACCGGGTGCTTGAGAGGCAGGTTCCAGATAGGGAATGTCTCATATTTTGCATAACCGGCACGGATGCCTCTTTTATGTTCATGGTAAAGCTGGGAAAGACAGGTACTCATCTTGCCGCTGCCCGGTCCCGGTGCCGTAACCACAACCAGAGGTCTGGTCGTTTCGATGTAATCGTTCTTGCCATAGCCTTCATCGCTGACGATGAGGGGCACGTTGGAAGGATATCCGGGAATAAGGTAGTGCTTGTACACCTTGAGCCCTAAGCTTTCCAGTCTCTTTTCATATAATACGGCGCTGTGCTGTCCTGTATATTTGGTAAGCACCACGCTGCCCACATAAAGACCCCTGGAACGGAATTCGTCAATCAGACGGATTACGTCATTATCATAGGTAATTCCCAGATCGCCGCGCACCTTGTTTTTCTCAATATCAGCAGCACTGACAACCATCACGATTTCCGCTTTGTGGGCTAATTTCATAAGCATCTGCAGCTTACTGTCCGGTGCAAATCCGGGAAGGACCCTTGAGGCATGAAAATCATCAAATAACTTGCCGCCAAACTCCAGATAGAGCTTATTGTCAAAATGACCTATCCTTTCTATAATTCGTTCAGACTGCATCTGTAAATATTTGTCATTATCAAAACCTATTTTCATCGCCTGTTCCATCCTTTCTGCATGGTAGTATATCACAAATAAGAGTATGTGGCAAAGAGGGAAACCGGAATTTCCGATATGTTTCACACTTTTTTCGTATTTTCTTTTTAATATCGTATGTTATTGTATATTTTCGATTTTTTCTGCCTTTTCAGACAGCCGTTTTTTCCTTTGTTTTCCGTACTTTCTTATCTGTTTGCCCTGTTTTTGTCCAAAAATGCAAAATGCAGGACTTTAGATACAATCCTGCATTTTTTTGCTGTTTTTATTCTTTTTGCAAGTTTTCCGTCATATACGTCCGATAACTGTTCCGGGCGGGTGGACTGCCGTTTTTTCAATAACGCATGTTTTTATAGCAGGCTGTCACACACGGAAGCAAAATCTCCGCTGCTCATGGCTCCCACTCTGGAGAGCACCACCTCGCCGTTTTTAATGCCGACGAAAGCAGGGATGCTGGTGATGCGGTACTTCTGCGCCAGCTCCGGATTGTCATCCACATTTACCTTGCCCACCTTAAGCTTTCCTTCATAGGTCTCGGCTGCCTTTTTCACTACGGGTCCCATCATCTTGCAGGGTCCGCACCAGTCTGCGTAAAAATCAATAAGTACCGGCAGGTCAGCCTGCAATACTTCTTCGTTAAAATTCTGTTCTGTAAATTTATATTCCATCGTTTTTCATCCTTTCTTCGGTATAGTATGTCCTATCTGTAAATAATATATTTGCAGATGGGATTGCCGGCGGCTGAAAATTTTTCTTCGTATTCCGTCATAATATTGCCTTCCATGAGCTTTTCATCCGCATGTAAATCGTAGGTCAGCACCTCTGCACAAAATCCGGCTTCCGGCAGCTCCTCCACGGCAAAGTCAAATAAATCCCGGTTGTCCGTTTTGAACTCAATCCTGCCGTCCTTTTTTAAGATTTCATCATACCTTTTTAAGAACTGTCTGGAAGGAAGTCTCCTCTTGGCATGTCTGTCCTTGGGCCATGGGTCGGAAAAGTTCAGGTAAATCCGGTCCACCTCTCCCGTTGCAAACACATCGGTGATTTCCTCCGCATCCATTCGGATGAATTTCAGATTGGATAACTCGTCCTCCTCCATTTTCTGGATAGCGCGCAGCAGCACACTGGAGTATTTCTCAATGCCGATATAGTTGATATCCGGATTTTCCTTTGCCAGGGTATGTAAAAACTTTCCTTTCCCCATGCCGATTTCGATTCGTACGGGGTGGTCATTGCCGAATACTTCTTTCCACCGGCCTTTCTTTTCCTGCGGCTCCTGCACCACATAAATGCTGTCCGCAATCACTTCTCTGGAACCGGTAATATTTCTAAGACGCATATTATTTTACCAAACTCTTTCTGTCCATCTTTGTAAACTGAAATAAAAGCAATTTTACCGCCGCTTTTTTTTATTATACCTTATTTTACCGGGAAAAGAAAGTACGAAAAGAAATACAAAAAACTCTTTGGTTTTTTCTGCCGATAGTGTATCATAGAGAGGTGCCCTCTGAGGAAAAGAAAGGATGTCTGATTTTGCTTCGTATACATAAATTAGTAAAAAAATACGTTACGGCGTTATTTGCCGTTTCTGTTGCGGCAGTGTGGACCTTTAACAGCCTTCCGGCGTATGCGCTGCCCGTCATTACGGATGCGGATACCCGCACCGCCATACCCATTGAATCCAACAGCATACCGAACTGGCCGCAGGGACCCGTCATCTCCGCCCAGTCCGCCATTCTGATAGATGCCGACACCGGTGCGGTTTTATATTCCAAAAACGCCCATGAACAGCTGTATCCCGCCAGTACCACCAAAATACTGACCTGTCTTATTGCTACGGAGCGCTGCTCCCTGACCGATACCGTGACATTTTCCCACGATGCGGTCTTCGATACACCGAGAGACTCCAGCAATATTGCCATGGATGTGGGCTATGAGCTTACTCTCGAGCAGTGCCTGCAGGCGATCTTAATTGCCTCCGCCAATGAGGCCTCCTATGCGGTTGCCGAACACATCAGCGGCACCACGGACTGGAGCGTCTTTGCCGACATTATGAACGAACGTGCCAAAGAACTGGGCTGTGTGGACTCCCATTTTGCCAACCCCAACGGTCTGCCCGATGAGAACCACTACACTTCATCCTACGACCTTGCCCGGATTGGCATGGCATTTTTCAAAAACGACCTGCTCTGTAAGATTTCCTCCACGCCCCGTCTGGAACTGGAGCCCACGGATAAACAGCCCAAGCATGTCATCGAAAACTCCAAAAACCAGCTTTTTACAGGAAAAGCCTATGCTTACGAATACTTAGTGGGCAGCAAGACCGGTTACACGGTTGCCGCCAAAAGCACGCTGGTTTCCTGTGCGGAAAAGGATGGGCTCAAGCTGATTGCCGTTGTCATGGTGGAGGACTCCCCGGCGCAGTTTGCGGATACGGTATCTTTGTTCCAGTATGGATTTGAAAACTTTGAAAAAGTAAATATTTCCCAGAAGGAAACCCGTTACCGGATGGAAAACAGCAATGCCTTTTACGGCGGAAGCGATATTTTCGGAAGCAGCCGGCCGATTTTATCCATCAATACCCAGGATACCATTATCCTGCCGAAAACCGTTCCTTTTGAGGATCTGACATCCGAAATCACCTATGATACCGACTCTCCTGATGAAGCGGCGCTCATTACCTACACCTATCAGGGTGAATTTTTAGGCTCGGTTGCCGTGAATTTTACCGGAAGCACAGAAAAAGGCTACGATTTTAACGCAGCCGTGGAACCGGAAAAGAAAGCCAGCCTGCCCAAGGTTATTTTTGTCAATGTGGTAAAGGTTATTCTCTGGATTGTGGGCATTGCCGGCGGCATCATCCTGCTGCTTATCCTGTATGCCTTTATCCGCAATTATCATTTTGAGCTGCGGAAGCGGGGTGGCAGAAAGAGCTGGCTCAAAACCCGGAAGCGGAAGCTCACCAGGTATCAGAAAAACA
>ERZ1034998.1988-NODE-1988-length-11573-cov-21.023268_pt1 | contig 11573 bp, 17 predicted proteins | sample MGYA00520621_ERZ1034998 | MGnify/ENA primary metagenome ERZ1034998 (study PRJEB33766, sample SAMN09781748) | gut metagenome | biome: gut microbiome | host: Homo sapiens | place: Madagascar | study: EMG produced TPA metagenomics assembly of the PRJNA485056 data...
AAGGAGTGATATATTAATGTGTGATTATAGAGACATACAGAAAAGTATTAGGATATCGGAGGATGTTTATAATTTTATAAATAATGCTGATGGTGATAATTTTAATGATAGGCTTAATAATTTATTAATTTTTTTTCGGTCAGAATATGATAACAAACTTAAAGATATAGAATTATTACAAAATCGATATGATGACTTAAAAGCAGATTATGATGATTTGAGTGATGCAATGTTTAAGCTTCAGGATATAGATACTTTATATTTACAATTTCGTCAGTCTGTTATTAAAGCTGTAAAATTTTGTGATAATGTTGTTAGGGGTGATTCTTGATGTACTCATATAAAATAAAAAAAGGCGGAGCAAATTGTTATTATTTAATCTGGGTTAAACATACTGATCAGGATACTGGGCATTATGCGATTATAAAAGTTTTATATATTAATAATACAGATTATTGTTATGTTGTGCTTAATAGTAGCGACCGTAACAGACGTTATTATTATAGCAACGACCTGTATCATAGTGTTGTAAATGTAATTCAGGAAGATATGAAAAATCATTCTATAAAAATATTAGGAAATTTATATCAGGGGGCATTTTTTATAGCTAGTGTTAAACATAAAAAAAATAAGTCTAGTCATATTGTAATAGGTCATGTGGTTGACCTTGAGCAGATGATGTACGAGGTTGTATCATATAGCTTTAAAAATATATATTATATATATAAAGATGCAGAATTTAAACTTTTAAATGTTTTTTCAAAATCCGTAACAATATAAGGAGGTATTAAAAATGTTAAATGCACATAGGATTGTAATAGATAAATCAAGCATGACACTGTCTCAGGCAGTTGCTGGCGTTAAAAATAAAATTATAAATAGTGCTGCAGCTGCATGCTCTCTTGGATATTATTTAATGACCATACGAGATTATAATTTATATCAAGATTCTGATAGGTATAAAAAATTTGTGCCAGAAGAATATCAGACTAACAGCGGTATTTTAAAGTTTTCAAAATATACTTTTTATGATTATTGCCGTGATGAGTTCGGTTTTTCTAGGCGTTCAGTTGATAGATATATGTTTATATGCCAGGAATTTTGTGAGCAAAGTTTTTTAGGTGATGTTACTGATAAGATTGATAATAAATATAAAGATTATAGCATCAGTGCTTTAGCGGAACTTTTACAATTATCAGAAAAAAAACGTGAGCAAGTAACACCTGATACATCAATTAAAGATATTCGATTAATAAAAAATAATCAGCCAGATGATACATATATAAATGAGTGTGCCGTTGATAAGCAGCCTGTTACTGATGTGTGGGCTACTGTAGATCCTGCAGATGTAGATTTAGCAGATGATTATAAATTAATGCAGACTAAGACATACAAAAAACATAAGTACATATTGGCATCAGATGAGTTTGATAAATATGTGGATAATGTAGCAGCGTATACAGCAGCATATAAGGATATTGCTGATAAACTTAAACGTGGTTATCTTGTGCGTCTTGTGATTTATAAGCCGGAGGATTAATATTAGATGAAAAATTATTATTTATTATTTGTAATACGATTATGATTTTTCTGGAAGAAACCTTCAGATATATATAATACAAATTGTTGTTGTTTTTTATTTGTGATATGATAAAATGAAAAAGGCGGAAAAATTAAATCCCGCCTTTCGAAAACTCTTGAGGCTGTTTATTCAGCCTCTTTTTTTTGTGGATACGTTAAACCGAGTATCGCCATAAGATTTCTGTACGCTTCCAGCTCTGTCTTGCCTTCTGCGTATTGTTGATTCAGAAATCTTTGCATTTCTAATCCTGTCATTTCTTCCATGGTTCTCCTTTCCGGCTTTCGCCTATTGTCTTTCGACAATATTATTATAGCATATATAGGTTACTTTGTAAAGTGATATTGGTATTTTATAATAAATATTTTTTCTTTTCATCTTCATTTTCAACGTATATTAATATGTCCTTTACTTCCATATTTAATATCATACAAAGTCTGTTAATAGTCTCCAACGATATACTGGTATCTTCGTTTTTTAGCTTTTTTAATGTGTCCTGACTTAGTATTTTAGTCTTTTTAGCTGTGTAGGTTGTAAAACCTTTTCTTTCTAGTGCATCAGCTACATTAATTTTATATTTAAGCATTGTCATACCTCCTTTGTAAATATTATATATTATCCTGATAAAAAGTCAATAAAAATTATTACTTTGTAAAGTTACTTTTAAATATAAAAACTGTGCCATAAACCATGTCAAGGATGCGGCATTATCGCATTTACCTTGTCCTTGACATGGTTTTGTGGTGGTCACCAACACACCCACGCTGTGGCCAGGTACTTGATGGTGCATAGCGCTATCAAGTACCTTGATTACCCTTTTGCGTGTAAATACATAGTAAGTGTGGTGGCTCAGCCACAAACAAGCCAGCGGGAACGCCAACCGGTAGCACTTAATGAGGTAGATTTTGTGTAAACAAAATCGTAGCGAATTTAGTGCGGGTTGGCAAGGGTGGAACCCGACGAACCAAAAAATCATTATTTAACTCTTGAGATATTTATATTATTATCATTATTAAAACGAGTATTAATATTATTAACATGCTCCTGCTTAACCTCATCAGATACCTCGGTTAAAGATTTTAATTTGTTGGCTATTTCATCAACCTGCTCTGGAGCAAATATTACTTCTTTCTTTTCAAGATATAATCTTAATTTTTTATGTAATAAATGACGTCTAAAAATTAAATATTTTTCTGTATCATCAGGAACTTTTTTTAGTTCACATCTTTCGGAAAAAACTATAAAAGACATAAATTTATCTTTATCAAGCTCCAGATAATTTGATAAAGCAGTGATATGAGTTCTGTTTTGCTTAATTGGATTATAAAATTTATTTTTCTGTTTATTAGGTAATGACTGCGTCCAATATCCTTGATTTTCACTGCCAAAAATCCAGCCGGAATAATTTTTAGATTCTAAAACAAATATGCCTTTCTCGTGTATTATTAAAACGTCGATTTCTGAAGTTCTACCCTTATGTGGAACATATATATTTCTTAGTGTTTTAAAGTTACCTTTAATAAACCCATTATTAATCATATACTCAGACAACCACTCACCTGTTTCGCCTGTATCACATCCGTTTTTTAAACCGTGGCCAATTTGCTTAATGATGCTAGGCTCTAAACCTAAAAGTCTATTGATAAATCCCATAACTATTTATTCCTCCTTATCCAATCTTCAAATCTGATGATTTTGTGTCATTAGATACACCTTTGTACTTGCTAAAAATCAAATCAACAACTGCCTTGTCATCTGCAGATAGTCTGTTATATAACACTTCTACTTCGCTTTTCTTGTACGGAATTTCAAATAAATCCAAAATTGTTATTCCAAGAAATTCACAAATTTGAGGTAGATATTCTGCTGGTGGTGTTGTATTGCGTTGTTTCCACATTGTAACTTGACCAGTAGATACATTTAGCAGACGTGCTAAGTCGCTTTGTTTTAAGCCTTTTTCTTTAATAATAGAAAAAATTTTCTCGCTATAAGTCATTTTTATCTCCCTTCATCAAAATATCAAATATTTGAGTTCTATAGTTGACATACTCAAATATTTGAGTTATAATAAGGGCTGTAATCAAGTAATATATATGTAACCCTTAAAAAAATTTATAGTTAAAGGTTATTGTACCACAATAATTGATATTTGTAAAAATTGTTTAGTTTTGGCTCTTAAGCTGGAAAGGATGATTATATGCTAGGAAAAATAGTAGATTATTACAAATGTATAGAAGTTATAGTTGCGTCAAGAAAATTAGCATGTTTGCTTGAGATGAATAAGGATAATGATTATATGCCAGGAAATATAGTAGACTTAATGGAAAAGTGTTTTTGTCTTAATGGAGATATTGTAAATGCTTTAAAGGCAGATGGATATACTGTGGAAGAAATAATAGAAGGATTTTATAAAGTATAAAAAAAATGGCGATATTGCCAAAAAAGATATTTAGCTTTTAAGCTTAATATAAAAAAATAAATTTTAAGGAGGTCCTATTATGGAAATCAATGAAACAAAAGGCATATTAGTAGACATTAAAGGAATTATCACATTTGCGAAAGGGTACTTGGTAGCCGAAGGCGGTGTGACAAATGAGGGTATCACAATTAATTATCTTATGGCAGACAATTTTGCACCTTGTGAAAACTCAAAAGATGGCAGTTTAGGATTTAAATTTAGCAAGTCAAGCCTGCCGGTAGACCGTAAGCATAAACTTGTAGCTGTGCCGGGATATTATAATCTTAAATGTGAGATGGGTGTTGGCTCTGATGGCAAGCCCGTACTTAAGCCTATTGATGTTGATTTGATTAAATTATGTGATTTAAAAATGGTTGATGTACCAAAGGATGCAGTTGATAATGCAGATGCAAAAAATAATATAAAGAAGTGATTAAGTGAATAAAAAAAGCTTTTTATTAGTTTTTACATTATTAATAACAATACTAATCTTATATAAACCAGATATCGCAGTCGCTGACACAATGACAGCAGGTCAGATAGAGACCAGCGGTAATATGCCAGATAGCGGAGTAAACGGATATGACATTAATAACGTTGATAATACTTTACAGTACAGCAATGATGAAGTGGAAATCCTGAAAGCTATATTATATTGTGTCAGAGACATTGATATATATCTGCAATATGCAGTGATAATGGTATTTGCAGGTTGGTTGGTATGGGTAACTGTACTTAAGCCACTGCTTTACTTTATTAATATTTAAAAAAAGGAGGGTAAACAAATGTATACGTTAATGGCGGAAGGTGCTGAAGGATTTAAGGTTACAAGTGACATGTTTAGTGGATTAACAAGTACAATTTCAGATAATGCGAGTGTACTTGTACCAGTAGGTTTAGGTATTATGGCTATAATGATTAGCATAAAATTAGTACCTAAGATTATTTCTAAATTTGTGCATTAAGAGCAAGAAAATTAAATATTGGAAGATATTAATTTTTTTAGTCGTCATGTAGTGACGGCTAAAAAATTATAATCAATGTATTACATTGTTGCTGCAGTAAAAACGCGATATTGAGTATGTGTAATGCAAATATAAGATTGGAGGTAAAAATGAATAAACAAATAAAAAGGCTTGTTGCTCTACTACTTGCATTTAGTATAGTCAGTATGCAGCTTGTCAGAGATACTACTACTGTTAAAGCATTTGGAGCAGTAACTACTGCATCTGCAATCTGGGAGGCTTTAACGGCTGCATCAGGAGCTTATGCCGGATATAGTCTTACAAATAAGCAAAATAAAACTGTTACCCAACAATTGGCATCTTATTTATCTGACTTTGCGGATACTCTTATCGATGCTCCTTATGAGCATTTGAGTAGTGTATCAGACTTTACGAGCTGGATGGTGTCGGAAATAGTGCCTAAGAATGGATTACTTACTAAAGATAGTGCTTACCTGCTTACTAAAGCATTTTGTGATCAAGCTGGCAACACTGTTGATGGTATTAAAAAGCATGCGGTGGTATTAGAGAAAAATGTAAAAAAAATTGAAACTGCCAAACCAACAAATCCGAAGGATGATGATGATGGCGGATTACTTCCTGCATTGCTTAAAGAGATTGCTCTTAATATAGCTGCTGACGGAGCAATTAATGCAGGCAAAAAGTTTATTAAGTTTTGCGGTACACTTACTGATTTGATAATTAAAGATAACCTTAATAGCGAATATATCAAGGGTAAAGGTAAGTGGGATTGGGCATCGCTAGGATTTAAGACGGATTATGATACCGTTACGATATCTAGTAGTGACGGATCTAAGTTTAAGGGTATAAATGATGGATGTGGTGCTGCAGTTAGTAGCTTTGACTATCATAATACATTATTACAAATTGATGATGGCACATATAGACATGTAGTCCATCTTGATGCAGGCACGGAAAAAACAGCAATCGTAACCGCACATAATCCGGATAATGATAAATGGATGACATGCATTTATCCCGAGGATGTAGTGTATCGGCAAATGGTGGAATTCAAAGCCGGGAATATTACATGTGATGATTTTTTCGAGTGGATGCATGATAATTATTATTCTAGTTTTGATACAGCTTCAAAAAATGGTGATTTTTTCGAGTTGTTAAAAGATGATCGACGTTGGTATCAAGGTGTCGTATATGACGGTTTCTTGTGGCCAAATACGTATTATGGATCTCCCTTACATATTCAGATGAAAGATAAGGGTGGTGGTAATTATGCCCAGTTTTTTCTTAACAAGTCAAATACCACTGTTTATAACTTGGGGGTAACTGCTAATATTTTTTATATTAATTTTACATCTGACACCAAATACACTGGAGCAACAACTGCTCTCAACGGTACGGAGACTATGCAGCCAACGGTTAAGCCGAGCAAATACACAAATACGGCTGAGCAGATAGACAAACAATCAGATACTATCACGATTAATAACTATGTTATTAATAATTATAGTAATACTGATAATGTTATTAACAATATCGCAAATGATAATGATTTAACTCTTGATAGTAAGGATGATGACTCTGGTACATCATCGGATTATACATCACTGCTAAAATCTATATTATCCACGCTTAAAAATGTACCTAAAAATACGTATAAGTACTTTAGTAATAAGCTGGATATGATTATAACTGCAATTCAGTCAGGTAGCTCGGAGGATGTGTTAAATGCAATATATCAGCTTAATAGTCCTATAGACAAGATTAATGCTAATCTTACAGATTTAACAGCGTTAATATCAAAGATAGATGGTAATATCAAGGATGTTAAAGTAGATTTTGATGTAAATAATTATGCTAGTACAGTCTCACAGGAGATAAATAATGTACTTGTAAAAGTGTTTATTCCCGGAGATACATATATAGATAATAAATATCAGGAAATTAATGTGGAGCTGGAGAATAAACTTGGCTACCAGCAATATACAAATTTTTTTGACGATATTAAAGAAATAAAGGATGCTAAACCGACTAATATTACTATTAATACATCAAATATAACTAATATGTTTAGTGGTAGTTCCGGAACTTCCGGAGCAGATGCATCATCAGAAATAACATTAATAAATTTTGATATTTATTATAAATACAAAGATGAGGTGGATAAAATCATCAGAGGTATTATGTTTATACTCCTGCTGGTGTTTAATGTACGACACATATATATATTAATCAGGGGCAGTGATATGTTAGGAGGCGGATGATATGATTTTTGAAGGTATACTTAATCTGTTGTTTGGTCTTGTAAAAGTGGTAATAGGATTATTACCCACTTCAATTTTTACAATGCCGCAATGGTTTGCAGATTTTAGCAGTTTAATATCAATAGGATTGTCTTTTTTTCCTTCTGATGTTTTTTACGTTGCAATCGGTAATATTACAATATGGGTAGTGTTACATATTACCTGGGCTGTTATCGAGTGGATTTATAAAAAATTCCCTGGTATAAGTTAGGAGGTATTTTATGACTATAATATATATTTTTTTAACTATTGTAATAGTAGTTAAAATACCAGATATTATAAGATGGTTTATTAAATTTATGCACTGTATGTATCTTGTAATGGGAGATTTAAAAAAACAAAAATCGGAACATCGTAAAGGTATATATAAGTTTAATCGGTACGGCTTAATCATGTTTGTGGGTCGCCAAGGTCAAGGTAAAACTATTAGTCTCGTAAATTATGCAAAGGAATGTAAAGAGCAGTGTCCAAAACTACAAATATATGCTAATTTTAAATGTGATTTTGCAGATGGTCAAATAGAAAGCCTAAATGATTTAATAAAAATAAGAAACGGTGAAGATGGTGTATTATTTCTGATAGATGAGCTGCAAAATGAATTTAGCTCTGCTGTCTCCAGAGATTTCCCGGAAACATTGTTGTCAGTGATAACTATGCAGCGTAAACAGCGTATACATATAGCAGCATCAAGTCAGGTATTTATGAGAGTTGCAAAGCCTATCCGTGAGCAGTGTTTTCAAGTTGTAGAATGTCGTACATTTTTTAATCGTTGGACTGTGAACAGATGTTATGATGCAATTGATTATAACTCTGTTGCAGAATCGACTAGTTTGCAAAGTAAACAAAAATTAATTAAATTATGGAAAAAATCGTATATACAAACGGATGATTTGCGTAATAGTTATGATACATACGAGGTTGTACAGCGTATATCTCGGCAGGGATTTGTTAAGAAGTTTGATTGGCAATCCTGATACCGCACTGTGCAAACGTGCAAACCTGCACGTTGCACCGGGCGGCTCGGATGCACAACTCTTTAAAGTCCTCCGGGACGTAGTCTGTACTACGTCCCATGTAAATACACAACTTATATGTAAAATATTTAGTAATAATGCGTGTTTGAGGGGTGTTTTATTCTTTCAACAGACCGCGGTTGGTTGAAAAAAAGAGGTGATTACAAAAGTGATTTTGAATAGTACAAAAAAATCTATGATATATCAAGAGTTTGATGATAATATGCGTATTAATTGGTTTGATGTTAAGCAGAAAAAATTTATACCTACTGTAGATAGCTTTTATTATTCTGTACTTCTTCAGGGAGATTTTACATCAGATTCTAAGGATGTAAAAGTTAAAAAATGGCGTGACTATTGGCATCGTGTAGGTACATATATCAGTGTATATGATGATTATGTTTTACAATTGCCTGGATTACCTATGTATCTATATGCGTCCCGGTTTTATTATGGCAATGGTACATACGAGTACAGATTATCAAGACCGGATTATTATGATATTTTTATCGCCTGTAGGACCGCTAATAAGGAGACATCTCAAATATTAGTACAGCTTAGGAGTAAAGCAATATGGATTGATAGTTTGCGTGAGACATTATATAAATCTCTGGATGATATTGTTACTATCTGTAATTATTTTGATTTGAAAATAATTACAACAACTGAAAATCGTATTGATTATTGTTGGCATACTAATTATATACAAGAACCGGAAGTGTTTTTTAATCCCGTAAATTTTGCAAAAATGAGATTATCCCGCTTAAATGACAGTACTATGCATATTAATTATGTTGGTCGTGAGGATTACCAGATAGATTATTTAACATTAGGTAAAAAGGCAAGTAAAAATGTTTTTTTCAGGGCCTATCTTAAGTCAAAAGAGGTTGTTGAAATGGGTTATAAATCATTTTTCCTTAAGCTCTGGATGCTCAACGGTATGATCAGTAGATATGATTTATATTGCTTAGAGTATGGGTACGCGTATAGGTCATGGCAGCATGTACAGTATGGCAGATTAAAATTTTATGCAGAGTACGGATCTGACCAGCGATTACGAGATCAGTGTACTGATATTTTAAATGGTGTAGTCAAATTTGACTATGATGATCTTAAGTATTTTTGCGATATCCTTACTCCTCCTGTTACTAATGTTATTAATATTGAGTATCAAACAATGCGTAAATTTACGTCATCAATAGTATTTACAAATCCGTATGACGCTCAAGGATGGGAAGGTTTTAGAAATCGACTTGATGATATGATTGATAATTATCCTATGATTTGCGACTATTTAACCAAACATACAGTAAGATTAGTAACAACTACAGGAGATAGTAATAAGGCTAGACGTGATGATTGTCCGTTTTGGCAATGCCTTAGAGCTGCTAAGAGTTTAGATGGATCTAAATGTGTTGCGGATGCCGAACTAATACGTAATTATGATCACGAAAAAAATGTAGACATTGTAAAAAAACGTGCGTTAAGTAGTATTGCTGGAGTCAATCTCCATTACAAAGGGAATTGCTCTACTTCTTCAGGCGAACGTGATTTGATAGATTTTATATCAACTCTCAATGATAATGATTTTGCTGATTATCAGCGTTTTAAGCATAAAAGGCTTAAACGAGAGGATTACGGAGACGGATTAGGTTTAGAGGTTACGGATAAGTTTGGATTTGTTAATAAGGACACTGGTGAGACATTTAACATATAGGAGGTTATGATGGATGATTATAAGTTAAAACAATTAATAGATATATTTTTGTTTGAAAAACAAGCAAATTTAACTGTAAAGACATATACATATTACAGCTCCAGCATAAGATATTTTGCTGATTTTATAGTTGATTATTTGCATAAGCCATTAGCAGATATACATATGTCAGAGATTAATTTGCCATTGCTTAACCAGTATACCATGTATCTGCGTAACAAGCCTTATGAGTATAATATTTGTGCTAATGGTGCAATGACAATTAAAACTGATGATAGCAAGCATATAAAAAATACAAGCATAGCTACATACCAGCGTGCTGTACGTGCATTTTTTAGATGGTGTTACGATAATGAGTACACTGTTAAAAACATTGCTCAGCGTTATAAATTACTTAAAAGTGATGCAGCCGAAAAGCTACCGCTTTATGGTACTGAAGTAAAAACTATAGATGCTGGTTTTGATTTAAAAACATTATCAGGATTAAGAAATTATTGTATAGTTCACCTGATGCTTGACTGTGGTTTACGTTTAAATGAGGTTGTTAAGTTGCAGATATCAGACGTAATGTTTGATAAGGATGTGATATTTATTAATTGCTCTAAAGGGTTAAAAAGTAGATATGTCCCTTTGGTATCGAGTTTAAAGATTAATATATATAAATATTTGACATTATTTCGTGGTTGCAAGGATTTTTCCTCTGATATGTCAGTGTTTGTTAATATTAATAATGGTCAACCTATTACGGAACATACCATTAAGCAACTTTTTAGCCGGCTTAAAAAGCGTACAGATATTGAGCGACTGCATCCGCATCTATGCAGACATACATTTGCTACGTCTTACATCCTGGGTGGCGGAGATCTTGAGAGCCTAAGGATATATATGGGCCATAGCGACATTACTACGACAACTAAATATTTACATCTTGCTAATACATACAGATTATTAAATACAGATGTGTACAAGCTCGATAGTATATATTTTAAACGATATTATTAAGATTAGGAGGTGATAACATGACTGTATTTGATAATTTGATTAAGTTTATAATGATGCTTTTAAAATTTTTTAAATAGGAGGTTTTGGAAATGATAAAAACTATAGTAAGTGCATTAATTTGATACACGTCAATTGTATATATTATCTGGACCACGGCAAAGCTGTTGTTAGTTATAACATCACCGGTTTGGATTGCGTTGTTAGTTAAAAGTTATCGTAAATATATTAGGACAAAAAAAGCAATATCATCTGATAACTGTTCAGCAGATATTAATACCGTCGATGATAATTTGATTCCTCCGGAAGATGATAAAAAAGAGGATAATGATGATGATAAGTCACCAAAGGACAGATACAAGTTATAAGATGGTTAATGATTAATAATCTGGTAAAACCCTTATAACTCCGGGCATAAAAAAAGCACCTGCCCCGCAGCACTTGCGTCTGCAAAACTGGTACCTTGTAGTGCGCGATCAGGGGTTCGAACCCTGGACACCCTGATTAAGAGTCAGGTGCTC
>ERZ1034998.1989-NODE-1989-length-11573-cov-3.429328_pt1 | contig 11573 bp, 9 predicted proteins | sample MGYA00520621_ERZ1034998 | MGnify/ENA primary metagenome ERZ1034998 (study PRJEB33766, sample SAMN09781748) | gut metagenome | biome: gut microbiome | host: Homo sapiens | place: Madagascar | study: EMG produced TPA metagenomics assembly of the PRJNA485056 data...
AACGACAGATATGGACTATAGCATAAAAGACTTTGAGATAATGGCTCCCGTGGGGTCGCCCGACTCCCTCTCCGCCGCGCTGCGTGCAGGAGCCGACAGCGTTTACTTTGGCATTGAAAACCTCAACATGCGGGCTCACTCGGCCTGCGCCTTCACCATCGACGACCTTCGGCGCATAGCCGCAGAGTGCCGCCGCTGCGGTGTGAAGAGCTATCTGACCGTCAATACCATCATCTATGGCGAGGACCTGCCGCTCATGCGTCGCATTCTCGACGCGGCTCTCGAGGCGAAGATTACCGCTGTGATAGCCAGCGATGTGGCTGTGATGACCTATTGCAGGCAGATAGGGCTGGAGGTGCACCTCAGCACGCAGCTCAACATATCCAATATCGAGGCTCTGCGCTTCTATGCGCAATTCGCCGACGTGGCGGTGCTGGCGCGTGAGCTGAACATGAACCAGGTGGAGGAGATACACCGCGGCATCCTGGCCGACAATATCTGTGGCCCGAGCGGACAGCCTGTGCGCATCGAGATGTTCTGCCACGGAGCCTTGTGCATGGCCATCAGCGGCAAGTGCTACCTCAGTCTGCAGAACACAGGGCACAGTGCCAACCGCGGTGCATGCCTGCAGCTCTGCCGCCGCGCCTATACGGTGCGCGACCGCGAGACGGGTACGGAGCTCGACATAGACAACAAGTATGTGATGTCGCCCAAGGACCTCAAGACCATACGCTTCGTTGACCGCATGATGACAGCGGGTGTGCGCGTGTTCAAGATAGAGGGACGCGCACGCGGGGCAGAGTATGTAGATACCGTGGTGCGCTGCTACGACGAGGCCATCAGGGCGGTGCTCGACGGCACCTTCACCGAAGAGCGCAAGGACGAATGGGACTCCCGCCTGGCACGCGTCTTCAACCGTGGCTTCTGGGACGGCTATTACCAGGGACAGACAATGGGTGAGTGGAACGACCGCCCCGGCTCGCGTGCCACCGAGCGCAAGGTATATGTGGGGCGTGGAGTGCGCTACTACAGCAAGTTGCAGGTGGCGGAGTTCAAGATAGAGGCCGCCCCCCTGAGTGTGGGCGACCGCATCCTGGTCACAGGTCCTACCACTGGAGCACTCGAGACAGAGGTGAGCGAGATACGCTTCGACCTGCAGCCTGTACCCACTGCAAAGCAGGGACAGCGCGTGAGCATTCCCATCGACCGCAAGGTGAGGGCCAGTGACAAGCTCTTCAAACTGGTGCCCGCCGATGAGGCGGAAGGGTAGGAGGCCACTCTTGGCCCCTTTGCAGAATACTGCCAAGGGCATTTGAACAAAATCAGACAACGTAGAGATGACAGATCGACGATATTTCGTGATGGGGCTTGTGCTCCTGCTGCTCCTCCTGGTGCAGCCTGCCATGGGACATAAGGCGCGCCGCCTGGGACGTTACGGCATATCCCCCGGCGGCTACAGCGGCATAGCCCCCATGGGTGACGGCCGCTATGCTGTGGTCAACGACCGCGATGCGCAGGCCGGGTTCCATGTGTGGCACATACTGATTGACAGCGTGACGGGCAAACTGCAGAGCGTCACCGACGAGGGTTTCCGCGCCCAGCCCGGCCACCGCGAGCGTGATGCCGAGGGCGTGGCATACTGCCCCTCGCGCCGTAGTGTCTTCGTGAGCGGTGAGGCCGACAATGCTGTGCTGGAGCACCGATTGGACGGCACGTTCACGGGCAGCCAGTTGGCTGTTCCACACGAGGTGGTTTCGGCGATGGCTCCAAACCGCGGGCTGGAGTCGCTCACCTATGATACCCTGTCGCATCACTTCTGGACGATGAACGAGAGTCCGCTCCTCATCGAGAGCCACAGCAGGCGGCTCATGCTCATGCAGTTTGATGACGAGCTGCGCTTCACGGCTTCTTTTCCTTATTATATGGAGGAGTCCAGGGCCAAGAATGCCGGTCGCGACTATTACCATGGCGTGTCTGACATCACCGCCATGCCCGACGGCAGTCTGCTGGTGCTCGAACGCGAGGCCCGCATAGCGCGCCACTATCAGGGTAGCCGCTGCTGGTGCAGCCTGTTCCGCTTCGTTCCCCACACGGGCGAGAAGCAGTTGGTGGGCCGCTGGAACACACGTTTCGGGGTCTTCAATACCCGTTTTTCCAATTACGAAGGCCTCTGCCTGGGTCCGCGCTTGCAGGATGGTCGCCTCGCGCTGCTCATGCTCACCGACTCGCAATGCGGCTATGGGCGGGGCCCCTGGCACCTGCGTGACCGCCTGCGTGTGGTAGTGCTGGAGCCATGAGCGCTTTACCCTAAATGAGTGATTTTGCTTCCCGATGTGGCATGGAATGGTGCAAAATGCTGTCCATCTGTTGGCAGAACCGACAGAAACCTGTAATTTTGTCGCCGCAATCAAGATACAACAGACAAAGAGTAACGCTATGGAAAAGATTAGAGTGGCTATCGTGGGCTATGGCAACATAGGCCAATATGCCCTGCAGGCCCTTCAGGCAGCCCCCGACATGGAGGTGGCAGGTGTGGTGCGCCGCAATGGTGCCCAGAACAAACCCGCCAGTTTGGCCGGTTATCAGGTGGTGAGTGACATCCGTGAACTGGGTCATGTGGATGTGGCAATACTGGCCACGCCCACACGCAGCGTGGAGCAGTATGCCTTGCAGATGCTCTCTATGGGTATCAATACCGTAGATAGTTTCGACATCCACACGCAGATAGTTGACCTCCGACGCTCCCTCGGCCTGGCTGCCAAGCAGCATGGAGTCGTGAGCATCATCAGTGCGGGCTGGGATCCAGGCTCCGACAGCGTGGTGCGCACCCTCATGCAGAGCCTGGCACCAGAGGGCATCACCTACACCAACTTCGGCCCGGGACGCAGCATGGGGCACAGTGTGGCTGTACGTGCCATTGCGGGAGTACGCGACGCGCTCTCCATCACCATCCCCCTGGGAACGGGCATCCATCGCCGCATGGTGTATGTGGAACTGGAGGAGGGCGCCGATTTTGCCACTGTGGAAAAGGCTATCCTCAGTGACCCCTACTTCGTCAATGATGAGACGCACGTCACTCAGGTGCCCTGTGTGGCCGACATCAACGATGTGGGCCATGGCGTGAACCTGGTGCGCAAGGGCGTGAGCGGACAGACCCACAACCAGCACTTCGAGTTCAACATGAGCATCAACAATCCTGCCCTGACGGCGCAGGTGCTGGTCAACGCGGCACGTGCCTCCATGAAGCAGCAGCCTGGTGCCTACACGATGATAGAGATTCCCGTGATAGATTACCTGCCTGGTGACCGCGAGGAGATCATTCGTCATCTGGTCTGATCCCGTTTCCGTCCAATCAGGAAGGCGGTGTCCTGGCCAAAGGACTCTGGTTGGTCGGGGCGGATGACGTCCATGAATGAATAGCGGACTGCAATGCATGTTTTCTTGCATTGCAGTCCGCTTCTTTGTGTATCATGGCGGCAGTTGCATCAGGACGCTTTGGACTTGCGGCGGCAGGTTTGTACTGTGGGGTGTCTGCTGCATTCCCTTTTGCCGGGGCGTGGGTTTGCCTTCCTTGCCCATGGCGTTCCCTCACTTGGCCAGAGGCAGTGCCGGGACCCCCTTGATGGCTTGCAGACGGGCCTCCAGTGGGCAGGAAAGTGCGTGGGAGTACTGTAAGGCGTCTTTTTCGGGCCGATGTGTGGCTTGTTCCAGCCAATTTCGCTACATTTGCAAGAAAAGTGACAGACTATGGATATTACACCGCAAAAGATGAGATACCTCTATGTGCTGCTTTTCCTGACGGTCATGATGACGCTTCCCTGGCTGGGACTGACGGACTTTCATACCAAAGGAGAGCCGCGCGAAGCGATAGTGGCGCAGACGATGCTGGCGCAAGACAACTGGGTGATGCCGCATAACAACGGCGGGGAGATTGCCTACAAGCCACCCTTCATGCACTGGTGCGTGGCGGCATGCGGTGCGCTGGCGGGAGGGGTGAACGAGTATGTGGCGCGTTTCCCCAGTGCGCTGGCTGCCATTGTGCTGGCCTTTGGCGTGTATTTCTTCTACGCCCGCCGCAGGGACGGACGCACGGCGCTCATGACCGCCTTCGTCAGTTTCTCCAGCTTCGAGATGTTCCGCGCAGCCTATGCCTGCCGCGTGGATATGGTGCTCACACTGTGCATAGTGGGGGCGATGCTGCTGCTGGAGCGATGGCAGGAGCATGGCCGCCGCTTCGGACTGCCGTGGATGGCCATCCTGCTCATGAGTGCGGGTACGCTCACCAAGGGGCCTGTGGCCATCGTGCTGCCCTGCATGGTGGCATGGGTGTGTGCCGTGGTGAGGCGTGAGGGCTGGCTTCGTGAGACTTTGTTGATGGCTCTCACGGCCGTCGTGTCGCTGCTCCTGCCTGCACTGTGGTACTATGCGGCCTACAAGCAACAGGGCGACGCCTTTTTCCAGCTCTTCCTGGAGGAGAACGTGTATCGCTTCCTGGGACGCATGTCATACCGCAGCCACGAGAATGGCATCTGGTACTACTTCGTGATGCTGCCTGCCGGACTGCTCCCCTGGACGCTCATGCTCGTGCCTGCCATCTTCAGGCGTTGGGACAAGAAGGTCATTGTGGAGCGTCTCAAGGCCATGGACCGCACCGAGGTGTTCTCGCTTGTGGCGGCTGTGTGCGTCTTTGTCTTCTATTGCATACCGCACAGCAAGCGTGGGGTGTACATCATGCCCATGTATCCCTTTGTGGCTTTCTTCATCGCGCAACACCTGTGTGTCAACTATACTCAGCGCTTTGTGCGCCGCCTGTCATCGGCTGTGGCGGTGCTCTACACGCTGGCCTATGCTGCCGTGCTGCCCTTTGTGCTCAATTCCAAGAGCGACCTCGACACGGCACGCATCATCGAGCAGAAGGTGGGCGATGCTCCCCTCACCAGTTATGTGGCGGGCAGCGAGCCGGGCAATCCCCTGCATTTCTTCACCATCAACTTCTATCTGAACGACCGCGTGGGGGTGTGGACCGACAAGGGTCCTGCATCGCCTTATGGCTACCTCATCATTGGGGAGCGCGACGCAGAGAAGTTCATCCCGCGTGACGGCTACGTGTTCCGCCCCGTGGAGCTGCCTGAGCACCGCAGTTGTGACACGCGTCAGGTGCTTCGCCTATACGAATACAATGTGGCTCCAGAGCGCTGCAGTTCATTTAGGAAATAGGTGTTTTGAATCAGGAATCGGTCTGGCGCGTAGTGGCCGGCCCGATTCAGGGAATAAAAGGCCGTGGTGTTTCTGTTGGAGCACCACGGCTTTTCGTTTTTGGATTGGGGGTGGCGAAGAACGGGCAGGGGCCTTCCAGCCAAACCGGAGGGCGGAAACCGTGGCCTGGAAGTGGGGTTACAGGCAGAGGGCTGTGCCCTGCCCAGGAAAACGCAGTGCGGTGCGATGGCCGATGCAGCGCGGTGCGATGGCTGATGCAGCGCGCTGCGATGGCACATGCAGCACGCTGCGATTTGATGGGGATAGCAGAACCGCAGGCAAGGGATGGCTGTGGCGTGGTGCGGCTGGCAAGTTGCCCCCTGGCTCGGACGGCGGAAAAGCAAGCCGGGCATAACGGCAGGCCGGGGTGCAAGGACGGAAGTGGGGCAGAGCGGAATGTGATGGCTTCTGACTGGAATTGAGGCGGGTAGGGGAAAGGTGGCCATTGCAGAAACCTACGCCCCGCGCTGCCATCTGTCGGGCAGTGCGGGGCGTAGGTCTTGTCTGTCCCTTTGGCAGGGATGGATGAGGGCGCTTCGGGTCAGGCCTTGTCCTTCTCTCTTCCCACCTCGTCCATGATGAAGTAGCGTGGGCGGCGCTTTACCTCCTGATACACTTTGCCCACATACTCGCCCACCACGCAGATGGCCAGCAGCAGCATGCCGCCCACCAGCCACACCGATACGAGCAGCGAGGTCCAACCCGTTATGACGAGGCCCATCTTGTGGCGCATGAGGGCCCATATGATGACGCCTATGGCCACCAGGATGGAGAAGCCTCCGGCCATGCCTATCCAGTGCAGGGGCTTGGCACTCAGGCTGGTGATGCCGTCGATGGCAAGCGCTATCATGCGTGACAGGGGGTACTTGGTCTCACCCGCCTGGCGCTCGAGGCGGTCGTAGTACTCCGTCTGCTCGTTGAACCCAAGCATGGGCACCATGCCGCGCAGGAAGAGGTTGCGCTCGGGGAACGACAGTAGGGCAAGCAATGCTCGCTGGCTCAATAGACGGAAGTCGGCATGGTTATACACAGTGTGACTGCCTAATGCGTTCATCACACGATAGAAAGCCAGTGCAGTAAAGCGCTTGAAGAAGGAGTCGGTAGTGCGTTCCCGGCGCACACCATACACGATGTCGGCCCCCTGGCGGAAGTCTGCCACCATGCGCGGAATCACCTCGATGTCATCCTGCAGGTCGGCATCGATGCTGATGATGGCCTCTGCACGGCCGGCCGCAGCCTCCATGCCCGCCCACAGCGCATGCTGGTGTCCCTCGTTGTGGGCCAGTCTGATGCCCTCCACAAAGGGGTGGCGCTCGTGCATCTGGCATATAAGCTGCCATGTGGCATCGCGGCTCCCGTCGTCGGTGTAGAGCACTCTCACGTCCTCCTGGGGCATTCGGCCGATGAGGGCGGCCAGTTTCTCGGTGGTGTCAACGAGCACTTCTTGCTCATTGTAGCAGGGAATTACTAGGTATATCATTGCTCCTCCTTTGTATTCTTGAATACGTATCTTACCATCAGGAAGTTGATGGGTACCGCCACACAATAGACCGGTGCGGGCGCCCAACGCTCGGGTACGCCCAGCCATAGCATGAAGGCCAGCAGCACCATGTGCAGCAGATAGTTGACCACATGCGCCCCGGCCATGCCCCACAGGCGGGTCCAGGTGGGCCGCGAGCGGAATGTGACGTAGCTGGTAGCGAGGAAGTTGAACAGGAAACTCAGCAAGTAAGCCGCGCTGTAGGCCACATATACGTTGCACCAAGGCAGCATCGCCCAGTAGATGAGCCAGTGGAGCAGGGTGGCCAGGCCGCCCACGAGTGCAAAGCGAACCAGTTCGCCCAGTGCTTCCTTCCTGTTGTCTCTGTCCTTGTTCATGCTTTCCTTGTTGTTCGGTTTCTGCTTCTTGGTCTGTTTCCTTGCGCTTCCTTGTCTCTTGGTCCTTGCTTCGGTGCCCCCTTATTCGTGCTTCTTGATTTCCTCTTGGGCAGTCTGCAGGGTGCTGAAGAGCGCCTCCTTCATCTGCAGGAATGTGCTGTCGGGCTGCTCTACAGGCTTTGAGGCTCCGTCGGCATCCGTCCGGTAGAGCCACTCCGTATGGGTGGCAGGCTCATAGACATAGAGGTGGCCGTCGGTGCGCGCGCCTATCACATTGTCGGCTGTGTAGAGTGCCATGGAGCGTGGATGCTGCAGGACGTTCTGTCCGAAGTTCTCTTGATGGGCGGTGATACCCAGCATGCTCAGCAGGGTTGGCTGCACGTCCATCTGCATGCACCACGACTGCACCTCCTCGGCAGCCAGTCCCGGGGCATGGATGATGAGGGGTATGTGATTGAGGCACTGCGGCATCTCGTTCTCTGAAGTGCCTGTCAGCTTGCCATGATCGCCCAAGAGGACAAACACGGTGTGCTCATACCAGGGCTGCGCTTCGGCCTGCTTGAAGAAGAGACGCAGGGCGTCATCGGCATACTCCACTATTTGCTCGTCCTCCTCATCGGCGTTGGGGTGGAACCACTCGGGTATGATGTAGGGCGGGTGGTTGCTTATGCTGAGCAACGTGGCCATGAAGGGTTCCTTCTGCCGTGCCATCCGCCCCAGCGCGTAGCGGTACAGGTAGTGGTCGGGAACACCGAAACTGTTGACCACCTCGCGCTTGGGATAGTTCTCCTGCGAGTATATCTCGTCGTACCCATTGGTGCGCAGGAAGGCATTCATATTGTCATACTGCGACTCGTGGGTCATAAAGAAGAGCGTGCGATAGCCGTTGGCCTGCAGCACCGAGGGCAGTCCCTGGTAGTGCGGAATATTGCTCCCCTTCATCAGATTGCGGAACATCAGGGCGGGGAAGGAGTATAGCGTGCTGAATACACCGTGGTTGGTGTGGTTGCCCGCCGAGTAGAAGCGGGGGAAGTAGAGGCTCTTGCGGGCCAGGCTATCGAGGAAGGGCGTGAGTCCCTTGCCCATCAGATTGGCACTCATGCTCTCCATGAGGATGAGTACAACGTTCCGCCCCTTCAGTTCAGAAGCGTGGCTGCCGCCGGGCACCAGCGTGTAGGACAGCGGGCGCTGCATCAGAGCCTGGCATTTGGCACGTGCCTCATTGGCGGGCATGAGATTGAGCCGCCTGTTCTCGGGGCGTCGGTCGTCGAGTGAAGTGGTGAGCAGGTTGAATGCCGGGTTGATGCCCAGCTGGTTGAGGAAGGCGTCGTGGCAGTAGTAGGCAGCGCTCACCTTGATGGGGTTGTAGCCCATGCGGCCTCTTATACCGAACAGGCAGAGCCCTATCAGCACGCTTCCCAGCACCAGGGTGCCTGCTGCGCCCATGATGGTGTAGGGGCACGAACGGTCATGCACGCCCTTCCTCGGGGTCTGCTGCCCCTTGGGGAAGATGCGGCGGCGCAGCCTCATGGTCAGCCAGATGAAGGCAGCGGCGGTCAGCAGGAAGCCTATCATGGGTGGGTAATAGTCGTCCTCGCCCACGAGCATGCCTATGGTGGTGGTGCCGTACTCCGCCCAGTTCCATATGCTAGAGTTGATGTTCTTGAAGAAGTACAGGAAGTAAGGGATGTTGGATGCCGATACCCCTATGGCCACCAGCCACATGACACGCATCCAGAGCAGGCTTGGCCAGAGCGCCGCACGGCTCTTGCCCACCAGATGGCACAATACTGTGAAGGCCAGCGGAAGCATGAGGATGTAGCAGCCCACCACGTTGTCAAACCACACTCCACGCAGGAAAGCCTGTGCCTGCAGTGCGATGTGACCCGCCGAGTCGGCTGCCAGGAAGTGGTGTCCGGCCACATACAGAGCCAGACGCATGATGCTGAGCATCAGCAGGCCTGCGGCATGGATTCCCAGCAGACAGGCCAGATGTCGGAGTAGAAGTCGTATCATCTGTGGTAGTGTCCTTTGTCCTTGACCAGTATCACCCTAAGGCGTTTGTCACGCAACATCACTTGCCCCAGGGGGTCAAATAGCATGCCGTACTGTGTGCGGTGGTGCATCCAGGTCAGGTAATCAATGTCTATGTCCTTGAACAGCCAGCGTAGAGTGTTATACCAATAGGCTGGGAACGAGAGGGCACGCACGCAGCCGCTCCTGGCCACTGTGCCCAAACGCGAAACCACGCTGTCGCGTTGCTCGCGGGAGAGGCTTGACGGGCGCGGAGCAGTCACATAGCACGAGGTGAAGTAGCCGTCGCGGGTGAGGAGGAAGAGCTGTTGCCACTGCGGTGATTCGATGATGAGTTGGCTCTTGCTCACGCCATAATCCATAAGCAAGCTGTCCAGCCTGAGCTTGAAAGCCAGCAGGTTGTCCTCTGACAGGTTCTTGACTTCCATCCACATGTGCCTTTCGGGATGCTCGCCCAGGTACTTCATGTAGGGTTCTATGCCCAAGTGGAAGGTGGTGTCCAGGTCGTGTGTCACGTCCATCACGCCGCCGGCGCGCAGACAGATGTCCACTTCGATGTTGGGGTAGCGGTGCTCCTTCTCGTGCAGCTTCTCGATGGAGTTGCACCGGTGGAGCCATATCTTGTAAGGATAATTGTCCACCAGCGTCCACACATATGCGGCATAGCATAGGATGGCACAGGCAAGGACGGCTGTGATAATCAGTGTTGCTTTCTTCATCTTTTATGGTGCGTGGCTCTGGCCATGCTATCTGCAAAGATAGGACTTTTGGGTGAGTTTGCTTGTGTCTGTGCGCTGGAATGTGTACTTTTGCACAAAATACTATCCAATGAAGCGGTCTCATACCACCAATCCACGGGCCAATGTCCTGTCGCGCATCCTGCATCCCACCTCGATGAAGCTTTATCCGGGCTACGAGGGACTGGCTGATTTCATGCGCTCGCTTCCTGCTGCCTTTGAGCACGGGGAGGGCCAGCTCATCCACGACGGGCGCAACCAGCTGCGCATCCTCTGCCATGAGGGAGTGGAGTATGTGGTGAAGTCCTATCAGGTTCCCATATTGCTCAACCGTCTGGTGTATGGTTTCCTGCGGCCGTCAAAGGCAGAGCGCTCCCTGCTCAATGCCCAGCGGCTCATCGACATGGGCGTGGGCTCGCCCCGGCCGGTGGGATTCATCAACATCCGCAACGGCCTTCTCTTCACCCACAGCTATATGGTGACGGTGCGCTCGCGCTGCCCCTACCGCTACGACATGCTACTCACGCGCCAGTTTGACTGTGCCGAGCAGCTCTGCCGCGAGGTAGGACGCTGCACTGCAGTGATGCACGAGCATGGGATATACAATATGGACTACAATCCCAGCAACATTCTGTTCGACGTCACACCGCGTCCCCGTCTTGAGGGCACCCGCTATGTGAGTGACAGCCTGAAGGATGTGAAGGTGAACCTGGAGCTGGTGGATCTCAACCGCATCCGCATGGGGCATGTGGATATGCACAAAGGCTGCTTCAATCTGCGCTACCTGCCTGCCAATGCCGGCATGCACCGCTGCATGGCCGAGGAGTATGCCCGTGTACGGGGATTCGACCCCGAGGAGTGTTACAGGCTCATCCGCGACACCCGCTTGCAGCATCCCGAGGCCGTGGAATGGGAGAAGCAGCCATAGGGCAGTGCCGTGCATCGGCCATCGCAGCGCGCTGCATCCCGCATCGCAGCGCATTGCACAGGCCATCGCAGCGCGCTGCGTAATCTGTGCGGATAGTGTGCATGCATTCTTTCCTGCGACTGCGTGAATATGCGGAGAGCGGTGGAAGGCGTTCTCCGGCTCCATTCTTCTCCTCGGACGGCTCTCTGGCCAATATCCAGACCTGCCCTTCCGATGAACTTTCTCCTCTTTGCGTAACCTCACCCGGCCTTTAGTAGAATCTTATCCAGCCTATAGCGAAGCCTTACCCGGTTTATAGCGAAGCCTTACCCGGTTTATAGCGAAATCTTATCTGGCCTACAACGTAACCTTGCCTGGTCTATAGCGAATCTTCAGCCGACCTTTTGTGTGGCAGTCGCATGGCGGCGCCCTTGGTCATTCTCTGCGCTTCTGGTCCTTGTCTGCATTTCCCCCTTTTTCCAAGAAGCCGTGTCCCTGCTCCTGTGCAGTGGCTTTCATTTCATCTGGCAGCACGGGAAAACTCATTTGGCGGCACCAAGAGTCTCATCTGGCAGCACCAAAAAGGGGACCGCACACGATGGTGCAGTCCCCATATAAGGTGGTTTTGTAGCCGCGTTTTTCCCCACATGGCCTGCCGTGCGAGCCATGTGTCGGTGACATAGGGGCGCGTAGGGCTTATTCCCAGTTATTACTGTCCGCTAAACCGTAAAGTAGTGAGACCAACTCCTTGATATGCAGAA
>ERZ1034998.1992-NODE-1992-length-11552-cov-4.494216_pt1 | contig 11552 bp, 12 predicted proteins | sample MGYA00520621_ERZ1034998 | MGnify/ENA primary metagenome ERZ1034998 (study PRJEB33766, sample SAMN09781748) | gut metagenome | biome: gut microbiome | host: Homo sapiens | place: Madagascar | study: EMG produced TPA metagenomics assembly of the PRJNA485056 data...
GTTATGCTGCTGCTTTCTGTAGCACCTTTCCAGGCGTTTGCCGCAACCAATGCGTACGGCGAGATGGTTTTCAGCGAGGAGTTTGAGGCTCCCGCGACCAACAACAATACATCCACTTCCCAGACTGCCGAGGAGCCGCAGCCCGTAGTCGATAACGACGGCGGTATTTCCACCTTTGCGCTGCCCTCGGATGATTATGTGATCGGCAAGACCGTTGTCAATATCTACTTCAATGTAGACGGCAGCGTCATGAAGACCGTCGCCAAGAAGGTCGGCGATGATTTCCCCGGTCTGCCCTCCGGTAAGGAAGCTCTGGCTTTCTACGCCAAGGTCAATGAGAATTCCAACGGCAAGGCATTCAAGTGCTGGAGCTTCGAGGAAGATGGCGCAGCCATCTCCGCTTCCGGACTGAAGGTCGGCGGCAGCGACCACCTGACGGAGGATGATCATCAGGATTCTAAGGGTAATCCTGTATCTCCCGACGCCAAGGGCAACCTGGTCGGCAAGATGGAAGTTTACGCCGTCTTTGAGGACGTGGTTTCCACTACCAATGTGAAGCTGGATCCCAAGAGCGGCAAGTTTGCCCCCGGCGACAGCGACACCATTGCTGTCTCCCTGAATACCGATTACCCCGTGGCGGATTTCCCCACGCCCACTCGCAGCGGTTACGTCTTTGACGGCTGGTACGTCAAGGAGGATGCTTCCCATTCCGAGCGCTGCCTGGTGGATGGCGAGGGCAATCCCGGCGCTGATCTGACTGTTCTGTCCACCTCTGCCAAGCCCTATGCCAAGTGGAAGAAGACCGGCATGACCGTCTCCGTCAAGTGGTACGACTTTGATAACGGTGACTGGACTGCCTTCACCGTCAACGGTGCCGCGAAATACGATGGCATGGCTGTCCCCGCTGACAGCAAGCTGAGTGCTTCCACCGGTTCTTTCCCCACCGATTCCGAGATCAACTGGCTGAAGTCCGAACTGCCCGATGGCTATACGCTGAAGGGCTGGAAGTTCCTGGAGACCGGTAAGGAATTCAAGGCCGGTTCCTCCGCTATTACATCCGCCAACGCCAACTCCAGCAACGAGGTCGTCATCGTTCCTAAGCTGCAGCGCAGCGTCTGGCTGATCGCCCAGCATCCCACCAAGAACACCCTGGCTAAGCAGAGCATCACCGTGGAGATCGGCTCCCGGATCGGCGAGCTGCCCGCACCCGCTTCCTGGGCGGAGGACAGCGATGAGACCGATGGCTACACCTTCACCCAGTGGGTTGCCGATGATACCGTCATCTCCACCCGTGAGGATCTGAAGAACACCTCCAAGCACCCCGTGTACTATCCCTCTTTGAACAGCAACGATGATCACTCCTCCAGATACGAGTATCACTTTGACGCTCAGTGGGAAGTGGCCAAGGTTGTCCAGCTGTACTTCCACGTGGACGGCAAGACCAGCACCTACGCCAAGAAGGTCAGCTGCTACGACATCCCCGCATCCGGCTCCTTCAATATGCACAGCCTGAACCTGTACAAGTACTTCCCCGACTACTCCAAGTATGACGACGGTGTGGACGTTGCCTACGGCTGGTACACCGACGCTCAGTGGAAGAACTACTGCACCGGCAAGCCCGCTGCCACCGTCTGCGACGAGCTGTGGAACGTGTCCGATACCAAGGATCTGCAGGAGCTGCACATCATGCTCATCGACAAGGGCACCGATTCCAACAAGTACAACAATAACAACAAGACCGCCGACAGGACCAACCCCAAGACCGGTGATATCATCATGGCCGCTGTGGCAATCCTGGTAGTCTCCGGCGCCGCCCTGGCCGGTATCTACTACCTGACCAAGAAGAAGCGCGGTACCAAGTAATTCGGTCGGTTCTGAACGAAAACGCAACGAAACCCAATCCCCGGCAGCACCCGCTGCCGGGGATTTCGTCTGCCCAAAGCCTTCCCCTCTGGGGAAGGTGCCCGAAGGGCGGATGAGGTCGCCAGTAGTGCTAGAAGTATGTCATTGCGAACCAGTGACCGATGTCACTGGTGTGGCAATCCCCCAGTTCTTCCGGGAACCAACGGCGAAGCGCAAAGGCTCCCCTTGCTGACCAAGGGGAGCTGCCCCAGTGCGCACACTGGGGCTGAGGGGATCAGAACTTCCCTCTTTTCGGGCACTCCCTGTGAACGCAGTTTTACAATCCCTCAGTCAAAAATCAAAGATTTTTGACAGCAGTACATTGTGGTATGACTGCCACCGGCAGTCATGGTAATTTTGACTCGCTGCGCGGAGCACCACCCTTTACACAAGGAAGCCGGGGTGCTTCCGCACCTGTGAATCCGTAGGGGTCGATGCCCACATCGACCCCTGCAAGAATTCTCCCGGATGCCCGAAAACCATCCTATAACGCACGGCCAATATTGACAAGCCCCGGCAAATCGTATATATTGTAGGCAGTGAAAGGATACAAACCCATTGAATACAACAAGGAAAAGGTGATTTGTAATGTACATGGAGGATTATCAGCGTTGGTGCTCCGCTTCTTTGGAGGATCCTGCTCTGACCAGGGAACTGAAGGAGATTGCGGGTCAGGAGGATCAGATCAAGGAGCGGTTCGCCGTGGCACTGAAATTCGGCACCGCAGGCCTCCGGGGAATTCTGGGCGCAGGCTCCAACCGGATGAATATTTATGTGGTGCGTCAGGCCACCCAGGGTCTTGCCAACTGGGTCAAAACCCAGGGGGGCAGTCAGCTGGTGGCCATCTCCTACGACAGCCGGATCAATTCCGACGTGTTCGCCAAGGAGGCCGCCTGCGTTCTGGCTGCCAACGGCATCAAAGTGCGCATTTATGACGCGCTGATGCCCGTGCCCGCCCTGTCCTTTGCCACCCGCTATTATCATGCCAACGCAGGTATTATGATTACCGCTTCCCACAACCCCGCCAAATATAACGGCTACAAGGCCTATGGCCCCGATGGCTGCCAGATGACGGATGATGCCGCCGCAGTGGTGTACGCCCAGATTCAGAAAACCGATGTTCTCACCGGTGCTGCCTGGATGCCCTTTGAGGAAGGGAAGGCCAAGGGGCTGATTGCCTATGTGGACGAGGACTGCAAGGAAGCCCTGTACGATGCCATCAAGTCCCGCTCTGTCCGCCCCGGCCTGTGCAGAACCGCGGGGCTGAAGCTGGTGTATTCTCCCCTGAACGGCTCCGGCCTGGTGCCTGTCACCCGGGTGCTTCATGACATCGGTATTACGGACATTACCATTGTCCCTGAGCAGGAGTATCCCGACGGCAATTTCCCAACCTGCCCCTATCCCAATCCGGAGATTTTTGAGGCTCTGCGCTTGGGTCTGGAGCTGGCCGAGAAGTCCGGCGCCGACCTGATGCTGGCCACTGACCCGGATGCCGACCGGGTAGGCATTGCCATCCGCTGCCCGGACGGTACCTATGAGCTGGTCTCCGGCAACGAGGTGGGCGTTCTGCTGCTGGATTACATCTGCCAGGGACGGATTGAGAAGGGTACTATGCCCAAGAACCCCGTGGCCGTCAAGTCCTTGGTTTCCACCCCTCTGGCCGACAAGGTCGCCGCCCACTACGGTGTGGAAATGCGCAATGTCCTCACGGGCTTCAAGTGGATTGGCGATCAGATCGCCCGGCTGGAAGCGGCCGGAGAGGTTGACCGGTTTATCCTGGGCTTTGAGGAATCCTACGGCTACCTGGCCGGTTCCTATGTCCGGGATAAGGATGCCATTGTTGGCTCCATGCTGATTTGCGAAATGGCCGCCTACTACCGCTCCATCGGCTCGTCCATCAAGCAGCGGCTGGAAGAAATCTACGCCCAGTATGGCCGGTATCTGAACAAGGTGGATTCCTTCGAGTTCCCGGGTCTGAGCGGCATGGACAAGATGGCGGGCATCATGTCCGGCCTGCGGAGTAACCCGCCCGCGGAAATCGGCGGCTACAAGGTCGAGAAGGTCACGGACTACCAGAATACCGCGGAAACCGGCCTGCCTGCCGCCAACGTTCTTGTCTACGCCCTGGATGGCGGCGCTACGGTGATTGTCCGTCCCTCCGGCACCGAGCCCAAGATCAAGACCTATTTCACCACCCTGGGCAAGACCCTTGCCGAGGCGGAGGCGCAGAAGGAGGCTCTTGCCGCTGCCCTCAAGCCTATCCTGGCCTGAACAAACGATTGACAAAACGCAAAGGCTCCCCTTGCTATTCAAGGGGAGCCTTTTTGCCCTCTGCCGCAGGCTTTCATATTGCGCTTTCCGTCCGCCTGTGGTATGATGTTCCAAAGACGCTTTAGGAGGCAAACCCAATGAGCTACGCAGACGAAGTATACAAGGCAACCTGCCGGAAAATCCTGGAGAAGGGCTATTCCGATGAAGGTATGGAGGTGCGCCCCCACTGGGCTGACGGCACTCCCGCCCACACCGTCAAAACCTTCGGCGTGGTGAACCGATACGATCTTTCCAAGGAATTTCCCATCATGACCCTGCGGCGCACCTACTGGAAAAGCGCAGTGGATGAGCTTCTGTGGATCTGGCAGAAAAAATCCAACCGGATTGCCGATCTGGGCAGCCACGTCTGGGACGAGTGGGCAGGGGAGGACGGCACCATCGGCAAGGCCTACGGCTACCAGCTGGGCATTAAGCACCACTACAAAGAAGGGGACTTTGACCAGGTTGACCGGGTGCTCTATGACCTGAAGCACAACCCGGCCTCCCGGCGGATTCTGACGAATATCTACAATTTTCAGGACTTGCACGAGATGAACCTGTACCCCTGCGCCTATTCCATGACCTTCAACGTTACAGGCAACAAGCTCAACGCCATTCTGAACCAGCGTTCCCAGGATATGCTCACCGCCAACAACTGGAACGTGGTGCAGTACGCGGTGCTGACCCACATGATGGCCCAGGTTTCCGGCCTTCAGGTGGGAGAGCTGGTGCATGTGATTGCCGACTGCCACATTTACGACCGGCACATTCCGGCGGTGAAGGCCATGCTGGAACTGGATGGCTATGAGGCTCCCACCTTCCGGGTGGATGAGACCGTGAAGGACTTCTACGCCTTTACCAAGGATTCCTTCACCCTGGAAAACTACCGATATCATCCCTTTGATTTTGAAATTCCCATGGCCATCTGAGGTGAAGCAATGGAACTGATTGTAGCGGTTTATGACGACTGGGGCATTGGCCGGGAGGGTACTCAGCCCATCGCCCTGTCTGCCGACCGGAAATTCTTCCGGGAGACCACCCGGGGAGCCACGGTCATCGCCGGTCGGCGCACCATCGAGGATTTTCCGGGGAAAAAGCCCCTGCCCGGCCGGGTGAATCTGGCCATGAGCCGCTCGGAAGCAGAAATCCCCGGCTTTACGGTGTGCCACAGCCCGGAAGAGGTGCTGACGCGGACGAAAAACGCACCCCGAGCCTTTGTCATCGGCGGGGGGAGCGTCTATCGGCAGATGCTTCCTTACTGTGACCGGGCCTATGTGACGAAGGTGCACACCATTCCGGAATCCGACACCTTTTTCCCCAATCTGGACAAAGACCAGGACTGGGTTCTCTTCCAGACCCTTCAATCCGGCGAGGAAAACGGCATTGCCTATGAAATGCTGTTGTATTGCCGGCGCTCAGCCGAAAGCGGGAAATAACTCCTGATACAGCCCCACGGCGGCGGCAACACCCAGGTTTTCGGCCTGGTCAAGAAGGGCTTTTAAGTCCTCCGGACTGCGCCAGAGGGTGAAAACCGCCGCGTTTTCCCGGAGTTCACAGCGATAATGGCAGGAAAGCCTGGAATCCCGGAAGCCCTCCGCCTCCGGCTGCTCCCAGCGGGGCAGGGGCGTGCGGGCAGCCCCCGATTCTGTCAGGGCGATTTCCAGACCGTCCAAGGCCGCCTCCAGCCAGATTTCCCGGCCTTGCCAGGAAGATAAATATTCCGCCAGGGGCACATCCGCCGGAACCGGCGGGAGGAAAACGGCGCACCCGGCATTTTTTGCGTAGGCCGCGGAAACGATCAGGGGAACGGAAACCGCCTGTTCCAGCCGGGAAACCAGCACTTGGACATCCGCCAGACCGGGTCGCTGAAAATCCAGCAGAACCCCGGCGCAGTCCAGACGCTTTGCGCAGCTTTCCAGCTGCACGGCGATCTGCTCCGGGTCATGGCCGTCCATAGGCGTGCTGTCATCCAGAATCAGCAGGGAGCCGGGAGGCAGCGCAACGGGCAGATTGGAAAGCCCGACACCGGAGGGGGAGAAATGACAGGAAAGCCACCCTGTCCGCCGGGGAAGAACCGAAGCACCCCGGATTTCTCCTGCCGTCATGGCAAGATAAGGTTCCATGGCCATGGACAAAACTCCCTCCCTGTGATATAATTCCTGAAAGTAATTTATGAAAATACGGAGGACAATATGCCCTTTTCTCTTCTTCCCAAACGGATGACGAAGGCTCTGACGGATGTCACCCCGGAGCTGCTCAGAAGCCGGAACATCCGCCTTCTGATGCTGGATTTTGACAATACCATCGTTCCCTACACCACCGACGTGCCCACGCAGGCCATGGAGCACTGGCTGAAAAACATGAATGCCCAGGAAGATATTCAGGTGTGCATCGTCTCCAACAGCCACAACGACCGGGTGCCCGCCTTCTGCGAAAAATACGGCCTGGACTGCATCACCCACGCAAAAAAGCCCTTCTCCCGGGGCATCCGCCAGTGCCTGGAAAAATACGGAATCCCGGCAGGACAGGCGGCTCTGGTGGGCGATCAGATCTACACCGACACCCTGGGAGCCAACTGCATGGGCGTGACCTCCATTCTGGTGAAGGCCATTGACAATCACACCTTCTGGCTGAAAGCACGGCATGTCCTGGAGCTGCCCTTTATCTTTCTGGCCGGAAATCGGAGGCTTTCCCAATGAAAAATCTGGAAAAATACTTGTCCCTGTTGGGGAATGAGGCGGATGGCCTGCTGCTGACCAGCCGATACAGCCGCCATTACTGCGCGGAATTTGACATTGCCGAGGGCATGGCCGTCGTATCCAAGTCCGGCTGCCGCTATTTCACCGACAGCCGCTACCTGGAATCCGCCCAGAAAAACATCCGGGATTTTACCGTGTTGGATGTGGGCACCGGTCGGGGCTATGTCCGGCGAATCAACGAGGCCATCTCCGACTTCGGAATCACCTGCCTGGGCTATGAGGAAAAATATCTGACGGCAGAGGAGCTCCTGAGCTTTGAGGAGGAACTGAAAGCTCCGCTTCTGCACATCAGCGGAAAGCTCAACGCCTTCCGGGACGTAAAGGAGCCCTGGGAGCTGGAGCGGATGAAAAAGGCCCAGGCAATCACGGACAAGGCCTTTGCGGAGATTCTGACAAAAATCCGACCCGGCATGACGGAACTGGCGCTTCAGGCAGAGCTGATTTACGCCATGTACAAAAATGGTGCCACCGGCCTGGCCTTTGACCCCATCGTGGTCTCCGGCCCCAATACCAGCCTGCCCCACGGAGTGGCCGGGGAGCGGGTGATTCAGCCGGGGGATTTTATCACCATGGACTTTGGGGCGGCCTGGCAGGGCTACTGCTCGGACATGACCCGCACTGTGGCGGTGGGTTCCGCGTCTGCGGAAATGCGCTATGTGTATTCCGTGGTGCTAGAGGCTCAGCAGACCGCCATCGAAGCAACGAAAGCAGGACTCACCGGTGCGGAAATTGACGCCATTGCCCGAAATGTCATTGCCAGGGCGGGCTACGGCGGCTTCTTCGGCCACAGCTACGGCCACGGCCTGGGGCTGGAAATCCACGAGGGTCCCAACCTGAGCCCCCGTTATGAAAAGCCCATTCCGGCCGGCGCGGTGTGTTCGGCAGAGCCGGGAATCTATCTGCCCGGAAAATTCGGCGTGCGTATCGAGGATGTGACTGTGATTGCCGAAAATGGCACAATCGACATGACAAAGAGTCCGAAAAAACTCATTATTGTCTAAGATTTTTTTCGGTTTCCTCTTGCATAAGTGCCGCTTTTGCGGTACAATATATGAGCTAAAGCTATGAACACAAATCGCCTCCCAAAACGGAGAGGTAGTCTTAGGAGGATAAAAACATGATTTCTGCAGGCGATATTCGCAACGGTATTACCTTTGAGCTGGACGGCAAGGTGATGCAGGTCATCGAGTTCCAGCATGTCAAGCCCGGCAAGGGTGCTGCTTTCGTCCGCGTCAAGATGAAGAACGTCATCACCGGCGGCGTGACCGAGACCAGCCTGAACCCCTCTGCCAAGTTCCCCACCGCATACATTGAGAGAAAGAAGATGGAGTACTCCTACAACGACGGCTCCCTGTACTACTTCATGGATCAGGAGACCTACGAACTGGAGCCCATTGACGGCTCCGTTCTGGACGATTCCTTCAAGTTCGTCAAGGAGAACGACATCTGCACCATCATGAGCTACAAGGGCAAGGTCTTCGGCGTGGAAGTGCCCAACTTTGTAGACCTGGTGGTCACCAAGACCGAGCCCGGCTTTGCCGGCAACACCGCTACCAACGTTACCAAGCCCGCTACCGTGGAGACCGGTGCCGAGGTGAAGGTGCCCCTGTTTGTCAACGAGGGCGACAAGATTCAGATCGATACCCGTACCGGCGAGTACCTGGGTCGTTCCAAGGTCTAAGCCATTCGCGCTTGAAGGAGAATGATTATGACGCTTTCTGAAAAGTCCGCCTATTTGAAGGGCCTGATGGAGGGCCTGAAGCTGAACACCGAGTCCAACGAGGGCAAGATGATCGCCGCCATTGTGGATTTGCTGGGTGACGTGACCAAGCGGGTCGGCGACATCGAGGAGACCACCATTGCCATCTCCGATGAGCTGGATGAAATCGAGGAAGACCTGGACGCCATCGAGGACTACATTCTCGACGATGAGGATGACGAGGACTGGGACGACGAGGACTGGGACGAGGACGATACCGACGAGCTGGACGACGAGGAGTCCGATGAGGGCTTCGAGTTCGGCGATGAGGACACCACCATCTACGAGGTAGAGTGCGCCTGCGGTGAGGTCATCGACTTCGACGAGGAGACCCTGGAGAAGGGAAGCATCGTCTGCCCCAACTGCGGCGAAACCCTGGAGTTCTCCCTGGAAGACGACGAAGAAGAGTAATTTGCAGAGCAAGTGCCTGCCGCGGCTTTTGCCGCGGCAGGCTTCCTTTTTGTAGGTGTGTATCATGGAAGAACAAAAGAAGAACCAAAGGAAAGACCGGGGCTTTGCCATTTTCTGCGCGGTGATGATCGTCCTGGTGCTCCTGAATACCTTCGTGGTGAAGCTGGCCATTGTGGACGGCCGGTCTATGTATCCCACCCTTCACGACAGGCAGCTGCTGCTGGTGCTCCGGGTGGGTTCCCAGCCCCGGCATGGGGATGTGGTGGTGATTCATACAGGTGACGGCCTTCTGGATCGGACGTATATCGTCAAGCGGGTGATTGCCACTCAGGGCGACCGGGTGAAAATCGATTATGACACCGATACGGTCACGGTCAACGAAATTCCCATTGACGAGCCCTATTTGAATTCGGAAGAACCTGACCCTATGGAACCGAGAGATGGGCAGACGGTTGTGAGCCTGACGGTGCCCGAGGGCACGGTGTTTGTCATGGGGGATAACCGGAACCACTCCGCCGACAGCCGCAGCGAAAAGTACGGCCCCATTGCCACGGAGAAAATCCTGGGAAAGGTGATTTTGCCTCAGATCGGCGTCAGCTGAAAAAGAGCCTGGTGGTGAGGGAGGCCGCCCAGAAGCCCACAAAGTCCGCAAACAGGGCGGCGGGCAGGGTGTAGCGGGTCTTTTGAATCCCCGCCGCCCCGAAATAGACGCTGATGGTGTAGAAGGTGGTTTCCGTGGAGCCGAGCATCACCGCCGCCGTTCGGCCAATCTGGGAATCTACCCCGTACCGAGCCATCAGCTCTGCGCCTACGGCCAGAGCCGCGCTTCCGCTGAAGGGTCGCACCAGAACCAGCAGGGCCGTTTCCGGTGGAATGCCGAAAAAAGCAAATATCGGCTTCAGCAGTCCTCCCGCGGCTTCCGCCGCCCCGGAGGACTGCATCATTTTTACCGCCGTCAGCAGCAAAATCAGGGCCGGAGCGATGGAGGCCATCAGATAAAGGCCTTGCTTTGCCCCACCCATCATCCGGGCATAGGCGTTCTCCCGCTTCCCCAGTGCCACTGCCATGGTGAAAAATAAGATCAGAGGCACCAGATAATCCGTCATGGCTTCCAGACCTTTCCCAGCACCCAGGCACAGGCCACCCCCAGCCCGGCAGACAGAAGACTGGTGAACCACACCGCCGGGAGAATGTCGAAGGGGCTTTGGCAGCCCAGGGCCGCCCGCACGGCCGCCACATTAGCCGGAATCAGCTGGATGGAGGCGGTGTTCAGCACCACCAGACGGCACAGCTCATCATTGGCAACGGTTTGCCCGCCCGCCAGCCGCCGGGCGGCCTGGATTCCCATGGGGGTGGCGGCGTTGCCCAACCCCAGCAGATTTGCGCAGAAATTACCGCTGAGGTAGCCCGCCAGCTGAGGATCCCGGCGGGTGGATGGGAAAATCCGATTCAAAAGGGGTCGGAACAGCCGGGAGAGCATCCCCATGATGCCTGCGGCATCCATGACGGCGGCCACGCCCGACCAGAGACACACCGCCCCGGCCATGGAAATAACCAGGCCCACCCCGGACTGGGCGCCCTGGAATACCGCCCCGGCAAGCTGGGCACCTTGTCCGTTCCAAAGGGCGCACAGAATGCTGATACCTACCATTCCCGTCCAGATCCAGCTCATCAGCATGGAATCCCCCCTTTGCCTCTAGCCTATGCGCCGCTTCCTTGCGTATGCAAAACGCGCAGTGCGGGGCGGAACCCCCGACACTGCGCGTTTATTCGGTTTCCGGAAAGTCCAGGCACGCTGGAGGAACCGCCCTGACCGCAAACTCATAGGAGCGGTCGGTGATGTAAATTTTCTGATATTGGGAAAGTTTTCCGGTATCAATCCGCACAGGGCAGAATGCTATGTCCCGGCCTGCTTCCAGTACCTTCTGGCAAAAATAGGGAGATATGTGGGGAAAATCAGGCCTGTCTGTCAGAAAAACCAGCCCATACGCCGCCTTCGGCCGCAGCCCCTCCCTTCGTACGGATTCCCGGCATTCTGCCGGAAACCAGTGGTACAGGGTGAGATTTTTGCCCGGTGAGAAAAGATTCTGAGCAGAAAGCCGGAAGGGGAGAAGCCTGTCCGTAATGCGCCTTCCCAGGAAATAAAGGGAGAGTGCCAGAAAAAACCGGCGCCGTCCCGCCTCCGGGCTTGCTCCGGATCCGTGGAAGGCAGTGCCCAATTCCTTCCAGAATTCGCCGCCAGGCAGCCGTTTTCTCCCTTTTTCCAGGAGAGAATGATACCGCCGGTACATTACCCGAGCCTCTGCCAGGGTCAGTACAAAGCTGTCCATTTTTCTGCCGCCCACATTTGTTTTCAATATTTTAGCATACAAGCCAGAACAAAGCAAGGGGTCGGATTTGATACTATTTCC
>ERZ1034998.1993-NODE-1993-length-11549-cov-3.693927_pt1 | contig 11549 bp, 12 predicted proteins | sample MGYA00520621_ERZ1034998 | MGnify/ENA primary metagenome ERZ1034998 (study PRJEB33766, sample SAMN09781748) | gut metagenome | biome: gut microbiome | host: Homo sapiens | place: Madagascar | study: EMG produced TPA metagenomics assembly of the PRJNA485056 data...
CCGTGGGACTGCCCTGCGCGATTGCCCTGGGGCCGGAGGTTTTCCGGCAGCTTCTTGCGGGCGCTCACGCCATGGACGAACACGTCGCGGACACCCCGGCCGAAGACAATATGGCGCTTTTAATGGCCCTGATGACCTACTACAACGCCGTCACGCAGGCTATTCCCACGCACTGCTTCCTTCCCTACGACGAAAGGCTGCGGGTGCTTGTTTCCTGGATTCAGCAGCTTGAGATGGAAAGCCTCGGCAAGAACCGGGCGCCTGACGGCAGCCGCATTAAAGGTCGCACGGGGCAGGGCATCTGGGGCGGTCACGGCAACGAGTCGCAGCACTCCTTCTATCAGTGGCTGCGCGAGGGGACGTCGTGCTCTTCGATTGATCTGTGCTGGTGCGAGAAGCCCGGGCACCGTCATGCGGATCTGCACCGCGTGCTGATCGCAAACGCCAAGGCCCAGGCCGAAGCGCTTGTGACGCGCGATCCGGCAGAACCGTACTTTAATGCCGTGAGCACCCTCGCCGTGGACGAATTAAACGCAGGGCGCCTGGGCGCTCTGATGGCGCTTTACGAACACAAGACCACAATGCTCGGTACACTCTTCGGCATCAATCCCTTTGATCAGCCGGGGGTGGAGCTCGGTAAGAAACTGAGCCGCTCGGCTGAAGCCGATATTCTCTGATGACAGTAAAAAAGATTCTGGTGATCCGCTCAAGCTCCATGGGAGACGTGATTCACGCGCTCCCGGCAGCCTTTGACATCAAACAGGCGCTGCCCGAGGCGCAGCTTGACTGGGTGATTGAGGAAAGTTTCCGGGACGTCACCGACTTAAGTCCCTTTATCGACAACACGATTGTCACGGCCTTCAGGCGCTGGAGAAAGCATCCGCTTTCTGCGGTCACCCGCAGGGAGGTGTCGGATCTCAGACACCTTCTCAGAGAAAATCACTACGACATCGTGATTGACCTGCAGGGACTGATCCGAACGGCGCTTATTGCCCGCTGGTGCGGCGTGAAGTCCGTGGGGTACTCCAAAAACACGATCCGTGAGCCTCTGGCAAGCTACTTTTATTCCGAAACCGAAGAGGTGCCGGAAAGCCTCACGCCCGTTCGGCGCTACCGCGTGATGGCGGCCCGGTGCCTCGGTTACACGATTGATGAGGAACACCCTCAGTTCGGCCTTAAGGCCAAGCCCCTGACAGAAGCCCCCTGCGCGGAACCCTTTGCGGTTCTTGCGGTCAACACAAGCCGCGAGGAAAAGCTCTGGGCGCGCGAGCGGTGGGCGGCGGCTACCAATGCGCTCGTTAAAAGCGGCATCACACCTCTTTTTGTCTGGGGTAACCAGAAAGAAAAAAGCCGCGTGGAAGACATTGCCGCGCAGGTGCGCGGAGCCGTTGTGGCGCCTCATATGCGGATTCCCGAAATTGCCTCCGTCATGAAGGACTCAGTGGGTGTGATCGGCGTGGATACGGGGCTTTCGCACCTCGCAGCCGCGCTTGCCGTGCCGGCCGTGGGCATCATTGTCGGCACCTCGGCGCAACTTTTCTCGCTTGTGAGCGAAGGTAAAGCCGTGACGGTGGGTGATAAGGGGGTTGTTCCGGGCGTGAGCGAAGTGCTTGACGCCTTTGCCGCCGTTACCGGCCGAAAGGTCGCGGTATGACGCTCGTGACGCCGCGCATCTACGGCTTGCTCACGTCGCTTTGCGTGCCGCTGGCAAAGCTCTACCTGAAAAAACGTGCCAAAAAGCAGCCCGACTATCTGCTTAACTGGGATGAGCGTTTTGCCCGAAAGCCTTTTCCCTCCCCCGTAAAGCCCTGCCTTTGGGTGCATGCGGTCAGTGTCGGTGAAACCAATGCGGCGGCGCCCCTGATTGAAGAACTCGTCAAGCGCTTCGGGGATATTGAAGTGCTTCTTACCTGCATGACGCCGACGGGGCGGGATGCCGGCCTGAAACTTGCCAAACGCTTTGCCGGGCGCGTTACGCAGTGTTATCTCCCGTACGACGTGCCTGCGTATGCCCGGCGGTTTTTGGATGAGACGCGTCCGCGGCTTGCGGTTTTCATGGAAACCGAGGTCTGGCCCAATATGCTCGCCGAAATTCACCGCCGCGGGATTCCTGTGGTGCTGGCGAACGCCCGTGAGTCGGAAAAAAGCCTGAAAAAGGCGCTTCAGTTTGAGGCCGTCATGCGTCCGGCCTTTGCCGCGTTTGATGCAGTGCTTGCGCAAAGTAAAGCCGATGCGGCGCGCTTTGAGGCGCTCGGCGCCAAAAACATCACGGTCTGCGGTTCGCTTAAGTTTGAGGTGCGTGAGGATCCCGGACAGACGCGTCTTGCGCGGGACTTTAAGGCAAAAGCCGGCCGGCCCGTTGTTCTGATAGCGAGCACCCGCGAAGGCGAAGAAGCGATGTTTGCGCCGCTTTTAAGGTGTTTTGCCGGCAAGGCCACGGTGCTTTTGGTGCCGCGCCATCCGCAGCGCTTTAACGAAGTGGCGCAGCTTTTGGAGGCCGCAGGGCTTGACGTTGTCCGCCGCAGCGCTTGCCCGTCGCTTGAGGCGCTTGACGCCCGGCACGATGTGATTGTGGGCGATAGCATGGGGGAGATGAGTTTTTACTGCGCGGCTGCGGACGTGTGCCTCATGGGCGGCAGTTTCGGCAACACGGGCTGTCAGAACCTTATTGAACCGGCTGCGGCCGGTTCCCCTGTGATTCTTGGCCCCTCAACCTATAACTTCGCGCAGATTGCCGCGGATGCGCTGCGTATGGGCGCGGCTTTTGCCGTAAAGGATGCCCGAGAGGGCATCACCCGGGCCCTGGAACTTGTGGACAATGCCGCACTGCGCAGTCTGGCTTCGCAAAGGGCGCTCACCTTTGCCAAGACCTACACGGGTGCCGTGGGCAAGATGGCTGATAAGGCGGAGGAGCTGTGGAAAAAGAGTGCGTAAAAAAGGGCGCCGTCAAGAACTGCCTTTCCATTGCAGGCGTTGATCCCTCGGGCGGCGCCGGGGTTTTGGCCGACATTAAGGCAATGAGCGCCTGCGGCGTTTACGCCATGGGCGTGGTGACGGCGCTCACTGCTCAGAATACGCGGGGCGTGACGGGCGTGATGCCCGTGCCCGCGGACTTTGTGGGTAAAGAGCTTGAGGCCGTTTTTACCGATGTGCCGCCTGCGGCCGTCAAGATCGGGATGCTGAACGACGCGGCGGTGATCGGGGTTGTCGCCGGGGCGCTTCGCCGCTATAAACCCCGCTGGGTGGTGCTCGATCCGGTGATGGTCGCAAAAAGCGGGGACCGCCTTTTGCGCGAAGACGCGCTTGAGGCGCTTAAAACCGAGCTTTTGCCTTTAGCCGACATCGTGACGCCGAATCTGCCCGAAGCCGGCGACCTTTTGGGGCGCACGGTTGAAACGAAAGACGCAATGGCTGAGGCAGCAGAAGCGCTTTCAGCGATGATGAAGGCCGGCGGCGCCGTTCTTTTAAAGGGCGGGCACCTCGAGGCCTCAAGCGCTGCAAGCGACCTCTTTTATTCGCGCGGGGAAACGTTTTGGATTGAAGCGCCGCGCACGGCCACAAAAAATACGCACGGCACGGGCTGTACGCTCTCTTCAGCCCTGGCGGCGTTTCTTGCGCGCACGGACGATGCGGCCGAAGCCGTACGCCTGGCAAAAGCCTATATCGCGGAGGCGATTGCTGCCGCCGACAACCTCAGTGTCGGCAGCGGCCACGGCCCCGTACATCATTTTGTACGTCTCTGGCAGACAGAAACACCGTCTTTGCCGCGTGAGTCCTGAGCTGTTTTGAATAGGGCGGGCTTTGGCCCGTCCGTTACAATGTCCGCCCATGCGGAAAAAGCCGGCGTGACCGGTATTTTTCCCCGTGTTGTTTTCCCCGAAAGAAGTCAGAATCCATGCAGAAACTCAAAATTGTCGGCGGCCGGCGCCTTGTGGGTGAAGTAAGCGCCTCGGGCGCAAAAAATGCGGCGCTTCCCATCATGGCGGCGGCGCTTTTAACCGCGGACGAGGTGATCCTTCACAATGTCCCGGATCTGGCTGACGTCGCAACCATGGGAAAACTGCTCACGGGCATGGGGGCGGCTTTTGAGCGCATCAACGGCGACACGGTGCGAATCTGCGCCGCAGGCGTTACGAGCACCGAAGCACCCTATGAACTTGTGAAAACGATGCGCGCCTCCATTCTCGTGCTCGGCCCCCTGACGGCGCGCTTTGGGTCGGCCAAGGTGTCGTTGCCCGGGGGCTGCGCAATCGGCGCGCGGCCCGTGGATCAGCACATCAAGGCATTAAAGACGCTTGGCGCAGATATCGCGATTGATCACGGGTATGTGACGGCAAAGGCCGCGAGACTTAAGGGGGCGCGGGTCGTCACCGACATGGTGACCGTGACCGGTACGGAAAATATTCTGATGGCCGCTGTTTTGGCCGAAGGCACCACCGTCATTGAAAACGCGGCGCGTGAACCCGAAATCGTGGACTTGGCGGCGATGCTTAACGCCATGGGCGCCAAAATCCGCGGCGCCGGCAGCCCCGTGATCGAGGTCGAGGGGGTTGCGAAACTGCACGGCACCGAGCACCGCGTGGTGGCCGACCGCATCGAAACGGGGACGTTTCTTTGTGCGGCGCTCGCGACGCGCGGCGACGTTCTCGTGACGCACGCGGCGCCTGCAACGCTTGAAGCCGTGATCGGCAAATTGAGAGAAGCGGGCGCTACGGTAGAAACCGGCAGCGACTGGATCCGCGCAAGGATCAGTGAGCGACCCAAGGCCGTGGATATCCGCACGGTGCCGCATCCGGGATTTCCCACCGACATGCAGGCGCAGTTTATGGCGCTTGATGCGGTCGCTGACGGTACGGGCCGCATTGTGGAAACAATTTTTGAAAACCGCTTCATGCACGTGCCGGAACTGCAGCGCATGGGCGCTGACATCGCGGTGGACGGCCATACGGCGGTCGTGAGAGGCGTCGAGGCCCTCGCAGGCACCAACGTGATGGCCACCGACCTTCGCGCTTCGGCCTGCCTTGTGATTGCCGGACTTGCCGCACACGGGGAAACTGTGATTGACCGTATTTATCATCTTGATCGGGGCTACGAGCATCTGGAGACAAAGCTCTCGGCGCTTGGCGCCGACATTGTTAGGATTAAGTAAAGCCGTTTGGGATAAGGGGAGAAACCTGTGATCACACTGGCACTTTCCAAGGGCCGCATTTTTGAGGAGCTGCTGCCTTTTCTGGCCGCAGCCGGCATCAGGCCGCTTGAAAATCCGGAAGAGTCCCGAAAGCTCATGATCGACACGAACCGCAGTGACCTGCGGATCGTCGTTTTAAGAGCAACGGACGTTCCGACCTACGTGCAGTACGGGGCGGCCGACATGGGTGTAACGGGATGGGACACGCTCTATGAGCACGGCGGCAACGGCCTGTATGTGCCCGTGGATCTGCAGATTGCCCGCTGCCGCATGTGTGTTGCCGCGCCCAAAACCTTTGACTGGGCGGCTAACGTCCGAAGCGGAGCGCGCCTCAGAATCGCGACGAAATATCTGAAGTGGTCGCGGGACTGGTTTGCGCGTGCCGGCGTGCACGTTGATCTCATCAAACTTTACGGTTCGATGGAACTTGCGCCCATTGCGGGGCTCGCGGACGCCATTGTCGACCTTGTGAGCACTGGGGCGACGCTTAAAGCCAACAACATGGTGGAAATCGAAACCGTGGCGCCGATTTCCTCGCGGCTCATCGTCAATCAGGGCGCCATGAAGTTAAAGCGCACGGACCTGATGCCGATTATCACCGCAATGCGCGAAACAGCACTTAAAAAGGCTGAGGAGCGGCGGCAGAAAGCCGCGCTTAAAGCCTGAGAATAAATACAAAATTAACGGGAGTACACAGTATGACGATTCGGCGTTTATCCACTAAGGACGCAGACTTTCAGGAAAAGTTCAATCATCTCGTGGCGCGTGACGCGAGTGTCGATCCGGTGATTACCCAGCGCGCGGAAGCCATTGTCGAAGACGTGCGCGAACGCGGCGACGCCGCCGTGCTTGAGTACACGGCAAAGTTTGACCATCTGCCCGCAGAAAAACTCTCGGACCTGATGGTGACGGCCGACGAAATGAAGCACGCCCTTGAGACGCTTCCCTCCGAGCAGCGTAAGGCCCTTGAAGAAGCCGCGGAACGCATCCGCGTGTTTCACGAAAAGGAACTCGGTGAAAGCTTCACGATGACTGACGCCATGGGCAGCCGCCTCGGCCAGCGCGTCACGCCCATTGATTCGGTGGGCCTTTACGTCCCGGGTGGCAAGGCCGCGTATCCGAGCTCGGTTCTGATGAACGCGATGCCCGCGCGTGTGGCAGGTGTGCGCCGCATTGAAATGGTGGTGCCCACCCCGGGCGGCGAGAAAAATCAGCTGGTGCTTGCTGCGGCAAGCCTTGCCGGTGTTTCGCGCGCCTTCACGATCGGGGGCGCCCAGGCCGTGGCGGCTCTTGCCTACGGCACGGAAACGATTCCTTCGGTCGATAAGATCGTGGGGCCGGGCAACGCCTATGTGGCCGCTGCCAAACGTAAGGTTTTCGGGCGCGTGGGCATCGACATGATTGCCGGCCCCTCGGAAATTCTCATCATCTGTGACGGCAAGACCCCGGCGGACTGGATTGCGATGGATCTTTTCAGCCAGGCCGAACACGATGAACTTGCCCAGGCCATTCTTCTCACGCCCGACGCCGCTTTTGCCGACGCCGTTGCCGCTTCCATCGATAAGCAGCTGCCCGGCATGCCGCGAAAGGCGATCATCGAGAAGTCGCTTGCCAACCGCGGCGCGATCATCGTTACGAAGGATCTGGCCGAAGCCTGTGCCGTCGCCGATCAGATCGCGCCGGAACACCTTGAAATGAGCACCGATGAGCCGGAAAAGTGGGCGGAAAAAATCCACCACGCCGGTGCCATCTTCCTCGGGCGCTTCTCCTCTGAAGCACTCGGTGACTACTGTGCCGGCCCCAACCACGTGCTTCCCACGAGCCGCACGGCGCGTTTCTCCTCGCCCCTGGGTGTCTACGACTTCCAGAAGCGCACGAGCATGATTCATATTTCTGACGCCGGTGTGCAGCACCTTGGGGTCGTTGCGGGGATTCTCGCCGAAGGCGAACACCTCACCGCGCACGCTCAGAGCGCACGTTACCGTCTGAAGAAGTAAGTAAGCGCCGCCCATCGTTTTGGACATTTTTCGGGAGACACACCCATGCGCAGTGCCCGTATTGAACGAAAGACCGCTGAAACGGCAATTGCCGTTGAGGTAAACCTCGACGGCACCGGTGAGGCTGACATCGCTACCGGCATCGGTTTTTTCGACCACATGCTGCATCAGATTGCGCGCCACGGCCTCGTGGACCTCACGGTTAAGGCTGAGGGCGATCTTTTCGTGGACGGTCACCACACCGTGGAAGACGTGGGGATTGCCCTGGGTGAAGCCTTTAAAAAGGCCCTCGGAGACAAAAAGGGCGTTATCCGTTACGGCTTTGCCTACGTGCCCCTGGATGAAGCGCTTTCGCGTGTGGTGATTGATCTCTCGGGGCGCCCGGGCCTTGTGTTTGCCGCGGACTTTACGGCACCGATGATCGGGGAGCTTGACACGCAGCTCGTGCGGGAATTTTTCCAGGGCTTTGTGAACCACGCCGCCGTGACGCTGCATATCGACAATCTCCGGGGTGACAACGCCCACCATCAGGCCGAGACGATCTTTAAGGCTTTCGGCCGGGCGCTTCGTATGGCGGTGAGCCCCGATCCCCGCTGTCCTGATGCAATACCGAGCACCAAGGGGGCACTGTGACTACGATTGCTGTCGTTGACTACGGGTGCGGCAATTTACGCAGTGTGAGCCAGGCCGTCAAAAGCGCGGCAGCGCCGGCCGATACCGTGATCGTGACGCACGAGGCAGCAGCCATTGACGCCGCAGACCGCGTGATTTTCCCCGGTCAGGGCGCGATCGGCGACTGTATGGTGCACCTGAATGCCTCAGGCCTTAAGGAAGCAGTTTTGCGTGCGCTTGCAAATAAACCCGTGCTTGCCGTCTGTATCGGCATGCAGATGCTTTTTGAAGCAAGCGATGAGGGGGGCGGCTCTGCCGCGCTCGGGCTTTTTAAGGGGAAGGTGATCCGCTTTCCGGAAGCGGCCCTTGTGACCGCGCAGGGCACGCGCCTCAAGGTCCCTCAGATGGGATGGAACACCGTGACGCAGCGCATGGATCACCCCGTCTGGCAGGGGATTAAAAACGGCGCCTGGTTTTATTTTGTCCACAGCTACTTTGTCTGTCCCGAAGACGACACGATCGCGGCGGGGACGTCGAGTTACGGGCTTCCTTTCGTGTGCGTCGTGGCGCACGACAACATTTTTGCCACGCAGTTTCACCCGGAAAAAAGTGCTGCCGACGGCCTCCGGCTTTTTGCCAATTTCCTGCGCTGGAATCCGTAAGGACCGGCGTTTAACCGACAACCACTCACCGACAATTCATCATGCTTCTGATTCCGGCTATTGATATTCAGAACGGACAGTGCGTCCGCCTGCGTCAGGGTGACCTGAAAAACAACGTGACGGTTTATAACGAAGATCCCGTGGATCAGGCAGGGCGCTGGGCTGATCTCGGCGCCGAGCGCATCCATATCGTGGATCTTGACGGCGCCAAGACCGGAAAACCCGTGAACGCGAAACTGATCGGCGAAATGATTCAGGAAATCGGCGAAGGGATCGATATCGAGCTCGGAGGCGGCATCCGCACGCTAAACCAGGTGGAAAAGTACATCGATGAGGGTGTGCGCTACGTGGTGATCGGCACCGCCGCCGTCAAGCAGCCGGGGTTTTTAAGTGAAGCCTGCGCGGCCTTTCCCGGCCACATCATCGCGGCGCTTGACGCCAAAGACGGAATTGTCGCCACCGACGGCTGGGTCCAGAGCACGGGGCACGAGGTGAAAGACCTGGCCCGGCGCTTTGAAGATTTCGGCGTGGAGGCGTTTCTTTACACCGACATCAGCCGTGACGGGATGTTGACGGGCGTTAATGCCGCGGCGACCGCGGAACTTGCCCGTGCCGTTTCGGTTCCGGTGATTGCTTCGGGCGGCATGCATACCTTGGACGACGTGCGGGCGCTCCTTGCGGTTGAAAAAGACGGCGTCACGGGCGCTGTTTTGGGCCGTAGCCTCTACGAAGGCACGATTGATTTTGCCGAGGCACTCAAGGTCGTGGAAGCGGCTCAAAAGTAAAGGACATCAGTGATGCTTGCCAAACGCATTATTCCGTGTCTTGACGTCACCGCGGGCCGCGTGGTGAAGGGCGTTAACTTTGTGGAGTTGAGGGACGCCGGGGATCCGGTCGAAGTCGCCCGGCGCTACAACGAGCAGGGCGCCGATGAACTCACGTTTCTTGACATCACCGCGTCAAGCGATGACCGCGACATTATTTTGGACGTCATCGAAGCCGTTGCCGGCCAGGTCTTTATTCCGCTTACCGTGGGCGGGGGCGTGCGGGCAGTCGCCGATATCCGCCGTCTCTTAAACGCGGGCGCGGACAAGATTTCCATTAATACCGCAGGCGTCAATAACCCCGACCTCATCGGGGAAGCGGCCGCGCTTTACGGCTCGCAGTGCATCGTGACGGCGGTGGATGCAAGACGCCGCGACAAAAACGATCCTTCAAAGGGCTGGGAGGTTTATACGCACGGCGGAAGAAAGGCAACGGGCCTGGATGCCGTTCAATGGGCTAAGCGCGTGGCTGAACTCGGTACCGGCGAAATTCTTCTCACATCGATGGACGCAGACGGCACCAAGGCAGGGTTTGATCTGGAACTCACCCGCGCTGTGGCCGACGCCGTTTCGGTGCCGGTGATTGCGTCCGGGGGCGTCGGAAATCTTCAGCATCTTGCTGACGGCGTCACCAAAGGGGGCGCCGACGCGGTGCTGGCCGCATCCATCTTTCACTACGGGATGTACACGATCCGGGAAGCCAAGGACTTTATGGCGTCTCAGGGAATCACCGTGAGACTCTGACAGAGGGGTGCGCCATGTGGCTTGACGACGTAAAGTTTGATGAGAAGGGTCTGGTGCCGGTTATTGCACAGCGTACTTCTGACGGTAAAGTCATGATGCTGGCGTGGGCAAACCGTGAGGCCCTGGAAGAAACCGCGCGCACCGGACGGGGCGTGTATTTTTCCCGCTCCCGGGGCAAGCTCTGGCGCAAGGGTGAAGAGTCCGGCAACGTCCAGATTGTGAAGAAAATCCTGCTTGACTGTGACGGCGACGCCGTTATCTATGAAATTGAGCAGGTGGGGGGCGTGGCGTGCCACACCGGGCACGCGAGCTGCTTTTACCGTGAATTAACTGACGGCGCCTGGCGTGAGGCCGAACCGGTTCTTAAAACTCCCGAATCGATGTACGCCAAGCCTCATGCCTGATGCATCAGGCTTTTCTGAGGTACACCAGATCCCACACGCCGTGCCCGAGCCGCTCGCCCCTGGCCTGAAATTTCGTGCAGGGGCGCTCGCACAAGGGGTTGGCCATCACCGGTGAAAATCCCGAGCCGTGGGCGTTTGTAAGAAGCGGCTCCGCGGAGAGCACCTCAAGCATCTGTTCGGCGTAATTTTCCCAGTCGGTGGCGCAGTGAATGTAGCCCCTGGGCACAAGTTTGGCGGCAAGAACCTTCACAAAGTCCGGACGGATGAGACGGCGCTTATGGTGGCGCGCCTTGCGCCAGGGATCCGGAAAGTAGACGTGGATACCAGCAAGCGAGTTATCCGCAATCATGTCGCGCACAACTTCCATCGCATCATGCCGGCAGATACGGACGTTGGTGAGCCCCTTTTCGTTTAAAAGTTTGCTCAGCGCTCCGACGCCCGCCGCAAAGACTTCGCATCCGAGGAAATTGATTTCGGGGTGAGCTTCGGCAATCGTTGCCGTCGTTTCCCCCATGCCGCAGCCGATTTCAAGCACCAGGGGAGCTTTGCGCCCGAAAACTGCCTCCGCGTCAAAAAGCTTTGTTTCGTAGGTAACGGCGTAACGCGGAAAAAGCTCATCGAGGGCCCGTTCCTGCGCGGCCGAGATGTGTCCGCGGCGCAGCACAAAGCTACGGATATGACGGTGCTTGAGCTCTTCAATCTGTTCGGGCGTGAGGTCAGTGGCCATGGCGGTGTCCCCGGGCGGTGCATATGAAAAACGGATCGTTTCATTCGTTAAACGATCCGTCATCAGGAATTCTGTGGAGCGGGCGAAGGGAATCGAACCCTCGTATAAAGCTTGGGAAGCTTTCGTTCTGCCATTGAACTACGCCCGCACACTTTGAGTTTTTCGCTCCGACAACCACCGAAGCGCACGAGATTATGCCGCAATCGGCGGGCTTTTTCCAACGCCGACCCGCAAAAAAAACGGCCCCGCAGGAAAATTCCCGGCGGAGCCGTCTTCAAATGACGGGCCGGTTATCTGTGACTCATGCGTTTCACAAGCCAGTCACCGAAACTCTGCAGCGACTGCACAAAGACAATCAGAATCACGACAACGGCGAGCATCACGTCAGGCA
>ERZ1034998.1995-NODE-1995-length-11547-cov-4.138966_pt1 | contig 11547 bp, 11 predicted proteins | sample MGYA00520621_ERZ1034998 | MGnify/ENA primary metagenome ERZ1034998 (study PRJEB33766, sample SAMN09781748) | gut metagenome | biome: gut microbiome | host: Homo sapiens | place: Madagascar | study: EMG produced TPA metagenomics assembly of the PRJNA485056 data...
CTGTCACAACGCCAGGTGCCGCATCGCCTCGCTCCACAAGCGAGTCTCCCGCTATACTCCGAAGTTCATAGGTAAACATCTCGCCATATTGTGCTTCATCATCGACCAGCAATGTAACACCATGATTGGAATTGAGCGGCACAATACCATCCCGCATCAGACTCGTCGACATCACCTGGGTATACCCGCAAGTCCGGTTTATCACTTTCCCGTCGAGTTCCACATACACATATGGGAGCACCGGTTCATCGAGTTCCTTTGTCACACTGTCTAATCCTCGGTTATTGAATTGATTCATCAAAAAGGCTGTGCCCATTGCAACTGCAATGAACACAATCGCCCGTAACAAAAAACGTTTCATGGTCAGAAATAGTTTCTCCTTTTCCGGTATCTGCACCGCCGGATATAAAATTCATGGCACACCATGATTTCAATCATATGCATCAATGTTTCGTCCGCATCTTTATAACTTACTTTGTCATAAATTTTCTTTGCAATCGCAAACATGGATACTTTGTCTGGATATACAGCAAACATCGGACTTCCTTCATATTCGAGCCGGTCGCACGCATCCTCGACTAAAACGAGAATGAGCTTTGCACGTGTCGGATACATTGCCCGAAGATACGCCCGGTCTTCCTCCAGTTCCTGCTCATCGACAACTGCAAGTTCCGGCATACGGAATCGGTGTACATACATCTCATCGATTTCTTTCATAGAATCCTCGCAATAAAATGACATAAATAGACAATCAGTTTTTGGCTGATTGTCTATCCGTTTTTGTTATTTTATGCATGCGCACCGCCTTTTGTTCCATGCGGTACCCCATTTTGTATGCGTGCAGCTATCCGATCGCAGGTTACTCGTCGCCGAAGGAAATTCCCAGGCGCTTTGCATACTTGACGATGCTGTCATCCGGTGATACATACTTGAGCTTTCCGGCAGATTCTTCCATCGGAATCGCGGTTACTTCGTTGTTACGCATAACAACGAGCTTGCCGAAGTCTTTATTCTTGATCAGTTCAACTGCCTCTGCACCAAACAGGCTCGAAATCACACGATCATATGGATCCGGACTTCCGCCCCGCTGTGTATGGCCAGGTACCGTCACACGGATATCCATGCCGGAATATTCCTTGATCTTATCTGCCACTTCGTAGGCAACGGATGGATATTTCTCTGCCGCTGCTGCCACAGCTGCCTTTCTCTCCTTCTTCGGAAGTGCCGCGACATCCTTCGAGATTGCGCCCTCTGCGACTGCAAGGATAGAGAATCCTTTCCCCTGCTTTGTTCTTCTGTCAAGTGCCTCACATACCTTTGCGATTTCGTATGGAATCTCCGGAATCAGGATGATGTCCGCACCGGATGCAATACCTGCATGCAATGTGATCCAGCCTACCTTATGTCCCATAACCTCTACGATAAATACACGATTGTGCGAACATGCAGTCGTATGAATACAGTCAATTGCCTGTGTTGCGACATCGACAGCACTCTGGAAACCAAATGTCATATCCGTGCCCCAGATATCGTTATCAATTGTCTTTGGAAGTCCGATCACATTCAGCCCTTCCTGTGACAGACGGTTTGCCGTCTTCTGGGATCCATTTCCACCAAGTACAACCAGCGCATCAAGCTTCAGCTTGTTGTAGTTTTTCTTCATCTCCTCAACTTTGTTGAGTCCTTCCGGTGTCGGTTCATCGATCAGCTTGAATGGCTGACGGGAACTTCCGAGGATTGTACCACCTTTCGTCAGGATTCCCGAAAAATCCGATGGCTTCATCTTCACATAATTTCCGTAGATTAATCCCTTATACCCTTCGAGGAAGCCATAGACTTCCACATCCTCAAATGTGTTATAAAGCCCTTTTGCCACCCCACGCATCGTTGCATTTAATGCCTGGCAGTCACCGCCACTTGTCAACATTCCAATTCTCTTCATTCTGCAACCTCCTTAATATATATTCCCGCTGTCTGGCAGTCTTACCCGAAGCGGTTTACCGGATTTATCCGTAGTCTTCTTTTTATCTTCCGGTAAATCCATTTACAAAACAGTTCTTCCCTCTAATGCCCGAAGTAACGTCACTTCATCGATACATTCCAGATCGCCGCCGACCGGAACCCCACTTGCAATCCGTGTCACCTTGATACCGGATGGCTTGACCAGCTTCGATATATACATCGCGGTTGCTTCACCTTCCACGCTGGAATTTGTTGCAATGATCAGCTCATCCACATCTTCCTGCTCCAGACGGAGAATCAGTTCCTTCAGCCGGATATCTCCAGCTCCGATTCCCATCGCCGGATTAATCACGCCATTTAATACGTGATAGACGCCCTGATATTGTCCAACACGTTCATACGCGGCCAGATCCCGTGGCGTCTCCACAACCATGATCAGCTTATGATTTCGCTTTGGCGAAGCACACACCGGGCATAGCTCCTGATCAGTGATTGTACAACAGGATTTGCAATACCGGATATGTTTTTTTGCATCCACGATCGCATCCGCCAGACTTTCCACCTGTTCCTCCGGCATATTGATAATATGGAACGCCAACCGCTGTGCAGACTTCCCACCGATGCCGGGAAGTCTTCCGAGTTCACCGATCAGCCGGTTTACTTTCTCTCCATAGATATCCATTAGAACGGTAAGCCTCCGCCAAGTCCACCGGTGATTTTGCCCATGGAATTCTTCTGGTCTTCATCCTGCATGCGGATTGCTTCGTTCATGGCTGCCATGATCAGATCTTCGAGCATCTCGATATCGTCCTTATCGACAACTTCTTCGTCGAGATGAACTTCTGTCACTTCCTTCTTACCATTGATCTTTACTTTGACAACTCCGCCGCCGGCTGTTGCCTCGTATTCCTTCTCTTCGAGTGCCTTGGTGGTCTCTTCCATCTGCTTCTGCATCTTCTGTGCCTGCTTCATCAGATTGTTCATATTCCCGGGCATCATGCCCATTCCACCGTATCCGCCTCTTTTTGCCATCTTTATATCCTCCTGATTTCTTATTGTTTTATTTATGAAAGATCGCCACTTCTCTATAAAATGTGCGATTGCTTTTTATTTATATCGGGCAGCAAAGCCCGGATATCCGGATAAGTTCTTCTCATAACTATCCTGTAAATGTATCTACGCATGCATCTCGATATCATCGAAGATAATCCGGCTCAAATCCCAGTCTTTTTGCAATTCATGCGCTTCTTCCCTGCCCTCTATTTTTCGGAAAGTCACCCGCACCTGGCACTTTGCCATCTCTGTCAGCGTCTCAGCGAGTTCCTGTATTTTGTCTGCGCTCGAAAAATACGAAATTGCCAGATCATTTTCCGGTATGTCAGGCACAAGCAGCTCCAGGGATTTGGATTCTCTTCCTGCAACCAGTGATGCCACTTCATAATAATGCCGCACCAGTCTCGGTCCACGCTTGCTGATATCTTTCCACGCTTTTGCGATCAGGATCAAATCTTCATACTCCGCCTCAGGGTACTTCTCCCGCAGATTCTGCTTGATATGTTCCGATGGATTCTCCGGTAAAACATCCGCCGGTCCCGGTGCTACAGCAGGAGTACCATCCGCACTTTGCTGTGGCGCAGCTGTCACATACACAGGATGTGCCTGCTGCTCTTTTAAAAGTTCTTTCGTCTCTTCTAACTGCTGCTCTAAACTTGCAATCCGTTCATTCATGCCTTCTATATCATACCGCATCTCCGGTTTGCACAGTTTAATGATTGCAAGCTCTAACATCACCCGCTTGGATGTCGTATATGCAATCTTCACTGCCGCATCCTGCAGCACATAGATGGCATGCATCAGATGATCTTCATTTGCATCCTGTGCAAGCGCAATCATCCGTTCCTTTGCCTCCCGGCTGACATCCATTGTCATGGACGGATCCAGAGAAAGAACCAGTATATTCCGTATAAATCCTGTAAATTCATTTACCAGCTGCAAGAGATCTTTCCCTTGCCAGATTGCATCATCTATAATCTTCAATGCACGGATTACGTCCCGGTTTTTTAAACATTCAAACAACTGGATATAGACTTCCACATCCACTGCACCAATCGCATCAAGCACTTTGTCAAGCGTCAGTTCTTCTCCGAGGTGATATGAGATACACTGCTCAAGGATACTTAATCCGTCCCGCATGGAACCATCCGCTGCCCGCGCCACATATTCGACTGCCTCTCTGGTCGCCGGGATATTCTCCCTTCCAAGGAGCTCCTGCAGACGATCCGCTATGACCTCGAGCGGGATTCTGTGGAAATCATACCGCTGGCAACGGGATAAGATTGTCGCCGGAATCTTATGGGATTCCGTCGTTGCAAGTATAAAAATCACATACGATGGCGGTTCCTCCAAGGTTTTCAAAAGCGCATTATAAGCGGCATCCCGAAGCATATGAACCTCATCAATGATATAAACCAGATATTTACCGGATGACGGAGAATAATTGACAGAATCCGTAATCTGACGGATATTGTCAACACCGTTGTTACTCGCTGCATCAACCTCAATCACATTCATCGAAGCACCTGCCGCAATCGCTTTACAGCTGGCACATTCGTTACACGGACTTCCGTTCACCGGGTGTTCGCAATTGACCGCCTTTGCCATCAGCTTTGCCGTTGTCGTCTTTCCGGTACCACGCGTCCCACAGAACAGATACGCATGACCAACACGATCATGGATAATCTGGTTCCGGATGGTCGTCACGATATGTTCCTGTCCTTTGATCTCCTCAAATGCATCCGGCCGCCATTTGCGGTACAATGCCATATATGACATAACTGTGCTGCCTCCAAATCTATAACATCTCTATCAAATGCCTGTATCTCAAATTATCTTGTATCAGATCTATCCTGCACTTATACATGGAATATCTGGTCAAGCATACGAAGCGTCTTGAAATTACCTTTTGCTGTAATCTCCCCAGACATAAATCCCTTTTGGAACGTATTTTTCCCTGCAAGAATCGCACGTATCATCGTACTCGATGCTTTCAGCTTGACATCCGCATCTTCCTCCATGCCATACGAGCACTGCAGATTCTGTCCGACACGTATGATCAGATTCTTCCCCATATCCGGGATGATCACAACATAGCTTGCCACAAATCCTGTCTCCGGATGGAAGTTCATATAAAAGCCCTCTACAATGTCATCCTCATAAACACTTGGCGGTTCCGGATTCTCTTCTTCGTCGCCAAGCATCTGCTTGAACATTGCGGCAAGTTCTTCGATATCTTCTTTTTGTTTTTTTACATAGCCATCGTCCGCCACAAACTTCGAGAGCTGCTCGCTTTCCTGCGGTGTCAGATTGATGTTGCTCTGTTTGATCAGGGTATTTTTGACTGCAGTGTTGCTCGTCGGAAGCTTCATACTCTTTTTATTGATCAGACGGTAAAAATCCTCTGTTTTTTTCTCGATCAGTTTCAGGTAACACGGTTCCTGCTCGAGAATGTCCTGCGAATCCACATAGGTCGCAATCCCCGGTTCCGATATGCCGCCAAGCACATCCCACGCCTTGCGCAGAGAAAGTTCCGCATCCTGCTCGCCATAAGCGGTTGCAACAACAACCGGCATCATATAAAGCGTGGCCAGTTTTTCTTTGTCCGCATACAACCAGCACATATCCAGAAACTGCTGCATATACCCACCGATTCCAAACCATTCCAGACTGGCCGCAAGAATCACACCATCGCATTCCTTCAGTGTGTTCGGAAGCGTTGCTATCCCGGACTTGTCCTCATACATATTATATCTTGTCACTTCGACGCGGAGCTCCTGAAGCACCTGAATGATTCGATCTACTACAAAAAGCGTCGGATCTTCAAGTAGTCCACGGCCTCCGTAATACACATTTACCTTCACCGTAACACCTCATGTATTCCCTGCCATTTTTATCGCATGCTACAAAAACACACACTATTACTATACCAAAAAGAGGGGGTAAATACAATAATTGCGAGGAAAAAATCCAAGTAATCAAAAAATCCGCATCATTCCCAATTTGAAAAATAATGCAGATATTTTGATTTTCGTTTTCTCTTGTCTTTCCATAGTTTTTTACGAGACAAAAAACTCCTCATTTGCAAATCCAACCACATCGCCCTTCTCCAATTTCCGCTCAGTCATCGCAGGAATCCGTTTCGTGTTGATAAACGTCCCGTTCGTCGAGTTTACATCCTCAATATAGAGCCCATCCGGCCGGTTAAATAATTTCGCATGGACGCGGGAAATCTGGGTTGTTGCAATGCGGTAATCGGATTCTTTCTCCCTTCCGACAGTAAGCACAGGAATCGAAGACAGAATCTGAAGCGGTTCCAATGCCCGGTTTGTGAGCGGCACCAGTTTCGTGTAGGAAGACGGAGATGCACGCTTTTCTCCGGATGAGACTGCACTGGTCGCTGTCATATCCCAGGATTCATATTCCGGCGTGCTTCGTACCGGTGCCTTTTCTGCACTTTTTCTGTATGACGCCATCGCTTCATCCGCTTCCTCTGCATCGTCCTCTTTTTCCCGGATCGTAAGGATTAACAGGATAAGCAGGGATAAAAGCCAGACGACACCAAATATGGCCGTTCCCATCGTTCCGTCAAAAAACAAATATTTTATGATTAAAGCAAGTGCCGCCCCGCCCGCAAGCACAAAAAGGAAAAATTTTCTGGAAAAAACGAATTCCCTTCCGGATTCTTTCTCCTCAACAATCTCCGATGTTTCTTCTTTTAATAAATCCGTTTCATCAATCTGGATATACTCACAATCCTGTTCCCTTATATTCTGTTTTCTTTTTTCTGACTTCGTATATGTCCCCAGGCAGGAAATAAACTCCGAAAAATCCTGCCATTCATTTGATAAAATCGTATGACATTCATATAAAAATCGTTCTCCATCCCGGTCTCCGTGGTTGAACCGCGGCATCAGATATTCAAGAAATTCCCGCAGTTGTTCTTTTAACGGCATCTGATGTCCCGGAACGCAAAGCAGCCGGATTTCTTCTGTATTTGAATCAAAAAACATATATTCTGTCTGCAAAACAAGATCGGACGCATCAAGCAGATATAGCTCCATTGATTTCGAGCAGCTTACAATCTGATCCAGAATCGTATGCAGCATCCGGCCATCCATATTTTTCTGCTGCAACATTGCCTGCAGACTATAGCACTGTTTCGTATTATGTGTCAGCCAGACTTCCCCGTCTGTGCAAAGCATGGAAGAAGACAGAATATAGGGGAGCTGATTTTCCACAAGCATCTGGACCTGATACATGCGCCCTTCTTGTTCGAGCTCCTGCAGCATACCCAGTTTTGCATCCATATAATGATAAATTCCTTTATTCCCAAATGATATTTCCATATACCTGCCACCTTCTCAACCGATCACTGCATACATCCACTTCTGTAATAAATACATGTCCATCTTCCTCATAAATATAATTATGATTTTTAATGACACCTTCTGTCTTCTCAGGTTTATATGTATAAATGGTACTGTACCCATCCTGCTGTACCAGTCCGTCCTTTATGGTATCCAAATGCAGCCAAATTGTCAGAAAAATAATCCACAATATAATTGGCATGATCAGACTCATCTCCACAATAGAACTTCCGCGATTTCCTAAACATCCCCTCATTTTCTGCATCCTCCGTTTCCCTCCATTTTTCACCTACTCACTGTGTGCACCACATCTTTGGCACGCTCCGAGACCTGGTACTTCACTTAATCTTTTTCTGTAAATTGTACGTTTTAATCCGCTGCAATTTAACCTGCTGTGATAACAGTTACCTTCCTGCGTTATATAAACTGTTTCCCCGCAGTCAGATCCACAAAAACGACAAGGTACATATCCTCTTTTTTTCGCCTGCTGCAAAGCACTCATTTGAATGCTCAACCGCAAATATGTACAGTTCCTTGTCAGGTGATATACCGACTGGTTATCGGTCACATACACATACCGGTCCTCCGCCAGTGTTTCCTGTCCATTCCCTTGCGCACCATCTTCCCCCACATATGCGCGTTTCCGAATCCGGAATGTGCGTGTGCCTGCATATTTTGTCTGATAACTCACTTGTAAGACAACACAGTTTTCTTCATCCAGTGTGTTGCTTCCAAGGAAACTCACGCCGGTGCTTCCTCCCTGTATATAACGCTCCACACCTTCTTTTTCATCTATGTATTCCGGAAATTTCAGATATGCCAGTGCAATATCACATGGTTCCACGTAGGAAACCTCTGCCATATATTCCACTGTCTGGGCAGCTGCCTCATAGACAAGTGTCTCTGCTAATACACATTGAAAAACCAGGAACAGGTATACCATGGTCAGCAAAAAGACCGGCATTATAAGCACCGCTTCCAGAGAAGCGCTTCCGGCATTCTTCGTTTGTGACTGTAAATATTTCTTATGCATTTTCCTGTAAAGCATGTGAACTCTCCGTCTTATAAATAGGCAATGTCCTTTTAAGGCTTCTCAGATTCGGTTTACAATATGAATTCAATCCGCTTTGGCCAGCGCACCTGGAGAGGCTTAATTAATTATATTTTCTAAGAAGCCCTAAAAAAACACTGCCTGAAATCCCTAATATTCTACACTCTGATGATAATAAAATCCCCGGTTCTGAAAGCTGCTTTCAAAATCTGCTTCAAATCCGACTGCTGCATTCCGTATGCGAAACGCATCCTGCTTCTGTCTGGTATTAATCTGGATCAGGTCAAGCATCCGGTTCCTTGTCCGGTCTGTTTTCATAAGCTGAAGGATTGTGAGATATGCCTGATAATCCAGTCCATTTTTTACTTCTTTTGTATCTTTGGATAAGCTTTCCTGGATATGGGAAAGATCCGTTATCCAGTTTTCAGATGTCTTAACCGCTGCAGCTTTTTTTCCATCAAACAATACCTTTACATCTGCAATGGATTCCACATACGCCCAGCATCCGGCCAGGAGATATTTGACAACCGGAATCAGATAGGGTGCTGCTGCCGACAAAGATGCAGCAAGAGAATATAATTCTGCCATTTTATCAGCCTGCGCACACAGACTCACATAATTCATCGGGTATCTAAGACCGATCATCCGGTGTGCAACCGATTTCAGATTTTCCTGATCGGATGCCTTCCCGGCAATCAGGTATTCCTGCTCATATTGCAAAACAGAAGTATCATTTTTCTGTTCTATAAAAGAGTTAAACACCAGCGGGATATAAGCTGCCTGTGCGCCTGTATCCACAAGGACATCCTGCCAGCTTCCAAGTGTTTTCAGCCCTTTTTTCATGGCTTTCATACTGCCAAAATCCCGGTCCACTTCCTCATAGTCATCCTGTTTCCCGGACTGTGCATGGCTTGGCAGCTCAGACAAACTGGCAACTGCCCCGGAAACCGTTTTGTCATCCGGCAAAACAAGATTCAAAATAGCACTGCTCGACAATTTTTTCGTATAATCCCGCGGATCATCTGCATTTTCTTCTGCATCCGAATTACCGTCCGGCTGATGTTCTGTTTCCTGCTCGTTTTGTTCTTCTGTATCACCCGGATTCTCAGATTGTTTTTCCGCTTCATCCATATCCTGCTCCAGATCCGCCGGCAGCGTACCATCGTGTCCATCTGTCTTTGCTTTAATTTCATCCACCGCTGCCTGTGCAGCCTGTTGCGCAAGCGCATACGTTATATAGGCCTGCATCTGTTCCTGAAACGGCGCACCATCTTTGTCTGTCAACATATGAAACTCTGTGATTTCTACATTTTTATCCGTATACTCTGCTCCGAGTTTGTCTTCATAATAAGTCTGTAACAGTGTTTCCACGTAAGCTTCTCCTTTTCCGCCCATCGTTTTATCAAAAAGGAGAATATGGTAATGCTCAAATATATAATTATTGTAGCAGGCTTTGATATCGGAGCCGGAAAGCTGACTTGCAATAACCGTCTTTGATTTTGCTGCACTTTGTATTACAACCTGAAATACAACCGTGAGCAAAACCAGCAAAACCGATATGATTAAACTCATAAAAACTACGACTCTTCCCTTATTACGATTCTCCATATTCTCCTCCTGATTCCAAATGTCAGTTACGAGTAAACTTTTTTTGCATTTTTGTTAATAGACTCCCAGATTGTCTCTACAAGTGCAGTGATCTGATCTTTAAAAATAATCACCATTGCTACCAGCACGACGATAATCAAAACAACTTCTACTACACCCATTCCATCTTCTTCCTTTACAAACCGTTTTAAAGCATTCATCCACCTCACACCTTTCTAAAAACCGGTCATCGCCGGATATACAATCATAATCATGACTAGTGCAAGTAACAGAATCATAGGAAGCAGCAGCTTTGTCGATGCCTCTTCTCCTTTCTTTCTGGCAGATTCCCTTCTTTTTTTCAAAGCAGTCTGCATCTCATTTTCCATCAGATTTCTGAGATCTTTTGTTCCCATGCGAATATGCTGGCTTATGTGCTGCATCAGCTGAAAGTATTCAGGAACATGAAGTCTTCGCCCTAACTGTTCATATACAAAACTCTCTTCACTACCTGTCTCTAACTGGTGCATTGCATATTCTAACTCTTTTTTTAACAGAAGATCTTTTTCCATTTCCGATATAATTTTCTTGATTCCCATCTGCACAGTCATTCCTGTGCCAAGCAAAAGCCACAATTGATTCACAAAAGAAGGATATTGATCGATCAGCACATCGTTCCGTTTCTTCCGTTCTTCGCGCAATTGCACATATGTGCAGGGTGCCAGCAATCCGGCAATCACAATTCCAAAAACCAGGCAAAGAACCGGCCGGTCTGATGTACTGCGTTGTGCATGGATTGTGACATCTGCATATTCTTCCGGCAGCGTAACCGTATCGCTTGTACGTGTTTCTTTTTCTATCTTTTGGATTTCTTCCTTCACTCGTTCAAACGCATCTTTCCCACGCGCATCCTTCACAACAACCATCGGATATTCATACTCTGTTTCAAAATTCTGATAAGCAATTTTCAAAAGCAGCGTGACAACTGTATCCTCCTTTACTTCCTCCAAATTCACTTTCCCATAGGAAGATACGATTTCCGGATGATCCGAGATCCAGGAATACGCAAACACTCCATCCGCATCCCCTTTTGGTAATATCAGCATGCTGTTGATATGTTCAAAGTCCGCATTGTCGCCTAATATTTTTTGACTCAGTTCCTGACTTTGTTTGTCCGCCATCGCACAAAATTCTTTTTCTGTATATTCCTTTGGTTCAATTGTCATAGAATAAACCTGTTCTTTGTCATCAAGCGTAAGACGAATGTCCTCCGATTTTGTTCCTCCAGTATAGTCTTCTCTTTCCACTACGACCTGCTTTTCCAACGGTTCCTTCCGGTCTTTATAGATCAAAAGCTCTGTCAAAATCGTACTTGCAAATAAAACAACAATTCCAATTCCAATCACATGCATAAGTATCTTTTTTGTTTCCTTTTCCGCATCCCGGCTATCAAGCACACGCAATTCACGTATTTCCTGTCGATAGCGGTTTACCCATTTTGTGTTTTGTAACACAGAATAGATT
>ERZ1034998.2002-NODE-2002-length-11530-cov-4.368802_pt1 | contig 11530 bp, 8 predicted proteins | sample MGYA00520621_ERZ1034998 | MGnify/ENA primary metagenome ERZ1034998 (study PRJEB33766, sample SAMN09781748) | gut metagenome | biome: gut microbiome | host: Homo sapiens | place: Madagascar | study: EMG produced TPA metagenomics assembly of the PRJNA485056 data...
TCTTTTACGTGAGGATATTGCTTATCCGAAAAATATCCGTAATAGCCGTTCCTGAAAAGCGCCATCTGAATTATTAAATTATCGTCGGCTTTTACCGTATCGTCTATCGGTACGAACACTCCGTTTTCTTCTCTTACGGGCGCGTCTTTCGCGTAATCATAGGCGAAAGTCATCAATTTGATCGTACGGGAAGATCCGCTTTCTTTAAGATACTTATTCAACTCCCTTACGATAACGTTGCAAAAACGAACGAGCATGCCGCTGCGTTTATATTTCTTTTCGAGCATCCTGTTTCTTTCGCTGTCGTAGTAGTAAGGTCCGTCTTCCTGCGTACAACAAAAAACCTCGGCTTGCGGGTACTTTGCGAGATCTTTTTTCATCTCGTCGATGACGATTTTCGCAACGCTTATATCGAGAGTTTCGTCTAACTTTCCGTCGTCGGTAATGCCGTTCGTTATGTCTATCGTCGGCGTTATCGTTCCGTTTACGTAGAAAAATCTGTAAAATTCGGGGTGTTCGTTGCCGTAGACCTCGAACGGACAATATAAATGGAAATTGTGATTGCAGTTTCTGCCGTACACCTTACGCTGTCCGCCGTGAGCCGAATCGACTTCGGTGAACAAATCGACTACGCCCGTTCTCGCGATATGATCGAAATCGGCGTGCTCCTGAAAAGTATCGCCGACGAGATAAGTGCGCATTGCGAAATCGGGGTTCGTAACGTAGTCTTTTTCGGGAAGAATCATATCCGACGTCGGAACGTATTCGGCTTTCGCCGTCAAAAATCTTACGCCGAGATATTTTTCGACGTAACCGTAGGCGGCGTACATAAGCCCGCGGCTCGTTTTTGCCGCAAGATATACGTTGCCGCCGCGAACGAATAAACCGTAGCCGTCGCCTTTAATATCGGCTGTAAATTCGGCGTATTCTTCGCCCGATACTGCCGACGTTTTACCGAGCGAAAAAAAATTTCCGCCGCACGGCTTTTCGCCGATACGTAGCGAAACTCCGCTTACTTTAAAGACGTATTCTTTCAGTTTTTCGGCGGCGTAAACAACGCAGTCGTCCGCCGCCGAAGGTATAATTATAGTTTTGAAATTCATTTCTTGTTTTAATTATTTAAGTACGATAAGCGCGCCCTCGCCCGCGTCGAGAGTAAGCGGAAGCGTGCCACCCACGACGTCGGCGGTAACCGCTCTTTGTATAACGGTATATCTGTAATTGCTCTTATTGAACGAAAGGGTTACGTTTGCTTTTTCTTTGCGGTTGTAGTTTACGACGTAAAGCGCGGTCTTGCCTTTATAATTGAAGCAGCCAACTATGCAATCGTCGCCGCTAACCCCGTTAAGTTCGTAATAAGTGCCGCTTTGTATCAACTCTTCGCCGGGCTTACCGTTTGCAACGATAGCGTCGTTTGCGGTTTTACCGTGAACGATAACGCCTTCGTTCATCGCGTTCATAAGATATTCGTCCACAGCCGCGACCTGAGCGTTGGCTCTTTTCGCGTAATAATACCATTGAGTAAGGTTCCCGTCCGCGCCGATAAGTCCGCAACGGTTGAAATCGTAAGTTCCGCCTTCCTGTTGTGCGAAATAGTAAGGTTGTACGAGAGGGAAATACTCTATCGCTTTCGCGCCGTACGCGAGCGACGAATTAACGTCGTACAGAAGTTCGCCCTCGCTCGGATAAGGATCGACCGACGGAATCCATTCCGCGTTATCGTTCCATTGTCCGCCCGCCTGCAACATACGCCAGAACGGAACCTTATTGGCGTTAGCGTACTTTCTGTAAACGGAAAGCATATCGTTAAGAAGAGATACTACAGTAGTTTCGGGCGTATTCGCCGAAGTGTACGGGTATTGCGTAACCGACAACATCGCGGGTTGAACCTTTTCGAAATAGATTTTAAGATATTCGTCGAAACCGATCGGATCGGAGTATCCCCAGAAGTTGTTTTCTCCTGCCCAATAGCCTATCGAGTTGATGTAAATATCCATTCCTCGGGTATTTTCGAGCGAATAGAACGCGTCGTGCAAAACGCCGAGGTTCGGTAACTGGTCGGTAAACGGCTCGTCTACGCCCAGAATGCCGAGTACGCAATTACGTTTGCCTCCTTTGCCGTCGTCCAAAATATCGTCGATTATATCCGAAAGTTTTTGTTTGCCCGCGTCGGTTGCGAGTTCCATATTCTCTACCGGGTATTTTTCGGTACGCGTTCCGAGTTGTCCAAGAACGTAATAGGTATCGACGTAATAGCCGAGATTATATTTTTCGCACAGATCGAGCGCCTTTTTTACGTTGGTGTTTGCTCCGTCGGTAGCCCAGCGGTCGGGAGAATAAAACAAGGTATTTACGCCGGCTTCCTTTATGGCGTTAAAGTAATAATCGGTTAAAAGATCGGGCTTTTCGTTTCCGTCTGTACTCCCTCCCGAAGCATACGGGACATAGAAGCCTCCTATAGGCATTACGTCGCTTCCGCCGAGATAGTCATAGTAAAGCGAATATACTTCGGTTTCTTCGCGTTTCGAGCTTTCGGAATAAGCCATGCCGTCGGTATATAATTTTACGTCGCCGGAGGGAGGATTATCTCCTCCGCAGCCTGTCATTGCACCCAGCGAAACAAGTATAGCCAGCGATAAAGAAATTATCTTTTTATTCATATATTCATCCTTTAATTAAAACAAGTTTGTATACGTATTCTGAGATTTTAACGGTTGCTTTAGCCTCGTCCGACGGAATTTCGTCGGCTATCCTTGCCGCGTCGAACGAGTTGACCTGTTCGCCGTTTATAAACAATTTAAGCGTAGGGATTCCATTCGTCATCACTAACTATTTTTGCGGTGATAAACCGATTTATGCGGCGTTAAACGCCGCTCGTAGTACGGCAAGTACAACTTCGGGCGTTTGCCTTGCCTAAACGAGCCGCAATGCGGTCGGTTTCTCAACCGCAAAAATGCTTCGCACCGAAAAGAGCGTATTTTTTGATGATTTTTTGCGAACGTGAGGGTTGCTGTACTTGACGTACCGCGTCCGAACGGTCGCGGAAAATAGCGAAAAAGACGCCTTTTCGGTAATTAGTGATAACGAATGGGATCCCTAACGGTATTTTCGTCTTTTATCGTAACGCTCATCGCAGATTTTTTCATTTTTTTCTCTTTCCCTTAATTGAAAGCGCAATAAGCAAAGCTGCTACGGGCGAAGTACAACCGACGGAAGAAGCGCACCCTTTCTTTTCCGCGCCGCCGTTCATATCACCGTTTTTAATCTTATTGCCTATAAGGTCGTTGTCGTCGGGTTGAGTTTTATAGTCGTAATCGGGGGTCTTTCCCCAGACGTTCGATTTATATTCGGGAGTGGGCAGAAGAATTTTTGCATTATCGTGGTCGGTATCTTTAATCGAGAGATTGTCTATCGTAAAATTACCGACGTTGTTGTATTTAAGGCCTTTGGGGTTGTTTGACGTTTCGCCCGCCGTGAAAATGCGAATATATCCCGTTTTGACCTTGCCCAAATCATACGAAAAATATGGATCGCCCCATTCGGGATCGCCGTCGATTTTCATAAAATACTCGACGAGCCCGTCGGTCATCGTAAGTTTTACGTTGATCGTTTCGCCGTCGTAACGCGTGTCCCACGGATTAAAATCGGTCATATATTGCGGGTCGTTTACGTTGTTCCAACTTCCGTTATTGTCCCACAGCAGATAGTGCAACGACGTATTCGGCGTTACAAAATCGTCGTGATCGGAGAAAACCCTTCCTATTTGAAGCCACGTGGAATATCTCGTGGTCGTATCGGGAGTTTCGTTTACCGAATTAAGCCCGAACGCAATGCCGAACCAGGAATTTATAAGCGAAATAATATTTCCGTTTTCGTCCAGAACCGCTTCTCTCGCCATATCCGTTATATCGAAAGACAGTTCGAAATTCGAATATTTATAACGGGTGGAAACATACGCAGCAGCCGTGTTTTTGAACACGAGCGCGCCGTTTTCGACCGAAAGAGAAGACGGGGTTATCGGCGAAGCCGTGCTGTCGGTATAAAATACGTTCGCGTTGTAGCCGCCCTTATCGAAAGTTTCGGTATTGTCTATCGTTTCGGGGGCGTCGTACGTGTAAACGAGAATTTGCGGATCGGACAGAGTAATTTCGTTTCTGCCGTCCGAAACGTACGAAATATACCCTTCGGGATTGACGTTGAGTTCGTAACCGGATACAAACACGGTGTCTTTGCTTGCTCCCACCGATTTCAGCGAAGCGGTAAGTTTGTTGTCCGTATCGACGAAAACCTTAAAAGCAACCTCTTTATTGATCTGCATCGCGCCGACCGTTTGCGGGGCAAAAATCAACTGTTCGCCGTCGTCCGTATATTCCGACACGCTTAAAGTAAATTTCTTGCTCGTGTTCGAGTAAACAATGTTTATCGCGAAAGAATCGGTCGCGCCGACGTCGCCGCGCAGAGAGTTAAGACCGAACGCCATCGAAAACGAACCGCCTTCTTCAAACGACGAAAAATTAAAAGTCGACGTAAAATCGAATAAGGTAGCGACTCCGTATTCTTTTAAGTTAAACGCTTTGGTTTTTGTCGTAATCTTTTCTTTATCGGACTCGGTATTGAATAAAATTTTTCCGTTTTCTACGCCGACCTTGCCGCTTACGGAAACGTCGCCGCTGTTGATACTCGTCGCGTCTATCGTCGTGGAAGACACTATGTACGATTTCGATGAACCGGCTTCCGCGCCGTATCGGGCGCACGGCATACAAAACGCCGCCGCGCATGCCGCCAGGACGGTTGCCGCAATTAAAAATTTAGATTTTTTCACTTTGCCCAATCCTTCCAATTTTCGTTTATTTTAGCGATTATTTTATTCCAAAGTCCGTCTGCGGTCAGTTTGTCTTTCGGATTGCTCGCGCAAAGTGCCTGAGCATAGTGAACGCTAGCGAACTGGTTGGTATTTACGTTGATATACAGTTTTGATTTAGTAATCGTGTTGGTTACGGCGGTTATTTCGTCGGCAAATTGCATTTGTTGCTTATGCCAACCGTCGAGCGAAGTCGAGTCGAACTTGCTTGCGTCGGAAAGTTTTACAGACCCGGGCAAGCCCGTTACCTGCATAAACTTTGAGATGCCTTCGTCCGAATAGAAGTATTTCAGAAATTCTTTGCTGCCTTCTTTCGCAACCGAGTATTCGGGTACGAACACGTACTGTTCCGCCGCGTTGTTATAAAGAAGATTTCTCGCTTCCTTTATGCGATCGAAGTCGTTTTGCGAGCAAAGGGAACTGCTCGTTTTTCCTTCGTCTACTTCGTCGACGATTTCGGCAAGGGTTTCGTCGCTCATCGCGGTATCTTCGAGTTTTTCGACTATATCGCTTATGACGGGCATTTTCATCATTCCGAAGTTGCTTTTCGAGCCCGTGGATTCGTTCATAAGCCAGCTTCCGTTTACCATAAACACCGCTTCGCCGTCGAGATACAACGTCTGAACGTTTGTGAAGTTGGTGTCCGTGTGCGCGTCGTGAACAGTCGTAGGCGTTATAAGACTTTCAAGCACTTTCAGGGCTTTGTAACGTCCGTCTTTTGCGGTGAACACGTCTTTCGACGGAGTAACTCCGTTTGCGTCTTTAAGCGCAAGCGTGGTGTTGTAATAGTAGTCGAGCCCGTCGTACTGCGCTTCCCATACGTATGCCGCATATTGAAGATAGCCGTTATTGTCTTTGTTGTTATAGAAAAGCCACGGTGCTTTTACCCCTTTAAGCGTCTTATCGCCCTTTAATTCGGTGGTAAGGTCATCGAGTTCTTTCGTTGTTCTCGGCAACTGATATTTTTCGCCGTCTATAATATCCGCATTGTAAACGATACCGCACCAACCGTTGCCGTAAGTTAAAAAGTTGGTGGTGCCGTCTGCGTTTTTAACGCCGTTAAGCAGATAATCGTAATACTTTTCGCGAATGCTCATACTCTCGCCCGGGACGGTATAATCGAGAACGTCGTCAAGCTTTGCGAAGTCTTTATTGTACTGGTTGGTATTGAGCATCGTAAAATACAAATCGTAAGTATTGCTCGAACCGAGGGATAACGTCTTTATAATGGTATCTGCGTTTTGGTCCGTTTCGAGCGTAACTTTGTAATCGCTCTGTTTCTCGTTGAAGTCGTCTACAATCTCTTGCATAAACTGCGAGCCATAGCCCGATTTCCACATATAAATCTGTACGTCGGTTGCAGTATTCGCCGTGTTGTTTTTTTTGCCGCACGCAGCGAATGAAAACAAACTCATTGCGACGGCGAGTGCCGCGGTCGCGACTTTCGTTATTTTTTTCATAATTGTAACTCCTTGTTATTCTTTAATTCCGCCTACGGATGCGTTACTCATAAGCGCGTTGTTGAAAAAAACGAATATTATCAGCGGCGGAAGCAGCGAAATCGTACATGCCGCGTACAATATATCCATTCTCGAACTGTAAGTCATTTGCAGCTGGAACTTATAAATACCTACCGCAAGCGTCGGTAATTTCGACAAATATATAAGCGCGGTCGAGTAGTTGTTCCAATCTGCTATCCACAACATTAAAAACAGAGAACCGAACATCGCGAATGCCTGCGGCAACATTATCTTAAAGTATATCTGCCACTTATTCGCGCCGTCTATCTCGGCGGCTTCGGCGTAACTTTTAGACAAGCCCCTGTAAAACGCGTAAAAATACATATAGTATATCGAAAACGCGTTAAGCGACGTCAATATCATCCACCGCGTGTTGATAATGTTCAGTTTGAAAAGCAATTTGTACATTGCCGTTCCGCTGCCGTAAAGCGGCAGAGTGATAACGACGAGTACGACGAAATACACCGCCCGCGACCCGAAAAATTTATATTGCGCGGTAACGTAAGCCATCATAGACGTTACCGTCATACAAAGAAATGGTCCTAAAAAACTGAAATAGAGCGAGTTCACGAGCATATCGAAGAAGTTGCTGTCGCCCACTTCGAGAAGAGTAAATACGTCGATATAGTTTTTTAACTGAATTTTCGAAAAGCCGAACGGGCTTTTGGTAAGCGATTCGTAATCTCTCATACCCGAGTACGCACACCAGAATATCATATACAGATATGAAAACGCGAACGCGCAGAATATGACGAAAACTATCGTATAAAGGACGATTTCAGACGGCGATTTTCTGCTGAAAAGTTTTTCTTTTTTCATCTGTGCGCCCCCTTAATAAGTCGTCTCTTCGATTTTGTTTACGAGGAATTTTCTTACGAGAATCGCTATCGCGCAAGAAATAACCGTAAGCATAAGCCCCATTGCCGCCACGTAATAAAGCGTGCCCGATTCGTACGGGTTACTCGAATTGTATACCTGCATATACATCCAGTTTGAAACCGTTTGCGTGCCGTACCCGCCCTGCGTTAAAAGGAATACCGCGCCCGTCGCGCCGAAAACGCCCGACAGTTGCAAAGTAACCATAAGCACGAAAGTCGGCCACACGAGGGGAAGTATTATGAGAAACATCTCCTGTACCCAGTTTACCCCGTCGAGCCGAGCCGATTCGAGAACCGATTCGGGTATACGCGAAAACGTTCCGCCCCAAATAATCAAGCTGCCGGGAAAATTAAGCCATATAAAATGAAGAAGTACCATTTTATTGGCGAAATCGCTGTCTACCAAGGGGTTGACAAGTTTATAATCGAGATTATAAAGGCGTTGCAAAAATTTGGGCATAAACCCGTTTTGCATAATCTGTAAGTAAAAGAAACTTACCACTACGCCGGAAATCAGGGTCGGAAGATAAAATATAACCCTGAACACTTTATATCCGAAAATCTTTTTGTATATAAAGTAAGACACGAAAAGACCTATCGGAAACATTATCATCTGTATACCGAAAGTCTTGAACGTGTTCAGAAAAGCCAGCCTTATATTATCCGCGTCGTTGACGGAGCCGTTTTTAATCTTTTCGAAAACCCATTTGAAATTTTCAAGCCCCGCAAATACGAGTTTGCCGTTTTCGGGTTTCTGAAACGCCATAGCGAACGAATCGAGATTGACGTAAACGTAAAACACGAGAAACGCCGCTACGGGAATAATCATAAAAGACGCGTAAAAAAGCGCGTCCATGGCTTTTCGCTTTTTGTATTCCCGGTTTTTAACTACCATTTGTTATCCTCTTGTATAAGTATTGCCCGACCGTAAAAGTCGGGCGTTAGTTTATTCGTTTGTATTTTCCGCGGCGACGTACATATCCGCCGCCGCTCTGCTGGTTTTTTGCGTTACTATCAGTTGAATTCGATAGTAAGATCGAAACCGGTAACGATTTCCGTTCCGCCCCATGCGGGATCTTGTTGATTGTTATCGACATACAAAGCGGTGAAAGTAAAACCGTTTGCGCGCATATCGTCCGTTATCACAATTTCAACGACGAGCGGATTATCTATCGCGTGAGCATAAGTCCATTTCGCTCCGTCATGTATGCCGAATTGAGGTTTCTGAGTCGTTGCACCTTGGTTATACATTTTTATTCTAAACGACGCCGCAGTCGGCATGGCTTTGAAAACGTCGGCTAATATCGTTACTGATTTCTGCACCGCTCCCGCACCGGGATTTGCATCGTTAATAACCCACATATCCTTTTCTTCGGAATAGGTCGTGCTTGCAAATCCGCTCGTAAGCCACATGGTTTTATCGTTAATATCGAAAGCTTTTATAAATTCAATACCCAAATCGAAACCCGTTACGATGTCCGTTCCGCCCCATGCGGGATCTTGTTGATTGTTATCGACATACAAAGCGGTGAAAGTAAAACCGTTTGCGCGCATATCGTCCGTTATCACAATTTCAACGACGAGCGGATTATCTATCGCGTGAGCATAAGTCCATTTCGCTCCGTCATGTATGCCGAATTGAGGTTTCTGAGTCGTTGCACCTTGGTTATACATTTTTATTCTAAACGACGCCGCAGTCGGCATGGCTTTGAAAACGTCGGCTAATATCGTTACTGATTTCTGCACCGCTCCCGCACCGGGATTTGCATCGTTAATAACCCACATATCCTTTTCTTCGGAATAGGTCGTGCTTGCAAATCCGCTCGAAAGCCACATCGATTTATCGTTAATATCGAAAGGTTTGATAAAGTCGACATCCATATCGAAGCCCGTACATTTCGCGGTTGCGCCCCATGCGGGATCTCTTTGTGTAAGGTCGCAATACAACGTCCAGAACTCGAAACCGTCGGTAAGCATTTCGTCGGTTATCGTTATAATGCCGCTCGTGTAAGATTCGACGTTATTTCCACTGTATTTCCAATCGGATTGTGCTCCTTCCGGATTAAAATTTAGCCCGAACTGAGGTGTGGTTCCGTTCCATTTGTACATGGTAACGGAAAATTGAGCCTTGCCTTCGTCCTTCATTTTAGCGAACAATTCCGCGGGAATCTTCACCTTTTGCTGAATTTGATCTTTGCCGGGATCGCCTCCGTCCATCGTAAGCCTGTCTTTCGCCTCGTTGTAAGTTACGGAATATTTTGTATTTACCCAGGTGATTTTGTCGTTTATGGTCTTGCCGCAACCGTTCGTGCATTCGCCGTTATCGTTGAACGCGTGGTCGAGTTTAGGTTCTTCGTCTTTCTTTTCAGTATAATCGCAACCGTCGCGCTTGCAAGCCCACAATTCGTAACCGTCGTTAACGCAGGTAACGTCAACCGTCTGGGTTTTTTCCATGTCGTGTCCGAGAGCGTTTTCCAAATTATCGTTATAATCGGTATTACATCTCGAACAATGGCGAATGGTATAACCTTGCTCGGTGCAGGTAGGAGCAACGACTACCTCTTTCGTACCGTCGTCTTCATGTCCTAATGCTAAAAGCGGCGTTTCTTTTCTGTTGCCGCAGCCTGCGCGGTCGCAGATTTCGACTTTCAAGCCGTCTTCGGTACAAGTGGCGGCTTTTGCCTTATCGTCGTCGGAAACTTCAACGTAATGATGGCCGAGCTTAGGAATTTCAACGTCCGTTTCGGTGTAATCGCAACGCTCGCATGCGCCGTTTTTCAATCCGGTTTCCTCGCAAGTCGCTTCCTTAGTAACCGTCCACTTCATGAGGTGCCCGAGCGCGCCTGTTTCGCCGTTTTGCGTTTCGCTGTGCTCGCAACCCGTTCTTTGGCAGTGTCTTTCCATAACCTGAGCAGTCGTACAGGTTGCGGCGGTCTGTTCCGCCCAATCCGTCAGATCGTGTCCGAGAGCGGCTACTTCGTTATCCTTATAAGTATCACCGCACTTCGAACACTTATGTTCGGTATATCCGCCGGTTGTGCACGTAGCGGCAACAACCGATTCGGTGTAATCGTGTTGACATTCTTCTTCTATCGAACACGAAACAAGCCATATGCACGAAATAACCATTGCCGTCGCTAAAATGATTTGCAATAATTTTTTCATCATCTTTCACTCCTTTCTTAACTTTCTCGCTAAAATGCGAAAACGGGGGTATTATCGTTTTTTTATATCGCTTTTTACTCTGCAATATGTAAATTCCCCCTTTCCAGAAGTTATTGTAGCATAGTTCTGCCCGGCATTCAATACTTTAAAACAATAAGAAATTGCTCCGTGTAAACTTTTTCAATCAAAAACATTGACATTTTTTGCTTTACGATTTACAATTACTGTACAAATAACGAAAATTGCTCCGGGTAAACTTATGGAAACTTATACTATGAATCCCCCGACGTTAAATTTCTCAACGAGCATAGACGACGGCAGCAACGAAACATTGCACAATCACTCCTATTTTGAATTGTTTTACATAAAAACGGGATCAATAAATCACAGCATAATGAATACCTTTCAAAAACTCGGCGTGGGCGACGCATATTTGATTTGTCCCGGCGTTCCGCACCGATTTGTTCGCGGAAAGGATAATTGCAACCAACGCAACGTGCTTATTAGAACCGAATTGATGAAGCTCTCTTGCGATTTTATAGATAAAACGTTGTATAACGATATAGTTGAGCAAAAAGCGACTAAATTCAAACTTTCGGACGAAGAACTTGCTTTCTTCGAACGCAGATTCGCATTGTTTTTATCGGACGAAAACTCCGACATCAGCCGTAAAAATTACGAAAAAGTAATGGTTGTTCAACTCCTCGGCGGAATTTATATGGAAGAGAAAAAGTCGGTAGGCAATTCTCTCGATTTCAGAAATCGCTGTCTGCTCTCGATAAACAAATATTATATCGATCCGCGCGCGATAGAACAGGTTTATTCGGAATCTGGATACAACCGCATTTATTTTTCAAAAAAATTCAAACAGGAATTCAGAACGACTCTCACGGATTACATTTTGTCTTTACGGCTTAACCATGCGGCGTTTTTGTTGCAGACCTCTTCGTATTCCATCGAGGAATGCTGCCACGCGATAGGTATCGAAAGCGTTTCGTATTTTATAAATAAGTTTAAAGAGAAATACGGCGTAACACCCGCAAAATACCGTAAATCGCTTGAAAAATAAACTGTTTTTGTGTTCGTAAACGCACATAACGCTATTC
>ERZ1034998.2007-NODE-2007-length-11510-cov-3.626975_pt1 | contig 11510 bp, 10 predicted proteins | sample MGYA00520621_ERZ1034998 | MGnify/ENA primary metagenome ERZ1034998 (study PRJEB33766, sample SAMN09781748) | gut metagenome | biome: gut microbiome | host: Homo sapiens | place: Madagascar | study: EMG produced TPA metagenomics assembly of the PRJNA485056 data...
AGGCGCTTGCAGATGCCGTGCTTGACACGAACCGGCAGAGCCAGCATAATATCGATGATCTGGTTTCCGAGGCAGCACACATATCTGCCGAACCAACGGCATTCACACCGGACACAGGCAGCACCGCTTCTACATTAAATCCGGAAGAAATTCCGGCAGGTGTTGACGACGATGTGTTAGCACGTGCCAACGAGATCATGGCACGGCTTAACCGCGAAGCCGCCGAAGATGAAGAAAAAAAGCAACGTGAAATTGAAGCTGCAAAAGAAAAAGCCATCGAACAGGAACGGCTGGCAGCGATTCTAAAATCAACCGAACGTAACATCGATGCATTTATACAGGAAGGACTCTCCAAACAGCATCAGCAAGACGACGGCAACTAGGAAAGGAGTTACTACTATGTACTCGAACGCAAAAAAATATACTCTGGGTTTGTTTTTTATTCTCATTGCAGCATGCACGCTATGCGGATGCAAGGGAAACCCGAAAAATTTCACCGTTGACACAATGACTATCACACTCACTGACAGTTTTAAAGAAAGCAAAATGGACGGATTTAACGCTTATATCGTAAGTGACGATGTGACATTTTCCGTCAAGACAGAAAATGCCTCCGATCTGGAATATGAAGGATATGAAATTTCCGGATTAAAAGATTACGCAAAAGAAATCTGCGGATTGAATAATATCTCTTCTGATAAATTAGAGCAGCGGAACAATTACTACTATTTTAGCAACAGCCAGACTGTCTCCGGAGCGAAGTACACGTATTTGCACTGTATGTTCCAGCAAGGTTCCAATTACTGGATCTGCGAATTTGTATGCAAGGCAAGGCAATTTGATTCGCTCGAAGCAAGTATGTTGAAATGGGCTGACAGCATCACATTTGAATAATGTCGGAATACAAAAAGAACATGCATCGTCCGAAACGGTGCATGTTCTTTTTGTTTGTCCTATCGTTTTTCTGATTCTTCTGTTTTTTCCGGAATTTCCGGATTGTCCGGATCCTCCGGATTCTCCTCTTCTTCGAAATCCTCCGGGCGCATCTTTTCATATTTTGCCATACCAAATGTCAGAAAACTTATGAAAAAGATTGTAGGGATTGCAATGATAATTCCAGCCTGTGCTGCTATTTGCATCCACCCATGCAATTTTCCGGTAAATAACAGATAGCTGGCGGTCACAACGACCGCCAGCATAATCATATCCACACAGATTGTTAAAATTGTCTGACTTTTCTTACTCATACAGATACCAGCCGCCACGATACTTGATACATGTCAAAGTATACGTCTGGGACTCATCTATATCCTGTCCAAGATATGACATCTTTATGTTGAATGAAAATTCCACATCACAGGCACCTTGCAATTTGATGTTCTTTTCTGCATAGTCGGAGACTTCCTCCTGGAAGTCTTTCAGATCATCACCTGTGTATTCGTCCTTGCTCTCGACACCCTCATATGTAAACTTGACATCATAGCCTTCATACATATCAATCATGTCTTCAATGTCATCCTTGCCCGGATCCAGAAATGGCGGGCAGAGTTTTGCCATCTTATCTGCATCTTTTTCATCCATCGCTTCGATAAACTGCTTTGCCACATCCTCCGGTGATTTTGCACCGCCCGATTTCACACCGAATTTGAAAAGGAACAATAACACGATTGCAACCAAAGCAGCCGCTCCTGCTAATATACCAATGATCTTAGCTTTGCTTGTCTTTGGAGCCTGTCCGGCACCGATTCCCGGCTGTCCATATGGTGCCTGTCCCGGCATTCCACCCGGCTGCCCATATGGTGCCTGTCCCGGCATTCCACCCGGCTGTCCGCCAAATCCCGGCTGACCCATTCCGCCCGGCTGACCCATTCCGCCCGGCTGTGGCTGTCCGGCATTTGCATCTGTCTTCAACGATAATCCCGGTTTCACGCCTGCTTCCGACGGATCAATGAGAATCGTCTTTTCGTCATCTCCAACCTCTCCATTTGGAGATGGCAAATCCGCACCACAAATTGCGCATTTTGTGAAGACGTCATCATTCTGTGCTCCACACATTTCACATACTTTCATCCTAATCCTCCTGTTAAACCTCTCTTTTCATGTAATTGTCAAAATTACAACTTATATTATATATAATGTCATAAATGACGCCCGAAGTCAATTAGACATAGTATATATTTTTTTTAATCAGTTGTAAACTGAAGCAATCGTGCTATAATTAAGGGAGGTTTTTGCGGACAAAGCAAAAGCCAATTACAATCGAATTATGAGAAAGGCTGATTATCATGTACAAAGTTGATTTTAACAAACCCATACATGTGCATTTCATCGGAATTGGCGGCATCAGTATGAGCGGACTTGCAGAGATTTTGCTGCAGGAAGGCTTTACGGTGTCCGGATCCGACATGAAAGAATCTGATATGACTGAAATCCTGCGCAATTTGGGTGCAAAGATATACATCGGACAAAAAGCAGAAAATATAACCGATGACATTGATCTGGTTGTATATACAGCTGCCATTCACACAAACAACCCGGAATTCGTTGAGGTAACGCGAAAAGACATCCCGATGCTCACCCGCGCACAGCTGCTTGGACAGATCATGCTCAACTACAAATATGGCGTTGCTGTAAGTGGTACACACGGAAAGACAACGACGACTTCCATGCTGTCCTACGTCTTACTCGAAGCCAAAAAAGATCCTACCATTTCCATCGGCGGTATGCTCGATGCAATCGGGGGCAATATCCGCGTAGGGCATTCGGATTATTTTGTCACAGAAGCCTGTGAATACACGAACAGTTATCATGCATTTCACCCTTATATCAGTATTATCCTGAACGTGGATGCAGACCACCTCGACTTCTTCAGTGGAATTGAAGAGATCGCGGATTCCTTCAAAACATTTGCAGAGATACTTCCGGACAATGGTCTGCTCGTTGTAAACGGAGATATGAAATACTATCATCATGTAACGAAAGACCTGCATTGCAAGATCCTCACATTTGGCATAAACAAGGGAAATGATTACAGTGCCACAGACATCGTATTTGATGAGAACGGACATCCTTCCTACACGCTCGTTGTGAAAGGAGAAACGCAGGACCGCATCGTACTGCATGCGACCGGAATCCACAACGTGATGAATTCTCTTTCCGTGATTGCAGTTGCAGATTTCCTTGGCATCGACCGGAACGCTGTGAAAGCCGGACTTGAAAAATGTTCCAGCGCCCATCGTCGTTTTGAGCACAAGGGTGTAACTGAAAACGGGGTTATAATCGTAGATGATTATGCACACCATCCAACAGAAATCGCTGCAACCCTTGCCGCTGCCAAAAATACACCACACAACGAGATCTGGTGTGTGTTCCAACCACATACTTATTCTCGTACAAAGGCGCTGCTTGACGAATTCGGAAAGGCTCTTTCCACCTGCGATCATGTCATATTGGCAGACATATATGCTGCCCGCGAGAAAGACACCGGTCTTGTCTCTTCGAGAGATGTCTGTGACAAAATCAACGCGCACGGGGGACACGCCATCTATCTTGGAGACTTTGACAGCATTACTGATTATGTCAAAAAAAATTGCAAAAAAAATGATTTGTTGATAACTATGGGCGCAGGAAATGTCGATTCTATCGGAGATGTGCTCTTAAAAAAATAATTATCCACATTATCCACAGGCTCATTTGGGGAAAATCCCCAAATGGGTCTTTTCTTTTCGGTTTACATAATTTTTACATAAATCATCCCGAATTAGCGCATCTCCAACCACCTGTTATTTATGGTAACTAATTGTCCACATTATCCACATTATCCACATTTTCCCAAAAATCCATGACCGAAAAGGTGTTCGCTTGAATTTAATTTTCTTCATGCTATAATTTGAAATGCTTCGATGCGAGGCGGTGAAGGGAAGGTTCAAAAAACTATGAAAACGATAACGATTTCAACAGAAAACAGTGAGACATATTCTTCTATCTCAAACTTTTTTATAGACTATTACATGACAGATGCAAACGGGGAATTCGTAAAAGTATATCTGTATCTGATTCGCTTGTTAAACAGCCAGAAACAGATCTCAGTAGCCGGGATTGCCGATCATTTTAACCTGACGGAGAAAGATATCTGCCGGGCAATCAAATACTGGGTGACAAAAGATGCCCTTCGCCTGACATTTGATGGCAAAGGGCAGCCAACAGGCATCGTTATTCTCCCTCTAAAAGCACCTGACATGGATTTGTCTGCCGAGGCTGACGCATTTTCTTTGCTTCGGTCCGACATGCCGGTGGTTACAAACACAGAAGAAAAACCATCCGCAAAAATTGTGCCGATCAACTCCGCTCCGGTTGAGTTATCCGCACCACCCAAACCGGAGTTTACAAAAAAAGATATGGAAAATCTCTTGCGCGATCAGGATTGGGAGGATATATTATATCAAGTAGAGACTTTATTTGAAAAGCCACTCTCCCCATCCGACACACAGTCACTTCTGTATATATATGATACACTTGGCTTCAGTGTCGATCTTTTTGAATACCTGATTGAATATTGTACGACAATGAAAAAGAAAAATTGTCGTTATCTTGAAGCGACCGCCATCGGCTGGTATCAGGACGGAATCAAGACAAAAGCCCAGGCCAGGGAACAGTATGCCCTGATGAGCAATGTCTCCCGTCTCTTCTACAAGACGCTTGGCATAAAGCGTGGCGTACCGACGACAATCGAGCAGGAGTTTTTTAAGACATGGACCCGCGATTATGGTTTTGATGAAGCAATCATCGAAGAAGCATGCAAACGGGCGGTTCTCCATACGCAGAATCCGACTATAAAGTATGTAAATGGAATTCTTTCGGCATGGCACAATGCCGGCATCACAGATTTTAATGGAATCAAGCAGGCTGACCAGGCACACGAAGAAGCTGCAAAAGAAGCAAAAACTTCCGCAGGCACAAAGAAAAGCGGAAATGCATTTACGAATTTTTCACAGAGCAATATGACTTCTGAACTCGACGAGATGGAAAAACTATTCCATAAAGAGGTAAATGGGCAATGAATTTTGAATTGTTAAAAAAAGAATCCATTCTCCACGAATATGAGCGGATCCGTCTGCGCAACAAACGGATTCTGCAGGACCGTCAGGCAGAAATCTACGAAAAGATTCCGGAGATTAAAAGATTGCAATCGGAAAGCCGGTTATCCTATATCGAACTGGCAAAGAAACGGGCATATGGGCAATCCTCGGACACGCAGGAAGCTTCCATCTCCGAAAGGAACCGCGAAAATTCCAACCGAATCGGAGAACTTCTGATGTATCATGGTTATCCGGCGACGTATCTTGATCCCATCTATGATTGCCCGATATGCAAAGACCAGGCATACATCGACGGAACAATGTGCCGGTGTTACGAGAAAAAAATTGTAAATGCGCTTTATCTGCAATCAAACATGACACAGGTTCTAGACCGTGAAAATTTTGATACCTTTGACCTGGAATATTACAGTCACATGATTCCGAAGAACAGGAATTGGTCCGCATCGCCTTATGAAAATGCAAAGAACACACTTCAGATTGTAAAAGGGTTTGTCAATCGTTTTTCCACGCAGAAAGCAGACCGCGGGAACCTTCTTCTGTACGGAGAACCCGGACTCGGGAAAACATTTTTGACAAACTGTATCGCAAAATCTCTGCTTGACAGCGGACACACAGTGCTTTATCTGTCGGCAAATGATATTTTTGAGCAGGTTTTTGGTCAATATCTAATGAATAAAAAATTAGAGCTTGAAGAATTATACAAATATATTTATAATAGCGAATTGTTGATAATCGACGACCTCGGAACAGAAACAACAAACACATTTGTCTGTTCAAAGCTTTTTGAGGTCATCAACCAGAGAGGACTCACCGGGAAATCCACCGTCATCTCTACAAATCTTTCCATGAAAGATTTACAGGAACGTTATTCCGAGCGTATTATGTCACGGATTGTTGAAAGTTACACCGTATTGCAATTATACGGTGAAAACATAAGGTATCAAAAAAGAAAAAAAGAAATGATACAGGGTTCTAAGCTGTAATCACACAATGGAGGAAAAAAATCATGCCAGATTCAAGTCATCTTATTACAGTTCCAGTAGGAAAGCTGGGGATTATCCCTTTGGAGAGCTGCAAAGCACTCGGCGAAAAAGTGGATCGCTATCTTGCCCGCTGGAGAGCAGAACGACACAACGAGCACAAGGACAACATTACATTTGCAGGCTACGAGCGGGATTCTTATATTCTGAAATCATCCTGCCCACGTTTTGGTTCTGGTGAAGCAAAAGGAACTTTGGAAGATTCTGTACGTGGTACAGATGTTTATATCATGGTTGATGTTGTAAACCACAGCATCCAGTACAAAATCTGCGGTATTCCAAACATGATGTCCCCAGATGACCACTATTCCGATCTGAAACGTGTCATCGCTGCCATGGCCGGAAAAGCAAACCGAATCACTGTCATCATGCCTTTCATGTATGAAAGCCGCCAGCACAAGAGAAGCAGCCGTGAATCTTTAGATTGCGCAATTGCATTGCAGGAACTCGTCGGACTTGGTGTCGATAATATCATTACATTCGACGCACACGACCCACGTGTACAAAATGCAATCCCATATAGTGGTTTTGAGAATATCATGCCAACCTATCAGTTTATCAAGACTTTGCTTCGTACAACACCGGATCTTACATTAGACAGTGACCATATGATGGTGATCAGCCCGGATGAAGGTGCTATGAACCGTGCAATCTACTTTGCAAATCATCTCGGTGTTGATGTAGGTATGTTCTACAAGAGACGTGATTATACAACCGTTGTAAATGGAAAAAATCCAATCGTTGCCCATGAGTTTCTAGGTGACAGTGTAGAAGGAAAAGACGTTATCATCATTGATGATATGATTGCTTCCGGCGAGAGCATGCTTGATGTTGCCCGCCAGTTAAAGGCGCGTAAAGCAAAACGTGTTTATTGTCTTGCAACATTCGGCCTGTTTACTGCCGGTCTGGATATCTTCGATCAGGCAAAGAAAGAAGGGACGATCGAGAAGGTTATCACTACGAACCTTACTTATCAGAATCCGGAACTCTTCAACCATGACTGGTATGAGTCTGCGGATCTTAGCAAATATATCGCAACCCTGATCGATCACCTGAATCACAACGCTTCTATCAGCAGTCTGCTTGACCAGTCTGAGCGTATCCAGTCAAGAATTCAGGAATATAAAGAATTCGGCACCATCTCTGATAACTACAAAGCACCAACTGTATAATCAGATTTATATGTGAACCGGAAAATCATAAAAGAGAAACGGTATCCGCATAACCGGGATACCGTTTCTCTTTTATTTTTTTTATTTCTTCCTTATTGTACATATACATAGACCTGAATCTGCTCGTCATTTAAGTTATTTGTAAATGTCAGGATCGCGGTTCCTTTCTTTCCCGGGATCACGCGCAAACGCGCAACCGATGGTCCAACCGGAGTCGTATCCCATGCAAAGCTTGCAACCGATTCATCCGATGACTTGACACTGACTTCGATATCGCCTGAGATACAGACACGAAGAACTGCCTCGTTATTCGTATTTCCCGTCTGTACATCATCGTTATCCGTGTCACTCTCCGAATCCCCCGTTTCTGTCGTCTGTGGGATCGTAAACCGCAGGAACGTATCACTTACAAACATATCCTCATAGCCTTGCGAAGGTACAGCATCCGTAAAGCTCGCCAGACCTTCCATCACTTCCTCTTTATCCGTTAAGTCTGCAATCTGCTTTTTGTACGCTTCTTCGTTCTCCTTGTAATCCGAAATCGAACCTTTCAACAGATCAATCTCCGTCTGCAGCTCCGCAATTGCATCCTCCTGTTCCCGGATCTGCGAGCGGAAATAATTCGCCGCAACATCACTTTCAGAAGCAATCGTATTTCGTTCATCATTCGCCTTTTGCACTTTGCTGCTAAAATAGAAAAATCCAAACACCAGCCCCCCTGCCAGGAAGATCATCAAAGCAACGGAGATTCCTATATAAAGTTTTGTATTTCCATGTGCATCTGCACGTTCGTATTCTTCATCTTCAAGCGGTTTTCCGCAATTGCTGCAAAACAATGCACCATCCTCGTTTTCCGCTTTGCAATGCTTACATATCATATTCTTTACAACTCCTGTTTTCGTTTTCAATCGTATGACATTTTTATCTCTATCTAATCTATGATACCTTATTTTCAATTTCTGTCAAGTTTTTTCCCGAAGATTCTTCGTCTATTTTTTGTCGCTGCCACCTCTGTATGTGCCTGTTGGATTTCCCGTAGCACCTGATCGAGACGACGGTAGCGTGCTTCTTCCCGTTCTTCTTTTTCCCTCATGACTGCATCAAATTGCCGCATCACATCCGCAGTCACTTCTTCTTTTATCGACGTCGTGATGATATCCTTATTTTCGCGTAATGCATTTGCGATCACACGATTCATCACACTTTGCAGCTGTGCCTGTTTAAAATCCACAACTTTGTCCATTTCCGGAAGGATGTTCTGATTGCGCACTGCGCTTACTTCCTGCGCATCCTCATCGTTTGATTTTTTTATTTCCACCGGGTGTTCCTCCTCAACCGCTTTTTCCATTCGCTCCACCATGGAATCTTTGTCTTCATCCATCCTTGTATGTACCGGCTGCAGTTCTGTCTCCCTCGCGCGTTTCGCCCGGATGATGGCGTTTCGGATATCCCGCAGGGTAAGCCCCTCCTCCTTCATCTTTTTTACACGTTCAAACAAGCGGATGTCCCGTTCCTCATACTCCCGGTGTCCCTGGGCATTTCTTTTTATCTCCAGGTTAAGTTCATCCTCCCAATAACGAAGCACATGTGTTTCCACATGAAGCATTTTTGAAGCTTCTTTTATCGTCATATCCATAATCTCCCCTGTTTTTATTTTCCAGTTGAATAATGACTCCCCCGGTCAAGATTCTTCAACCTTTTTCACCTATTTACCTTACCATACTTTTCACAGACTGCGCTTTTCTTTCGTATGCATTCTATTGCGGTTTTTCTGTTTCTTTCGACAAAAACACATCTGATGCATGTTTCTGCGTATCATGCAAATGAAATTGTGAAATCTCTGTCTTAGGATTGCGCATCGTCTGATTTTCTAGTATGATAGTTTTGTATGTATATGGCGTCGTTCTGTATGCATATCATCAAATAGCAGATACTATGCATAAGCAAACACCCAGACATCTTATACATGATATCCGGTTATGAAATATGGAGGTTTTAATTCTATGTGGAAAAAACTATACAAGCGCATGACTGCCATGGCACTCGCCTGCGCAATGACTGTCATGCTCGCTGCCTGCGGCAAAACGGATGCCGGCAGCAAATGGAATATCGGTTCCGATATTTCTGACATGGAAACGGAAGAAGCAAGCGCCGACCCGGTAAGCCCGGATGATGCCTCTCCTATCGATGCATCCACACTTGAGGACTGCGTCTACACACAACCTGACCCGACAGGCGAAAAAGCAAAAGCAGAACAGGAACGTTTTCATACGTATCTGATGGACAGTTTCAAAGAAGCTGTCACAAGCGATACCGTCACATTGCATTACACGGTTGCAAACCCGGCAGACTACGACTTAGATGTGCCGACCGCTACGTTCGGCGATGCAGACGTCTCTGAGGAGGCGATTCAAAAAGACAAGACAGAAACCGAAAAAGAGAAACAAGAATTGGAAGGCTTTAATTATGACCTGCTGACCGGCTCCCAGAAATACACCTATGACATATTAAAAGATTACCTGGCACTCAATCTGGAATCCTATGACTACACGTATCTTTATGAGCCATTTGCCTACACAAGCGGCTTGCAGACAAACATGCCGATCAATCTCTCGGAATACAAATTCTATAACGAAGGTGACGTGCAGGATTATCTGGCATTGCTTGGGCAGCTTCCGGACTATTACGATACGTACCTTAACTTCGAGCAGACGAAGATAGAAAAAGGACTCTTCATGAACGAACATTCCGCCAGCGAAGTAGTACGGCAATGTGAGGAGTTTATTGCAAATCCGGAAGAAAACTTATTGATTGCGACATTTGAAGATAAAGTGCGCGGCGTGGACGGTTTAAGCGAAGAACAGATCCAGGCGTATATTACACAGAATCACGACACGGTAATCAACTCTGTGATTCCATGCTACAAAAAGGTAATCAAATTCTTCTCCGCCAACCGGACTGCCGGAAAAAATGATCTAGGCTTATGCAACTTCGATCACGGGAAAGACTATTATGCCTACCTGTTAAAGTCAAAAGTCGGCACAGATAAGTCACCGGATGCGGTTGTCACCTGGCTTGATGATGCCATCGAAGATCTGATGACCGAGTATCAGAGTACTGCCATGGCAAACTATTCCGCCTACGAGCAATACTTCACCGATTCCGAGAACGGTTTGTACGGAGACAAAGACCCGCTAGAGACAATCAATTACTTCAAGGATGCATTTGCTGATCGTTTCCCAAAGATGCCAGATGTCCGGTACAAAGTGGAAAATGTACACGAATCCTTAGAGGATATCGTCAGCCCTGCCTTTTATGTCACGACACCGATTGATGCATACGACGATAACTCCATCTACCTGAACATGGGAAGCAGCGGTGCCGGCGACTTATGGTCCACACTGGCGCACGAAGGAATACCGGGACACATGTACCAGTTCACATACTATTTAAGCACAAAGCCGGAGCCTATCCGCGCGCTGCTTGATTTTAATGGATATTCCGAAGGCTGGGCAACCTATGTGGAGATGATGAGCTACGATATGTACCATGATTATCCGGATGACAGCTATGCAGATTTCGAACGAATCAACTCCGCGTTGAACCTGCTCGTGAGCGCCCGTGTTGAAATCGGCGTCAACTATGAGGGATGGGATCTCGAAGCAACGAAGCAATATCTCTCTGACAACGGGTTTAACTCCGATGGTGCCCAGGATATCATGGATTATGTCATCGCAGAGCCTGTCAACTACCAGATGTATGTTATGGGCTGGCAGTCCTTCCAGGAGCTGCGAGACTATGCAGAATCTGCCCTCGGCGACAAGTTCGACGAGCAGGCGTTCCACAAGGTTGTGCTCGATGCCGGCCCTTCCCAGTTTTATCTGATCGAGAAACTTGTAAAGCAGTACGTGAAGGATAATTTATAAACGAAATATCTATATATTCATATTTTCAGCAATGCAAAAGAGCCGGAGTAATCCGGCTCTTTTGAAGTATCACAAACCTAAAATATCATTCATAACCTGTGAAAACTCCCGGTACTCGGAAATCAACGCTTCCAGCCGTTCCCTTCCCGCGTCCTCCAGATGATAATACACTTTCACCATCCGCTCACCGGTTTGCTTCTTATAATCACTAATATACCTCTGATCAATCAGCTTATATAACGTCGGATACAAAGTACCCACCGACAACGAGAT
>ERZ1034998.2008-NODE-2008-length-11501-cov-5.228464_pt1 | contig 11501 bp, 9 predicted proteins | sample MGYA00520621_ERZ1034998 | MGnify/ENA primary metagenome ERZ1034998 (study PRJEB33766, sample SAMN09781748) | gut metagenome | biome: gut microbiome | host: Homo sapiens | place: Madagascar | study: EMG produced TPA metagenomics assembly of the PRJNA485056 data...
GGCTCAAGGGGCGCTGCCGAAAAGCCGCCCCCTTGAGAATCCCCCGGCCGCATCGCCGGAAGCGCAAAAGAATGTTTCGGATCGCTATGGGTAGTTCTGTCGAAAGTGCTTGGAGTTCAGTATGAGTACATAGATTACTACAACAGACGAATTAAGGCAAGACTTAAGGGCTTGCCGCCTGCGGTTCGCAGACAGCAAGCCCTTTCGGATACTTGCGCAATTTGAGTTAGAAATATTTGTCTAGCTTTTTGGGGTCACTTCACTCTCGAGCCGGTATTTTTAATTCCATCATATTCCCTTAGCAATTGCAGCAGAGTAACGAAGTGCTTGATGGCTTGAAAATGAATAGGGGCATTTGAAGCAAATAGAATTCCTGCATTTTTATATCAATTTCATTACTTTCTGAACTTTTTAAACAAAATACCACCCAATACAATGGCGATTACAAGCAGTGCCAGACGTATCTCCAACCACCCGAAACAAGCCGCGACCATCAAAGCTGTAAACATTCCAAACACCATCCAGTTTCCGCTGCCAACCGAGTATTTTTTCCCGCCGAACCGTGGAATCAGTATCAGCGGCAGCAGGGATACCAGCGCCACCATCACAACCAGTCCTCTGTGGGCATTTAAGACAGGCTCCAGAGCAAAACCGTTGTAGATCAGAAAGACTGCCAAGACTCCGTAGAGGAAATGATAGGAGGAAGAGAGGGGGAAGTATGATTTTAAGAAACGGGTCAGCTTCTTCGCAGTTTGCATCATATCAAATCGTTTCATTAAAGTGTCTCCAAGTGGCACTCCCTGACAGATGCCGTAATAAATAATTCATGGAATTACTGTTTTACGGACACCCACCTTTTTCGTGGCGTGCTTTGTTATTTGATTTCCCAGAGCTTCACCTGGCTGGACTTCTCATAAAGCCGCAGGTAGCTGTCGTAGCGGGTAGGCTCGATTTCCCCGGCCTCCACCGCACCCCGGACGGCGCAGTCCGGCTCCTTCCGGTGGGAGCAGTCGTCAAACCGGCATTTGCCCAGGTATGGCTCAAAATCCGGAAAGGAATACTGTAAGTTCTCCTTGAGGATAATTTCCATCTGGTCGGTATCGAAGGAGGAAAAGCCCGGGGTGTCCGCCACATAGGTGTCTTTCCCCAGCCGGTAAAGCTCCACATGCCGGGTGGTATGCCGCCCCCGGCCAAGCTTCTCGGAAACCTCCCCGGTTTCCAGAGCCAGTTCCGGTGCCAGACGGTTCAGGACACTGCTCTTGCCCACGCCGGAGTTTCCGGTGAAGGCGGTGAGCTTTCCGGTGAGAAGTGTCCTCAGTTCCTCCACCCCCTCCCCGGTTTCCGCGCTGGTGCAAATCACCGGGAAGCCAGCGTGTTCATAGATGCGCACCAGGTTAGCGGCCGGATCCAGGTCACATTTGTTGACCACCAGATACACCGGCACTCCCTGATCTCCCGCGATGGCCGCCACCCGATCGATGAGGAAGGGCTCCGTCACCGGATTGACGTTGGCGGCGAATACCACCAGGGCATCCACGTTGGCAACCGCCGGACGGACGAAGGCATTTTTCCGGGGAAGAATCTTCTCCACCATGCCCTTGCCCTTCTCCACGGAGATTTCCACCAGATCCCCGGTCAGGGGCGAATTGCCCCCACGGCGAAGGATACCTCTGGCTCGGCAGGTAATGAGGCTGGAGTCCGTCTGCACGTCATAGAAGCCGCTGATGGAGCGCAGAATCCGCCCCTGCAATGTCTGGGTCATTTCGTAAACTCCAATGTTTTGGTTTCCAGGAACTGGCCGTTCAGGTACAGGTCATAGGACACGGTGCCCGTGCCCGTCAGATCCAGCAGCACGGTCTTTGCCCCGGGGGCGATGGATTTGGAGACGATCACATCCCGGGTGCCCCCCAGACATACGTCCAGCCTTGCCTCCTCGGCGCTCTCCGGCACCACCCAGGATACGCTGATGAGCACGGAATTGTCCGGCTCGGTTTCCTGAGGGGCGGTAGTCTGGGTGGGCTGGGTTTCCGACACGCCGCTGGAATACTGGATGATGATCTCGGAGGACACATCCAGGGTCTCATCCTTGTCCACCGACTGATAGACCACCTCGTTTTCCGGGCGGGAGCTTTCCGTCGGCTCATAGCGCACGTTGGTAAAGCCCAGCTGAGTCATCAGCTCCTTGGCTCGGTTCAGTTCCAGCCCCACTACGTTGGGCATGGAATTTTCCACGATGTCCGGGCCGGTGCTGACATAAATATAAATGGTCTGACCCTCGGTGACCTCGCTTTCGGCGGAAGGATCCGTCCGGGTCACCTCGCCGGGCTGGTAGACATAGCTGGCTTCCTTCTTTTTGAGCGGCTTGAAGCCCTGGCTTTCCAGCAGCTTGCAGGCCTCCTCCGCGTCCGCGCCGACGAAGTTATCCAGCTTCTTCACCGCGGGCTCCGGGCCCATGCTCACCGTCAGCCAGATATCCGAGCCCCGCTGCACCTTGGTGCCGCCTGCCGGCTCCTGGCTGATGATCTCGTTTTTCGGATGGTTTTCGCTGTACTCCTGGGGACGGAGTCGGAAATTGAACTCATCATGCGCCGCCGCCAGCTCCTCACTGTAGGTGCCGCCGGTGAGGTAGGGCACCTCCACCATGTCCTTCTCCTGGTTCAGGAGGGCTCCGTTGAACAGGGCGATGAGGAACAGCATAATGGCAAACAGTGCCACCGCACTGCAAACCACCACGGCGGTGGTGGCGATCCGGCTGCGCTCGGTGTTCTTCTTTTTCTCGGCCTCCCGACGCCTTCTCCGGCGGCTTTCCGTATGGCTGACCTCCCGGCTGGCTGTAGACCTGGAAGCCGTGCCGGAATGAGCCATCACCGCACTGTTTCTGGGCAAGGAAGTGGAGGGACGCTCGCCGGTTCTGGCCTGAACCTTCTTTTCCGCGGTGGTCAGAGGCATCCCCGCCGTGGGAATTTTCCGGGTGGCATCGTCCATCAGGGTGTGATAATCGAAGACAATGGCGGGATTTTTCCGGAACTCCTCCATGTCCTGAAGCATTTCCGTGGCGGAAACGTACCGATCCCGGACTTCCAGCGCCATGGCCTTCATAATGATCTGCTCCAGGCCCGTAGGAATGTTGGGGTTATAGGTAGAGGGCAGGGGCGCGCCGCCGTTGATATGCTGGATGGCCACGGAAACCGCGGACTCTCCGTCATAGGGCGGCCGGCCGGCCATCATTTCGTACATCACAACGCCCAGAGAGTACAGGTCAGACCGGTTGTCCGTGTGGCCGCCCTTGGCCTGCTCGGGAGAAATATAGTGAACGCTGCCCAGGGCTTCCTTGGTCAGGGTGTTGCTCTTGTTCATCACCCGGGCGATGCCGAAATCCATGACCTTCACGGAACCGTTTTTCAGCACCATCACGTTATGAGGCTTGATGTCCCGGTGGACAATGCCCCGGCTGTGGGCGTGCTCCAGACCCTTGGCGATTTGCAGGGAGAAATGGAGAGTCTCCTTCCAGTTGAGGATGCCCTTTTTCTCCATATATTCCTTCAGGGAAATGCCGTCAATCAGCTCCATGACGATGTAGTCCGCCCCGTCGGAGGAGGAAACGTCATAGACCTGGACGATGTTCGGGTGGCTGAGCATGGCAACCGCCTCGCCCTCCGCCCGGAACCGGCGGCGGAACTCCTCATCCCTGGAAAATTCGTCTTTCAGAATTTTAATCGCAACCAATCGGTTCAGCCGATGGCAGCGAGCTTTATAAACAACGGCCATGCCGCCGGTACCGATGACCTCAAGAATCTCGTACCGACCGTCCAGAAGCCGTCCAATATATTGATCCATATAAGCTCCTTTCCTGCCTTTGGTTAAACCTGAATCAGCACGCTGGTCACATTGTCCGGCGCGCCCCGGCTTTTCGCGATGTTCAGCAGCCGCTTGCAGCAGTGGTGCTTGTTCACGCCGTGGGCGACCTCAAAGAGAATCTCCTGGTCGTCCATCAGATTGCTCAGTCCGTCGGAGCACAGCAGCAGAAAATCGCCCTTGCTCACGCTGACGTGGAAAATGTCACAGATGAGCACAGGCTCCGTGCCCACCGCCCGGGTGATGTAGTTCTTACCAGGGTAGGTTTTTGCCGCCTCGGCGGGGATGTCTCCCCGGTCAACCATCATCTGCACCAGAGAATGATCCTTGGAGATCTGACGGATTCCCGTCCGGCTGATGCCATAGGCCCGGCTGTCGCCCACATTGACTACGGTTGCCCGATCCCGGCGCACCAGCACCGCAACCAGGGTAGTGCCCATGCCGTCAAATTCCTCGAACTGAGCCGCCTGGTCGTAAACCGTGAAATTGGCCAGCTTCACCGCGCTGCGGAGCATCTGATCGATCCGGTCAGACTCCATCCCCGGCAGCCAGCTCCGACGGATTTCCTCCACAAAGACCTCCACCGCCAGGGTGCTGGCAATGTTGCCGGATTTGGCGCCGCCCATGCCGTCGCAGACCACGCCCAGCAGGGTCTCCTTGTCCAACCGTTCAATTCGGTAGGCATCCTGATTCTGCTTGCGCACGCATCCGGGATCCGTAAGTCCCCAGCTCTGCATCGTCCCAGCACCTCTCTTCTTTACTCGTGCTTTTTCTCGTATTTCCTGCGCAGCTGCCCGCAGGAGGCATCGATATCCCCGCCCAAAGTCCTGCGAACCGTAGCCGTAACCCCGCCGTCTTCCAGAATTTTCTGAAACCGGGCTACCGCCTCCCGGGAGCTGGGCTTTAAGGGGCTTTCCTCCACATGGTTCAGCGGAATCAGATTCACATGGGCTCCCAGACCCTTCAGCCGCCGCAAAAGCTCCTGGGCACACGCCGGGGTGTCGTTAAGGCCGTCAATCATGGCATACTCGAAGTGAATGCGCCGACCCGTGGCATCATAGTACCGGCGGACGGCCTCCATCAGCTCCTCAATGGGATAGGCCTTGTTTACCGGCATGATTTGATCGCGGATTTCATCGTTAGGGCCATGCAGGGAAATGGCCAGGCTGATTTGCAGCTTTTTTTCCGCCAGAGCGTCGATTTTCGGAACCAGTCCGCAGGTGGACAGACTGATGTGCCGCATGGAAATGTTCATGCCCTCCGGGCTGTTTACCAGCTCTAAAAAGCGCAGGACATTGTCCAAATTGTCCAGGGGCTCGCCGATGCCCATAAGCACAATGTGAGAAATGGGCAGTCCCGAATCCACCTGGGTAAAAAGCACCTGATCCAGCATTTCCGCCGACTCCAGCCGCCGCACCAGGCCGCCCAGGGTGGAGGCGCAGAAGGCACAGCCCATCCGGCAGCCCACCTCCGTGGAAATGCACACGGTGTTGCCGTAGCGATAGCGCATGAGCACCGTCTCCACGCAGTTTCCGTCGGAAAGCTGCCAGAGATACTTGATAGTGCCGTCCTTTTGAGACTCCTGCCTGCGAACCGCCGTAGGGGCGTAGAGGGGATATTCCCGTGCCAGCGCCTCCCGGAGGGCTTTGGGCAGATTCGTCATCTCCTCGTAGGAGCGAACGCCCTTATGAAGCCAGGAAAACACCTGCTTTGCCCGGAAGGCCGGCTGACCCAGCTGTTTTAAGATGTCCGCCAGCTCCGGCTGGGTCAGGGATTTGAGATTCATGCTTTCCTCCGAAGACGGCAGATGAAGAAGCCGTCGGTGTCGTACTGTCCGGGAATCAGGGTCAGCATCCCGGTTTCGTTTTTGGGGAAGATTTCCGGCAGAGGCAAAGGCTCCCTGGCAAAATCTTCGTGGTTTTTCAGAAAGGCCTCCACCACCTGCTCATTTTCCCGGCGAAGCACCGTGCAGGTGGAGTAGAGCAGCAGTCCGCCGGGGCGCACATATCGGCTCTGGTTTTCCAGAATGGCCAGCTGCAACGCCGGTAACTCTTCCGTTTCTTCCAGATTTTTATACCGGATATCCGGCTTTTTCCGGATAATGCCCAAGCCTGAGCAGGGCACGTCCGCAATCACCGCGTCCATGGCGCTTTCCCATTCCGGGACGAAAACAGAAGCGTCCTGTAGCTTCGATGTAATGTGATTCAGCCCCAGCCGAGCCGCACCCTTGGCGATCAGCTCGGTTTTGTGGGGGTGCACGTCACAGGAAGTGATCTCCCCCTGGCCGCCCATGGCAATGGCCGCGGCGAAGCTTTTCCCGCCGGGGGCAGCGCAGCAGTCCAGAATGCGCGCCCCCTCTTTGGGAAGCTGGGCGCACAGGACGCTGAGCTTTGCCGCCGGATCCTGGACGTAGAACAGCCCTTCCCGGAAGGACGGCAGCCGTTCCAAGTCGCCTGTACCGGAAAGAATCAGGCAGTCCGGCATCCAGGGATGGCAAGAGGCCGTAACCCCTTCCCCTTCCAGTCTCTCTTTCAGAACTTCCGTGGAAATCCGAAGGGTATTGACCTGCACCGTGGTCTCCGGAACGCCGTTGTCCGCAATCAGCATAGGCTCCAGAGTGCCCTTGGGAAGGTTCTGCTTGAGCAGCGAAATCAGGGCATCCGGGTGGCTGTACTTATCCGCGTAAGAAGTCGGCTCTTTCAGCTGACCCCGGTCACGGACGGCGTTTCGCAGAACACCGTTGACCAGGGAGGCCGCCTTGGGATTTTTGCAGTATTTTTTTGTCAGGGCAACGGATTCGTTCACCGCCGCGCTGTCCGGGATTTTGTCCAGCTCATAGAGCTGATAGAGCCCCAGGTGGAGAATGTCCCGCACCACCGGATGCAGGCTCTTCACACTGCCCCGGAGCAGCTGCTTGAGGTAAAAATCCAGCTTTTCCCGGTTCTGGGAGACTCCGTAGCAAAGCCGCGTTGCCAGTGCCGCGTCCCGGCTGTCCAGCCCGTCCCGGCGGATGGCCGTTTTCAGCACGGCGTTGGGCCAGGCATCCTCCCGGCGGCAGGCAATCAGCGCATTCAGCGCGGTTTCCCGGGCGCCCATCAGGCTTCCAGGGGATGGCCTCGGAAGTAGTCCGGCGCGGCCATCCGCTTTCCGCCCTCGGCCTGGAGGGAGGTGACCTCCACGGCTCCCTCACCGCAGGCAATCCGCAGACCGGTTTTCGTCAGACCCAAAATCTGTCCGGGCTTGCCGGTGCCCTCCACCACCCGGGTGTCGTGAACCTTGAAGGTTTTGCCCTGTAAAACCATGGTAGCTACCGGCCAGGGGTGCAGACCCCGCACCTGGTTGTGCACCTTCCAGGCAGTCTTATTCCAGTCGATGGGGCACATGGTTTTATCCAGCATGGGAGCGTAGGACACCTGAGACGCATCCTGCCGGATTCCGGGAAGCTTTCCTTCCTTCTGAAAACGACTGAGCGTCTTGCTCAGCAGTTCCGCTCCCAGCACCGCCAGATGATCCAGAAGTTCTCCGGCAGTCTCGTTTTCCCCGATGGGAGTTTTGGACACGTCAATAATGTCACCTGCGTCCATTTCCCGGCACAGATACATGGCGGTGACGCCGCTCTGCGTCAAGCCGTCCAGCACCGCCCACTGATAGGGAGCGCTGCCCCGGTACTTGGGAAGCAGGCTGGCATGAATGTTGATGCAGCCCAGAGTCGGCACATCCAGCACCTTCTGAGGCAAAATCCGGCCGTAGGCAACCACCGCGCAGATATCCGGTTTCAATGCCCGCAGGGTCTCCACCGTCTCCTCTTCCCGGAAATTTTCCGGCTGGAACACGGGAATATTTGCGCTCAGTGCCACCTCCTTCACGGGAGAGGCCACCAGCTTCATGCCCCGACCCTTGGGACGGTCGGGCTGGGTATAGACGCCAACCACCTCAAAGCCATCGGTCAAAATCTTTTTCAGGCAAGTCGCCGCAATGTCCGGCGTGCCCATAAACACAACTCGCAAGGTTTTTCCCCCTTATCGGATTACTCTTCTTCCTGGGCTTCCAGCTCTTCCTCGGTGAGGAACCGCTCCATGACCTCGGTGTAGAGAATGCCGTCCAGGTGATCCAGCTCATGGCAGAAGCACCGGGCGATCAGCTCCTCTCCCTCGGCCTCAAACCAGTTGCCGTTCCGATCCTGCGCCCGAACCTTGGCGTAATTGGGACGCTTCACCAGGCCGTACTTGCCGGGGACGCTGAGGCAGCCCTCGGCTCCCACCTGCTCGCCGGAGGTTTCCAGCAGGCTTGGATTGATCAGCTCCAGAACCTCATCGCCGGTATCCACCAGCACCACCCGGCGCAGAATCCCCACCTGGGGCGCCGCCAGACCCACGCCGTTGGCATCGATCAGCGTCTCCTTCATGTCGTCCAGCAGCTTGTGCAGCCGTCCGTCAAATTTTTCCACCGGTCTGCACACCTTGTGCAGAGCCGGATCCTTATCCGTTAAAATCTTCCGCAGTCCCATTTCCGGTTCCTCTCTTTACATATCATAGCCGTTGACGTCAATGTAGGCATTGACGCCCCGGTTGGCTTTATCCTGACTGAATTTACGCAGCAGTGCGGCCAGCAGCTGGCGCAGGGGCCGCGTCATATGGCAGCGCAGGGTCAGCTGATAGCGGTAGTTGTAGTTGACCTTGGGCACCACGCAGGGAGCCGGGCCCAGCACGCTGCATTTTTCTTCCGGAACCTGACGCAGCCAGGCGTTCAGGCTGTCCCGGAACACCGCGGCTCCCCGGAGTACCTGTCCCTCCTCCTGACCGGAGAAGGTGACCAGGGCAAAATCCCCGAAGGGCGGTGCCGCCTGAGCCTGGCGCAGGCGGATTTCCAAATCATAAAACCCATCGTAATCCTGCTTTGCCGCAAGGCCGATGACCTGATGCTCCGGCTGAAGAGTCTGAATCACCGCCCGGCCGGCACTGTCGCCTCGGCCTGCCCGACCCACCACCTGGGTGAGCATATTGAAGGTGGTCTCCCCTGCCCGGAAGCCTCCGGAATACAGGCTCAGGTCTCCGTCCAGAACGCCAACCAATGTCACATTCGGCAGATTCAGTCCCTTGGCAACCATCTGGGTTCCCAGGAGCACGGGGACGTTTTCCTTCTGGAAGTGCTCCAGAATTTTCTCGTGGGTATTCACCGCGCTGACCGTATCCGCGTCCATCCGGCTGGTCTCCATATCCGGAAACAGGGCAGCCAGCTCCTGCTGCACCTTCTGGGTGCCGGCGCCGATGGTTTTCAGCGGCCCACCGCAGGCAGGGCACCGATCCGGTGCGGCCATGGAAAAGCCGCAGTAGTGGCACATCAGACGGCTGTTGGCACTGTGATAGGTCAGGTGAACGCTGCATCGGGGACACTCCGGCGTCTGGCGGCAGTCGATGCACACCAGCGCCCGGCTGTTGCCCCGGCGGTTCAGCAGCAGAATGGTCTGCTTGCCCGCCTGACGGGTCTCTAAGATTCGCTGGCGCAGGGGGATGCTCAGGCTGGTATCGTTTCCCAGTTTCAGCTCCTCCCGCATATCCACGATCTCCACCTCGGGAAGAGGGCGACCGTTGTAACGCTGGCGCAGGGTATAGAGCCGATACAGGCCGGTTTTCGCCCGGTACATGCTCTCAATGCTGGGAGTGGCAGAGCCCAGAACCACCAGGGCTTTCTCCTTGGCCCCCCGCCAGATGGCAACCTCCTTGGCATCGTACCGGGGCGCGCTTTCGGATTTATAGGAATGCTCCTGCTCCTCGTCCAGAATGAGAAGGCCGGGGGTGCAGGGAGCAAATACCGCACTGCGGGTGCCCACCACCACCCTGGCGTCTCCGCTTTTTACCCGCTTCCACTGATCGTACCGCTCGGCGGCGGACAGGCTGCTGTGCAGCACCGCCACCTGAGTCCCAAAATAGGCCGCAAGAATTCCCAACAACTGGGGCGTCAGGGCAATTTCCGGAACCAGGAGCATGGCGCTTTTCCCCTTCTCCAGGCAGGTCTGAATCAGCCGGATATACACGCTGGTTTTTCCGGAGCCGGTGACGCCGTAGAGAAGAGCCGTCCCCGGCTCTTCCTGCGCCATCTGGGAAGCCAGGCCTTCAAAGCAGACCTGCTGCTCCTCGTTCAGCACCAGCGGGCCTGAGAGCTTCGCCGGGCGAATCTCCCGGCAGCGAAGCACCGGTCGCTGGGACAGGGTCAGATAGCCCAGCTTTTCCAGCCGGTTCACCGTGGCCGTGGAGGCTCCGGTGAAATAGCACACATCCTTCACCGCCACGCTTCCCACGCTGCAAAGAAGCTCCAACACCTGCCGCTGCATGGCGGCAGATCTGGGACGGCTGGCGGCATAGGCCATGGTCTCCTCCGGAGACTGGGCAAGGGTGGCAATTTTTTCCGACTTATCCTGGGTTTTCCGCAGAAAATCCGTCTGGCAGGTGATCCACTTCTTCTGACGAAGGTAGCTGAGCACCTCCCGCAGGGAGTCCTCGTCGGAGATGAGATTCCGCAGCGCTTCCTCCTGGGCGGTGCCGCCCAGGTTTTCCAGCAGCTCCAGAAGCTCTGCCGCCCCCTCCTTGCGGATGGTCTTTTCCTTCCAGCTCCGATCCTCCGTCAGGGAAACCGTCAGCCGGGTTCGGAACCAGAGTCCCGCCGGAAGCATTACCCGAATGGCATCGAAAAAGGTACAGAAATACCGCTCCCGGAGGAAGGCCGCCAGCCGCAGCTGGGTCTCAGTGAGAATCGGGTCGTCGTCCAGGCAGCTTTCCACCGGCTTCAGCTTGTCCTCACTGCCCGGCTCCACAGTCAGGACAATTCCCTCCGTGCGCCGGTTGGCGCGACCGAAGGGAACCATCACCCGCTGACCGGGGGCAAGGGCCATATCCTGGGGAATCCAATAGGAATAGGGCTTGTCAATGGCAAAATTCGCCGCGGAAACAGCAATTTTTCCGATCATCGCCCCAATTCCTCCACAATCCGTACTGGAATCAGTACTTATACTCGTCCTTAATGGTCGCGGACAGCTTGCCGTCGGCAACCTCTTCAATGGCCAGAGTCACCGGCTTTTCCGGCAGCTCCTCCTGGAAGGCCTCGGCCTCGGCAGCGATCTGGCGTGCCCGATGGGCCACCACATTCACCAGCAGGTAACGGCTATCCACATGCTCCAGCAATTCCGCAACAGGGGGGTACAGCATAATCAAATTCCTCCAAAATCGAAAGTAAAATGGTAAAGTTAACGCTTATTCAGCGATAATTTTCAAAATTTCCTGGGCGCACCGCTCCGGGTCGTCGTTGACCACCACATGGTCATACCAGACCCGCTGCTCCATTTCCCAGGTGGCCCGCTCCATGCGCATCTGAATCTGCTCCTCCGAGGTGTCCCCCCGGCCCCGCAGACGGCGTTCCAGCTCCTGGACGGAAGGGGGCATGATGAAGATCAGAACCGCGTCCGGAGCCTTTTCCTTCACCTGCTTTGCGCCCTTGGGCTCAATATCCAGCAGCACCGGCCCGTGGGACTGCTTTTCTTCCGCCTGGGCACGGGGAGTTCCGTAGTAATTGGCCGCATGGGCATCGTATTCCAGGAATTCTCCGGCGGCAATCATGGCCTCGAATTTCTCCCGGGTGATGAAGTAGTAGTG
>ERZ1034998.2010-NODE-2010-length-11491-cov-3.082809_pt1 | contig 11491 bp, 13 predicted proteins | sample MGYA00520621_ERZ1034998 | MGnify/ENA primary metagenome ERZ1034998 (study PRJEB33766, sample SAMN09781748) | gut metagenome | biome: gut microbiome | host: Homo sapiens | place: Madagascar | study: EMG produced TPA metagenomics assembly of the PRJNA485056 data...
GGATTGTGGGAGTGCAGAGCACGGAACAATCCGTAGACATCATAGCCAGGGCTTTTGACCCCGATATCAATATATTATAGCATACTTTTTACGGAAGAACTATTTTTTGTCCATAGTAGATGCTATCTTTGTTTTCGATCTGATTTCTTTCACAAACTTCCCCCATTTTGGAAAGACTGCCATAGTACTGCATACAGATCTTTGCCAACGTGTCTCCCTGCTTGATCATATAAACTGTCTCCTGCGATGCGTTTGTCTGCGATGTACTTGCCTGCTCTGCTGTTTCATCCGCAGTCTGAGAAGCATCTGCGCCGCTGTCTCCTGTCGCATCTGTGTCTGCTGCAGCCATATCCGTTGCAGTCGATGTCTCTGCAGACGGCTTGTCTGATATTTCTGTTGCTGTATTCGAATCCGCCGTCTGTCCATCACCCGCTTGTCCGTTATCCGTCTGGTTTTCTGCTGTCATGTTTTCATCAGCTGTCTGCTCTGCTGATGTCTGCCCGTCCGTTGTCTGCTCTGCCATCGCCGGATCTGCCTGCTCTGCTGCGCTCACATCTACTGCCGCATCTGTCCCGGCGGTCTGCACAGCTCCCATTGTATCTGCCGCCTGTGGCAGTTCCTGTACACCTGCTGCCATTTCCGCCGTCTGGTCTGCTGCCTGCGCATCCGCTGCCACTTCCGTTGCATCATCCATCTTCCCGGAAATCTGGTACAGCACGCGTTCCATGCTCTGCATCTTTTCATAATTATTCAGCATCGTAATACCGATCACCAGTATCGCCATAACAAGAAGCAGACTGACACAGGTTGCAAATGCAGAGCTTCTCTTTTTGTGCAGATCCTGTTTCTTTTCCTGACACACTTCCCGGAACTGCCGCGCCGCATGGTCTGCATTCATTTCCTCCGGATGGCGTTCTCTTGTCCGCAGGGAAACCATGTAGTTTTGCATACATTCATTTCTTTCATAATATATGTAATAACCGCTGAGCATGTTCCGTTTTCCCTTTTCATGCAAATATAGTGCCTCTGTCTTGTCACTTGTTATGTACTCAAAGTACAGCTTCTGATCCGGTCTGAAAAACTGCCGCTGCGTCCGCATGATCTGTTCTTCCAGATCCTCCGTGGAATCCTCTCTGGTGATTGCCCAGCCCATAACCGTCAGATCCGGGAAGAATTTCCCCGCCATTTCATTGACCTTTTTCCACGATTCTTCATCAATGATCGTTTTTTCCATGAAGAAGTCATGCTGCGCTTCCACCGCCCCATTGACAAACCAGTAAAGCTCGTCCTCTATCATTTCCTTGTGTCCGTACAGAATCATGACGCGCATATTCTCATCCGGAGTTAAAATCTGCCTCAGGTACGTGATCACATAATCCTCCAGATATATTTTCTGGTTTCCGGTAATCTGTCCGATCTGTCTGATATTTTTTGGCAGCATGCCTTCTTTTCCTTGTTCCGCCATTTCTTTTTTCCTCCTTATACCATTCTAAACAGGCAGCATTTTGCATATCCTGTATGATCATCCTGTTTTAGAATAGCATTTGATGTTGGCAGATTTTAGCAAAAAAGCTGTCTTTTTCCCTATTTTATCCGACACTACCATGCAAAAAAAGAGACGAGCTCTTTTATCTCGTCTCTTTCTCTCATATTCCGGCATTATTTTTTCGGAAATCCGTTCTTATTTCAGCCTTTTCTGCGATATTTATTCGTCTGTTTTTTCTGTTGCGTCCTGCTCTGTCTCATCTTTTGTATGTTCTTTTTCTTCCGCCTGCACTTCTTCCTGCGTATCACGCATCGGATCGTAATAATCCTTTTTGATCAGACGAACCAGTGCTTTAAGTGCAATATAAAATCCAATCACTGCAAACAGTACTGCAAATACAATACTGATCACACGCATTTTGGTATCAGTCGGCAGCGGAATGACAAGCGAGTATGCCAGATATATCAGATAACCGCCGATACACAGACGCAGCGTCAATATGCCCGCTGTTGTTTTTCCAGACATCTTTTTTCCTTCTTTCATGCCACTATACAGTCAGCCATTACAGCTTTGTATAACTCTGGCTAGTTAACAAATTTGTAGATCGTTGTAGATATAAACGGCTTTTCAGGTGTGACAACCGGTTTGATAAAGCCTTCCTGTCTTGCGCAGTTCGGGAAGAACTGTGTTTCCAGGCAGATACCGCCACGACATGGATACAGCGCATCGTCCTTTCCAAGCTCAGGAACCATGTTATTTCCTGTATAAAGCTGTACGCCCGGCAGATCTGTATAAACTTCCATGCTTCTTAATGCTTTTTCATCTACCACTTCTGCGATCTTCTGTACCTTTCCTGCTTCATAGTCATCGATCACAAAGTTATGGTCGTAGCCTTTTACAAGCGCAAGCTGTGCATTTTCCGCATCAATATCCTGAGAGATCTGCTTCATGGTTGTAAAATCAAACGGTGTTCCTTTTACGGATGCGATCTCGCCCGTCGGAATGGCACCATGGCGGATCTTGGTATAATGAGAAGCCTTCAGCCATACTTTTACATCTTCCACGGTTGTTTCGCTGTCATTTCCCTTCAGATTAAAATAAGAATGATTTGTCATATTGACAAGTGTATCCTTGTCCGTAGATGCAAAATAGTGGATCTCCAGTGCATTGTCTTCTGTCAGCTTGTACGTCACGGCGAATTTACGGTTTCCCGGAAATCCCAGCAGACCGTCCTTGCAGGAAACAGAGAATGTCACTGCATTTTCCGTCTCCTTCTTTTCCGCCTGCCACATCGTCTTATGCAGTCCCTCATTTCCATCACTGTGCAGATTATTGTCGTTGTCATTGATGATCAGATTGTATATAGTGCCGTCCAGTTCAAATTGTCCTTTTGCTGTACGGTTTGCAACCGGTCCGATCGTAGAGCCGAAGCAGCTTCCGTTTACAAAGTAATCTTTTGCTCTGTCATAACCGAGTACAACATCCTTTACTTCTCCGTTTTTGTCCGGTACAAACAGATTTACAAGGATCGCGCCGAAATTCATGACATCAGCCTGCATCCCATTCTTATTTTTCAGACTATACAGTACGATGTCTTCTCCTGCGATCGTTCTGCCAAATTTTCTTTCTTCTATCATGCTTTTCCTCCCATTACAGATATCACTCCCTCTGTTATTTCTCCGACAGAGAGCATATCTTTTTCTACTTTTCATTACACATTACTTTCCTCTGCAGGTATCGACAGCAACAATTTTCCGCTGTCCCGGACATCTGCTGATACCGGTTACAGTTCCGTACGACCTTCCAGCGCACGCAAAAGTGTTACCTCATCAATGTATTCCAGGTCGCCGCCGACCGGAACACCACTGGCGATCCTTGTTACCTTAATGCCGGTAGGCTTGATCAGCTTGCTGATATACATCGCCGTTGTTTCGCCTTCCAGACTGGAATTGGTCGCAATGATGACTTCCTTCACTTCGTCCGTCTGCAATCTGGTGATCAATTCCTTCAGCCTGATATCCGAAGGTCCGATCCCGAGCATCGGTGAGATCGCACCATGCAGCACATGGTAAACACCATCAAACTTACCGGTTTTTTCATAAGCCGCCAGATCACGCGTATTCTCCACTACCATGATCGTGCTGTGATCGCGTTTGGGGTTGCTGCAGATCGGGCAGATCTCCTGATCTGTCAGTGTACAGCAGATCTTGCAGTAGCAGACATTATTTCTGGCATCTACAACCGTCTTTGCAAAACGCTCTACCTGCTCCTTTGGCATATTGACCATATGAAAAGCAAGTCTCTGCGCCGATTTATTGCCAATACCGGGCAGTGAAGCAAATTGTTCAATTAACTGATTGATATAACCGCTGTACAGATCCATTAGAACGGAAGTCCTCCGAGATTCAGACCGCCTGTCATGGATGACATTGCTGCAGCACTTGCTTCATCTGCTTTTCCCAGTGCTTCGTTTGTGGCTGCCATGATCAGATCTTCCAGCATTTCCACATCATCCGGGTCTACTGCATCTTTATCCAGTTTTACCTTTGTTACTACTTTCTTGCCGGACACTGTTACTTCTACAGCTCCGCCGCCTGCTGTTGCGGAAAATTCCTTCTCCTCCAGTGCTTTCTGGTTTTCCTCCATCTGACGCTGCATTCTCTGCGCCTGCTTCATCAGATTGTTCATGTTACCAGGCATTCCTCCGCCCGGAAAACCACCTCTTTTTGCCATATTTCATTTCCTCCTGTTTTATTCTTCTTCTATTTCCATATGAACGATCTGGCTCAGATCAATATAAGAACGTTCAAATGACTGTTCCTTTGCAAGCGGTCTGACCTCGACCTGAATCTCTTTCCCGATCACCTGTCCGATCAGATCCTGCAGGCTGTCTTTATTTTCCGGATGTTTGATAAAATAATCGGACTGCAGTCCGTCCGGTAATACAATAAGAAGTCTGTTCTCACCGCCCAGACTCAGCTTGCTGCCTGAAAGATATGTCCGCATGGGCTGTCCTGTCTTCTGGACGATCTCGCCCCAGTGCCCGACAACCTGCTGTATATCTTCCGGAACCGCCTTTGGGAGCTGCGGTCTTTCCTGCACTTCTTCCGCCGGTGCATCTTGCGCAGCTACTGTCACCGTACTCTGCGGCGCAGCAAAATTTCCTGTTTCCAGTTTATGCTCCAGATCACGGATTCTTTCTAATAAAGCATCGTTTTTTGTCTCCATAGACGGTCTGCAGATCTTGATAAGCGTCATTTCGATCATGATCCGTTTGCCGACCGCATATCGAAGCTGCCCTGACAGCTCCGAAAAAATACGGATATACCGCATCAGTGCATTTTCACTGACAAGCTCTGCCTCTTCCTGCATCAGAGAAAGATTATCCGTGGAAACATCCACCACATCTTCAATATTCTCCGAGGTTTTGAGCAGTAAGAGATTGCGCAGATACCAGATAAAATCCGTTACGAACTGTGTGAGCTCCCTGCCCTGCAATATGATCTCTTCCAGAAGAGAAAGAGAGCCCTGCACATTTTTATCCGCAAGCCGGCGCAGCATTTTGCCAAATACCTGTGTATCAACCGCACCCAGTACATCCAGTACCATATCATAGGTCAGTATTTCGCCATAGTGGAATGCGATACACTGATCCAGCAGGCTTAGTGCATCACGCATGGAACCGTCTGCTGCCTTTGCCACATAACGGAGTGCCTTATCCTCGACCTCTACCTTTTCCTGCTGCATCAGATCCTGCAGTCTCTGTGTGATCGTATCGATCGTGATGCGCTTAAAATCATAACGCTGGCAGCGGGATAAAATCGTGATCGGGATTTTATGTGCTTCTGTCGTTGCCAGAATGAAGATCACGTAAGACGGCGGTTCTTCCAGTGTCTTTAACAGTGCATTAAATGCACCGATGGAGAGCATATGCACCTCATCGATGATATACACCTTATACTTTCCTTCCGCCGGAGAAAAAGAAACCTCATCCACGATCTCTCTGATATTATCCACGCCGTTGTTGGACGCCGCATCGATCTCGATCACATTCATGCTCGCGCCGGCTGTGATCGCCCTGCACATCCTGCAGGTTCCGCATGGATTACCATCCTGTGGATTCTCGCAGTTTACAGCTTTTGCAAGGATTTTTGCAACCGTTGTTTTACCGGTACCGCGCGTTCCGCAGAACAGATAGGCATGTCCGACCCTGTCCGCTTTTATTTGATTTTGCAATGTTGTTACAATATGTTCCTGCCCTTTGACATCCGCAAAGTTGTCCGGACGGAACTTTCTGTATAGTGCCTGATATGACATGATCAGTCTCCGAAGCAGATGCCAAGCATTTTAGCTTCCTGCACAATAGAAGCATCCGGTGATACCATTTTCAGCTTGCCTGCTACTTCTTCCAGCGGTACTTTAATGATCTCACGGTTTTTGATACCTACCATAAAGCCATATTCGCCGTTTAAAATGAGCTTGCCTGCCTCTGAACCGAGACGGGAAGCAAATACACGGTCATACGGACACGGGCTTCCGCCTCTCTGGGTATGTCCCGGAACCGTAACACGTACATCATAGCCGCCTTTTTCCCGGATCTGCTGTGCAAGTTCATAAGATACAGAAGGGAATGGATAGTTTTTCATTTTTTCTTTGTATTCTTTCTTAGAAAGCTTTGCATCTTCCTTTGAAATAGCGCCTTCTGCCACAGCAAGTATCGTAAAACGGCTTCCGTTCTGTATTCTTTCATCGATCTTATTGATAATGCTGTCAATGCTGTATGGGATTTCCGGGATCAGGATAATGTCCGCTCCGCTCGCCATACCGGCATTTAATGTCAGCCAGCCAACTTTATGTCCCATAACTTCCACGATAAATACTCTGCCATGGGAAGCTGCTGTTGTATGGATACAGTCAATGGCTTCCGTTGCAATATTGACCGCACTCTGAAAACCGAATGTCATATCTGTTCCCCAGAGGTCATTATCGATCGTCTTTGGCAGTGTCACAATATTGAGTCCTTCTTCTCTTAACAGGTTTGCTGTTTTATGCGTTCCGTTTCCGCCAAGGATCACCAGACAATCAAGCTGCAGCTTATAGTAATTCTGCTTCATTGCTTCTACCTTGTCCAGTCCGTTCTCATCCGGTTCGCGCATCAGCTTGAAAGGAGTACGGCTGCTGCCAAGGATCGTTCCGCCCTTTGTTAAAATACCGGAGAAATCATGCCCGGTCAGCATACGGAAATTTCCATAGATCAGACCTTTGTAACCATCCAAAAAGCCGTAGATCTCTACATCACTCTCCGCATTCAGTATACTTTTTACCACACCACGCATGGCAGCATTTAATGCCTGACAGTCGCCACCGCTTGTCAACATACCAATTCTTTTCATTACGTGATTTCCTCCCATTTCGCATCAAAGATTTATGAAGCAGTCTGCTATGCCCATATGAGAATATTATAGCTCATTTTGTATTTTATCTCAACGGCTAATTGTAAGATGATAGACATATAAAACAGACATATAAAAGCACCGGAAATGATATCGCCGGAATCACGTTTGACTACCCTGCGATTTGCCAGAACATATTTTGCACGAGCTCCGGCCACCAAAACGCGTGGTGGCCTCTCCGCTCGGCAAATGTCAGGCAAATCTCGGTCGTCGACACTATCGATTCCATCAATATCATTTCCGGTGCTTGTATAGTAAATGCATCTGTTGCGCACTTCGCGCGGCATCTGCAGGTCATCAGGGCTCCTTTTTAAAGCAGACGGATGTGATCCACTTCTCCTGTTTCCTGAAAAATTGCCCAGTTTGCTATATTGACCGCATGATCTCCGATCTTCTCCAGATATTTTGCAAACATCATCACATCGATGCAGTCATCAGGATCTTTTGCTTCTGACCTGAGATGTGCGATCACATCATTTTTGACCTGATTGAACAGATCATCGACTGTATCATCTCCTGCCACAACATGCTGTGCGCTTTCTGCGTTGCGGTCTACAAATGCATTGATCGCTTCTGTCAACTGCTTGCCCGTTTCCTCGATCATCTGCGGAATATGAGCGGAAAACTCCTGCAGATCCTTAAAATGCATCCGCTTTACCAGCTCTGCAATATCACTGCACTGATCTCCGATCCTGCTGATATCCGTTACTACCTTCAATGATGCACTGACCTGACGCAGATCCCTGGCGATCGGCTGCTGCTTTGTGATAAGGTTCAGACAGCTTCCTTCAATCCTTCTCTGCAGGGTATGTGTACTTTGGTCACTTGCAATGATCTCTTCGATCACGCTTTCCTTCTGCTGCTGCAGCGCTGAAAACAGTCTGGCATATGTAGCACGCACGCCCATTCCCATTTCTTCAACGCTTTCCTGCAATTGTTTTAATTCTTCTTCATATAATCTTCTTGGTGACATTTCCTTCTCCTTTTCTGCTCTCCATCAACCGAATCTACCGGTAATGTAATCCTCTGTCTTCTTCTGGGACGGATGCTTGAAGATTGTATCTGTTGTATCAAACTCGATCAGCTCACCAAGCAGGAAGAATGCTGTATAGTCAGACACACGTGCTGCCTGCTGCATGTTATGGGTTACAACTACAACTGTATATTTCTTTTTCAGATCCTCCATCAGATCCTCTACCTTTAAGGTAGAGATCGGATCAAGCGCCGAAGTTGGTTCATCCATCAGAAGGATTTCGGGTTCTACCGCAAGTGCTCTTGCGATACAGAGTCTCTGCTGTTGTCCGCCGGATAATCCAAGTGCGGATTTTTTCAATCTGTCTTTCACTTCTTCAAAAATGGCAGCATCTCTCAGCGAACGCTCCACAATATCATCGAGCTTTGCTTTTGCTGTAATACCATGGATACGCGGACCATATGCGATATTATCGTATATGCTCATCGGAAACGGATTCGGCTGCTGGAATACCATGCCTACTTTTTTCCTGAGCAGGGTTGTATCAACCTTTGAGCTGTAAATATCTTCTCCGTCAATTGTTACCGTTCCATCAATCTTTACACAGTCTACCAGATCATTCATACGATTTAAGCACTTCAGGAATGTAGACTTTCCGCATCCACTGGGACCGATAAATGCAGTGACTGCATTTTGCGCAATATTCATATTAATATCTTTGAGTGCATGATTCTCACCATAATGCAGGTTCAGATGCTGTACAACGATTTTGGAAGGGTTTGTTTCCTTTTTCATTCTTTGTCTCTCTTTCTATCTATGTAATGCTGTTATGCTGTTATTTTTTGTCTACCTGCAGCTTCTTTGCCATTCCTCCGGCCAGCATATTGATCAAAAATACGATCACAAGAAGTACAAGCGCAATGCCAAATGCTACATCATACTGGGCTTTTGCCATTGACAGATACAGCTGGATCGTAAGCGTTCCACCTGATTCCATGATCTTTTTCAGGTAACCGATCGCCGTTTTCGGAAGTACAAAGCCACTGCCGGCTGTAAACAAAAGCGCTGCGGATTCGCCGACAATACGACCGATCGCCAGAAGTACCCCCGTTAAAATACCGGGCATCGCAGACGGAAGGAGGATCGTACGGATCATATACCATTTTGTGGCGCCCATACCAAGCGCTCCGCTCCTGTAGCTTTCAGGAACGCTCCTGAGCGCTTCCTGTGTATTTCTCGTGATCAGTGGCAGAATCATGATCGTCAGGGTGAGCGCGCCTGTCAGAATTGAATAGCCAAATCCGCAGGCTGTTCCAAAGAACACCATACCAAACAGACCGAATATGATCGACGGAATTCCGGAAAGCGTTTCTGTCGTAAATTCGATCAGACGTACAAGTTTTCCGCCCTTTGCATATTCATTCAGATAAATCGCAGATCCGATTCCGATCGGTGTTGCGATCAATAATGTCAGAACAACAATGTAAAGTGTATTTACAATGTTTCCCGCAATGCCTGTTGTCTGCCTGATCGCGCTTGTAACGGTTGTCAGGAAAGTCAGATTCACATTTCTGATACCACGGATCACAACATATCCGATGATACATACCAGCACAAGTACAGAGAAAAGTGCTGACAGATAGATCAGAAAAAGAAGGATGTGATCTTTTAATTTATGGGGCTTATGCATAATACTGCCGGTCATTTATTTTTCCTCCTTCTCTTTTAAAATACCTGTCAGTACCAGGTTAATGATCATAATGAATACAAAAAGGACAAGACCGATCGTAAACAGCACCTGTCTGTGCAGTCCCGACGCATATCCCATCTCGCTGACGATCGCTGTTGTCAGGAATCTGACAGAATTAAACGGAAGCGGTGCATTGACGCTACTGCCTGAAACGAGGGTGATCGCCATAGCTTCTCCGATCGCTCTTCCCACGCCTAGAACAATGGCAGAAATAATACCGGATTTTGCTGCAGGTATCACTACCTTGAATATTGTTTCGATCTTGGATGCGCCCAGTGCAAGAGAAGCACTTCTTAAGTGATCCGGTACTGCATGGAGTGCTGATTCACTGATATTGATCACTGTTGGCAGGATCATGATCGCCAGAACCAGAATCGCAGACAGCATATTGGAACCGCCTGTATATTGATGCGTGGAAGATCCTGCAAATACAGCTTTTTCCAGTTTATACATCAGCGGATTTAAGATCAGGATTCCCAGAAGTCCGTAGATAACGGAGGGAATACCTGCCAAAAGGGTAACTGCAGGTCTTACAATGTCCGCCAGCTTCTTTGGTGCAACTTCAGCCAGAAATACCGCTGTCAGAAGTGCAACCGGAACACCTAACAGGATTGCGGCAAATGTACCGACAATAGAGGTCAGGATCACATATAAAATACCAAAATGCGGTTCCGCTGCCGCAGGTGCCCATTTTGTATTGAATAAGATTTCCCTGATCCCTACTTTAAAAAGTGCCGGCGATCCGTTTATGATCATATAAGCAGTAATGGCGAAGACCGCCATTACTGCTACCAGTGCACATACCACAAAGATGATGTGTGCGATGATTTCCACTATAGATTTGTTTTTATGATTTGCAAAGATTGATGTATGCATATATTTAGTCCACCGTGATAAGTCCTACGCTCTGGATCAGCTGTTTTCCTTCATCAGATTTTAAGTAGTCAAACAGTGCCTGTACAGGCTCGCTCTGTGCACTTACTTCACCCATTGTTGCCATAACGAATGGTCTTGAAAGGATATAGCTGCCTGCTTTGATGTTTTCTTCTGTCGGCTCAACACCGTTCAGTTTTGCCGCGATAATTGTGTCATCTACTGCATCAAGAGAAGCATATCCGATCGCACCCGGTGTAGAAGCTACTTTTGCGATAACAGCTCCTGTGGAATCCAGCTCATTTGCATACTGGCATGCATCTTCCAGACCAAGCAATTCTTCAAAAGCACCTCTTGTACCGGAACCTGCTTCACGGCCTACTACGACGATCGGTTCATCTGATCCGCCGAGATCTTTCCAGTTTGTTACTTCACCTTTGTAGATCTGCACGAGCTGATCCTGTGTCAGATCTGTTACTGTGTTTGCAGGATCAAGTACAACTGCAATACCGTCGATCGCTACGATGTTCTCTACACAGCCTGCTGCCTTTTCTTCATCCTTTAAACTTCTGGATGAGTTACCGATATCTACGCTGCCACCTTCCAGAGATTCAATACCTGCTGAAGATCCTGTAAATTCTGCTGTTACGCTGACACCCGGATATTTTTCCATAAAAGCTTCTGCAACCGCATTAGCAAGCTTTTCCATAGATGTGGATCCTGCCATTGCAATGCTTCCTGAAAGATCTGCGTTTGTATCAGTTGCTGCTGCGTCTGCAGCTTCATCTGTTGCAGCGTCTGTTGCTTCATCTGTGGCTGTGTCCGTTGCTGTCGCATCTGCTGTCGTATCTGCTGCATTGCTGCCACATCCTGTTAATAAGCCTGCTGCAACAGTTGCAGCCATAAGTACTGTCATAAGTTTGTTCTTTTTCATTTTCTTTCTCCTCCACTATGAG
>ERZ1034998.2011-NODE-2011-length-11486-cov-33.044965_pt1 | contig 11486 bp, 10 predicted proteins | sample MGYA00520621_ERZ1034998 | MGnify/ENA primary metagenome ERZ1034998 (study PRJEB33766, sample SAMN09781748) | gut metagenome | biome: gut microbiome | host: Homo sapiens | place: Madagascar | study: EMG produced TPA metagenomics assembly of the PRJNA485056 data...
GCTGTTTAGTTATCAATGTTCATGTTCTTCGTTGTTTCCTTTGTCAGTAGCAACTTAAGTAGTTTACCACATTTTCAAATCTTTGTCAACAACTTTTTTTATTTTTTTGAAAGTTTTTATTTTTAACTTGTTGCTTTTCTTAAGCAGCTCGTATATTTTATCACTTTCATTTTCCTTTGTCAAGGACTTTTTTATTTTTTTGAAAGTTTTTATTTCTCTCAACCGCTTCATTTAAGCAGCTTAGATATTTTATCATTTCAACTTCCTTTTGTCAAGAACTTTTTTTCATTTTTTATTTATCCAAAAATTAAAGTGAAAAAAATAACAAATAGGAAAAACGGAGAAAGAGGGATTTGAACCCTCGCGCCGCGTAAACGACCTACACCCTTAGCAGGGGCGCCTCTTCAGCCTCTTGAGTATTTCTCCAAATTCTGAATTACATAATTATTTCCTATTTGATTTATGACGCAAATAATATTATACATACCATTATGCTGTTTGTCAACAACTTTCTTTAATTTTATTTTCTATTCTTTTCTTTACTTCTTTTGCTATGTCCACAGTCTTCATATCTTTATACTCTTCATAGGTTATTGGTGGAAGATATGATATGCTTACGGTAACTCTTTTTATAGAATGATTGTCAAACACCTTATATGAATCCATAATGGCAACAGGAACTATCGGAGCCTTTGCTTTTACTGCACTCTTAAAGCTGCCTCCTTTAAACGGTAAAAGATTATTTTTATCTCTGCTTCTTGTACCCTCTGCAAATATTACATAGTTTCTGCCGCTTCTTACTTCCTGTATAACATTTATTATAAGTTTCATTGACTGCTTTATATCTTCCCTGTCTATCATTTTTACATCAAGAACAGATAATATCCTTCTGAGCGGTCTGACTTTGTCTATTTCTTTCTTTATTACAAATGTAATAGGCTTATCACATGTATCTATCATTACTAACGCATCAAAAAGTCCCTGATGATTCGGAAACATTACAAATCCGTTTTCTTCAGGTATATTTTCCAGACCTTCACAGTGTATATCCACATTTGCTGATTTATTTATACTTTTTACTATATCACGAACAATGTTGTATTTTTCACTTTCTGTGTAAGCTGAACTATCATATTTACATAATTTTCTATGCCAGAAAGGAACTCTGTAGAATTTTTTCAATATCAACATTATTATTCTTTCCATAATTGCTTAATTCCTCTCATATAAATTATTTCCATCACAATCTATTACAACTATTGCCGGAAAATTTTCAACTTCAAGCTTTCGTATTGCCTCTGTTCCTAAATCATCATAGGCTATTACCGTGCTTTTCTTAATTGATTTTGAAAGCAGTGCACCTGCTCCGCCAATGGATGCAAAATATACCGCATTATTTCTCTTTATTGCATCTATTACCTCTTTTGACCTTTTTCCCTTTCCAATCATGCCTTTAAGCCCCATGTCAAGAAGCTGTGGTGCATATTTGTCCATTCTGCTTGCAGTGGTAGGACCTGCTGATCCTATGACCCTTCCCTCTCTTGCCGGTGACGGTCCCATATAGTATATAATGTTATTCTCCATATCTACAGGCAGATTTTCACCATTTTTTATGGCTTCATACATCCGCTTATGTGCAGCGTCCCTCGCTGTATATATTGTACCTGTTATAAAAACAAAATCTCCTGCATGTAATTTTTTTGTTATGTCCTCTGTGAGAGGTGTATTTATATTTATATCCATTTTTTATCTCCTGCTATATTTCCCTTGTTATGTGTCTGTTTACATGGCAACATATATTTACTGCTACCGGAAGTCCGGCTATATGTGTCGGATATGTCTCCACGTTTACTGCAAATGCTGTATTTTTTCCGCCTAATCCTGCCGGTCCTATGTCAAGTTCATTTATTTTTTCAAGCATTTCTTTCTCAAGTTCTTCTACATATCCTATATCAGAGTGTTTTCCTGCCTCTCTCGTCAACGCTTTTTTTGCCAGAATTGCACATTTTTCAAATGTTCCGCCTATTCCTACACCTATAACCATTGGTGGACAGGCATTAGGACCTGCATCCTTTACCGCTGACAATATTGCGTTTTTTACACCTTCTATTCCATCGGCTGGTTTTAACATGTACACCTTGCTCATATTTTCACTTCCAAATCCTTTAGGAGCCAGTGTAAGTTTTATTTTGTCACCTTCAACTATGTTGTAATGTATTACCGCCGGTGTATTATCTTTTGTATTTTCCCTGATTATCGGATCATTTACGACTGATTTTCTAAGATATCCGTCCACATATCCTCTTCTCACGCCTTCATTTATGGCATCCGTAATATTTCCTCCGGTCAGATGAACATCCTGACCTATCTCTGCAAATATTACAGCCATTCCTGTATCCTGACATATCGGAATCATATCTTCTCCTGCTATTTGAAGATTTTCCTTTAACTGACCGAGTATTTTTTTTCCAATTTCAGATGTCTCCGTCTCCATCGCATTATTATATGCATTTTTCATGTCATCAGAAAGAAAATGATTTACACTTATGCACATCTCCTTTATGGTTTCGGATATTTTATCCACATTTACTTCTCTCATTATTAACCTCCGTTTATACTTTAAAAGGGTGTTAGAAACACCCTTTTAATTACTAATTACTGTTCTGTTTTATCTTCTTCGATGTTTTCACCGGTATTTTCTTCATCAGATTCCTCATTATTTGAAATCTTTTTTCTTACCTTTGCAATGCTTACAATCTTTTCATTGTTATCAGACAGATTCATAAGTTTTACACCCGATGTTATTCTGCTGAGTTTTGAAACATCATTTGCACATATCTGGATTATGGTTCCCTTGTTGGTAATAAGCATTATCTCATGATCTTCATTAACAGCCTTTGTTCCCACAACATAACCTGTCTTGTCTGTTATCTTATAACACTTGACACCTTTTCCACCTCTGTGCTGGTTGGTAAATTCGTCTATGGATGTTCTCTTTCCTATACCGTTTTCCGTAACTATAAGCAGAGATTCTCCCTGGGTATTGTGCTGCATGGCAACAACTTCATCTCCCGGCTCAAGATTCATTCCGATAACACCCATTGAAGTACGTCCTGTAGTTCTCACGTCATTTTCATTGAATCTTATACAATGACCGAATTTGGTTACCAAAAATACATCTCTCTGATTATTTGTTGTTTTTACCTCAATAAGTTTATCATCATCCTTGAGACTGATTGCCTGAATACCTTTCTTTCGTATATGAGAATATTCCATGATAGAGGTTTTCTTTACTATACCGTTCTTTGTAGCCATGAACAGATATTTTTCATCATCGAATTCCTTAATTGGTATTATTGCTGTTATCTTTTCATCAGGATTTAACTGAAGAAGATTTATTATAGCTGTACCTCTGGCTGTTCTTCCTGCTTCCGGTATTTCATATGCCTTAAGCTTGTATACTTTACCTGTGTTAGTAAAGAACATGATATAATGATGGGTTGTAGTCATTAAAAGATCCTGAATGAAATCATTTTCAATGGTCTGCATACCCTTTATACCTTTTCCGCCACGGTTCTGGCTTCGGAAGTTATCAACAGTCATTCTCTTTATGTATCCGAGATTTGTTCTTGCAATTACAGTATTTTCCACAGGAATTAAATCCTCCATGGAAATATCATACTCATCAAATCCTATGGATGTTCTTCTGTCATCACCGAATTTGTCTGAAATCACCTGTATTTCTTCTCTTATGACAAGAAGGAGTTTATTTTCATCAGCAAGTATTGCCTTATATTCTGCAATCTTCACCAGAAGTTCCTTATATTCATTCTCAAGTTTTTCTCTTTCGAGACCTGTAAGAGCTCTGAGTCTCATGTCAACGATAGCCTGTGCCTGAACATCTGTGAGTGAAAATCTCTCTATGAGACCTTCTTTAGCTATCTGTGTTGTTTTTGATCCCCTGATTATTCTGATTACTTCATCAATATTATCAAGGGCAATCATTAATCCCTGTAATATATGTGCTCTCTCCTCAGCTTTGTTAAGATCATACTGTGTTCTTCTTGTCACTACTTCTTTCTGGTGATCAAGATAGAGATTTAACATCTGATAGAGATTCAGTACTCTAGGCTGGTTATTAACCAGTGCGAGCATTATAACTCCAAATGTATCCTGAAGCTGGGTATGCTTGTATAAATGATTCAGAACTATGTTTGGATTTACATCCCTTCTCAGTTCTATAACAATTCTCATACCTTCTTTGTCTGATTCGTCACGCAAATCAGTTATTCCGTCAACTCTTTTATCTTTTACAAGTTCTGCAATTTTTTCTATGAGTTTTGCCTTATTGACCATGTATGGAAGTTCGGTTACAACTATTCTGTTTTTTCCATTTTCCATAGGCTCGATATTTGTTACGGCACGTACTACTATTTTACCACGTCCGCTGCGGTATGCTTCTTCGATACCTCTTGTTCCGATAATCATACCACCTGTAGGGAAATCAGGTCCTTTGACAATTTCTAAGATTTCCTCAAGATTTGTTTCCCTATGTTCATTTACATGATTATCTATTATTTTTATTATTGCATTTATTACTTCGACAAGATTGTGTGGAGGAATGTTAGTAGCCATTCCTACTGCAATTCCGCTTGTTCCATTTACCAGAAGGTTCGGATATCTTGATGGAAGAACTGTAGGCTCCTTCTCTGTCTCATCAAAGTTTGGTACAAAATCAACTGTGTCTTTATTTATATCCGCAAGCATCTGCATTGATATTTTACTGAGTCTTGCCTCAGTGTATCGCATCGCAGCCGCACCGTCACCGTCCACTGAACCAAAGTTTCCGTGTCCGTCAACCAGAGGATATCTTGTTGACCACTCCTGTGCAAGATTTACGAGTGCTCCATATATCGAACTGTCACCGTGAGGATGGTATTTACCCATTGTATCACCGACAATACGGGCACATTTTCTGTGTGGTTTGTCCGGCGTATTGCTCAACTCAATCATAGAATACAGAACTCTTCTCTGAACTGGTTTAAGTCCATCCCTTACATCCGGAAGTGCTCTTGCAGCTATTACGCTCATGGCATAATCTATATAAGATTTTTCCATTGTCTTTTTTAAATCAACTTCATGAATCTTATCAAATATATTTTCATCCATATTTGTTTTTCCTTTCCTTGAAGTAACTTTGTTTTCATTCTACATTTTGATTATATATCAAGGTTTGAAACGTATTTTGCATTTGCCTCAATAAATTCTCTTCTCGGCTCAACCTGATCACCCATAAGTGTGGTAAATGTCAGGTCAATGTCAGACTGAGAATCCTCATCTATCTTGACTTTTAACAAAATTCTCTTTTCAGGATCCATTGTTGTATCCCACAACTGCTCAGCATCCATTTCTCCGAGTCCTTTGTATCGCTGGATTTTATTATTGTTATCTCTGCCTATTTCAGTAAGAATATCATTGAGTTCTTCATCACTGTAAGCATACCATACTCCTTTATTCTTCGTAACCTGATATAAAGGTGGCTGTGCCAGATATACGTGTCCCTGTTTTATAAGATCCGGCATAAATCTGTAGAAGAATGTCAGCAATAATGTTGCAATATGTGCTCCATCCACGTCGGCATCCGTCATTATTATTATTTTGTTGTATCTTAATTTTGAAATATCAAAATCTTCATGTATACCTGTTCCGAATGCTGTTATCATGGCTTTTATCTCAGCATTTCCAAGTATTCTGTCGAGTCTTGCTTTTTCAACGTTGAGAATCTTTCCTCTTAACGGAAGTATAGCCTGGGTTGCCCTTGATCTGGCAGTCTTTGCCGAACCACCTGCGGAATCTCCCTCGACTATATATATTTCACAATTTTCAGGGTTCTTGTCGGAACAATCAGCAAGTTTTCCTGGTAAAGATGTTCCCTCGAGAGCCGTTTTTCTTCTCGTTAAATCTCTCGCTTTTCTCGCTGCATCCCTTGCTCTCTGCGATAATATGGATTTCTCGCATATTGTCTTTGCTATAGCCGGATTCTGCTCAAGGAAATATGTGAGCTGTTCACTTACAATGCTGTCAACGGCTCCTCGTGCCTCACTGTTTCCAAGTTTCTGCTTAGTCTGTCCCTCAAACTGCGGCTCAGATATCTTGATACTTACAACAACTGTAAGTCCCTCTCTTATATCTTCACCTGCAAGATTTGACTCACTGTCTTTTAAAAGTTTATTCGTTCTCGCATAATCATTTATAACTTTTGTGAGTGAACGTTTAAATCCTTCTATGTGTGTACCACCTTCAGGTGTGTTGATATTATTTACAAATCCATGTATGTTCTCGGTGTATGAATCATTGTGCTGCATGGCAACTTCAACAACTACACCGTCTTTCACTCCTTCACAATATATAACATTATCATATAAAGGCTGTTTTCCCTTATTGAGATAATCAACAAATTCCTTAATTCCTCCCTCATAGTGGAAAACTTTTTCCTGTTTATTTTCTCTCTCATCTCTTAAGATAATTCTAATATTTTTTGTCAGGAAAGCCATCTCACGTACTCTGTGTTTTAAAACATCGTAGTCATATACTGTTTCTTCAAATATGGTTTTGTCCGGTAAAAATGTAACTTCCGTTCCTGTCTTATCTTCAGGACATTCACCGACAACCTTAAGTGGATACATTACATGTCCTCTCTCATATCTCTGCTTATGTATCTTACCATCTCTGTAAACCGTAACTTCAAGCCATTCGGAAAGTGCATTTACAACTGAAGCACCAACTCCGTGGAGTCCGCCTGATACTTTGTATCCTCCACCTCCGAATTTTCCGCCGGCGTGAAGGATAGTAAACACAACCTCAACAGCCGGTTTTCCTGCCTTTTTATTTATGTCTACAGGTATTCCTCTTCCGTTATCCTTTACTGTTATTGAATTATCTTCATTTATCTGGACATCAATTTCTGTACAATATCCTGCCAAAGCTTCATCTATTGAGTTATCTACTATTTCGTATACAAGATGATGTAAACCTCTTGAAGATGTACTTCCGATATACATACCCGGTCTTTTTCTTACAGCCTCTAATCCTTCCAGAATCTGTATTTGATTGGCATCATATCCACTTTCCATTCCTGTACTCATTTTGTATCTCCTTTCTTACTTCTGCTTTTTTATAGTGATGTACATAAATTGACTGTTCCATTTTCAACTTTATATACTTTTTTTGCGTCAATCTTACTTTCAATAAATTCATCAAGACCGGTACATGTTATTATTGTCTGTATTCCCTCCAGCCCATTTAATAACTGGTTTTGTCTTTTACTGTCAAGTTCTGACATAACATCATCCAGTAAAAGTACCGGAACATCATTTATCATCTTCTTTACCAGTTCAATTTCTGATAACTTAAGTGATAATGCACATGTTCTGTGCTGTCCGCGGCTTCCAAACTTTCTCATATCAACATCTTTTACAAAAAATGCCATATCATCTCTGTGAGGTCCACATGATGTACTCTTTGTATATATATCCCTTTCCCTGTTTGCAGCAATCTTTGATTCAAATTCATCTGCACTCACGTTAGGCTCATATATCAGATTAATTTCTTCTTTTTCTCCGGACAGTTTATAGTGTATGTCCTTTATTATTCCATGTATGTCTTTTATAAATTCTTCCCGCCTTTTTATAATTTTAATCCCAAAATCACATAATTGGCAATCCCAAACATCAAGGGTATCTTGTAATGATTTGTCAAAATTAAAATGAATGTCTTTTAAAAGCTTGTTTCTCTGCTCTAGAATTTTATTGTAATTTATAAGATTATATAAATATATTTTATCTAATTGGCTTAATTCCATGTCAATAAACTTTCTTCTCTCCAAAGGTCCGTTTTTTATAATATTTAAATCTTCAGGAGAAAAAAATATTATGTTGACTATGCCAAATAATTCTGAACTTTTCTTTAAAGGTATGCCATTGACGGCAATACCTTTAGTTTTATTTTTCTTTAAATGCATATCTATACGATGTGTAATGCCATCCTTTTCAACAAACATTTTTATGTGTGATTCATCGCAGCCAAACCGGATTATATCACGGTCACGACTGCTTTTATGTGACTTTGTTGTTCCACACACATATATTGATTCGAGAATATTGGTTTTTCCCTGGGCATTATCACCGTATAATATATTTGTTCCGGAATCAAAATCCATATTCAGATGATTGTAATTTCTATAATCGCTTAATTCAATGGATTTAACTATCATATTTTAATCTTCAGATACAAGAACTTTTTCGCCATTATATTCAATAATGTCACCTGCTCTTAGTTTCTTTCCTCTCTGATATTCTGTCTCACCATTTACTTTTACTTCTCCGTTTACAATGACTATCTTAGCTTCCACTCCGGATTCAACAAGGTTCATGGCCTTTAAAGCCTGACCGAGTTTTATATATTCTTCTCTCAGAATTATCTTTTCCATCTATTTCATCATGCCTTTCCAACAAATATCAACTACATAGCAACAGGTAGTATCAAATAATTATAGCTCTCATTTTCATCTTTCATGTACATTGGAGCTTTAGAATTTAAGAAATAGATATCTATGGTCTCATCATCTATTACCTTAAGTGCATCAAGTAAGAACTTAGGATTAAAACCAATCATGAGGTCCTTACCTTCTTTGTTGATGCTTATCTTTTCATTCATTGAACCTATGGTTGACACAATCTTAAGTTCTATCTCTCCATCCTGAATAGAAAATACGATAGGTTTTCTGTCACTTTCTTTAACAAGAAGTGTAGCTCTGTCTATACATTCCATGAAGTCTTTTTTATTTACAACAATGTGTGTCTCGTAATCATTAGATAACATCTGTTCAACTTTAAAATAATTTCCTTCAATAAGTCTTGATACTACAACTGTATCATCAAACTCAAATACTATATGATTTTCAGTAAAGAATAATCTTACTTCATCATCAGCATTACCGTTAAGGATTTTTGAAATTTCATTAAGTGTTTTACCAGGAACTATAACTTTTATGTTATCAAAAGAATCTTTAAGCTCAATGTTTCTCAAAGATACTCTGTGTCCGTCAAGAGATACAACTTTCATTTTACCTTCGTTTATCTCAAATAAAATGCCTGTCATTATCTTGTTGGATGTATCAGCAGGTGCTATAGAGAATATGGTCTGTCTTATGAGTTCTTTAAGAGAAAACTGTGACAGATATATAAATTTATCTTTTTCAACATCAGGTAAAGCTGAAAAGTCTTCACCGTTTTTTCCTGCAATATTAAAATGGGCTTTTTCACATGAAATGTTCATATGAAGTGACGAATCAGTTTCAATAATAACTTCGCTGTCAGGAAGTTTTCTTACAATATCAGAAAAAATCTTAGCATCAATAGCTATACATCCTTTTTCTAAAATCTCACCTTTACATTTTGTCTCTATACCAAGTTCCATGTCGTTAGCAGTAAGTTTTATTTCATCAGTAGTGGCATCTATAAGAATGCACTCAAGTATGGACATTGTAGTTTTAGAAGGTACTGCCTTTAAAACTATGTTTATAGAGTTCAACAAATCTGACTTATCAAATATAATCTTCATGATATTAACAATCCTCCAGTTCTCGCGTGTGTGTATATATAAATATATAATTAAATTCAGTAGTAGTATTATTATAGGCTGTTAAAAAGTTAAAAAGTGGTATGAAGCCTTTAAAACACTGAAAAATTTGTGGTGATAAATATGTTTCTAAGGTGTTCAGACAGCCTTGATAACCGGTTATTTATCAACATCCTCAAAAAATAAGTGTTATCCACGAAAATCTAATTCACAGCGTTTCAACAGCCTTTTAACTAACAAGTAACAATAAATCCACAAAGTTTTCAACAGGTATTAATTAGGACTTATTTTCTTTGTAAGTACCTCAATGGTGTTCTTCATATTTTCATTTGTCTTTATCTCAGACTCGATCTTGTCACATCCGTACAGTACGGTGGTGTGATCCCTGTTTCCAAGAAATGTTCCTATATTAGTGTAGGATTCATCGGTAAGAAGCCTGCAAAGATACATGACAATCTGACGTGGTATGGCTATATTCTGTCCTCTTTTCTTAGAATATATATCCTCCGGTGTAATGTTAAAGTGCTCTGCGACTATATTGGTAATGCTTTCGCATGTTACTTCATTATTAGTATTAGGAGATATGGTATCTTTGAGAACATCCTTTGCAAGTTCAAGATCCATCTTCATAGGTGAAATCTTTGAATATGCAACTATCTTATTAAATGCACCTTCAAGTTCACGGATATTTGAAGTAATGTTAGTGGCAATGTAATCCAATATCTTAATATCGATATCATAGCCTTCATTCTGTGTCTTACGTTGAAGGATAGCCATTCGTGTTTCATATTCAGGTGAACCTATATCAACGGAAAGACCGCATTCAAATCTGGTTCTTAATCGTGCTTCAAGTGTAGTCATTTCGCGTGGTGGTTTATCTGAAGAAATAACTATCTGTTTCTTAGATTCATATAAAGTATTAAATGTATGGAAGAATTCCTCCTGACATCTCTCTTTTCCAATGATGAACTGAATATCATCAATAAGTAAAACATCAATATTACGGTATTTGTTACGGAAATCATTAACGCGCTGGCTGTCGTTTCTTATTATATTAATAAGTTCATTTGTAAATGTTTCACTTGTAACATATAAAACCTTCATATTTTCATTATGCTCAAGAATATAATGAGCAATGGAGTGCATAAGATGTGTTTTACCAAGACCAACCCCTCCGTAAAGAAACAGTGGATTCACCTCTTCTGCAGGAGATTCTGCAACTTTAAGTGCATAGGCATGGGCAAAACTGTTACTTCCGCCGACTACGAAAGTATCAAATGTATATTTGGGATTAAGGTTAGCTTCTGAAATACGTTCACTTATAATAGAAGATTTAGATTTCTTTGTGTCCTCATGGACTGCTTCAGCTTCATCTATATCTTTTTCAGAGATAAATGAAATCTCAAACTGTTGACCTAAAACTTCAGCGATAGTAACCTTAAACATTCTGTAAAACTTCTTAGTAATATAGGAAACTCCTATGGAATCATCTACTAAGATATATATTGTGTCATCTTTTATGGAATGAATTTTCAGCGGAACGAGCCATGTTTTGAACGATACATCAGATATCTCATACTCCTCCTGCATTATATTAAGGATTTCATCCCATTTGCTTCTTAATAATTCTAACATTTTATCAACCATGCCTTTCAAAACCTAATCTATCTATATTTTATAACAAAATTGATTAATTTTCAATCAATAATAATAAATTACAAAAATGAGTTTAAAGATTTTTTATAAAATTGTGGATAAATATGTGGATAAAGTGGATAACTTTGTAAGAATGGCTAAAAATAAGGATTTTTTGCGTGTGGGTAATTTTGTCGAAAAAAATATGGATA
>ERZ1034998.2012-NODE-2012-length-11484-cov-3.874180_pt1 | contig 11484 bp, 14 predicted proteins | sample MGYA00520621_ERZ1034998 | MGnify/ENA primary metagenome ERZ1034998 (study PRJEB33766, sample SAMN09781748) | gut metagenome | biome: gut microbiome | host: Homo sapiens | place: Madagascar | study: EMG produced TPA metagenomics assembly of the PRJNA485056 data...
GTAGCACACCGCTCCCCAGGCCGTCAAGGCTAAAATGCACGCCCTGAGGGGCGGCCTTGACTGCCTGTGTCGGGTGTGCTGTGTGGTAGTCAAGGCAGCGACGACAACAGCGGTCAGCAGCCCCCCCTCCGCCGGGCTTGTCCGCCAACGGTGCCCCGGTCTGCGCCGCCTTGGGCGTGGGGCGGCTTGCCCGTGCCCCCGAATTTGGCGGACTGCGCCCGCCTCCGGGGGGGCCGCCTCCCGCTGGGGCACGGTGCGGCGGCTGCGAGAGCCGCCCGCCCGCCCTTCGGGCGGAAATGTTGACAGATGGAGGTGAATCTAATGACCCAGCGGCAGCTGAACATGATACAGGCCATGGAAGAAGGCATTGAGATGGCTAGGCGCGATTTGCGGGGTGTCGGCGGCAATCTGGCCATTGCAAAAGCTATGTCAGATATCTGCGACGATAAGCCGAAATCCATGAGCCTGGCCGCCACTGCCTACTACACGGCCATGTACATGGCGTGGAAGTCAGGCGGCTGCCTGTCTCCGGATGAGCTGAACGGCACCCAGGAAATCACAGACCAGACACAACCCAGGTAAACCCAGAATCCCGGTGCGGGGCACCGGGATTTTGCCCAATTTGACAATCCCCAAAAAGTAAACTTGATACTGCACATTTCGGGCGGCATAGCCCATTTTACCCCGCGAACGCAACAAAACCTCTGTCATTTTGTTGCGTTCACTATGTTCAAGGGTATGCAGCCTTCCAGGCGGGGCTCTGCTCCCCCAATGGCAGCGTTACCTCCTTCGGGCTGTCTTCCCACTCGCTTACGGATACCAAAACCGACAGAGAAAATGGTAAAATCGGAAATCTATCGATTTTTTTCTTTACATTTTTCAATTTTGCGATAGAATAGAGATGTATCTAAATTGAATGGAGGATCAATTTATGAGCGTAAAAAGAATTGGCGTCCTTACCAGCGGCGGTGACGCTCCCGGCATGAACCCCTGCGTCCGGGCTGTTGTCCGTACTGCGTTGTATCATGGCCTGGAATGCTATGGAATCCGTCGCGGCTGGAACGGTCTGATTTCCGGTGATGTGGTCAAGCTGGATGAAAAGAGTGTCTCCCACACCATTAACCGTGGTGGTACGATCCTCTATACTGCCCGCAGCAGCGAATTTATGACCGAGGAAGGTCAGCGCAAGGCCGTGTCCACCTGCAAATTCTTAGGCCTGGACAGCATCATTGCCATTGGCGGTGACGGCACCTTCCGGGGTGCTCGGGCTCTGAGTAAATTCGGCATCAATGTCATCGGCATTCCCGGCACCATCGACAACGACATTAGCTGCACCAATTACTGCATCGGCTTCGATACCGCTGCCAATACCGCCATTGAGTGTATCGATAAGCTCCGGGACACCATGCAGTCCCACGAGCGCTGCTCTGTGGTGGAGGTCATGGGGCGCAACGCCGGTTATCTGGCTATGTATGTAGGCCTGGCGGTGGGCGCAACTGCCGTCCTGGTGCCTGAAGAGCAGATTGACTTTGAACGGGATGTGGTGGAAAAAATCCGTAAGGCCCGGCTCAACGGCTTCACCCACTACATGATTGTGGTGGCCGAGGGTGCCGGTAAGGCAACGGATATCGCCGCCAAGATTAAGGATGCCACCGATCTGGATCCCCGGGTGACTGTTCTGGGTCATATTCAGCGAGGCGGCTCCCCCACCGGACGTGACCGGGTCAACGCCACCAAGATGGGCTATCTGGCAGTGGAGCTGCTGCTTCAGGGCAAGACCAACCGGATCGTCTGTACCCATGACGGTAACTTTACCGACGTTGACATTGATGAGGGTCTGGCCATGCACAAGGGCATTCAGCAGATGGAAGTTGACGTTCTGGCTGCCATGACTGGTATCTGAGCGCATCCCCTCTCCCCTTTTACATCATTCTGTATTGAAAAGCGCACTGCTTGCATGAAGCAGTGCGCTTTTTGCGTGTTTAGGCTTCCGGAACCGGGAGACAGGTTCCGTCCCGCAGCCGGACATAGTCCGCTTCCCGGATGTCGATGGGACAGTCCAGGGTGTAGGTTGCGCTGCCATTTGGGTCATAAAACAGCGGATAAGCCCCTACCCGGGTGCCGTCCTTCAGAACCACAACGGCATCCTCCAGACAGCCCCGACCCAGATAATCCTGAGAGCCCGGTTCAAATTCCACGTCCATGCCCAGAGCCCGGAGCTTCCAGGAGGTCAGCGTGAGAGATACCTCCGGATAGTCCTGACTGACTGTCGTAACCGGCTCTGCCAAAAGCTCTGTCTGCTCCCGGCTCAGGTGGTCGAACACAACTTCAAAGTCCCACTCCCCTTCCTGCAACCGTTTCACAGGCTCGCCAAAGGGGTTGGCTTCCAGGTCGGTCAGATGCAGAATATAGGGCACTCCGGCTTCGAAGGGCGTTTCCGAAGAAAGGGACTGCTCCAGCCAAAGCAGAATGGAAACACTGTCCCCTTCCGATACTGAAGACCACAAGCCCTGAATGTAGGGACTTTCCTCCTGTGCCGTTCTTCCCTTCCGGAAAAACACGGCTTCCTTGCCGGTGTCGTCTGCCAGGGGCCGCGGCAGAAAACCAACGCTGTACATTTCTCTCAGCCCAGGCCCCTCCAATCGGAGGCGGATGCAGGCGGTGCGCTCCTCGGCAAGGGCAGATTCCAGGGTAAGCCGGTAGTGACCCACGGTCACGCTTTGCCCACCGATGGGCTGCACGTTTTCCTCAATATACGCGGTCTGTCCCTGGCTGAGGGGCTGACCGTTCAGTCGCCCGAAGAAGCTCTGAAACCATTGCGCCTGCGTCAGCACCGCGTAGGAGCAGCCCACCAGCAGAAGCAGCGCGGCCACCAGCACCGCAATGGCAATTCGCCTTCGGCGGCTGGGTATCGGCTTTTCTGCTTCTTCGTAAAAAGCCTCATCAATGGTGCCTAGGGTCATCAGCAGATCCTTTCCGGTCATAGTGCGATCCCCTCCTGTTCCAGAAAACGGCGCAGCTTTTCCCGGGTGCGGTGCAGCTGCATTTTTACCTTGCTTTCACTGACGGTGTATCTCTGGGCGATTTCGCCAACGGAATCCCCGTAGAGATACCGGCGCAGGAAAATCCCCCGACTTTCCTTGGGAAGCTGCCGGAGAAACGCCTCCAGGGTTGCCCTGAGGGAAAGCCTGTCCGGAATCTCTCCCTGCCGGAGATCCGGGATGCACTGCTCCAGCTCCGCGGTCAGAGCGATCAGCCTCGGATTCCGCTTGGCCGCCCGGTTCCAGTCCAGCCGGTCGAAGGTCAGATTCCGGCAAATTCTTCGCAGAAAGGCAAGAAAATGCTTTGGCCGCTCCGGTGGGATGGTCTGCCAGGCACGAAGATAGGTGTCACTGACGGTTTCCTCCGAATCCTCCCGGCTGCTCAGAATGCGGTTGGCAAGGGCCAGCAGCGGCACACCGTAGGAAGCCCGGGTCTCGGCGACGGCCTGTTCGTCCCGGCTCCAGTACAGCTCCAGAATTTTGCTGTCATCCATAGGGTGTCCCCCCTTCTTTCTGTCTTCATCTATATAGACGGAATTGCAGGTGGAAGGGTCACACTTTGGGGAATAAAAAGGAAATGTCCATCAACCCGGAGAATGCGTCCTCTGGCAGTTCCTTCCGGCTAGCGAAGATTTGGGAGGAATAGACGGTTTCCAGCTTCTCATCTGCGCTAAATTCCTGGACGCAGTAATAAACCGACTTCGAGTTGGGAAAGCCGCACACGACCACCCGGCCGGAATTGTTCTCGTCGGTGTAGACGCGGCGCACATGGTTGGTTGGCAGCGGGGTGAATGCGATAAGGGCGCCTCGCAGACGGTAGCGCAACACCTCCAGGGTAAGCAGCTGCTTGCCGCACTGATTGGCAACCCCCAAAAGCGCAACCAGAAGAAAGAGTTCCCAAAACCCCATTCCCAGAAACCGATACCAATCCAATCGGCTGAATTCGTGCAGTTCCCGGCCGCCGGTCAGCAGCACCGTCAGAAGAATATTGACAAACAATATGGCTGTTCCGCAAATCACCCAGGTGAGTGTCTTTGCGCGTTTTGCCTTCGCCAGGTTCAACTCCTGCCTTAGCGAATCCGGCAATTCCCTTTCGGCGGCATACAGACGCCGACGAATAAGTCGGCTTGGAAGCCAAGAATCCGCAACGCCGGTGATGATGTGCCGCCTTCCGTTTTTCAGCAGGATTGTGAGCGTATTGACCTGGGGCAGGACGAACGCAATATCTTCTATGGCGCAGTCCAGTCTCCCCAACCAGTGATACCGGGCCTGAATTCGCCCGTTTTTCAGGCAGATATAACCCTTTCGATTGTATAGCCCGGAAAGAACGGCTGCCAGACAGAAGACGACACCCATCAGAAGCAGCGCCACCAGTTCACTTCCGGCCTGAGAATCCACAGCCCGCAGGAATCCGCACAGTCCGATCAGAAATGCCCCGGACAGAAAAACCGGAATGCGCCAAAGCCGCAACCTTCGATTCTTTCCGTCAAGCGGGAAATTACCCTCCATTGCGTCACCCCCTTACGCCACATTATACAGAACCCCCTCCGCATGTCAAAGCATACGGAGGGGTTTGCTTCAAGCCTTGGGATGGCATTTTTCGTAAACGGTCTTTACCTTCTTATCGATGAGGGAAGTGTAGAGCTGAGTGGAGGAAATGTCACTGTGACCCATCAGCTCCTGGAGGGCGCTGATGTCCGCACCGTTTTCCAGCAGATGCACGGCGAAGCTGTGCCGGAGGGTATGGGGGGTAATGTCCTTTTCGATTCCGGCCGTGGCCTGGTAGTGCTTGAGAATTTTCCAGAAGCCCTGCCGGCTCATCCGGGAACCGCCGATGTTTACAAACAAGGCCCGCTCGGCGGGATTGGTGGCGATGAGTGCGCGAACCTCGCTGAGGTAGACGCTCAGGGCCTTCTGCGCCGCCGGATACAGGGGAATCACCCGGGTCTTCTTGGCACTGGCGCAGCGGATGACACCCATGTCCTGGTTTACGTCGTCCACATTCAGATCGATGAGCTCGGAGACCCGGATGCCGGTGGCGTACATCACCTCAAGCATAGCCTTGTCCCGGACTCCCTTGAAATCTGAGGAGGAAGGCTGGGACAGCAGCAGCTCCACTTCCCTGCCGGTCAGAATCTGGGGCAGCCGACGCTCCCCCCGGTCGACGTGAATCTGACCGGATACGGGAGACACATCCAAAAATCCGGAGGATACGGCGTAGGCATAGAAGTTTTTCAGGCTGGCCAAGGAACGGGACACCGTAGCACCGGACTTTCCCTGCTCCTGAAGGTAAGTCAGATACGCACGGATATTCTGTTGCGAGGCATCCAGAACACTGCCGCCCAGCCAGCCGTCAAACTGGCGGATATCCCGCAGATAAGAGGACACGGTGTTCGTGGATGCCTGCTTTACCTTAACCAGGTAATTTTCATAGGCATGAATCAAATCCAGCATGTAACAGCTTACCTTTTTATCCTTTCATAGATTCAATGAACCGCCAGTAAAGAGGAAACACATGGCAATACCCGGCGGCAGCCAGTGCCAGCTGCCCAAAGCCGGCAGCAGCCACAGGAGCCAATACCGGCCGCCCCTGCACACATCGCAGCCAAAGCCAGTACAGGATGGGCAGGGTGCCGTCGCCCAGCAGCAGAAAGCACCGAATCAGCCAGCCCCAGTCCGGGAAGCACGTTATCAGCCCTGCAGATACAAATCCATGGAGAAAGGCCTTCCAAAAGCAGATTCCATAGATCCCCAGAGGGCAATCCAAAAAAGCCAGAATGGCGGACATTACAAAAGGTAAGAACGAGACACACAGAAAAGAAACGATCGACACAGGAGCAAGCAGTGCCCTGCGCATCAGAGAAGCAGAATCGACCATAGGACAGCAGGAATACACAATTCCGGAAACCGTCCCCAGAACCCACACAAATGCAAGCACAAAAGCCGCAGCCTTGCGCCTGCGGGAAGAAACAGCAGACAGCCTTGTACGCACCCTCGATCAAACCCTCCCGAGGCAAAAATACTTGCTTACGAAAAAGAGAAGCCGGGTACAAAAGGCGACAGATACAGTCAAGATTTCTATGCCTCCATACTATACTCCATTTCGTACACAAATTCAAGCATTTTTAGCCAAAATTGCTTTTTTTGTCAATATTGACGGATAATTATGTAAACGATTTTATGTAAACCCGCATTAAGAATGCTTTCCGATTTTTTATCATTTTCAATTATATCTTCAATATCTTGGGTTATCCGCAGCAAAAATATACTAAATATCGGAATTGCAAGGACTCCTGCATTTTGGGAAGCATAGGTAAATAGCATTTACCTATGCTTCCCAAGCAGGAAAAATCAGAGTCCTTTCCGCCGGTAGGAGGCTGTTCCCTTCCGGTTTTCCCGCCGCAGGCCCGTCAGTGCCACGATGCCGCTGGCGGCCAGAATGACCAGTCCTGTGACCAGCATTCCGTCGTACTGTCCCCCAAAAAACAGGGCAGTTATGGCAATCAGGGTTGCCCAGAACAGCAGCCCTGAGCCCATTGCAATCATCAGCCGCTGACGTTTCACGGCCTTCACGGAAGTGGCGGCCCCCAGCAGTGCAGAAAGAAACAGCAAAATCAAAATGCCATAACCAACCTGATCCCAGGAAAGCCGTTCCCGGCTGATCAGTCCCGCCAGCGCAAAAGACATCAGAAGCGTCATGCCAAGGCTGACACCGTTCCCCATGGCCAGTCCTTTCGGAATGGATACAGCCCTTCCGGAGTTCCACTTTACGCTCATGTTTACCCCTCCCCTATCCCAATTCTATCGCCCAGACGGCAGAAAAAGAACCGGAGCCGTGAAAACCACAGCTCCGGTTCTTTTTAGGAATCCAAATAGGAAGCCCCCAGCATTGCCAGGGGCTTCCTATGGTTTGTTCCTTATACTTCAATGTCCACGTTGGCGGTCTTGCGCTGCTCCTGGGCCTCCGTTACCGCACGGAATTTCATCCGGGTATCCCGAACCTCATTCAGTGCTTTGGACACCACCTCTTCGGTCTGGCGCAGGGACTCGTCCATGTATTCGTTGGCCGCCTTGCGCAGCTGGTTGATCCGCTCCTGGGTCTGGGCAATCAGCTCCTCGCTGCGCTTCTTGGCCTCGGCGTACACCGCTTCCTTGGTGACCATCTGCTTGGCCTTCTCCTGGGCCTCCCGGAGCACATTCTCTGCCTCCCGGCGAGCCTGGCCTACGATTTCCGTCCGGGATTCCACGATGGCCCGGGACTGCTTGATCTCGCCGGGCAGCTGAGCCAGGATCTCGTCCAGCATATCCAGCACCCGGTCACGCTCCAGAATGCACTTGTCCGCGGCCAGGGGCATAGAGCGGGCATCCTGCACCATATCGTACAGCGCGCCAATGATATCTTCCGTATTCCGATCGCTCATTGTGATTTCCTCCTTAATGATTCGTTTTCCTGCTCTCTATTCTTGCCTGAAAATCCGGAATAATTTCAGCGGGAAGCAAATCCGACAAATCCGCTCCATAGGTGCCCAGCTCTTTGATCAGGCTGGAACTCAGGAACATAAACTTGCTGTCCGCAGTCAAAAACATGGTATCCAACTCCGGGTTGATCTTTCGATTGACCAGAGCCATCTGAAATTCCGTCTCAAAATCCGACACTGCCCGCAGTCCCTTGACCACCACGCAGCTGCCCCGCCGTCGGGCGTATTCCGCCAGCAGCTCCTTGGAGGCATCCACCTCCACGTTGGGAAGATCGCTGGTGACCCGGCGAATCAGCTCCACCCGCTCGTCCTGGGTAAACATGGGATTCTTACCCGCGTTCACCATGACGCATACGATGAGCTTGTCAAAGATACCGGCGGCCCGGCGAATGATATTCAGGTGTCCACTGGTGACCGGGTCAAAGCTGCCCGGATAGATGGCTGTTTTCATATTCCTACCACACCCTTCACACCTTTCGGTAAATGGTAAGAAGGGTTTTTCCATATTTATAGTCTTTGGAACGGACGTAGCCTTCGAATTCCCAGGGAAGCTCCTTCCCCAGAGGGCGTTCCGCTACTATTATACCATTAGATTGCAAAATGTCAATTTCTGTAATCCTTTTTATTGCGTTTTCCAGGTAGGTTTCCGCGTAGGGTGGATCGAGAAAAATGATATCAAACTTTTCCCTGCACCGGGACAGATAGTCCATGTAGTCTGCCCGAACCACGGTGCCGCCGGAAAGTTTTGTCCGAGCCAGATTCTCCCGAATCAGCCTGCAGGCCTCCTCCCGGGCATCCACGAACACCGCCTGGGCAGCTCCCTGGCTCAAAGCTTCAATTCCCAGCTGGCCGGTGCCGCCAAATAAATCCAGCACCCGGGCACCGGGAATATCAAAATGGATGATGCTGAAAAGAGCTTCCTTCACCCGATCCGCCGTGGGCCGGGTCAGCATCCCCTCCGGGGTTTTCAAAGAAACGCCCCGGGCTTTTCCTGTAATTACCCGCATAATTAACTCCGTTTTTCCTGAAAATGGGAATAGACTGCCATGGCGGCACCCTTGGGAAGCAGTCGTTCCAGCTCCGGCAGGGTGGCCTGACCGATGGCGCTCAGGGATTTGAACTGCTTGAGAAGCTCCTGCTTCCGCTTGGGACCGATGCCCGGAATGTTGTCCAGTTCCGAATAGCGCAGACGTTTGCTGCGCAGCTGCCGGTGATAGGTGATGGCAAATCGGTGAACCTCTTCTTGAATATTGCCGATGAGGGAGAAAATCGCCTGGTTGTTGTCGATCCGGATTTCCTGCCCTTCCGGGCTCACCAAAGCCCGGGTTCGGTGCCGGTCGTCCTTGACCATGCCGAATACCGACATTCTCAGCCCCAGTTCCTCCAAAGCCTCCACCGCGACTCTGGCATGGTTGATGCCGCCGTCGATGAGCAGAAGATCCGGTTTTTCCCCGAAGCCCGCGTCGCCCGCCTTGTAGTGGACAAACCGCCGCTTCACCACCTGGCGCATGGAGGCATAGTCATCCTGATTGGCCAGCCCCTCCAGCTTGAACCGCTTGTAGTCGCTTTTCTTGGGCTTGCCGTTCACAAAAACCACCATGCCGGCTACGATGTCCGTGCCGGAGATGTTGGAAATATCGAAGGACTCGATTCTCTCCGGAGCCTCCATGTTCAGCATTTTGCCGAGAAGGGTCAGAGTCGCGCTGACCCGCTCTTCCCTGCCGGTAAGCCGCTGGGCTTCCTCAAAGGCATTCTTACAGGCAAGCTCCACCAGGCGGACATTGTCCCCTCGCTGGGGCACCTGAAGCTTTGGCAGGCGACCGCACTGCTGCTCCAGAAGTGCGGCAATCATATCTTCGTCCTCGATTGCAAAGGGCAGCAGAATTCGTTTTGCCACCAGTCCCCGGCTGAGATAATATTGCTTCAAGAGGCTGGAAACCGCCTCTTCCTTCTCATCCGGCCGGGGGAAGACCTCATAATCCTTGTCCAGAAGATTCCCTCCGGAGAAATGGAGCACCGCAAAGCAGGCCTTGGCCTCCGTCTCCCCGTAGCCGATCACATCCGTATCCGCCAGAGAGCCCGCGGTGACAAGCTGCTTCTGACCTAAGTTTTCCACGGCCTGAAGCCGATCTCGGAGGCTGGCCGCCAGCTCGAATTTCAGCTCCTCGGAGGCTGAGAGCATCTGCTCTTTGATCTGGGCGGCTACGCCCTTATAGTTTCCCCGGAGAAGCTCCCGAACCTGGAGCATGACCTGCCGATAACGGATGGCGCTGACACTGCTCTGGCACCAGCCGGCGCACTGGTTCATGTGATAATTCAGGCAGGGCCGCTCCTTGCCGATGTCCCGGGGAAATTGTTTGTGGCATCCGGGAAGCTGGAATGTCAGACGAAGAGCCTCCAGCACGTTCTGGGTGACGCCACGGGTGCCGTATGGGCCGAAATACTCCGCCCCATCGTCGGAAAGCTTGCTGACCATCGTTATTTCCGGGTACACCGGACGCATGTCCAGCCGCAGATAGGGATAGCCCTTATCGTCCTTGAGAAGGATGTTGTACTTGGGCATGTAGCGCTTGATCAGGGAGCATTCCAGCACCAGAGCCTCAAACTCCGAGGCTGCCACAATCACGTCGAAGTGATGGATTTTGCTCACCATCATTCTGGTTTTGGGCGTATGGGAGGCGGTGTCCTGAAAATACTGGCTCACCCGGTTTTTCAGCTTCTTGGCCTTGCCGACGTAAATAACCTTGTCGGTCTGATCGCGCATGATATAGACCCCCGGCGCATAGGGCAGGGACAGAGCCTTTTCCTTGAGTTCGTCAAATGTCGTGGGAAATCCTCCCCTCTTACAGCGTTCTGTGTCCTAAGTCTTGACAGAATCCATTGTCCAACGTAAAAATGCCGCCTCAATGCGTCAACGGGCACAGAGGCGGCAAAAATAGAGCGAATTAGTAGACGTCCCGCTGAAGCAGCGTATCCAGGGCGTTCACGGCAGCCTCCGCATCGGGGCCGATGGCACTCAGGGTCACAGTGGTGCCGGTAACAATACCCAGGGACATGATGCCCAGGAGGCTCTTGGCGTTCATTTTGCGGTTGCCGGATTCCAGCCAGATGCTGCTTTCAAATTCGTTCGCCTTCTGCACGAAGTATGTAGCCTGCCGGTTGTGAAGACCGGACTCGCACCGAACGACAACTTCTTTACTAAACATATTATCCACTCCTTTTCATCGCACGCGGAGCACACGACGAGTCTAGCTATATGATAGCATTTTTACCGAAAAAGTCAACTTATTTTCAGCCTGTTTCCACAAGAAAATCCCGCAGAACCAAACCGTTCTTGTTGAAAACGTTTCCAAACTCAGATATCTGGCGAAAATCGGCGAGAATCACCGAAAATCCGCAATGGTCACGCCGTCCTCGCCCTCGCCGTAGACACCCAGCCGGAAGGACTTGATATACTTATTCTTTTTCAGATCCTGCTGAACGGCGGCACGAAGGGTTCCGGTGCCCTTGCCGTGGATGATCCGCACCTGGGTCAGATTGGCCCGCATGGCCTCGTCCAGATACCGATCCAGCACGCAGATGGCCTCGATGGCATCCATTCCCCGCAGGTCGATTTCCGTGGGCATGGCACTGAGCTTCATCTCCCGTCCGGAGTGCTTGGGACGGGCCCCCTTTTCTTTGTAGGGATTCTCGTTTTCCAGAAGATAGACTTCCTCCGGGGCGGCGGTCATTTTCAGAATGCCCGCCTGCAATTGCATCGAGCCGTCCTTGTTGATGCCAATGACGCTGGCCTTGGTACCCAGCTTCAGAAGCTCCACCGTGTCCCCCACCAGGATTCCCCGGCTGGGCTTGGGCCGCTCCTTCTTGGGCTGGACGGAACGCAGCTTGTCCTCGGCCTCGTTCAGGTTCCGGCGAAGCTCAGATTGCCGCTGGTTGAAGCCCGTGGTGTCCGCCCGATCCTGAAG
>ERZ1034998.2014-NODE-2014-length-11482-cov-5.233307_pt1 | contig 11482 bp, 18 predicted proteins | sample MGYA00520621_ERZ1034998 | MGnify/ENA primary metagenome ERZ1034998 (study PRJEB33766, sample SAMN09781748) | gut metagenome | biome: gut microbiome | host: Homo sapiens | place: Madagascar | study: EMG produced TPA metagenomics assembly of the PRJNA485056 data...
AGGATATCAAGCGCATACAGGCCGCGGGTGTTATGGATATCTCGGAAGTGGAGCGGGTTTGCCGTGAGCTTCAGGACGTGGTGAGGGAACTCTGTGCTCTGATCGACTAGTAAATGCAAAAACAGCCCCATGGAACCGCCGGAAAAGCGGAACCACGGGGCTGTTGTCATGCTATGCGGCCTTGCGGCCTGCCGCCGGGGCGGCTAAGTAGTGCGGCTGGCTTACTTGCCGATCTGGCTCTTCAGCCGGTCATAGGTCTTGTCGGCCTCCAGCGCGGCGGTGGTGAAGCTGTTGTTCTTCCACCACGCAATCAGCGCGGCCACGGTGGTGATGCCAGCGGTGACCAGCTGCTCCACGGTGGCGCTCTCGATGGGCAGCACGGGCTTGCCGCAGGACGACAGAATCTGGTTGGTCAGTGCCAGCAGGAGCACAGCGGTGCGGGCGATGGTACCGGCGGAGATCTTGTTGTTCAGGTTATTCATAGTCAGTTCCTTTCTCTTTCGTGTTCGTTATCTTCTAAATCTGCGATGCGGTGGTTGGCCACCTTCATCTGCTCTTCTAAAATCGGCACGCGGCGGGCGAAGTTGTTGTGCTCCCGCACCTCGCGGGTCAGCTCCTCCAGCTTCGTGTCGGTGACGGCCTGGCTGCGGCTGTTGGCGATCATCACGCCGATCAGCGTGATGGCACCCGTGATGAGGGCAGCGATAACGCTCTCCATTGGTCTCACCCCCTCACAGCGTCCATCTGCTCTTTTTAGCGCGGGTGTCCACATGCACCCAGCCCTTGGCGCGGCCAGCCTTGACCGGGTAGCGGCCCACGCCGCCCCAGTCCGGCATCAGGCTCTCGGCGTAGGCGGCCACGGCCTCCACGGTGGTGTCCGCGCCGCCTTGCCAAGCAGGTGCTGGCTGGATTTGGAGCCGCCCACCGCCGTATTGTGGGTGCCGGTGCGGTAGCCGCTGGTGATCACCACGGTCCGGCCAAAGTGCTCCCGGATGGCTTGCAGCAGCACCGGCAGGGCCTGGTCCACCATGATGGTGTCGGAGCCGTCCCGGCACCGCAGCTCCCGGACAGCAAAGCTGGGAGCCAGGCGGCGGCTGCCGTCCTTGGATAAGCTATACTGCTTGATCGTAGACATTTTTATCCTCCTATCACGTTTCCATCCCCATCCACCAGTACCTCTTTCGGCAGCACCGTGGCCGGACGAAATCCGTGTAGATAGGCAACATTTGCGCTGCTCATTGCGCCTGTTTTTGTGACAAGCACAGCACTGTTAGATGTAGCGGTGTCCGGAGTTCTCAGCCACCAATCGCCAGGTGCTCCGTTGTAGTTTGCTACCCGGAGGTCATCGGCACCAGCGGTATTACAACTCATAAAATACTTTAACCACACACCTTCTTTTGGCCGATTATTAAACCCGATATTGACTTCTGCTGCGCTCAATAGGAAGACCTTACAACGCAGCCCACTTGCACCGCTGTTCACCGAGGTGCTACTTCCACCGCCTGGGCGATATGGGATTCGCACATCTTTGATAACGCTCCTGACGCTCTGGTCAATCGAGGTCAGGAACGTCGAGTCCATGTGGGCTCTAATGCTACTCAGGGAGTAGTCGTTTTTCACGGTCTTACTCCACTGCTTAGACGAATACATGTCCTTACACAGCAGCCATGTGCCATCACAGCTCGCATCATACATGGGGCTAGGACAGCCCTGTTCCACCACGATCCACGGAGTTCGCACCCCGCCCACAGCAAAGTACACTACGCTGCCCACAGACAGGCTCCCCAGGGGTGTGCCACGCTGATGCCACAGCTCCGCCACACCTCGGGGGTCTCCAAAATAGGCCTTTTGCACTGCCCGGGCAATGCCAGCTCCGTCTCCCCAGTACAGTTTGTCGTTTTTTTCGGCCACGCTGTGGACCCCTACATAGCTGCTCATGGAGCCACCACCTCCTCATCAGGCACAGGCCCCTCCGGCTCCGGCAGGTGGATATCCGTGTCACTGATCACCTCATCAGAGCTGGCTGCGCTTGCGGTGCTGTACACCAGGTACACCGTGCCGCTCTCCAATTTGCTGACGCCGGGGATCAGGTCCTCCGTCCCGGCTGTGATTTTTGTTGGCGTAAAGCCCAGCACCTCTGCAATGGCCTCTTTGGTGAGGGTGTACGGGGTGCCGAACTTGGCGTCGGCCTGCTCTTTGGTGTAGAAGCTGCCGGAATCCACCGCCTTGATGCTCTCCGCAAGCTGCTGCAGCTGGGCGTTGCCGCTCTGCTGCATGGCGGTGAGGATGGCGGTGTACTGGGCCAGCAGTGTCTCGGTGGGGATGCCGGTGACGCCGTCCCGCATGAGGCCGCAGACGGCCTCATCGGTGCGGGTGTCGGTGATGTCTGCGGAGGTGACCGCCGCCGACCCCGCCGGGACAGAGATCGTGCACAGGCCCAGCTCGTACTGGTTGTGGTTCTGCAGGATGTCGGGCGGCTGAGCGGCCACGGCAGGCGTGCCGGTCTTGAGTCGGATGGCGGTGAGGTTGGACGACGTATCAAACTGCAGCACCACACGATCCACCCGGTTGAGGGTGTTGTCGGCGTCGGGCACGGTCAGCACCGTGTCCTCCCGGCTGCAAACGGACACGCCTTTGAAGTCGTCGTAGTTGATCCAGGCAAGGCCCGGGGCAATGGTGATCTGCCGGGTGCCGGTGATGCTGACGGCGAAATTGCTGTCCTTTGCGTAGACGCCGGACGTGCGGGTGCACAGGTAGGTGGCTACATCTTCGGCACTGTAGGTCACGCCGTCCAGCGGATAGGTAATGATGCTCATGTGTTTTTCCTCCTGAGGATGGGGGTGCCGATCTCGGTACTGACCGTATTTTCACCCTTCTGAGACTGCAGGGTCACCGACGTGATGCGGGCCGCTGCCTGGATGTCGGTGCCGGGCAGGCTGGCCGCCACCACCTTGCCCACCGTCACGGGGCCGGTGGGGGTGAACTCAAAATTCTCCAGCCGGGTGTGCTTCGCCAGCTCCTGCTCGCCCAGCGTGCGCAGGGCGGCAAGGTACTCGCTCTGGGACTGGCCGTCCTCCTTTTTCTTGCTGGAGGCATCCAGCAGCATCTCCCGCCGGGCCGTCCCGGTGTTGTCGGTGGCCCCCACGGTCACCGTGCCGTCGGCCCCCACCACGGTGCAGATGTTCTTGTAGTCCGTGATGCTCTCGGTATAGGCCAGGTCGGTCAGGTTGCCGTACTGGGGCGCATAGCGGGCGTTGGGGTCCAGCTTGGGCCGGTACAGCTCAAACAGCAGCTTGTTCTGCTGCTGGTCGAACCGCACCCGGAAGCCGATGTCCAGCTCCTGGCACACCTGCTCTGCAATGCTCAGCAGGCTGCCGGGCTTGACCTCTCCGGCGTAGGCGTCGGCCAGACCGGCCGGGTCGCCCAGCTCCAGGCAGGGCCATGCGGCGGCCCCGGACACCAGACCACGCAGCGTGTCCTCCACGGCAAAGCTGCTCAGGGTGCCCGTGCTGACCCGCTCGTCGAGGATGCAGGCGGCGTCCTTGGTGTAGAGGACCAGCTTGTGATCGGCTTTCTGGGCCGACACGATGCGCATGAGCCGGTCGCTGCCGACCAGCCAGAGATAACGGTCCGGGCGGCAGAGGGCCTGCAGGGCGGTGGTGTCGTGGAGCTCCAGCTGAGCCCCCTGCACGTTGCTGTAGACGTTGTAGCGCTCCGGCCAGACCAGAGACAGCCAGCTCTCGATGCGGCCCAGCAGCTCCAGCCGGTCGTTATAGACGCAGAGGCTCTTGTACCCGGATGCCGTCAGGGCGGATGTGATCTCAGCCATTGGAACCCTCCGTGATGATCGTGGTAAATGCGGCATACATGGTCAGCGACAGAAACAGCCAGCCGTCGCCGGAATCCGCCGTGCGCTGCCATGCCTGCGCCCCGTGGTATACCGTCCAGAGGGTGCTGCTGCCGTCCAGCACCGAAAGGACGTCGTAGCCTTTGCCGTCGATGACCCGCTCCACCCGGAGCTCGCCGTTTTCCCGGTAGACCTGCAGCTCGTCACCGTCCTGCAGGGTCGTGATGAAGCGCAGATATTCGCCGGTCTCCGGGTTGATGACGCCGGGGTTGACCACCTCGCCCCGGGCGGTCAGCGAGAGCTTCCAGCTCCGGGTGTCCAGACCGCTGTTGAGGATGCGGATGTAGCTGGCCTGTTCCCGGATGCCGTACTGATGCGAGGTGTAGCACACCGGCAGCCGGAACACGGGCGTTACCTTGATGGTGGCTGCCGTGGTCTTGGCCACACTGTGCCAGTAGGGGTTCGGGCAGTAGAGCTGGAAACTGAAGGTTGGCCACAGCACTGCCGGCGAAATGGCCGGGCAGCGCTGCACCTCGGCGTCACACCAGTATTTTTCGGCCACGGTCAGGCGGCCGGTGACGCCGGGAGCAAAAATGTCCCGCAGCTGGCGCTTGCAGTAGTCGGCGTTGCGCAGGATGCGCCCGGTGATGGTGAGGGTGACGCCGGAGATGCTCCGGCTGTCCACGGTGGCACCCACCTGCTGGTAGCCCTGGCTGGTCTCCAGCTCCACGGGCAGGTCGCCCAGCGGGTCGCAGCTCCACAGCACGCCGGCGGCATAGCCAAAAGCGAAGCTCTGGCCGGTGCCAGTGGTAAAAACAGCATCAAACACCCTGCAGCACCGCCCTTCTCTGCTCATACTGCGCTTCACGCATCAGGTCGGCGGCCGTCTGCGCTTTGCTGTAAATGTACTGGTTGACCTCGATGTTGGGCCGCTGGGTGCGCTGGGGCAGGCTGCGGGGCTGCTCGTAGTCCCATAGGGTGCCGGAGGCCCCCACAGTGCTGCCCGCCGCGCTGCCGGAGCTGGTGTGCTTGCGCTTGAACGCCACGCCCAGCCCCACGGTGATGGCGGCAATGGCGGCCACCAGAGCCGCGCCGGCGGCGATCATGGCAATGCCCTGAGGCGTGCCGATGCCGGTGGGCAGCAGTGCTGCGCCGATGGCCTGCAGCATGCCCACAAAGGCAGAGCCAATGGTGGAGATGAGGGCGCCCAGGGCGCTGTAAATGGCCGGGAATGCCGACAGCAGTCCGCCGGACAGCGCCGTGCTGATGCTGGTGGCTGCAGCGCCAAGCGGAGCCTTGAGGGAGGCAAAGGTGCTGGTGAGGATCTGGGCCAGACTGCCGGCCTGATCCACGATGCTGCCAAATCCGCTGGTGACACCCTGGGCGATCTGCCCGCCGAGGTTCCACGCCCCCTGCGAGACGCCCTGCACGCCCTTGAGCAATACGCCGTTGATTTGCTGGATGAGGCTGGTGCCCAGCTTGTCGATCCATTGCTTGGCTTCCGGGGCAAGGCCGGTGTAGAGCGTAGACAGCACCCACTCGCCCACGCTCTTCCAGTCCTGTTTCTTGATGGCGGTCACCAGCGTGTCGAAGGTGCCCAGGATGCCCTTGTCGGCCTCTTCCTGCCAGCCTTTCAGCAGGCCGGAGAAGGTGTTGGCGCTGGCTTCCTTGATGGTCTCGGCGGTGGTCCTGGCCCCGTCTGCGGCAATGGTCTCCACCTGCTCTTTGGTCACCAGCATTCCGTTGACGATGTCGGTGCAGGTCTTGGTGATGATCTGCTTTTGCTGGGTCGTTTCATCGGTCAGCGTCTCGGTGACGGTCTGGGTGGAGGTCCTGACGCCGTCCACGACGGAATCAAAGGTCGAGGTGACCGTGTCCCGGACGGTGGCAGCGATCTCTTCATAGGTCTTCTGGGTCTGGGCCGTGGTCTTGCCGTGGTCGGTGACATACTTGGTGACAGTCTTGTAGTTTTTCACCACGCCGTTCACCATCTCCTTGCCGGATTCGGTCACGGTGCGGGTCAGCCGGTCATACTCCTCGCTGCCCTTGCGCAGGTGCTCGGTGAGCTCGGTGGTCTGGATGGTCACCTTGCCCAGGGCGTTGGTGGTGTCGGTGTGGCCTGCGTCCTGCAGGGACCACAGCAGGGTCTCGGCGGCCTGTGCGGCGGCCTTGGTCTTTTTGGCCGCCTTGGTGGCGGCGTCCCCGGACTTGGTATAGGCCGGGACGACCACCTCCGCCATGGACTGGGCGCTGTCGGCCACGTCGGCGTTGGCGTCCGCCCAGACGGAGGACCAGTCGTTCCCGCTGGCGGTTTTAGCAATGGTGGCACCGGCGGTGGCTGCGATGGCTCCTGCACCAACCGCACCGCCTTTGCCGGTGAGGCCGTTGATAAAGCTCTGGATAAGGTTCTTGCCCCACTGCACCGCCTGCGAGGGCAGGCTCTTGATCCAGGCAAGCGCACTGGAAAAGCCGCCCTTGAAGGCGTTCAGCAGGCTGGAGCCCATGCTCTTCACGCCATTGGCCACACCGGTGAGGATGGTCTTGCCGATGTTCAGCCAGTTGATGGCCGAGATGACCGACAGCACCGCCTCCAGGATCTTTTTCCAGTTGGCCAGCAGACTGGGCACGGTCTGTACAAGACCGGCGATCAGCTGCACGATGATGGACACGCCCTGCGCCAGGATCTTGGGCATGTTATCGTTGATGACCCCGCAGATGTTGATGATGATGTCGGGCACATAGGCGATCAGGTCCGGCAGGCCTGCGATCAGGCCGTTCAGCAGCTGGGTGATGAGGTTCAGGCCGGCGTCCACGAACACACCGGCGTTGGCCCGCAATTCCTCGGTGAACTGCAGCAGCTGCGGCAGGGCATTGGACAGAAAATCCGGGATGCCCTGGGTGAAGCCCTCCGCCAGCGAGGTGACCAGCTGGGTGCCGGATTGCAAAATCTCGGGCACCAGTGTATACACCAGCTCCGGGATGCCCGCCAGCACGTTGCCGATCATGGGCAGCAGGTTGCCCACAAGGAAGGTCTGGGCCGTTTCCACCAGCCCCTGCAGGGGGGCGGTGAGATCGGCACCGGTGGACCAGTCGGCCAGCACGTTCTCGGCGGCAGCTTTCATGGCCGCAAAGCTGCCGGTCAGGGTGGTGGATGCCTCCTTGGCCGTGGTGCCGGTGATGTCCATCTCCTTCTGGATGACGTGGATGGCGCTGTACATGTCGGCCAGGTTGCCCAGGTCGTAGTGCACGCCGGAGAGCTTCTCGGCGTCCTTCAGCAGGCGCTGCATTTCGGCCTGCGTGCCGCCGTAGCCCAGCTTGAGGTTGTCCAGCATGGTGTAATTCTGCTTGGCAAACCCCTGATAGGCGTTCTGGATGTCCTGCATGGAGGTGCCCATCTTGTTGGAGTTGTCGGCCATGTCCACCATAGCCATGTTGGCCAGATCGGCAGCCGCCTGAGTGTCCTGGCTCACGCTGGACAGCAGGCTGGCGGCAAAGCTGGTGGTCTGCTCCATGTAGTCGTTGGCCGACAGGCCCACGGTCTTGTAGGCCTGGGCAGCGTAGGCCTTAACGGTGTCGGCGCTGTCCTTGAACAGCGTTTCCACACCGCCCAGGCTCTGCTGCAGCGCACCGCCCAGGTTGATGGATTCCGAGATGATCTTGCCGATGCCGGCAGCCGCGATCACCTTTTTCAGGGTGCCCACCAGCTGGGCACCGAGGGACTGTCCGGCGGCGTCACCGGCTGCCGCAGGCTCCCCGCCCAGGGCTTCGGTGATCTTGCCCTGGATGCCCTCTGCCGAGGGCACGATCTGCACATACGCTTTTGCCAGCTCAATGCCGTCCGGCATGGTCATCCACCTCCTTTCAGGGCCGCAAGGGCGGCCTCAAACTCTTCCGGGCTGTCGTAGCTCTGCACGTCGGTATCGCTGTCCGCGGACAGGCCGTGCAGGTCTGCCAGCACAGAGGGCACCGTCCGGGTGTCGTTGCTCAGGCCCCACAGGATCTGCGTCAGGCGGTCGGCGGTGTAGGCTTGCAGCTCGATGTGCAGCGGCACGGTCTTGCCGCTGGCCTTCATCATGCTGCGGCTGTCCTCCGGCAGGCCGGCAGCAAGGGTAGCCGCCAGACGCAGCGGCAGGCTGCGCCAGTCCAGCACATGGTAATATTGCGCGAAATCGCAGATGAGCGCATCCTCGTCCGATGCGATCAGTTCGGCGAGGATGCAGAGTTTTTTCCGGCAGAAAAGCTGGTCAGCAGTTCATTCAGAGCCTGCGCCACCGCCTGGGGCGGCACACGGCCCTTATCGTTGCGCAGATGGTCATAGAGCTTCTTGCGGCCCTCGGTGCCCAGCAGGCGCTCGGTCAGGTGGCTCATGCTGAACACGTTGCCGTCCTGCATGCCGGAAATGGCGTCGAACAGTTCCTGGTCCTCCAGAGCGTCGTCCTCCAGCTCGATGGAAAAGCCGGATTCAGTCTTTGCAGTGATCATGCCTGCACCTCCTTAGCCTTGGCGGCTGCCTGGCTCACGGCCTTGGCCGCGTCTTTGGCAGCCTGGGTGGCGGCAGTGCCGCCCAGAATGTACTCGTAGTGGGTGTTGCCCTGGGCATCCGGCACGGCGGTCAGGGTGGTGTTGTAACCCACGGCGCTCTTGGCGTAAGTGATATCGCCCACGGCGGTGACGGCGGCATCCGGGATGACGATGCGCTTGACCGCCTTGTTCTTCATCACCATCTCAATGACCCAGCTGCAGTCGGCCTGCTCCTCGCTGTTGGCCTTGACCGTAATGCCGCTCTCCAGCGTGCCGGTGACGTTGCTGTCACCATACACGGACTTGAGCACCTCCACGTTCAGGGCCTCCAGCAGGGTGTACTGGAAGGTGTCAGGCTTCTCGGTCTGCTGGGTCAGCACGGTGTCGCCGCCCCAGGCGCTGGTGTTCTCGCTGGAGGGGCTGTTGCTGTTGACCACGCCGTCCTCGGAAGCGTAGCCCAGGCACTTAAAAGCCTTGTCCAGTTCGGTCTTGGCGTCGGTGGGCAGCGGGGTGCCCAGCGGGGCACGCCAGATGGCACCGCCCACTTTGGGCTTGGCGGCGGTTACTTTGGTTGCGTCTGCCATGTGTAGTTCTCCTTTCACGGGTCAGTAATGAGTGATAGAAAAAACGGCCTGATAGCGGGGCCGTTTGCGGGTGGTGTCCGGGAAATTGTAGTCGGTGACAAGGCCGCAGGAGACCACTTCCGGCAGGGTGTCGGCAGCCTGCATGGCCTGCACCACCCAGTGGTTCAGCCGGGCGGCCTCATAGTCTGTGCCGCCGTAGGACTGCACTGCCAGCGTGGCGGTGTAAATGCCCTCGTCGCAGCCGGAGCCGGTCTTTTCCAGGACACAAAAATTGTCGGAGGGGTTCTCCGGCACGGACATAAAGCAGGGGAAACCGTTTTCCCGCAGGTAATTCAGGATGATTTCTTCGATCATTTCTTTCGCTGGTAGCTCCTCACGGTGATTACTCTGCCGTCTTTCAGGTGGCGCTTATGCTCATGTACCACGGTGCCGCTGCGGCTCGAAGAGACAGCTTTCAGCAGGGTGTTGTTGGCAGAGTTATCATTGTAGGCCTTCTGAGAAACAGTCTCCACCACAGCGACTGCACGGGTCTGGGCCACATAGGCCTCATACCCGTCGCCGCAGCGGTTCTTCACGGTGTCCGCACGGGCTTTGAGCACGGCCTGCATTTCCGGAGAACGCATCAGAGCACGAACGCCGGCGCTGTTCAGTTCCACGCGCAGCTTACTCAATCCGTTCCACCTGCACTTTCTTGTTCCAGGCCAGAGGCACAAGCGCCTCGATGTACTGGGAGGCACCGCCGTACACTCGCCATTTCTGGCCAAAAAATTCCACGGTGCAGCCCTCCCAGCGGTGAGCGTCGCCTTTCGGGATGCACAGCTCGTAGGCCACCCGGCGGCCCGTAAGCTGCAGGTCGGTGACCACGGCGGCATTGTCCACCGGCGTGATGAGCACATTTTCCACCGTGACCGGTGTTTCGGTGTAAACCGGAGCGTGAAAAGCATCCTCGCCGGTCTGGGTGCGCTCATAGAGGATGACGGGGATGCCCTTAATCAGAGCCATAGGGTTCGATCACTCCCATCCGCTGACGGCGCAGGCCCAGCCGGGCCAGCTCCGATTTTTTGATGAACAGGCCGCCGCCGGGCACCAGAAAGGACCCGGACGCCGAGTAGCCGCCGGCTGCCTGGGTGATCTGGGTCATAGGCTCCTGGTTCGTGCTGGTCATCAGGGTGCGGGCGGCCACATCCACGGCCACGCTCTTGGCCACCATGGCCAGCGCCGGGTCAGCGGCCACCAGTGCGGGCAGGTCTTTGCCTGCCTTGCGGGCCTCCACGTCCAGGCTGGCCGAAATGACATCCAGCAAGGAGAACGCCCTTGCCTGCTCGGCAGCGGTCATGGGACGCCACAGAGCGGTCATGTCCTCCACGGTGGCGTAGCTCATTCAGCAGCCTCCGGTTTCTCCTTGGCGGCAGCCTTGGGTTTGGCCGCCTTTTCTGCCTTGACGGGCTCCCAGTCCCCGCCGGAAACGCGGCAGGGCGTCTCGATCACAGCGCCGGTGCGCTTGTTGCGGTACAGCATGGCGTGTCCTCCTTAGGCGTTGGCTTTGATGTGGGCGAATGCGGACGGATCCAGGATGCCCCAGCCGATGTAGGCCTCGCCGCGCAGGTATACCTGGTTGTGGCCCTTCAGGTCACCCAGATCCGCATCGTTGTCGGGATTGCCGTACTGGATCACCTCAATGGGCATCTCCTTGGCGTAGCCCCACTTGAAGCAGTTGGTGAAGTCGCCCACCAGCGCACGGTCCAGGCTGGAACCGGCGGACAGGTTGGAGGTGGATTCCACCCGCAGGCCGTTCACCTCGCCGGGGTTTGCGCCCCAGGCCAGCTGCGGGTACAGCTTGGCACCGTCGGTAGTGGTCTGGGCCGCCAGAGCGCTCTTGAAGCTGGGTGCTAGCACCATGCCGGTAACGTCCCGCTCCGCGCCCTGCACCAGGGCGATGGCGGCCTCCACGTTGGTGTCGGGCTTGTCGGAGGCGGCAATGGTCACGGCCTGGGTGACCTTGCTGTCAAAGTGGTTGGTGCCGATGACGCCGGACGCAGAGCCGGTGCGGGGGTTGATGCCGTGGAAGGCCATGAGGTCCAGACCCTTGGCCACCTTCTTGGCAAAGCCGTCCGCAAAGGCGCTCAGAACGTCCATCTGGGCGTCCTCGGAAGCGTACAGGAACTCGTCGGACACGCGTGCACCATACTCGATCTTGATGGGCACGATGGTGATGGGCTCCACGGTCATGCCGCCCTTGCCCTTGGCACCGTTTTCTGCCACGATGTCCACTTCCTTGTCCAGCGTGAAGGTGAATTCCTTCTGGCCGTTGAAGGCGATGGGCGTTGCGCCGCAGAGCTTGGCCAGCGCGGACGCGCCGGTGGTTTTCTGGATAAAGCCGGGGATCAGCTCCTCCGGGAACAGGGAGCCTTTGCTCAGAATATCTGCCATGATGTGTTCTCCTTTACTCGTTGTTCATCAGCTGGTTTGCGAAACTGCGCCAGGCGGCCTTTTTGCCGCCGCCGCTGGGGTCGGGGTCGCCGCGCAGGGG
>ERZ1034998.2015-NODE-2015-length-11481-cov-9.129529_pt1 | contig 11481 bp, 10 predicted proteins | sample MGYA00520621_ERZ1034998 | MGnify/ENA primary metagenome ERZ1034998 (study PRJEB33766, sample SAMN09781748) | gut metagenome | biome: gut microbiome | host: Homo sapiens | place: Madagascar | study: EMG produced TPA metagenomics assembly of the PRJNA485056 data...
TCCACGAAGGATTGGTGCGCCACAGCACCGCAAGGCCCACGCCTGCACCGGTGCACAGGCCTGCCACCAGACTGGAAAAGCGCAGGGCGCCTTCCACGTACAGCTGGGTCAGCAGCACACTGGCGGCACAGTTGGGGATCAGGCCCACCAGTGCGGCCACCACCGGCTGGAAGAAGCCCATGCGGCCCAGCAGGTCCGCAAACACATCCTCGCCCACGCCTTCCACGATGAGACCAAACACCAGACTGAATGCAAAGATGAACACGAAGATCTCCAGCGTGTGGCGCAATGCCGCTTTCCAGATGGGGGCAGGCTTGCCCTCCTCATCGCTGTGTTCCTCGTGGCAGTCCACCTCGTCGGCGTGGCCGGTGTAGCCGCCGCGCAGACTTTTGGGCAGCACGCCGCGCAGCACAAAATCCAGCACAAAGCCCACCGCAATGGCGTATACCACTTTAATGACCATCAGCACGGCCAGCTTATCCCAGTAGGCCGGCATGGATACCAGCAGAGGGATCGCCTCGTCACTGGTGGCAAGGTAGACTGCCATCAGGGTGCCCAGCGTGATCACGCGGGAGGAATAGAAGTTGGACGCAATGGCCGAGAAGCCGCACTGCGGCACACAGCCCAGCACCGCGCCCGGTACAGCGCCCCAGCGCCCGCCGCCCGCCAGCAGCGCTTCGATGCGCTCGCCGTGACGGGTCTCGATATATTCGATCAGCAGGTAGGCCAGAAACAAAAAGGGCAGCATCTTGGCGGTATCCACCAGCGTTTCGCCCAAAACATCCAAAAACAGTTCCATATACGCTCCAAAAACGACTGTTTGCCGCTTCATTTTAGTAAATTGCAATCAATTTGCATTTTCGAACAGGGATGATTATACACGATATCTTCCCCAATTGCAATACCAAATTGCAAATTGGTTGCAAATTTATTTGGGGCGCAAAAAAGACCCGCTGTCCGCAGGTCTTTCTTTCCTTATTTATGCAGGCATATTGTTACTGCGCTCACTCCGAATGATTCCCATAAAGGGAGGCACCACCGAACGCTGCAGGCCCTTTTCGTGTGCCCTTTTCAGCTGATACTCATGCGTCGCAACTGCATCTATAAATGCACGCTGCTTCGGGCTGGCGTGGTAATAATCCGTATTGAATCGTTTGCACACGCCAAACAAAACATTCAGATATTCCATTGTCTCTTCGTCCATCCGTGCTACCTGCAATTCCTGCTTCTGTTCAGACATTCTTCTCCCTCCCGTCATTCAGAATAAATAGGTGCTGAAGATATCCTGTGCGCCTTCATCTGCCAGCATCAGCAGCTTCGGCCCGCCGGAAAACGGCTGAAAGATCGGCACTGCATGAAAATCATTGACATAATGCTCATACAGTTCATCCGTCTTTGCCGCAAAAGTTACAACGCCGCCGTGCCCACTGTCAATAGAAAGCTGGATGCCATAGGCGATCATCATTCTGCCCACACCCGTATAGCGGCGCTTCTCCGTCAATGTCGGGTTGCTCTCCGGCTGTGCTTCAATATCAGCGACAAAAATAGATATCCCGTGATCATCTTCCCGGTAAGCGCCCAACGCAACGATCTCGCCGGTTTCGGTTTTGGCCACATACTTTTCAAGCCTTGGGTCCGAGATAAAGTCGCTGGTCCAGTCTGACTGCCAGCCGTTTTGGGTAGCTTCCAGATCGCTCTGCGTTGCCGGTTCCATTTCGATCAGAACACGCTTTTCTGCATCTGCCTGCGTCACAAAATACTGGAGTTGCATCCTTTATCCCCCTTTTTATTATTTTAGCACGTTCTCAAAAAATGCGCAAGAACGGTTCTTTTACCCCTTCATCGGCACAAAGCCCACAAGGTCTTTTACCACCTCGCCGCCGATGATCAAGCCCGCCACGGACGGCACAAAGGCATTGGAGCCGGGCACCGCGCGGCGCTGGGTGCACTTGCGCTGGGTGCCCGGCGGGCAGATGCAGTGGTACTTGCAACTGATGGCATCGTCCTCGATGGGGGTCATGGCGGGCTCCTTGGAGTAGACCACCTTCAGGTGCTTGATCCTGCGCTTGCGGCACTCGGTGCGCATCACCTTGGCCAGCGGGCAGACCGAGGTCTTGTAGATATCGGTCACTTCAAAGCGGGTGGGGTCCATCTTGTTGCCTGCACCCATGGAGCAGATGATGGGAGTGCCCGCTTCCTTGCACTTCATCACAAGGGCCAGCTTGCCGGTGACGGTGTCGATGGCGTCCACCACATAGTCGTACTGGCTGAAATCAAAGCCGTCCTGTGTTTCCGGGCCAAAGAAGGTCTTGTAGGTGGTCACTTTGATGTCCGGGTCGATGTCGTGGATGCGCTGCGCAGCCACATCTACCTTATATTGCCCTACCGTGCTGCGGGTGGCGATGATCTGGCGGTTGAGGTTGGTCAGGCAGACCTTATCGTCGTCGATGAGGTCCAGTGCGCCCACACCGCTGCGTGCCAGCGCTTCGACGGTGTAGCCGCCCACGCCGCCGATGCCGAACACCGCCACGCGGGAATTGCGCAGTTTTTCCATAGCTTGTGCGCCCAGCAGCAGCTGCGTGCGGGAATACTGATTTTGCATTTTGTTCTCCTTACTTTTCCACTCTCGTAATGGTGCCGCCGCCCAGCACCGTATCGCCCTGATACAGCACCACGGCCTGACCGGGCGTAGGGGCGCGCTGGGGCTGGTCAAATTCCAGCCGGAAGCCGCACTCCGCCGGGTAGACGGTGGCGGCCTGCTCCACCTGATGGTACCGGGTGCGGGCCGTGACCCGCAGCGGTTCTGTCAGCGCCGGAATGGCGATCCAGTTCACCTCGTCCGCATACACGATGCGGTCGAAGAGGTTCTCTTCCGGACCCACGGTGACGGTGTTCGCCTGCATATCCTTGCCGCAGACGTACACCGGCGCTCCCATGGCAAGGCCCAGCCCTTTGCGCTGGCCGATGGTGTACCGCACCGCGCCGTTGTGGGTGCCCACCACCCTGCCGCTCTCGTCCAGAAAATCGCCTGCCGGGTAGTGCTTGCCGGTAAAATCTTCCATAAAGCGGGCATAGTCGCCATCCGGCACAAAGCAGATGTCCTGACTGTCGTGCTTGCGGGCATTGACAAATTTGTGCTGCTCCGCGATCTCGCGCACCTCGGTCTTGTGCAGGCCGCCCAGCGGCAGACGGATATGCGCCAGCTGCTCCTGCGTGAGGTTGTAGAGCACATAGCTCTGGTCCTTGCCCTCGTCCAGCCCCTTTTTGAGCAGGAAACGGCCGGTGGCCTCGTCCTGCTCCACCCGGGCATAATGGCCGGTGACAACATACTCCATGCCGTGGGCCTCGGCCCAGTCCAGCAGGTGGCGGAACTTCATATATTTATTGCAATCGATGCAGGGGTTCGGCGTGCCGCCCGCCTCGTACACGCGGACGAACTTTTCAATGATCTGCTCCCGGAAGTCGGCGGTAAAATCCACCACCTCGTAGGGGATATCCAGTGCAAAGGCCACTTCGGCGGCATCCTCGATATCCTTTTCCGAGCAGCAGGTATGGAAGCCGGACTGCCCCAGCGTTTCGTTGCGGGTGAGCCGCATGGTAACGCCGGCGCATTCAAAGCCTGCCTGCTGCATCAGCCATGCCGCCACCGAGCTGTCCACGCCGCCGCTCATGGCAATGAGGGCACGCGGCTTTGAATCAGGGGTCTGTGTGGTCATAAGTTCTCCTTTGGTGCATTCAACACACTAAAACAGTAGTATAATAGTAACTCTGGAAAAACCGCTTGTCAAGACGCAGCAAGCTGCTGCACTGCGGCCAGCAGGGCTTCCCGTTCGTTGGGGTATTCTTCGCGGATCACACCGTCCAGCAGTGCTTCCAGCACTTTGCGGATGCCCGGCCCTGCCGGGATGCCTGCCGCCATCAGGTCACGGCCGTTCACGGCCAGCTGGCCGACGCGGCAGCATACGCCGTCGGCGTCCAGCTGCGCGGCCAATTCGGAAAGTGCAACAAAATCAGCCGCGTGTTCCGGCTGCATGGCTGTGCCCAGCGCCGCCAGCCGCTGCACGGTACACAAGTTATATTTGCCCAGCAGTTTTCGGGTGTAGAGGGTAAAGTCAGGCGTGACGGGAGTTTTTCCGAGGACCGTCCGCCGGGGTGGGACCCTGCTGCCGCAGGCAGTAGGGCGGGCGATGGAATGGCCCAAACCGTGTCCGAAGAGAAAGCTCCCGGTACTCCCCCGCCCCGCCACTTCCCGCACCAAAACCGCCGTCTCTTCGATCCGGTTGTTGGAGCAGCGCAGACGCCTGAGGGTGCGGGTGCCGTCCTCGCCAAGGCTCAGCAGCAGCGCCGCCAGCCGGACGGGCAGGTTCTCGCTGCCCGCCGGGCAGGCATCCACCATCGGCTTTGCCGCCGCCAGCGCTTCCGGTGAAAGCTCCGGCAAAATAACGCCGAGTATTTTTTCGTCAAAATATGCCGCAGGGGCGGGTGCTGCCAGCAGCTTTGCCAGCTCTTCCTCAATGCGCTCCACCGATACGCAGTCCAAGTGGGCGCACAGTTCCTGTGCCGCCTGCGCCGTGGCTGGGTCGATGCCAAAGCCGAACCGCGCTGCGAACCGGTACAGCCGCAGGATGCGCAGCGCGTCCTCGGTGAACCGCTGGTGCGGCACGCCCACCGCCCGCAGGATGCCGCTTTGCAGGTCGGCCCGCCCGCCAAAGGGGTCCACAAGGCCCTCTTTTTCATTGTAGGCCATGGCGTTGATGGTAAAATCCCGCCGGGCAAGATCCTCCCGCACATCCGGCACAAAGTGCACCTCGTCCGGGTGGCGGCCATCGGTGTAGGTGCCCTCGGTACGGAAGGTGGTGATCTCGTAAAGGGTGCCGCCCTGCTTTACGGTCACAGTGCCGTGCTGCAAGCCGGTGGGGATGCACTGCTGCGCACCGAACAGCTCCATCACCTGCCGGGGCAGGGCGCTGGTGCACAGGTCCCAGTCGTGGGGCGCAAGGCCCAGCAGGCTGTCCCGCACACAGCCGCCCACCGCGTAGGCCGCATGGCCCGCTGTGTGCAGGGCGTCCAGCAGCGCTGCCGCGCCCGGGTCCATCCGGAGGATCATGGCTGTACCTCCTCGTATTGCAGGGTGATGCATTTGCCGTCAAACCCGCATTCTGCCGCCGGGAAGATGCCCTGCGCCTGCGCCGCATATTCTTCCGGGTCGGTGATCATGGGGGAATAATGGGTCAGCCAGAGCCGCCTTGCACCGGCCTGTGCGGCCAGCGCCGCACTTTGTCCAAAGGTACTGTGGCCCCACTGCCGGGCCTGCACTTCCTGCTCCGGCAAGGCATAGGTGGCGTCGCAGAGCAAAAGGTCTGCGCCCTGTGCCGCCTGCAAAAGCCCTTGGCAGGGAGCCGTATCGCCGGAAAATACCACGCTCAGGCCCTTGCGCGGTGCGCCCAGCACCTCCGCAGGGCGGATGGTATTCCCGTTTACCTCAACGGTCTGGCCTTTTTGCAGCAGTTTCCACTGCTGCACCGGAACGCCCAGCGTGCGGGCACGTTCCGGCAAAAATTTGCCCGCGCGGGGCAGCTCCAGCCGGTAGCCGATGCTCTTTACCCGGTGCTTGGTGGCAAAAGGCACGAGCTGCGCACCCGCAGGCCAGCCCTCGCCCGTCCCGATGGCCTCCAGCGCCAATGGCCGGCCCGGCTGCATCACCTGCGGCTTTACCGCGTAGGGCAGCGGGCCGGTGAGGGCCCGTATTGCTGCCCAGATATCCGGCAGGCCCTCCGGCCCCAGCAGGGCAAGCGGCCTTGTGCGGCCCTGCGCCCCCAGCGTTTGCAGCAGGCCCGGCAGGCCAAAAATGTGGTCGCCGTGGTAGTGGGTCAGGCAGACGGCATCCGCGCGCATCAGGTTAACACCCGCTTTGTGCGCCGCCGCCTGCGTGCCCTCGCCGCAGTCCCACAGCAGGCCGTGGCCCCCACAGGCCGCAAATGCCGCCGAAAGCGCCCGGTCCGGCAGCGGCATGGTAGCCGCAGTACCCAGCAGTGTGATGGTAAGCATAAAGATCGTTCTCCCTGCACAGTGTATTTCAATATTTTATTGTACCACACCGCCGCCCGCTGCACAATTGCCGCCTTTTGGGCATAGGATGGGCAAAACACAAAAGGAGGGCGGGCCCATGCGGCACAGAAAGGGCAGTTCTTTTGCCGGCAGACGCAGGCACAGCAGGCATTTGCTGCGCGCGCTTTTGCTGGCAGCGTTGGTGCTGCTGGTGCTGGCGGGGGCTTACGGGTGCGCAGTGCAAAGGCTCGTGTACTCTGCGCGCGGAACGGTGATCTTTCTGCCCAGCAGCACACTGCCGTTTCATTAGAAATGCCCTTCGCCGCTGGGCATTTTCAACGGGAAAACGGCGTCAAAAGGGGCCGTTGCACATGCAACAGCCCCTTTTTGCGCAAGGTTTTATTTTCCGTCTGCGTACGGCAGCTGGCCGGAGATGGTCAGTACCTCGGTAAGCTCTTCCTCCGAGCGGTAGCGCCACGCCGCCGCACCCACGGCCACATAGCAGGCATCGGCGCGGCCTTCCGGCGAGACGGCAAGGATCATCGTTTCGCCGTCGCCCACGGCGGTCACGGTGCCGTCAGCACTCACGGTAGCTACATCCGGATTGCTGCTGACCCATGTCATGACGGCGTTTTTCGCCCCTGCCGCCTGCGCGGTCAGCTTCTGGCTGGCACCTACGGCCTGCAACAGCATGGCGTTTTTGCTCATTTGCACCCGGCCAATTTCCGATGTGACCATCACGGTGCAGCGCAGAACCTGCCCGGCTGTGGTCAGCGCGCTGACCACCGCCTTGCCGGAGCTTTGCGCTGTTACGGTGCCGTTTGCGCTCACCGCCGCCACCGCCGGGTTGCTGCTGACCCACTGGCGCACGTAGATAAAGCCGCCGCTATTCCGTTCCAGCTTCAGCTGCTGGGTGGGGGCAGGGGCCTTTTCCGTAATGGTCAGGGCAAGTTCGCTGGCGTTCAGCACCGGACGGCCGGCCTTGCTTTTCTGCACCGTTACGGTGCAGGCGGTCTTTTCGCCGCGCTCGTTGCGGGCGGTGATCACAGCCGTACCCTCGGCATGGCCGGTCACTTTGCCGGTGCCGTCCACCGATGCCACCGCCGGGGCGCTGGAAGTCCAGATGAGAAAAAAGTAATCGTTGGGTGCCTGCACGTTCAGATAGGCCACCGGGGCAGGGTCGTCCTCGGTCAGGTCCAGCACAAGCTCTGCCGTGTCCAGCGTCATGCCGCTGTCCGGCACCGGGTGTTCCTGCGCCGCACGCACCGGCAATGCACCGGCCAAAAACAGTGCCGCACACAGCACCACCGCGCTGATGCCGGCCTTGAAGCGTTGTTTCATGGGCACTGCCCTCCCTGCCTGTTCTCCCAAACGGTCCAATTGCTCTTATCTTCGTATTATTTTACACGCAGCGCAAAACCGGGTCAAGTTTTTTGTGTGCTCTGCGGCGCGCAGGAGCCTTATTTTGTGGGGAGTGCCAAAATCTCTTTTTCAATTTTGTACAAAACGCCGCCGCATCCGTTCCCGGACGCGGCGGCGCTGGTCTGCCTTTGTGTTTTAAAGCTTAGTAGTTGATCTTTTTCAGTTCAAAGTAGCTCTGGGGATGTGCGCACACCGGGCACTTGAGCGGTGCGGACTTGCCGATATAGGTATAGCCGCAGTTCCGGCACTGCCACACCTGCTGCTCCTCACGTGCAAAGACCTTGCTGTTTTTCAGGTTGTCGGCCAGAGCACGGTAACGTTCCTCGTGCTCCTTCTCGATCTGTGCCACCATGGTGAACAGAGCCGCGATCTGGGGGAAGCCTTCTTCCTTGGCCTCCTTGGCCATGCGGGGGTACATCTCGGTCCACTCGTCGTGCTCGCCGCCTGCCGCCATATCCAGACAGGTCAGGGTATCGGGGATGGCGCCGCCGCACAACAGCTTGAACCAGATCTTTGCATGTTCCTTCTCGTTGCCGGCAGTCTCCTCAAAGATAGCGGCCAGCTGCTCGTAGCCCTCTTTCTTGGCCATACTGGCAAAGAAGGTATACTTGTTGCGTGCCTGACTCTCGCCTGCAAATGCTTCCATCAGGTTTTTCTCCGTCTTGGTGCCCTTCAGTTCCATGGTGCTCTCCTTTCAAAAATACAAGCTCTTACCAAGGATCGACCGATCCCGGCTGTATCATTCAAAGGCAGCAGCTTTTCTGTTGCCCTTTGCTCAGGTTCTGAACAGAGTATACCACATTCGCTCCCTTAAATCAAGAATAATTCCTATTTATTTTAAGAATTCTTCTCAGTTATGCTGCTTCAGCGCGCACACCGCAATGCTCAAAGCGCTCCATGCCGCCTGATACATCAGCACCGTTGCCACCGAGAGTTCCCAGATGCTTCCGGCGCTGGTAAGCAGCACCGCGATCAGGATGGAGAACCACACCGACGCCATCTGCACCGAAGTTGCGGTGTTCTCGGCGTTCTGGGCCTGATCCGCCGCCTGCAAGCCGCCGGTCAGGCTGGCAAAGCCCTTGAGATGGATCATGCAGCAGGTGTCCTCCGGGTCCATGTGCGCAGCCTTGAGGGCGCCGCACTGCTCCTGATCCAGCACCGTGACCATGCCTTCCGGCAGGCGGTACGCCTCGGTGATGTGGCGGGCCGTCAGGCTGGGGTCCTGACAAGTGACCAGCAGGCGGATATTCTCCTTTTGCAGCACCGCAAGGCCGCGCGCCACATTGCGCCCGCCCACATATTTGAGCACGAACATGGCGTGCAGATTGCCGGACACGGCCAGATACAAAATTTGCAGCTCTCCGTTTTTGGAGTGCTGGGCCTCGTACTCTTCGTCCGGCAGCGAGACGCCCTCCTGCTCCAGATAGCGGCGGGTGCCGATGAGGATGCGGTTGTTGTCGCACCATGCAGAGAAGCCCAGCCCGTGGTGCAGCTCCAGATCCTTGACCGGGAACAGGATGTCGGTGCGGTCCTCGATGATCTGGCGGAACAGGCCCTTCAAGGTGCCGTGGCTCTCGTTCAGGATGCTGGCCGCGTACAGGATGGCGCGGTCGATGCGGCCGCCCTTGAAGATGCGGATATCCTCCAGCTGTGCGCTGTCGGCGGTGAACAGGTCGTCTGCATCGATCTGCAGCGTGTCGATGCCGCCCAGCTGCTCAATGGCCTGCCAGCCGGGCACCACAGCACCCACCGCAGCGGCGGCACGCTGAAGCCGCAGCGACGCAATGCCCGCGATCAGGGTCGAGGAAAGCGGCGCACCCATGCACAGCACAGCGGCCATTGCCGCCGTGGCCTTGTTCCACCCGGCACCTGCCAGCAGGAACAGCACGCCGCTGAGCAGGGCAGCGCCCAGCAGGATGTACGAATTTTTGCGGGCACGGCGCTCGCTGGCACGCTCGCTCAGGCTTTGCTCTACAAAACCGTCGGCGTTTTGCAGCGGGCGGCTCAGCAGCACCCACGGGTCCTTCTGCTCCAGATCCCGGGCCAGCGCACGCAGCAGGTCCTTGTCCTTGGCGCGGTAGGCCCCCTGATGCTCCACACCATTGGTCACAAGTTCGTAACCGCCCTTGATGGCCGCCAGCATCACGCGGCTGCCAAGCAGTGCCAGAAACAGCCCCAGTGCCGCCATGCCGCTGAGCAGCGAAATGCCGGTGGTGCCGCGGTAGACATTGGCGTTCAGCATGGCCGTAACGGCCTGCACCAGTGCGGCCGCCGCCGCCAGCGCCGGCATTGTCTCCGCCGAAGGCCGGCCCTTGATGCCGGCTAGACCGTCCCGCAGCACCGGGAAGCCCACGCACAGGCTTGCGGCCAGCAGCAGCAGGTTTGCGCCGTAGAACGCTGCCGGTGCAGCATCCGGGTCCAGCGCAGCCATAGCGGGCAGCAGCCCATCCGAGACCAGCCCGAAATGCAGCAGCACCACGGCCAGTATGCCGCCCAGCACACAGCGCAGCGTCAGCTCAGCGCTCATGCGGCGCAGCTTTTCCGCTGTGGCTTCCGGCTCCGGCAGGCCGGTTTCGGCCTGTTCTTCCGGCTGCGGCGCGGCATCCTCCGCCTCGTTTTTCCGTTCCGGCTGCGGCGCGGCGGGCTCCGGCTGCGGTGCCTGTGGTCCTTCGCCGTCCAGCGGGATCAGCGGCAGGCTCATGGTGTCCTCTCTGCCGGGCTGCGCATCCGCCGAGGGGGCCAGCGGCTTCTCCTCGTCCTCCGCGCTGCCAAAGAAATCGAATCCGGCCTTTTTGACCGGCGGTTCCGGCTCCTCCTCAGACGCAGGCGGCTGCGGCGCGGCAGTGGTCTCTTTGACCGACGCAAACACGGCAGGCGGCAGCGGTGCGCTCTCCGGTTCAGGCGCAGACTGCGGCGCAGCGGGCACCGGCTGTTCGGGAGCAGGTGCGGCTCCCTCTGCCTGCGGAGCAGGCTCCATGCCGCTCAGGCCGTTGATCATGGCCTTGAGCTGAGCCATCTTTTCCTGCTCCTGCTCTTCCTGCGGCAGCAGAACATCCGGCGCATTTTTCGGATTCCTCTTTTTTTGTTTCTGCGGTTTCGGTTTTTCCGGCTGCTTTTCCGCCGGTGCAGCGCTCTGTTCGGGCTGCTCCGGCTTCGGTTCGGGCGCGGGCGGTTCCGGCTGCGGTGCAGCAGGCACCGGTTCCGGCTCTTTCTCCTGCGTTTTCCCGCCCGCTTCCGTCTGCGGCTCTTCCCGGAAGGGCATAAGTTCCGGGTCTGCCGTCGGTTTCAGCACCAGTTCCAGATCTGCTTCCGGTTCCGGCTCGGCGGCACCGCCCAGCAGCACTTCACCGGTGGGCATCTCCAGCGGCAGGTCTGCGGGCTGCCCGGCCTGCTGCTTTGCCTTGCTGCGGCCAAACAGGCCCAACCGCTTCTGCGGCTTTTCCTCCGGCTCCTCTTCATCCCGCCGGGTCATGGCTTCCGGGATATCCACCGCCGTGGTGCTGAAAAAGGAGCGAAATTTTTCATCCGGGGTCATTTCCCGGTTGTTGTTTTTATCCTTCGGCATTCTTGTCCCTCCTGTCGATCTCATTGAGGTTCCGGCCTGTGTACCGGTTTATGCCTGCTGTGCTGCGCGCTGGGACTGGATCTCGTACAAGATAATGCCCGCAGCCACCGACACATTGTAGCTGTCCACGCCGGTGCCCTGCGCAGCCATATCCAGCCGCACCACGCCGTCGCACAGCTTTTTTACCAGCTGCGAAACGCCGCTGCCTTCGCTGCCCAGCACCAGCGCAATGGGGCCGGTGAGGTTGTTTTTGCGCAGCGAAACGCCGTCCATATCCGCGCAGTAGACGAACACGCCCTGCTCCTTCAGGCGGCGGATGGTCTCGCCGATATTGGCTACGCGGGCCACCGGCAGACGCTCGGCGGCGCCTGCACTGGACTTGATCACGGTAGGCGTCACCGATGCACCGCCGCGCTTGGGGATCACGATGCCGTGGGCACCGCACA
>ERZ1034998.2016-NODE-2016-length-11469-cov-5.296478_pt1 | contig 11469 bp, 11 predicted proteins | sample MGYA00520621_ERZ1034998 | MGnify/ENA primary metagenome ERZ1034998 (study PRJEB33766, sample SAMN09781748) | gut metagenome | biome: gut microbiome | host: Homo sapiens | place: Madagascar | study: EMG produced TPA metagenomics assembly of the PRJNA485056 data...
CATTAAAAGTGAGTGCTAACAGTTTTAAAAATGATGTTATGTTAACCAAAATAATCATGATAAATATTGAAAAACTGCCGGGTGGTCACCTCTTCATCGTCCACAAGTGAAATGGATTCCCAGAGCTTTTCATTGATATCGCGCGTAAGCCCCTGTGCAAAGGCATCGTATTCTTCGCCGAAAACCTCTTCCCGCTTTTCTTCCACGATTTTCACCTTATTGGCGCTTGTCTGATCCTTATCAAACGTGCTTAAGCATTTGATGATATAAAAGCCGGACGGTGTCTCCACCAGATTACTGATTTCTCCGGTTGCGAGGTTAAAGGCTGCCTGTTCGAAGCCTTCCTCGGTTTCGCCTTTTCCAAAGGAATAGGTTCCCTTATCCCCTTCGCTGTACTTTAAAACCAGCTCCTTAAAGTCGCTTCCCTCTTCCTTCGCCTGCCGTAAAATATCCTCGGCAAGGTCCCTGGCTTCCTGCTTATCTTCCACGGAATACTCAATCTTTGCACCCGTTCCGTCGGTCGTATAGGTCTTAATCAGAATGTAGTCCACCGTAATGGTTCTTGCCTCATCATCGCTGATTTCCGGATTGATGTCCTTGATAATATATTCATATACCTTGTTCGCAAGGGCATACTCCTCATACATCTGTGCAAGGAGCTCTTCGTCCACCTGCATCACGGCGATTTCCGTTTCGTTAAGGCTCTCATAATATTCCTTCGCCGCCTCTTTGGCAAACTGCTTCTCCATCTCATCGAGTGTCACATTGTGCTTCTGTGCCAGAAGATTCATCGCCTTTACCTGCGCCAGATTGGCCAGCACGGTATCCTTTACACTTTCGGCAAGCGTTGTTCCGTTCAGATCCCGCTGCCAGATCTCCTTCCCGTAGACACTCTCGTACTGCTCCTGCATATTCACAAGATAGACCATGATTTCAGGAAGCGTCCCGGACATGGATTCAATTTTAAATACTTCGTTCCGCGCAAAGCCACTGGTCAGCACCACCGTAGGTTCCTCTGCTGCCTCCCCTGTCGTTTCACCGCTGCGCTGACAGCCGGTCACGAGAAGGGCCGCCAGTATTGCCATGGCAATTCTTCTATATAAACTGTTCTTTCTCATAAAATTTCTTTCCTTCAACCCCTGTAACTGTTCCACAACCATTTCTTCTACTGTATCACAACTTCGGCGCGGCTTCCAGTATTCGTCTTATGAATGCGGATCTGATCTGGAATCTTCTCGGACAGTTCCGGCACATGGGAAATGAGTCCGATCAGCCGGTTGCTCTCCGTTAAGCCCTGTAACACCAGACACGCCTGATCGAGCGATTCTCCATCGAGCGTACCAAAGCCCTCATCGATAAACATGGTTTCCACCCGGATTCCACCGCTCTGGGCCTGAATCACATCGCTCATACCCAGGGCAAGGCTTAAGGATACCTTAAAGGATTCCCCGCCCGACAAGGTTTTCACCGAACGGTACTTGCCGGTGTAATAATCAAGCACTTCCATTTCCAGATTGTCCTTACTGCGGGCATCCACGATTCCCCGTACACGCCGCAGCTCATATCTTCCACCGCTCATCGTCTGCAGCCGTAAGTTTGCCGCATACAGAATTTCTTCAAAATAAGAAATCAGAACATACTGTTCAAACACAAGCCGCTTCTTATTATTCCCGTTTGCCAGATCGTCCAGTCCTTTGACTAAACTATAACGCTCCATCGTCTCCTTGAGACTCACAAGCTTTGTTTTTAAAGAAGTAAAGGTTCTCTCTGTGAGATTCCGGCTTTCCTGCTTCTTCGAGAGGCTCTGCTGCACTGCTCTCTTTTCTTCCAAAGCGGTCTGCAGGTCCTCCTGCAGCTTTGCAGGATCCGGAAGCACAAGCTCCTGTACCTGTTCCTTCAGATGCTGCAGCAGTTCTTCATTCGCCTTGCAGTTCTTCTCATAGTCCTGCTGTTCTCTCTTTCCATCCTCGATCTGCTCCTTGGAAAGAAGGCTGCCCTGATATTCTTCCCTGGAAGCAAAGCCATACTTCGTTAAGAGCACATCCCTTTCCTCTTCCCTTTCTCTGAAAAGCTCCTGCTCCTTTTGAAGCTCCTCCTGCAGACTGCGGATCTGCTCCTGCTTTTCCGCACACTCAACACGTAATGTTAAGAGCCGGTTCAGTTCCCCTTCAAAGGACTTCCGGGTATATTTCAACAGAAATTCCTTGATTTCTCCGGGAAGCTGCTCTTTCTGCTCCTGCATCTGTCCGATGGATTTTAAAAGTTCACCGCCCTTTTCCTTCGCCTGTTCTGCCTTTCCCTTCGCAGCCATGGTTTCTCCATGCTGACGCATCGTCTTTTCCTGCTTTTGGAGCCATGCCTTCTTTGCCTGATCGACCTTTTCCTTCGTCAAATGCTCTTCGCTGACAACCGCCGGGGCAGGATGATGAAGAGATCCACAGACCGGACAGGGCTGGTTTTCTTCAAGCTCTGAAGACAGGATGCCCGCAAGGTTATGACGGTACAGGCGCTCCGTCTCTTCATACGCCTGCCGTGCAAGAGTCTCTTCCTGTTCCAGTCTTAAGTAGACTTCCTGTAACTGTTTCAACTGCGCTTCTAACTGTTTACATAATTCTATGTTATGTTCACTTTCCTGTTCCTGTTCGGAAAGCTTTTCCCTTAAATCACAGGCTGCTTCAAAATCTGCCTGATATTCCGGCAGCTTCTGCAAAGAATGAATCTGCTGCTCACGTAATCCGGTTTCTTCCTGAAGATGCCGGATCTGCTGCCGGATCTTATCGATCTGCTTACCGGACTCCTCACATAACAGCTCCTGCTGACGAATTTCTCTTGCCCGGTCTGCTTTCCACAGAAGTGTTTCCTTCTGCTGCATTTCTTCTTTCCGGCTGTCTAACAGACGCTTTCTGTCCGTTTCCCGTTCAAAACTCTTTTGCAGCTCTGCCGCTTTCTGCGCTTCCACAAGCTTTCCGTTCAGCGCAAGCGTCCGCTCCTCCAGTTTCTGATACTGTGCAAGAACTTCCTTTTCTTCCTTCCCGATCCGCTTCTTTTCTTCCTTTAAGAACGCAAGCACGGCCTCATAATCATAGGCCTCCCCCTGCACCAGTGCTGCAAATTTTTCTGCGGACTCCTCCAAAGGATGATACAGCTCCACATCCTCATCCATTTTGTGGCGGTATCCGCTCACCTCTTTATAAATCGCGTTGGAACGCTCCTTTAAGATCTGTGCCATCTTCTCGTACAGGCCGGTGTCAAAGATCTGCCGGAAGATCTTCGTTTTTTCCTGTGAGGATGCTGTCAGGAGCTTCGTAAACTCGCCCTGTGCGATCATGGAAATCTGCTTGAACTGGCGGTAATCCAGACAAAGCAGCTCCTCGATTTTCCGGGTGACCTCACTGCTTCCCTCAACACTCCTTCCATCCGGAAGCGTCAGAACCGCCTTTTCCTTTTCCTTCGTCAGTTCCTTTCCGTCTGCTCCCTTGCGCTTACGGGGGCGCAGATATTCCGGGTTCCGGTAAATGTGATAGCTTTCGCCCTTATGCGTCATCGAAAGTTCTACAAAGGTGGGTGTATCCGGCTTTGCAAAGTCCGACCGCACCGATCCCTTTTCCCGCACTTCACCGCTCATACAGCCATACAGGGCATACATGATCGCATCAAAAATCGTCGTCTTGCCGGCTCCGGTTGCGCCGGTAATCAGGAACAATCCGCGTTCCTCCATCCTCGTAAAGTCAATCGTCTGAAGATCCTTGTAGGGTCCCCAGCCACTGATCCTTAATTCTACTGGTTTCATCCCTCAAGTCTCTCCTTTGCCTCCCGGATCACGCCGGTTATATAACGGAGCTGTTCCTCCGTCATGTCCTGTTCCCTAATTTCTGCATAAAAATCCTGAAACAAAGAACCGGCATCCTTTTTCTGCAAAATGCCGTTTCCTGCCACAGATCTTAAATCAAACTCCATCTGGATTTCTTCCTTTCCGGCACGGATAATCTGCATCGCATTCGGATAAACACTCCGAAGGGTCTCCATTGGATCAATGAGCTCCCCTTCATCGGTAAGACATGCCTGCACATAGTCGAGGGCTTTTTCCCCCTCTTCTCTTCCCTGCTTTAAAAGCTCCTGCAGCGTTCCTTTGATCTTACGCATATCATGCAGCGGGGTAAGCGGCAGCTCTTCTACCTTCTTAAGTCCCTCCTCGTCCACGGTAACAAGAAGCATTCCCTTCGTACTTCCTGCTTCGCCAAACGAATATTTTAACGGTGCTCCCGCATAATAAATGGGGCGCTTCCCGATCTGCTGTTTCTTATGAATGTGCCCCAGCGCCACATAATCAAAGCCCTCGAACACGGACGCATCCACATTGTCAAGGCTTCCTACATGGATCGTGGATTCACTGTCCGACAGCTCCGGTTTCCTTCCACTGACCGTCACAAAATAATGGGTCACAAGGATCCGGCTCTTCTTTTGATCCTGTTCCTTCTCTTTTTCCCAATAACCTGAAAGCAGCTTCCGGACGGCTTCCTCACTGGTACTGCACTGCACCTGGGAAGGCTTGCAGAAGGGCAGCAGGACGATTTCGGCATCCGGAAAACGCACCGTCTTAAGCTCCTCCTTTGGCACACCGGAAATAAACAGTCCCTGCGCCTGCAATACGTTTTCAAGGAAAGAAACCCGTTCCTGCGAATCATGGTTTCCCGCAATCATGATCATTTTGATCTGATGCTCCAGAGCCTTTGTCAGAAAATGATCAAAAACAGCCACTGCATCAGCAGGTGGAATCGACCGGTCATAAAGATCACCGGCAATCAGAATCGCATCCACCTTCTGTGCAATCGCTGTCTGTAAAATCTGTTCCAAAATATATTTCTGATCCTCGAGCATGGAAAATTCATTCACAATCTTTCCAATGTGAAGATCCGCTACGTGCAACAATTTCATCTTCCTGCTCCTGTCAGTCGTCAATCCGGTTTCCCAAACGGTCAAACCAGTGATCTCCGTTCGTGAGTACATAATCTTCTTTTCGGCCGCGGATGCGTTCCGCATAATCCTGCCCTGATGCTAACGGTGCCTGAAAGGCAATACCGCCTCCCAGCATTAAAGTGCTGTGCACATCGGAACCTGCACTCATCGGCAGGTCATGTTCCCTCGCATAGGCAATCGCTCTTTCATCAAACCGCGGATCATTATGCGAGGTGCTTAAGTGACTCGAATGCGTTGCATTGATGCCCTCTACGCCATCCACCAGCTCCGGGAAAAGCCGAACCTCCGGAATATAATCTTCCTCCCGGAAAGGATGGGCATGCATCACCAGTCCACCATGCTCCCGCACCAGTTGTAACTGCTCCGCAATCGTGGCATCCTTAATTTCCGGATGGGTCAGGAGCCATTCTTCATCTACCCCGTAAATCAGAAATTCCGTTCCCTGATAACAGGACTCGTATCCGAAGAACACGGAAAGACCGATTTGGTCTCCATACGCTTTTGCCGTATAAAAAGGCGCACAGAACCCATGCACCCATTCTTCCCATGGTAGCGACCGATCCACACTGGTATTGCCATACCAGGCGTGATTCGTAACAAAAATTCCTGCATAACCATAATCCTTCGCTGCCTGCACCATCTCCTGCGCCGAGCTTCTTGCACAGGCACTGGCCTCCCTGGTATGCAGATGTGTTTCATATAAATAAGGGTATTTCTCCCGGATTTCTTTTATTTTCATCTTGCTGTTCCTTTATGACTTCTTTTCTGTTTGTACCAGTTCCGCATTTTCCCAGTTAACCTGTCAGGTACTTGCCACTTGATTCATGGAACCGGTTCAATGTTATGTCAATCATATTGTATGATTTATCTTCTTATATAGTTTACCTGTTTCACCGTTCTGTGACAAGTTCTTTCTGTATTCTGTCATGTCAGGGTTGCTTCTCATGTCATTCTCTCCCGGAGCCGCATCAGAATCTTCTTCTCCATCCGGCTCACCTGTACCTGACTGATTCCCAGCTCCTTTGCCACGACCGTCTGCGTTTTATTCTGGAAATACCGCATCCGGATAAGCTTTTCTTCCGTTTCATCAAGATCCTTCAGTATCTGTCGTACCATCAGCCGGTTCATAATCTGCTCTTCCGTTTCCTCCCCATGGGATTTGAGCTGATCCACCAGCAGAATCTCTTTACCGTCCTTTCCATAAACAGACCGGTAAATGGAATCCACCTGATGATTGGCTTCCATAGCCGTCACTACCTCTTCCACGGTAAGCCCGGTGGCCTGCGCCACTTCGTTTAATGTCGGTTCCCCGTTCTTCTCCTTTAAGAGCTTTTCCCTTGCCGCAAAAACGCGGACTCCGTTCTCTTTGATGCTGCGGCTGACCTTTACCATCCCGTCATCCCTTAAGAACCGCTTGATTTCTCCGGCAATCAGCGGAACCGCATAGGTCGAAAACTTCACCTCAAAATGTGTATCAAATTTATCAATGGACTTTATCAGTCCGATCGTTCCGATCTGAAACAGATCCTCCGCTTCAATTCCCCTTCCTGTGAACCGCTTTACAATGTGATGAACCAGTCCCAGATTCTGCTCAATCAGTACCTTACGTGCTTCCTTTTCTCCTGCCTGTGCGCGTTCAATCAGTACTGCATTATCCACCATGGGCTACTCCTCTTGTTCAATCCATGATGTCGTTCCCAGCTTCTTTTTCATATGTACCGTAGTGCCCTGTCCGACCACCGACTCCACCTCCAGGTCATCCATAAACGCCTCCATAAAGGAAAAGCCCATCCCCGACCGGTCCAGATCCGGCTTCGTTGTATAAAGCGGTTCCATTGCCTGCTCAATATCCGCAATTCCACAGCCCTCATCCCGGATAAGCAGCTCCAATACATCCCCCTCTATCCTGCCATGCAGGAAAACCTGCGGCATAACAGCAAGTCCCTCTGTAATCTTTTCTGCCAGAAGCTCTTCCTCCTCCACTCCATAAATCTCATATCCATGGATGATCGCATTCGTAACCGCCTCGGAAACTGCCGTCTTAATGTCCGAAAGTTCTTCCAGTGTCGGATTTAAGACACTCACAAACCCTGCAACCGCCACCCTTGCGAAGGCTTCATTCTCCGACCTTGCATCAAACCGCAGATCCATCTCATTTTTCACCATCTTTTTTGTTTCCTTACCTGTGTTCCTTTTCGTATCCATGTCCACCTCTCTACTCCATGATCTCAATAATTTTATGTAAACCACATATCATCAGACTTTTCTTAATCCGTGTATCCGTGTTAATCACGAATACCTTTCCGCCAAAATAAGAGATTTTCTTGTACCTGCCAATGATGATTCCGATACCGGAGCTGTCCATAAATTTTGTATCTTCAAAATCAAAGACCACATTTCCCACCCCGGACTGCATGATATAATCATCTGCTTTTTTACTTATGTAAACTGATTTGTGATGGTCGATTTCCTCCGGCATTCTTACCATGAGGTAATTCTCTATCACCTGAAAGCTGTCCTCCATTTCTTTTCCCCTTTCTAAAAAACAAAAGAGAACAAACTCCCGTCTGCTCTCTTTCGTAAAATTCTCTCTATTCGTAACTGTTCAGTACCTTCACAGTTACCTCTATTCTTCTATATGGCTATCGCAGTCCCACTGCTACTCCGCATTATTAATCTCTGCCAGATACGTCTCTGCCCGGCTTGCACGCTCGGTACCAGGGAAGTTATCAATAACCTGTGCATAGATTTCCTTTGCCTTATCCTCCTGGTTATTCCGTCTGTAGGAATTGCCAAGATAGAACAATGCCTCGCCGTTCGTATTATCATAACGGTAAGCACGCTCCAGATCCGGAATTGCTGTCTCATAGTCCTCTGCCCGGTAATTATCATAGCCGCGGTTATAATAAAATGTGGCAAGCTGGGGACCTGCGACTGTCATCAGATCCTCATACAGGGTATCGAACGAATCAGTCTTATACTTTCCGAAATCTTCACTCTGCTCTTCGGTTTCCAGAGCCTCCATATATGTGGCAATGCCCTCAATATCCGTATTGTCTTTCAAATAAGCATCAGCCGCCATCATCAGTGCATCGGAAGCCCGCAAGGTTCCATCCGTTCCCTCATAGGTGCCAAGCTCCTGCTGAAGCTTCTTATTATCCTCGGTCAGCTTCGTTACCTGCTGCTCAAGCTCATCGATTGTGGCCGTCTTCGCATCCGACTGTTCACTGACCGTACGCAGCTCTGCATTGATATCGGCCTTCACACTTTGAATCCGTGCAGGTAAAATCAGACACGCTGCAATCGCAACACCGATTACCACCCCGATTCCTAAATTCAACAGGGAAGAGACTCCCTTGTTTTCTTTCATCTTCACCGGCTGGATAATGGTTTCATTCCCACTCTGATAACGGATTACTCCATTCGAAGTAACCTTCTTCTGAATATTCTTCTCTCCCTCTTCCGGTGCCAGCATCCGGTTCACTTCCCGCATATAACGAAGTGTCATCGTATTATTTGCGTCGATCTGAACACATTTCAAAAGCTCCTTATGCGCCTTCTCCCATTCCTCTGCATCAATATATAACAGAGAGAGTAATTGATGGGCACGCAGATACTTCGGATTCACCGAAAGAATCTTCTTAAGCTGGATAACCGCCAGATCCTTACTGTCCTGATAGCAGTACACTAACGACTGGTTGTATTTCTTCAATGCCTGATTGAACCCGTCAAGCCTTGCCTGGTTCGTCTGCAGCAGGTTGATATAATCATCTGCAATGTTCTTGTTCGGACGCAGGTTCTTACTGATGACCCACTGGCCTAATGCCTCGACCACCTCTCCGGTTTCAAAATAGATCAGTCCCAGTAAATTCCGGGCATCGATATTATTCTTATTAAATTTTAAACTCTGCCGCAAGCTGTTCATAGCTCCGGATAGATCCCGGACGGCTGCTCTTTCAAGACCATCATTGTAAAAGCGGTTTGACATAAACATGATCCGCTTATATAAGCCTACATCTGCGCCACATCCGGTACAAAAATCCTTCTCTGACAAACGGCATCCACAACGATAACAAATCATGCCGCTTCTCCTATTCCTCTGAAGGCTTCATCTTATCAATCATCTTAATCAAAATATCTGCCATATCTGTTAAATCCTGATTAAATATAGCATCCTCCGCATCCTCAACCTCAAGGCTCGGATGGAATTTCTTTAATTCCTCTTCAAAATCAATCATCCGGTGTTCTCCTTACTAAGGTCTTTATCTGACCTACCAAATACAATGAGCCGGCAATATAAATCGTATCTGCTTCTTTCTGTATGGATTGTATATAATGAAATGCTTCTTCTGCACTTTCATGAAAGCTGCAATCGGCAGTTTTATATTGTGCCCAGGCAACCTTAAGTTTATCAATAGAAGCACTTCTGTCCGATGCAAGCACCGTAACCGCAATATGGGAAAAAAGCTGCGATGCGGCAATCCTGCCAATCATCTTATCATACTGCTTGTCCGCGACAACGCCGAACAACAGAAGCCTCTTTCCTGCCGCTTTCTCCTGTTCTGTATTTGCTGCTGAAACAGAAGTAAGAAATGCTTCAATTCCGTCTTCGTTATGCGCTCCGTCCAAAAAAACACGGGGAAGAATCTCTTCCATCCGTCCCGGCCAGAACGCGTCATATAGTCCCTTCCGGACTGCTTCATCGTCAATCCGTTCTTCCTTTAACGAACGTGCAGCCACCAATGCCACAGAAGCATTCTCTGTCTGATAAGTTGCCGTTGTCCGAAGTATCAGGTTATCATATCTATAATACCCATTACCGAAAGAAAAATCAATGCTTTTCTTTCGCATAACCGGACGCCCGATCTGACTTTTTTTGACAGCAATAGCAGGTGTTTCCAGTACCGCTGCCGTCTGCTCGATCACCCGGCTCGTTTCTTTCCTCTTATCCAGATAAACAACCGGCGTTCCCGGCTTTATAATTCCTGCCTTTTCCCCCGCAATTTCCACAAGGGTATTACCAAGATACTGCATATGATCAAAGCCGATTTCCGTAATTACACAAAGCTTTGGCTTTGCAATACAGTTCGTTGCATCCAGCCGGCCGCCAAGTCCGGTTTCCAGAATGATATAGTCCGGTTCTTTTTCCTTAAAATAACACATACCCATCAGGAACAGAAATTCAAAAAAGGATGGATGCTTTTCCTTCTGCCTGTCGCTTTCTTCCCTGACAAGCTCAAATGTCTTTACAAACGATTCCTGCGGAATCATTTCCCCATCATATAAAATCCGCTCCCGCATGGTTTCAAGATGTGGGGAAATGAACATTCCCACATGAAAGCCTGCTGCCCGCAGGATGGACTGCAAGTAGGCACAAACGGAACCCTTCCCGTTTGTGCCTGCTACATGAATGATTTTACTTTCTATTCTGCTTCCCGTAAGCCGCCCTAACATTTCCTTTGTATCTGCCAGCGTATGCTTGCCGGCAAACTTCGGAATGTCAAGAATATACTCACAGGCCTCTTCATAGGTTACCTGTCCCATAGTTCCTGCCTATTTCCTAAGCTGTGCAAGACGTTCCTTTACCTGTTCCATCATCTGGGTATACTTCACAAGCTTCTCACGCTCTTCTGCCACCTTGGCTTCCGGAGCCTTGGACATGAAACGCTCATTGTTCAGCATGCCGTTGACACGGGCAAGCTCTCCTGAAAGACGCTTCTCCTCCTTTTCAAGACGCTCGATTTCCTGCCGGATATCCACAAGCTCTGCAAACGGCATATAAATCGTTGCATTCAAGATTACAACAGATACCATATCATCTGTAATTCCGGTCTTATCCTGTTGCAGGATAACCTCTGATGCACAGGCCAGGGAAGCAAATACAAGTCTTCCGTCCTCTAAAGCCTGCTTCAGTTCCTGATTCTCGGTAACCACATACACACTTGCCTTTTTGCCCGGAGCAACATTCATCTTGGTCCGTACATTACGGATTCCACGAACAGCTTCCTTTATAAGCTCTATGCCCTTTTCCTCACGTTCAAAATTCCATGCCGTCTGATATTCCGGCCACTTGGAAATCATAATGGATTCTTCCTCGGACTGTAAGGTGCAGAAGATTTCTTCTGTAATAAACGGCATATAAGGATGAAGCAGCTTTAATGCATTGATTAATACACTCTTCAATGTCCAGAGCGCTGCCGTCTTGTTTTCCTTGTCATCGGAATTGTACAGACGGGGTTTTACCATTTCAATGTACCAGTCACAGAATTCATCCCAGATGAAATCATATACCTTTTGGACAGCAATGCCAAGCTCGAAACTGTCCATATTGTCGGTGACATCCTTAACCAGTCTGTTAAATTTGGAAAGAATCCATTTATCTGCTATGGCAAGCTGCAATTCTTCCGGATTTGTATCAGCAGAAGGTATAACAAAATCCTCTGTCATATTCATCATAATGAAACGGGATGCATTCCAGATCTTGTTTGCAAA